>Ga0315274_10010858_pt1 | contig 13094 bp, 10 predicted proteins | sample YL17G02_20_MG_FD_203700 | JGI IMG/M metagenome (GOLD analysis project Ga0315274, IMG submission 203700) | Sediment microbial communities from Yellowstone Lake, YNP, Wyoming, USA - YL17G02_20 | ecosystem: Environmental > Aquatic > Freshwater > Lake > Sediment | place: USA: Wyoming | collected... | reverse complement strand
GGCAGCAAGGCTTCTTCCGCTGGCCGGCTGCGGCCGTTCTTTCCAGCCCGACGACCGCGGACCTCGTGCCGCTCGGGCAACTGGCCGGGGACCTGGCAGGCATCGGCGTGCGCGTGAAGATCGGCCGCGACGCCTTCGGCCCGGCCGCGCTTCGCATCCGGCGCGACAAGTCCATCCGTGGGCCGGAGGCGTATCGCCTGACAATCGGCCGCGGCGGCATCGAGATCATCGCCTCCGCCGATGCCGGGGCGTACTACGCCGTCCAGACGCTCCGCGAACTCATCACAGCGCACGGCCGCGGCCTCCCGATCTGCCTTATTGAGGATGAGCCCGACTTCACCCGCCGCGGCGTTTACCTCGATTGCGCGCGAGGCAAGGTGCCGAGAGTCGAAACCCTCAAGGCCCTCGTCGAGCGGCTGGCCCGCTGGAAGGTCAACGAGTTTCAACTCTACGTGGAGAACGTATTCACGTGGCGGCGGCACCCGGCCATCGGGCGCGGCTACAGCCCATTCACGCCCGCGGAACTCCTGGCCGTTCAGGACCATTGCCGCCTGCACCACATCCGATTCGTCGGGTCGCTCGCAAGTTTCGGACACATGGAAAAGATCCTGGCCCTTCCGCCGTATGCCCACCTGGGCGAGATGCCGGGCTTCCGCGGCCTGCCGGGCGGGACGACCCTCTGCCCAAGCGACCCCGGCGCCATCCGGCTCATCGAGGACCTGTATGAGGAATTCATGCCGCTCTTCGAGGCCGAAGACTTCAACGTCTGCTGCGATGAAACGTGGGAACTCGGCAAGGGCCGGAGCAAGCGCCCTGCCGACCGCGTCGGCGTCGGGCGGGTGTACCTTGAGTTCCTGAAGAAGATCCACCGCCTCTGCCTCAGGCATGGCAAGCGGATGAACGCCTGGGCCGACATCGTGCTCGACCACCCGGAGGTCCTGGCCGATGTCCCTAAAGATATCGTCATGCTTAACTGGGACTATCGCCACTACGGCAGCCGCATCCCGCGGACCCAGGAGATTCTGGACGCGGGCCTGCCTGTTGTGGTCTGCCCGGGGACGAACTCGTGGAACACGCACGGGTGCCGCCTGTCGCTCGGGATGCGGAACATCGCGCGGTTCGCACGCGAGGGCCTGAATTGCCGCGTCGAAGGCCTCCTCAACACCGACTGGGGCGACAACGGCCACCGCAACATGCTGGCCATCAGCCTCCACAATTATGCATACGGGGCGGCGCACAGTTGGAATCACCGCGCGGTGAAAGACGCCGGGTTCACGGAGCGGTTCTGCCGTGATGCGTTCGGCCCGGCCGACGGCGGGCTGGCGAAGGCGATCCGTACCCTCGGCCGTTCGCACGAGGCCCTTGGCCTTCCGGACGCCAACGACACGCTTCTCTACAACGCATTCTTGGCGCCGATTCGGGAGGTCCTCGCTCCGGACGACCGACGCGGCAAGGCGCTCCAGGTCGTCCGCCTCGCTGACCTTCAGGACCACTTGAGTGCTCTGGCCGCAATCCGGTGGCCGTCGCCGGCATCGGCCAAGGATGCGTTCATCCGCGTCATGTTGGCGGAGTTGGCCCTGGCCACGGAACTCGACCAAGCCGCGTGCCGGCGTCTGGCGGTGCTCAAGCAGTTGCGCGCGGGCCGTCAACCCTCCATGCGGGAGTTCGCGAGGCTCATCGACGCCACGCAGGATGCCGCCCGGACCCTTGAGCGCATCTGGCTGGTGGGCAACAAGCCTTCGCGCCTGCGCGACAATCTGGCGGGGATGCGCCGGGCCGTCAAGGAATACCGGCGGCTATCGGGGGCCTAGGTCGGCGGCCTTTCTGAGGGACCCGCCGGCCTGCTTGAGGAGCCGCCGCGCGGCCGCAAAGTCAGCCTTCCGGAAGTGCATCAAGATGGCGACCTTCGCCCATCCGCGCGCGGCTTGAAGCAGCGTCCGGGCGCGCCGGCGCGAGACGCCCGCGACTTCCATGACTATCCGCTCGGCCCGGTCGCGTAGTTTGGCGTTCGTCGCCCTCAGGTCCACCATCAGGTTGTCGTGGACCTTTCCGAGGCGGACCATCGCGGTCGTGGTGAGGGTATTGAGGACGAGTTTGGTGGCTGTGCCCGCCTTCATGCGGGTCGAGCCCGTGACGACCTCCGGGCCGACGACCGGATTGATGATGATATCTGCATCATCGCACTTGGCGGCCTCGGGGGCGCACGTGAGGAAGATGGTGGCGGCGCCCGCCCGCCGCGCCCGAGCCATGGCGCCGCGGACGAACGGCGTGAGGCCGCACGCGGCAATGCCGACCACGGCGTCTCGCGGGCCGATGCGCCTGCGCGTGACGGCAGCGGCGCCGTCGGCCTGGCGGTCCTCGGCCCCCTCGACGGACCGGACGAGCGCCCGCCGCCCGCCCGCGACGATCCCCTGCACCATCGACGGCGGCGTGCCGTAGGTGGGCGGACACTCGGCGGCATCGAGAACCCCCAGGCGCCCGCTCGTGCCCGCACCGACGTAGAACAGCCGCCCGCCCCGGCGCAGCCGCTCGACGATCACATCGACGGCCCGGGCGATCTCGCGCCGCTGCCGCCGCACCGCGCGGGCAACATGCGCGTCCTCGGCGTTGATGATGTCCACGATCTGGAGCGTCGATCGCCGGTCGAGTCCGCGGCTGCGGGCGCTGCGCTTTTCGGTCGTGAGTTTCGAGCGATCCGTGATCACCCATCCCTCCTTACGTCCGCGAACCTGACAGTCCTGCCTGCTGCGGCATCTCGCATGGATCGGTGAAAGGACGCCGCGAAGCCGCGGATTAGCAGTAACTCGCGGGTCGCATCAATGTCGCCCTCATCGCCCAGCACGATCTTGCCGAGGACCACGGGCGACCGTGCACCGGTGGCCGAAGGCACGTTGTTCGGGTTTCCGTGGACAGTTGCGTAGGCCAGGATGGCGAAGGAGACGGCCTCCTTGGCGCGGGCGGGGAGGCCGAAATCGTCCATAGGGGCGACGCGGGCGGGCCGCAACTCGTCACGGAGGTGGCCGACAAGCGTGCGGTTCCTCGCCCCCCCGCCGCAAAGGATCACCTCGTCGGGCATCGCGGGCAGGAACCGCCGGTACGCATCGGCGATGCTGCGGGCGGTGAAGGCCGTGACGGTCGCAAGGATGTCGGCCACTGGCAGTCTGCGACGCCGGGCACGCCGATAAACCGCATCGGCGAACCTGACTCCAAACATCTCACGGCCGGTGGACTTGGGCGGCCGCAGCCCGAGGTACGGATGCCTCATGAGTTCCGCAAGCAGGCGCTCGTTGACTTGGCCGCGCGCGGCCAGCCGTCCGCCCGCATCGTAATCCGCGCGGCCGCCCGTCGCGTAACGGGCGACGCGGTCGATCATCATGTTTCCGGGCCCAGTGTCGAAGGCGACGATGTCGCCCATGCCGCAGCCAGCCGGAAGACAGGTCACGTTGGCGATGCCGCCGATGTTCTGGACGGCCCTGCTGGTGCGTCTATCGCGGAATAGAACGTAATCGGCATACGGGACAAGCGGTGCTCCTTCGCCGCCTGCGGCGATATCGCGCGGGCGGAAGTCCGCCACTGTCGTGATGCCCGTCCGCTCGGCGATGATCGACGGCTCGCCGATCTGGAGCGTCGAGCGAATGGTCCGGTGTCCGAAGCGGCGGCCCTCAGGAATGTGATAGACCGTCTGGCCGTGCGACCCGATGAGGTCAATCGAACGGAGGGGGACGCCGCTCTTCTCGGCCAGGCGGATGACCGCCGCTGCGAACACCTCGCCGAGGACGAAGTTGAGGTGGCAGAGGTCGTCAACGCGGGCGGTCGATGGGTCGAAGCACCGGAATATCTGCTCCCGGACCGCGCGCGAATGGGGAAACGTGTCGAACGCCACGAGGCGGACGCCGCGCGGACCGATGTCAACGATTGCCGCATCGACGCCGTCGGCAGATGTGCCCGACATGAGGCCGGCAACCCGCAGGCGGCGCTTCGCCAGGCGTTTCGCAAGCGGGCCGTTCACGCGCCGGCCCCTCCAAGAAGAGCATCTGGGTTCTCCAGGATGGCCTTCAGATCCTGGAGGAACCTTGCAGCCATGACGCCGTCGATGATGCGGTGGTCGCACGAGGCCGTGAGTTTCATGACCTGGCCGATGTAGATGCCGCCGTTCCGAATGACCGGGGCCGGGCGCGCGGATGCGACCGCCAGCGTCACGGACGATGGCGGGTTCAGGATGGCCGCGAACTCCTCAACGTCAAACATGCCGAGGTTCGAGATGGTGAAGGTGGGGTGTCGGCGCTGGTCGGGCGAGAGTTTTCCGGCCCGGGCCGTCTGCGTCAGCGTGGCCACCTGCTTGACGATCTCGGCCAGTGACAGCCGGTCGGCCTTTGCCAGGACCGGCACGGTAAGGCCCTGGTCAGTCTGGACCGCGAAGCCGAGGTTCACGGCCTTCCACTTTATGACCTTGCCGCGGTCGTAGGTCTGATTTATTTCGGGGTGGCCCTGGAGCGCCTTCAAGCAGGCCAGCATGACGAGATGCGTGACGGTTGCGCCGATCGTCGCCTTGAGTTCCGCCCTTTTTTCGAGAAGCCTCGTCACATCGACGCTGCACGTGACGTAGAAGTGCGGGATGACGTGCTTGGCGGCAGTGACGCGGCGGGCCTGGGTCTTCAGACGGTACGGCGCATCTTCGACTTCGGCCTCTTCGGGCGTCACCTCCAGCGGGGGCAGGTCCTCGTCGGGCGGCTTGGCGGCGGGCGCTGCGGGACGGCCGCATACGGTGGCAACCACGTCTTCGACCAGAATAAGCCCGTCGGGGCCGGTGCCGGCCAGGCTCGACGCATCGAGGCGAAACCGCTTGATGAGGGCGGCGGCAAGGGGCTCCACATCCGGTTCAGCCGGCACCCGCGGCGTCGGCTTCTCGGCGGCAACCGGTTGCTGCGGCGCCCGGGCTGCGGCCGCCTTCTCAACGTCCTCAGCCATGATGCGGCCGTGCGGTCCGCTGCCCTTGAGTTTTGTGTAGTCGATCCCGCCGGACTCGGCTAGTTTCCTGGCGTATGGCGATATGGCGATGCGTGGTTCGGCGGCGGATGCGGCGTGCGCCGGCGATGGTACAGTTGTCGCCTGATCAACCGCGACCTCCGACTGCCGTCGGGGGCCGGCCGCCGATGCGTCAGGCGCGGGCGCCGCCTTGAGGTCCTCATCCTTGCCGGCGACGTAGGCGATCACCTCGCCGACCTTGACCTCGGCGCCGTCGCCGTGAACGACGCGGGCCATGCGGCCGTCGTGGAAGCACTCGAGTTCCATGGCGGCCTTGTCGGACTCGATCTCGGCCAGCACGTCGCCTTCATGGACGGCGTCGCCTTCCTTGACGCGCCACTTGATGATCTTGCCATCTTCCATGCTGTCGGAGAGTTTGGGCATCGCGACTTCGTACATGGTTCGCCTCCGGCGCGGCGGGTCTCGGCGCCCGACGCGCGCTCCTCTTCGAGTCGCGGCTAAACGGGCGCGTGACACCCGCGCGTACCTAACCACGCGCTCCTCTTCGAGTCGCGGCTAAACGTGCGCATAACTCGCGGCGGGCTCGAGTTAGCGCCCGAGCGCGCGCTTGACGGCCGCGACGACATCTGCGGCGTGCGGGATGCAGGCCTGCTCCAGGTTTTTCGCATAGGGCATCGGCGCATCGGCGCCGGAGACTCGTTCCACGGGTGCATCCAACTGGTCGAAGAGAGAGTCGTAGATGCCGACGGCGATCTCTGCGCCGATTCCGCACGCGGGCGGCGGTTCCTCGACGACGACCGCATGATGGGTCCGCAGCACCGAATCGCTCACCGTGCGCCTGTCCCACGGGCGCAGGGTCCTCAGGTCTATGACCTCGGCCTCAATCTTCTCCGACTCCAGCGCCCGCGCCGCTTCCAGGGCCACGTGGGTCATCGCGCCGTAGCCGATGATGGTCACGTGCCTGCCTTCGCGGAGGACCTTCGCCTCGCCGATGGTGGCGGGCTGCGTCTCCTGCGGCACGTCGCCCTCAAGGTTGTAGAGCACCTCGTGCTCAAGGAATATGACGGGGTTGTGGTCGCGGAGCGCGGCCTTGAGGAGTCCCTTGGCATCGGCAGGGGTCGCCGGATAGACGACCTTCAGGCCGGGCGTGTGAACGAAGTGAACTTCGAGACCGTGCGAGTGCTGAGCGCCCAGTTGATGCCCGCCGCCGCCCGGCATGCGGATCGTGACGGGCAGCGTCACCTGTCCGCCGAACATGTACCGCATGACGGCCAGGTGGTTAAGGATCTGGTCCATCGCCAGGTACGCGAAGTTGACGGTCATGAGTTCCGGCACGGGGCGCAGCCCGGCCATGGCCATTCCGGTGGCCATTCCGACGATGGCGGCCTCGGAGATGGGGGTATCGAAGACGCGTTTCTCGCCGAACTCTTTCAGGAGCCCCCGCGTGACCTTGAAGGAGCCTTCGTAGAGTGCGACGTCTTCGCCGAAGACGATGATGGACTGGTCGCGGTGCATTTCCTCGAAGAGCGCCTGGTTGATTGCCTCGCGGTAGGTGATTTTGGGCATTGTTACGCTTTCAACGGCACGCGCCCCGCAAGCGGGGCGGCTAACCAGAAAGGTTAATCGGCATACACGTCATCGAGGCGGCGTTCGGGGGGCAACTCGCTCCCGGCCTCGGCGAAGCGGACGGCCTCATCAAGTTCGCGGGCCACGCGGGCGTCGATCGCCTCGAACTCCTCGTCGCCGATCTCAAAATCGTTCTTGATCATTTCCTTGAGGCGCGGGATCGGGTCGCGGCCCTTCCAGTACTCCACCTCTTCCTTCGAGCGATAGGTGGCCGGGTCGGACATGGAGTGGCCGCGGTACCGGTAGCACTTGGCCTCGATGAAAGAGGGTCCCTCACCGGCCCGCGCGGCCGCAATGGCCCGCTCGGCCACCGACTGCATCTTGAAGAAGTCCATGCCGTCAACCGTATGGACCGGCATGTCGTAGGCCCTTGCCTTTGCGGCCAGCGATTCCCGGGCGCTTGAGCGCGGCACGCTGGTGCCGATGGCGTAATAGTTGTTCTCGCAGACCCAGACGAGGGGCAGTTTATAGAGCGAACTCATGTTCAAGGCTTCATGATAGACGCCCTGGTTGGTCGCGCCGTCGCCGAAGAAGCAAAGGACGATGCGGTCCTCGCCCTTGTACTGGACTGCCTTCGCGAGGCCGACGGCGATCGGGCACATCCCGGCGACGATGGCGTAGCCGCCGAGGAAATTGATGCCCCAATCAAAGAGGTGCATCGACCCGCCCTTGCCCTTGCAGCAGCCGTCGGAGTGGCCGAAGAGTTCGGCCATGGCCTTGCGCGGGTCTCCGCCGCGGATGAGGTAGTAGGCGTGGTCGCGGTAGGAGCCGATGACGTAGTCGTCCTTCCGGAGGCGCCACATGGCGCCGACGGCTACGGCCTCCTCGCCCGTGTAGAGGTGGCAGAAGCCGCCGATGCGGCCCTTGGTGTACTGCTCGGCCGCGCGCGACTCGAAACCGCGGGCCAGCCGCATCAAGTAGTACACCTGGAGCAGTTCGGGTTTCTTCATCGCACCATCCTTCAGCATCCATCATACAGCCTTGCGCCGCCGGATGCATCGCCGACGCATCTTAAATCAGATCGCCGCCAGGATGCCGCCATCGACGTAGATGATTTGTCCGCTGACGAAGTCCGACGCACCCGACGCGAGGAAGACGGCGGCGCCGACGAGTTCCTCCGGCCGGCCCCACCGCCCCGCCGGGGTGCGCGAACGGAGCCACGCATCGAACTTCGGGTCGGCGGCAAGGGGCTGCGTCATTTCGGTCAGGAAATACCCCGGCCCGATGGCGTTGGCCTGGATATTGTGCCTGGCCCACTCGACGGCCATCGCGCGGGTGAGCATCTTCAGGCCCCCCTTGGCGGCGGCGTAGTTGGCCGTCGTCGGGCGGCCGATCTCGCTCATCAGCGAACAGATATTGATGATCTTGCCGCGCTGGCGCTCGATCATGCCGCGCACCACGTGGCGGGTGACGAGAAACGCGCTCGTGAGGTTAAAGTCAATGACCTCTCGCCAGGCCGATTCGTCCATCGCCTCCAGCGGCGCTCGGCGCTGGACGCCGACGTTGTTGACGAGGATGTCAATCGGCCCGACGTCGCGCTGGACCGCCGCGATGCCGCGCTCCACGGATGCTGCATCGGTCACATCAAACGCCCGGCCGTGCACCTTCAGCCCCTGGGCGGCAAGACCCGACGCGGCACGCGCCAGGTTCCCCTCGTCGCGTCCGTTCAGGACGACCGCCGCCCCCGCCTCCCCCAGACCGCGGGCCATCGCCAGGCCCAGGCCCCGGCTCGAGCCCGTCACGAGGGCCACGCGCCCGGTCAGGTCGAACAGGTTGCCGCTCATTGGCACGCATCCTTTTTGCCGCGACGAATGGTTGACAGGCTCACCGGCGGCACTTAGTGTACCGTACAGGAAACCTTGGAGGAAGAGCAATGGATTATCGCCGCGTGATCCCCTGCCTGGACACCAAGGACGGCCGACTGGTCAAGGGCGTGAAGTTCGTGAACCTGAAGGATCTCGGCGACCCGGCGGATGCCGCGGCGGCCTACTGTGCCGCGGGGGCCGACGAACTGGTGTTCCTCGATATCACAGCCACCATCGAGAAACGCAGGACCCTGATAGATGCCGTCAAGCGGACCGCCCAGCGGATTACGGTGCCGCTGACGGTCGGCGGCGGCATCAAGAACAGCAAGGACATCGAGACGCTCCTCTCGGTCGGCGCCACGAAGGTCTCGATCAACACGGCGGCCGTCCTCTCTCCGAACCTGGTGGCCGAGGCAAGCGATGAGTTCGGCAGCGAATGCATCACCATCGCCATAGATACCCGCAAGTCGGCGAAGATGCCGTCGGGCTTCGAGGTGATGGTGAGCGGCGGTCGCAAGGCCGCCGGCATCGACGCCGTCGAGTGGGCCCGCCAGGTCGAGGACCTCGGCGCGGGGGCCATCCTGCCGACCAGCATGGATACAGACGGGACCCTGGCGGGATACGATATCCCGATGACGCGGGCGATCGCCGATGCCGTGAGCCTGCCGGTCATCGCCTCCGGCGGCGCCGGAAAACTCGAACACCTTCACGAGGCCATCACGGAAGGCCATGCCGATGCAGTCCTTGTTGCCTCCATTGCGCACTTCGGCACGTTTAGCATCCGCCGGATGAAAGAGTACCTGGCCGGGCACGGCATACCCGTGAGGATGTAGTTGCAGGGGCACGGCATGTCGAAGACCCGCCCCGTTGGTGGGCCGCGCCTCTGCCGTTTCGCGGCTCGGCGATCACTGGGCTCCATCCCAGCAGTAGGTGCACAACTTCTCTTTCGGCAGACCGATGGCGGCCACGAGGTCTTCAAGGCGCTGATACTGGAGCGTCGTAAGGTTCAGGCGCTGGCGAATGACCTCGACCATCCGCCGGAACTTCTCACTGTCGGGATTCACGTATTCCGCCTGGCATCCCTTGCACTCGGGATCGAGCGTCTGGATGGCCCCTCGGCCGGCGAGGTCAAGTTCGCTGCGGGACCGCGAGAAATTGAGGAACCGGCACCCATAGATCAGCGGCGGACACGCCGGACGCATGTGCACTTCCTTCGCCCCGCAATCGTACAGGCGCTGGATCGTGTCCTTAAGTTGCGTGCCCCGCACGATCGAGTCCTCGCAGAAGAGGAGCCGCTTGCCGTCGATGAGTTCCCGGATCGGAATCAACTTCATCCTGGCCACGAGGTCTCGCACGGCCTGGTCCTGCGGCATGAAACTCCGCGGCCACGTGGGTGTGTACTTGACGAACGGGCGGGCGTACGGCGTCTTCGACTGGCTCGCGTAGCCGATGGCGTGGCCGGTGCCGGAATCCGGGATGCCCGCCACCATGTCAACCTTGACTTTGTCCCGCCGCGCGAGCGCCTCGCCGCAGCGGTTCCGCGTCGCCTCCACGTTGATCCCCTCGTAGCACGATGCGGGATAGCCGTAATAGACCCACAGGAACGAACAAATCTGCATGCGTTTGCCGGGAGGCCGCTTTCGCTCGACGCCTTCCTCGGTCATAAGGACGATCTCGCCGGGCCCCAGATAGGACTCGACCTCGTAGCCCAGGTTCGGAAACGCGCAGGTCTCGAGCGTGGCGGCATAGGCGCCGTCCTTGCGGCCGGTGACCACCGGGGTGCGCCCGAGTCGGTCGCGGGCAACATAGACGCCGTCGGCCGCCAGCAGAAAAATCGAGCAGGAACCCTCGATCGCCTCCTGGGCCCGCTGGATGCCGTCCTCAAAGGTCGCCTCCTGGTTGATAAGCGTGGCCACCAGTTCCGTGGGGTTGATCTCGCCGCCGCTCATCTCCGAGAAGTGAGTGGCCCGCTTGCCGAAGGCCCGCTTCGCCAGGTCCGCGGCGTTCTGGACCACGCCGACCGTCACGATGGCATAGACGCCGAGGTGCGAGCCGATGATGAGCGGCTGGTCCTCGTAGTCGCTGATGACGCCGATGCCGCGCCGGCCGCGCATATTCAGGATGTCGCCCTCAAACTTCGAGCGGAACTGCGAGTTGGTGATGTCGTGGATGTGCCGGGCGAACCCGCCGTCGCCGGCCACCGCCAGGCCGCCGCGACGAGTGCCGAGATGCGAGTGATAGTCGGTCCCGTAGAAAAGGTCCTCGACACAGTCGGCCTTGGAAGTCACCGCGAAGAAACCGCTCATTGGTCATACCTCGCCTGTAACGCGCAAACAGAGTACCTGCCGCCTGCCGCCGCCGGCAAGGTCACCTGACGCGTACCCCCATCTCGCGCAGCATCATAATGGTTCACCGCGCAGGCTTCAAGGATGATCGGCGCGCCGTGGCCCGGGGAAAAAGCAGGGGCACGGCAAGCCGTGCCCCTACCGCGCATCAAGATAGCGTCGGGCCTGCTACGCAATCGCCCTGAGGACGTGCGACCGCGCGTAGGTCCGGAAATCCTGTCCGACCGAGGCGTCAAACGATCCGACCGCCTGGACGAGGGCCAGGTTCCCCTCCTCCAGCAAATCCGGGACGCGGGCCGCATCGCGGCACCGCTCCTGGACCACCTCGGCAACAAGGCCCAGGTGCATGAGGATCACCTGGTCTGCGGCCCGCGCATCGCCGCGGCGCGCGCGCCGAAGGAGGCGCTCACCCTCCTTGCCGTTCGGCGGAGAGATACGCCGGACCTCATCCAGATAGACCTTCAGCCCATCACCCAGACTTGACTGACCGACCCTGGACATGACTGCCTCCCTCTCGGGCCAAACAAAAAGGCCGCGTTCCGGACTCCCCCGGAACACGACCTTCATCAGCACAGAGGCGTCAACAACCCCCAACAACTCACCACTATAACGCGCGCGGGAATCGTGTCAAGTAAGTTCCCGGAAAATCGGCGAGAATTCCGGCGCCCCCGCACCGCTTCCCGCAACACTCACGTAACCCCGTTTCGCTACACTACTTACGTGCGGCTTCAGGGGCGCCGTTCTCCATCCGGATGTTGCGGCAATCGACGAGGTCAACGTCGCGAACGCCGCCGGCCTCGCCGTCCGGGACGCGTAAGAGATTTCGGATCACGGCGCCGTCGATGTCGCGCCCGGCGAGGGCCGAGCGCGGAAACGCCTTGAACGCCGCGGCCGATATCTCCACGCGGATGTTCTCGAGTACAAGACCCCGCACGTGCGCGATCGCCATGTAGGCCGGGAGGCGGGCGTAGCACGTGTCGCGGTCGTCGCGCGTCGTGCGCCGGCCGCCGACGGGCTTCGAGCGCTTCGCATAGTCGTCGGGCTTATCGACGCGGATAATTATGTTCCTGAGCGAGAGGTTTTCGATCGGGCTCTCAGGCATGCCCTGGATCAGGGCGCCGCTGCCGCAGTGGATCCGGATGTTCTCAAACGTCACATCGTGGATGCGGCCGACCTTGGAGTCGGCGTTGCGCCGCTCGATGTCCATGAAGATCGGGGCCACGGCGTGGTGCGACGCATCGCAGATCTCCATGCCGATGTTCGAGACGAAGATCCGCTCCATCGTCCCGCCGTCCTTGAGGTAAAAGCCGACGCCCACCGGCGAGTTGACGACAGTGCAATTCCAGATGCGCACGTTCCTGAAATCGCCGTAGGACTCGGTGCCGAACTTGATGGCCGCCGTCGTCGATTCCAGCACGCAGTCGGTCACCTCGATGTTCTCGCACGGGAACGCCTCGGTCGCCTTGAGGACGATGCAGTCGTCTCCGGCGACGATGCGGCAGTTTGAGATGCGCACGTTCCGGCACGAGTTCGGGTCGATGCCGTCGGAGTTCAGCCGGTGCGGGTTGTTGCGGATGGTGACGCCGTCTATCACCACGTCCTCGCAGCGCTTCAGGTGCAGCGTCCACGCATCGCTGTACAGGATGGTGATATTGCGGATGGCCACCCCCCTGCACTGCTGGAAGAGGAGGATGCCGGTTCGGAAGGCCGGCACGTCGGGCGCTCCCCAGCGTGCGCCGTAATCGGCGGCGCCCTGGCCATTGATGACGCCGCGGCCGATGACGGCGACGCGCTCGGCCTTCTCGGCCAGAAGCAGATGACCCGACCGCGGACTCTCGTAGTGGGCCGGGTCGGTGCTTGCCCAGAGGGTTGCGCCCTCGTCCAGGCGCAGAACAACATTGCTTGCGAGCCGGATGGAACCGGAGAGGTAGTCGCCCGGCGTGAGGACGACCGTTCCGCCGCCGGCCTTGGCGCAGGCATCGACTGCCGCCTGGATGGCCGCCTGGTCGTTTGCCTTCCGGTCGCCCTTGGCGCCGTAGTCGCGCACGTTGAAGGCCGTAGGCGCGCAGCCGGCCGCTGTGAGCAAAAGCGTCAGTACAATCGGCGGAATCCAGGCGCCGTTTCGCATCGCTCAGACTTTGGCCTTCGGGTTCGTAAAGCGCAGCGCCTTCATGTCGTGATACGAGGCGTACTCGGTCACGATGCAGCCTTCCGGCCCCGCCACCATGAAGTGCCGCGATTCAATGCGACTCAGCGGCGCTACTTCGCCGAGCGCAAGGACCGTCGCGTGCTTGACGGTGGTGGCCGGCCTCTCGCCGGCCGGGACGACCTT
>Ga0315274_10010857_pt1 | contig 13094 bp, 11 predicted proteins | sample YL17G02_20_MG_FD_203700 | JGI IMG/M metagenome (GOLD analysis project Ga0315274, IMG submission 203700) | Sediment microbial communities from Yellowstone Lake, YNP, Wyoming, USA - YL17G02_20 | ecosystem: Environmental > Aquatic > Freshwater > Lake > Sediment | place: USA: Wyoming | collected... | reverse complement strand
GTGCTGAAGTCAGCCTTAATTTTGACCGAGGTATATTTAAGCGGGTCCAAATCAATTAAATCAACTGGCGCAGCAATGAACCCTTCGGAATTGGTCACACCGCCCACTGTCAAATCAGCGTCCGGGATTAACTCCCAACCGGAAGTGGTGGCATAGAGTAAGTGGTATTTAATTTCAGTAGAAACAGGTTTATCTTCACTCCAGTTCAGTCTTCCCCACTGCACGAGACTCGCCGGAGTGATGGCGGTTGAGATCAAATAGCCGGAAGAAAAATACTGTTCTCCTGATTGGTCAAGCGCAACCGTGCCCTCGGTCGTGCTGGCCACGGTTTGGAAAGTTTCATCGATTTTAGTTAAATTATCAAAAGAATCGCTCCAGGTTTTTTCTTCAACAAATCTGATGCTCTGAACTGTTTTGGTGCTGAGTCGGTCAATGGCAAAGCTAATATCGCTTTGTTGGCCATCAATAACTGAAACATATGGCTTGTCGGGCAAGGCCAGAGCCGTGCCTCTGATTGTTTCGCCGACAGCGTAAGTTCTTTCTGTGCTATAGCCAGACTTAGTGGCCGTGATCTTATAGCAGTCAGAGCAGGCTGGAGCACCCGGCAAAAATAGACGACCTTGATCATTGGTTTGATAAGTCGCATTAATTATTGGAACCACGACGTTATTTTCAATGTGTAGCGATGCTTGCGGTACGGGTTGGCCATTAGCATCAAATACCAGCATTGAGATAATACCGCCACCGCCGGTCGACTCAATACCTTTTGGTGCTGCGTCGCTCAATAAATACACCGTGCCGCCCATAAAACCGCTCCAGGAAACCGCGATTTTAATTCTTTTGTAATCCCAAGGTAGCGGGTCGCTGGGAAAAGTATTATCAAAAGGGTCATCAACATAAATGACCGTCGTTTTGATAGCGTAGTCGACGCCGTTAAGCGTTAGGGATTCATTTTCCGGGATAGAACCGGGTGGAATTCCGCCGACTGTGCCGATTTGATTGTAAGACAAATTTCTAACCAGTTCGATTTTTTGGTTAGCGAAAGCCGTGGCCGTGACTCGGGCTTTTGACTGGGCAACCAATTTTATACTCAATTGGATCAAGCCAAAGATCCCAACAAAAACCAGCAACATTAAAAATGTGCCGATTAAAACCTCTACAAGAGTCAAACCGGATTTTTTGCGATTTCTAAAAATACCCTCCATATATTATATTTGGTGTTCTACTTCAATTATAACTCATCAATAAAATTTAAGCATCCCCAAAATAACATTGGAATAAAAATACGCCATCAAGGCAAAGCCTTGATGGCGTTAGGCGCTGGGAGATGTTATTCCTCTTTTTTCTTTTTTTCCTCCACTAGCTGGATGCCGGCGGTTAAAAGGTCGTTCAGCCCTTCTGTAAACACGGGCTTACCTGCCATTGCATCAAATTCTTTGGCGACCTTAAGAACATTTTTTGCGCCGCCTGACAATTTAAGTTCCCCGACCAAACTTAAAGGCTTTGGCCTTTCGGTCTCGGTGGACAGAAGATACTCTTCAATCCCTTCATAACGCCAAAGGTAATGCATTTCCCTCACCTCCTTTAAAGGACTTTGTAGCTGATTTCATAATATATCAGACTACTTACCATTTGTCAAGCAGAAAGTAAAAATAAAAAAAGCCTCCCGCTCGGGAAGGCTAAGACCAAAAATTTCAAAGAACCTAGGGAATAAATCATTTTTTCAGCCAGTGGCAGTAAGCACCTTTACCAAGATAGACCATAATCTTGGCGGCGAAATAAATTAAGAGACAAACGGTCAGTATTCCCAAAACTTTTTCTGCATTCATGGTTGCCTCCTTTTTCAGTTTAATTTTTTTACATCGCCTCCATCATGGTGTACATGGGCTGCAGCATCGAGACGGCAAAGAAACCGACAGCCGTTCCGATGATAATCATCAGAATTGGTTCAATGATAGCGGTCAAGCCTTTGGTAATAGTTTCTACCTCTTCTTCGTAAAAACCAGCCAATTTAATTAAGATTTCATCTAGTGTTCCGGTTTCCTCCCCTACCTCGATCATTTGATTAACCATGGGTGGGTAAATTCTGGTATATTTTTTTAAAGATTCATTTAAACCCTGGCCTTTTTGCACCTCAACGGCAGCATATTCCAGCGACTCGCGGAAAAGAGAATTGTTAAGGGTTCTGGCAACGATTTTGAGACCCTGAACAATGGGAACGCCGCTTTTGATAAGGGAACCCAAGGTTCGCGCCAGTCGGGCTGAATTAATTTTTTTAATGATATTGCCAAAAATCGGCAAGCGCAAGATTATCCAGTCAAAGGCATTTTTGCTTGCTTTAATCCTGGAAACAAATCTTCCTGCTATAACCAATCCAATTAGTAAAAAGATAGAGAGCAGCCAATGATTAGTTAAAAAATCACTGATGCCAATAACAATTCTTGTGGCCAAGGGTAGCTGAACGTTCAATTCTTTAAATATGGAGCTTAGTCTTGGCACGATCGTTACCATCATAATTGCGCCGATGCCAAACATCGCGATTAAAATCACGGCCGGATAAATCATGGCGCTGGTTATGTGCGAGCGCAAATCGTGTTCTTTTCTCATCTGGTCGCTCAAGACTTTTAAAACCTCTTCAAGATTGCCGCTGGACTCCCCTACTTTGACCATGTTAACAAATAGTTCAGAAAAAATTTTCGGATATTTAGCTAAACAATCAGCAAAAGCCGTTCCCTTTTTAATATCTTCACTTAAACCCTGAATCACAGAAGCAAATTTTTTATTTTTCGTTTGTAGTCCTAGCGCTTCCAGCGCCCGCGTCAGTGGCAGACCCGCACCGATCATGACGGCCAGGTGCTGGGCAAAAACAACTTTTTCTATCAGCGGCACGTGCCTTAAACTTGGCAGAAAACTTAAAATACTTCTTTTGGTCGGCGTTAATTGACTTAGCAGGCGTACAGAAGTTAAAACAAACCCTTCGTTTCGCAGGGCGTGAGCTAGCTCGGCTTCGGATGCCGCTTCTTGAGAGCCGGTTTTGGTCTGGCCAGAGATTGATTTGGCTGAGTAAAGAAAAGTAGGCACTGATAGTTATTAGTTTTTAGTTGGTAGTTTCAGTTCTCCGGTTTATAGTTTTTGTTCAAAAGCAAGTTTTAAGACCATAAACAAATAAACTAAAGCTATAAACTATGAACCAAAAACTAATTTTTACTCTTGGGTAGCTCTTAATACTTCTTCTATTGAGGTTAAGCCGCGGGCCGCTTTAACAAAGCCGTCTTCCACCATGGTCAGCATGCCTTCCGAACGCGCTTGTTTTTCTATTTCATCGGAGCTGGCGCGTTTGATAATTAGCTGTCTGATGGTTTCGGTTACTTCCATTACCTCATGTATGCCAATGCGGTCTTTATAACCGTCAGGGCAGTCGGCCGAGGCAACTGGTCGGTAAAAATCAACATCGTGCAATCCATCATTGCCGGAAATAATTTTTTCTTGGCGCAGCGCCTCCAGCAATTTGTCCATATTAATTTCTTTGCGAATACTTTCGACCTGGGCCTTGTCCAACCGATATTTTTCTTTGGTTTCGTAGAGCCGTCGGACTAATCTTTGAGCTTCAATGCAATTGACAGTTGAGGCAATCAAGAATGGTTCGGCCTTCATATCAAGGAGCCGCGGCAGCGAGCCGGCTGCGGAATTAGTATGGAGCGTTGAGAGGACCAGGTGGCCGGTGAGAGCGGCGTTAATTGCCAAAGAAGCAGTCTCGTCATCGCGGATTTCGCCGACCATCAAAATATCGGGATCCTGTCTGAGGAGCGAACGCAGGCCGTTGGCGAAAGTCAACCCGATTTTTGGATTAACCTGGGTTTGGTTGATGCGGGGCATACGGTATTCAATCGGGTCCTCCACGGTGGAAATATTAACATCGGGCGTGTTTAAGATATCCATAATAGTGTAGAGCGTTGTAGTTTTGCCGCAGCCCGTTGGGCCGGTAACCAAAATCATTCCGGTCGGTTTTTTAATTTGGCGATGGATAATTTCCAGATTTCTACCCCAAAAACCCAATGCCTCCAAAGTAAAACCTTTGGAGCCTTCCGGTAGGAGGCGCATGACGATTTTTTCCCCGTCATAGACTGGCAAAATTGAGACACGAAAAGAAATTTTATACTCATCCGTTTCAATTTTAAAACGGCCGTCTTGGGGCAGGCGGTGTTCGTCAAGTTTCATATTAGACAGCACCTTAATTCTGGCAACAATACCGGTGGCAATTTGTTTGGGTAGAGTCATCGCTTCGTGTAAAATTCCGTCTATCCGGTAGCGCACGAGTAGTTCTTTTTCCAGCGGCTCAATGTGAATGTCAGAAGCTTTTTGCAAAATCGCGTGCTTGAGTAAGGTATCAACGATTTTAATAACCGGCAGGTCCTGAGCGGCTTTTTGCAGATCTTCCTCGGCCAGCTCTTCCGTACCTTCGCTGATAACCGGTAAAATTTTCGTTTCCTTCTCTATAATTTCACCAAATTCAGCCCGCAAACTTTTTTGATACTGGCGCAGGGCATTTTTTATTGAGGCGACCGAAGTGAGACGCGGCAGAATTTTTAAATTTGCTTTCTTTCTGATGAATTCGATCGTCTGCAAATCGTCGGGATCAAGCATCGCCACTTCCAAATTTCGGCCGCTGTGCCGAAATGCCACAATGTTTTGTTTTCGGGCGATGGGTTCTGGAATTATCTGAAGAATTTCAGGGGGAATTTTTTCATCCTCCAAATTAACAAAAGGAATTCCTAAAATATAGGCCTTTAGCTTGGTTAATTCTTCTTCTTTCAGCAGGCCGGTTTTCACTAAAAAATCATCCAATTTTTGTTTGGCTTTAGCCGCATCTTTTTCTGCTTTTTCCAGATCTTTTTTGGTAACTAAGTTGGTATCAAGCAAAAAAGCTTTGAGCTGGGAAGGATCAACTTGCATGTTAAAAAATTAAAAATTAAATATCAAAAATCAAAATGAAAATGCAAAATTAAAACTGGATTGATATAAATCGCGCCCGGCAAAGATTTTGTTATAAAATAGAGATGAGCCGAGCGTTAAGAAATCGCGTGCTGTGGCTGATGGCGGAAGCGATTTTAGCAAGGTGAATCCGATTTTATCAAAATCTTATGCCTGCGCGCAGGTCTTTTGGTTACTTTTCTACCTGCCAGAAAAGTAACAGGGACAATTATTGTATATTTTCTTTCACTTTCAGGATGACGTCTTTCAAATCGTAGTTAGCCTTGACCAGATACGTTTTTGCTCCTAAAACCAAAGCCTTTTCAATATCCTGAGAACTTTCCAAATTCGTAAGAATTATGACCGGAATTTCTTTGGTTGACTCATCCTTTTTTAGCTCGGCCAGGATTTCAAAGCCATCTATTTTGGGCAAAATTAAATCTAATAAGATTAAATTTGGCTTGCTTTCTTTGGCGAGCTTCAAGCCGGCTTCGCCCTCTAGAGCGCTTTTAACCTCATAACCTTCTCGCTCAAGTGCAATACTTAGAGCCTTTTGAAGCGTCGGCTCATCTTCGACGATTAAAATAGTCTGCATGATTGCTTTTACGGATTACCTGCCCGCCAATAGCCAAAGCGAGTGGCCGGGAAGATAAACTTCGTATATTTATTAATTAATTTTTATTTTATAAACTAATCACTATTGGCTTTGGCAGGCGGGCAGATTTTTTACAGATATACAGATTGTGGGATTGGTATCTGTAAATCCGTATTGATTTGTAAATCTGTAGTTACTTATAAATTGGTAGTGTAAAATAAAAAGTTGTTCCCTGATTTTCTTTCGATTCAAACCAGATTTTGCCGTTACTTTCTTCAACTACAGCTTTGGCGATAAAAAGACCAAGACCCGTGCCGATCGTTTGGTGCTTCATCGTGTTGTCGGAGCGGAAGAATTTTTGGAATATGTATTTTTGCTGCGGCTGGGGAATTCCGACTCCTGAATCTTTGATCGCCACTTTAATGAATTTACCCTCATCCTGGGCTGAGATTTTGACTTCACCCTTGCCCTTGATATATTTAATTGCATTATCAAGTAAATTTTGAATGACGAGTGAAATTTTTTCTGGGTCAACGTAGGCATTAGACAGGGTTTCTTGCGCTTCCAGGGTTATTTCAACATTACTCGCTTTGGCCAGAGGCATAAAGTTGGCAATAATTTTTTGAATTAAAATATAAAGATTGACTTGGCGCGGATTTAAGATTATTCGGCCCATTTCAATTCGTGAAACATCTAGAAGGTCGTTAACGAGCCGAATCATGCGGTCATTACTTTCTTTGATTAAAGCCAGATAGCTGGCTTGTTGCTCAGCCGGGTTGGCTGGTTTGTCATTCATGAGGTTGAGCGTCCAGCGCATGGCCGAGAGCGGAGTTCGCAGCTGGTGGGAAGCAATGCTGACAAATTCCGTTTTCATTTTATTGGCCTGGGCCAGCCTGTCGAAACCCTGGGTGACGGTGTGGGCGATGATAAAGATAACGGCGGTTACGACCAGTACGATTATGGCAACTATTTCTGGTTGGTCAGTAAAACGATTAGCAATAAAATAAGTACTAAGCATGGCAACGATATTAATCAGGCCCATGATAAAGAAAATAAAACTTGGGCATTCCCATAATCCTAAATTATATTCTCGGCATTCGCGAAAGAGATTCAGTTTGGCTAAAATTTTTTTTATTTTTTCCGTTGGCATAGATATTATATAAATTATATCATAAAAATAATTTTATGAGAACGCATATTAATCCCCAGGCTTTTGATTGATAAAAAATTTGAAAAAAAATCATTTTTGGGTTAAAATAAAAACGCTTATTTTGACGGGGCGTTGTGTAGCGGTAGTACATATGCTTCTTGCCCCGCCAAATTCATCGGGCCGTAGTGTAACGGCTAGCACGAGTGCTTCTTGCCCCGTTAGAAATTTACCGGGCTGTCGTATACCGGTAGTACACCTGCTTCTTGCCCCGTTAAATATCGGAGAATTGTGTAACGGCAGCACGCGTGCTTTGGGAGCACGTAGTCCGGGTTCGAATCCCGGTTCTCCGACAGCGATAATTTAACGGGGTGAAGGAGCAGGCAGACTGGGTTCAATTCCCAGCAGCCCGACTGAAGATTTCTAACGGGGTGAAGGAGCACGTAGTCCGGGTTCGAATCTCGGCGCCCCGACTTAGGTCTGAAAGACACAGCCCGGGTTTCACCCTTCGGGTGATCTCCCGTAGGGATGACAATTCCCAGCAGCCCGACCATCCTTCGTCCCGCTAAGCGGGACTTCGGAATGGCAGGCCACAAAATTTAAAACCAAGAAAGCTAAGCGGGCTTGCCCGCGCGCCGTCGGCCATAGCCTTTGGCGACGTGCGACCGAAGCTTTGGCGCAGGCGGGTATCGTATAAAGGCAATACCTCAGCTTTCCAAGCTGAAGCTAGGGGTTCGATTCCCCTTACCCGCTCCTAATAAAATCAGCCCCGCAATTTGTGGGGCTGATTTTATTAGGAGTATATTTACAACAAAGCTCGAACTCATTTTACCGAAAATTTCTGAAAAAATCCAATCGCTCCGCCCCGCCGCCGTGCCGCCACGCTGCACTGCCTCGCAGAAAAATTGCCTCTTCCCTTTAGAGAAAAAGCGGCGCGCGCAAAATCAAAAAATGTAAAGGCAATTTTTCTGCTCGGATCCGCGCTGACGCGCGGGGCGACGGGTGAAGAGGATACCCCTTACCCGCTCAAAGTTAAGATTCTTGTAGCGAGCGCAGCGAGCGGAAACCCCGCACCTTTTGGTGCTGGGGCCCTTACCCGCTCCTACAAAAAACAACCCTATTTGAGGGTTGTTTTTTATTAAAAAATCATCTTTTTTTATTAATTAAACGCTATTGACAGATTCAGTCCAAACCTTGAGCCCGTTAGAGATTCACTCAAGTTCGTTCATATCCTAATTTTTATGGCGATTTCGCCTACGGCTTACTTTTTTATCTAAATTTCCCTTGTTGAAAAATCTCTAACGGGTCTTGACTTGACAGGCAGGTCGTGCTATAATTGCCAATTCCCAAATGAGGAATTTTTTTATTGCCAAAATATGGCTTATTTGAACCATATTGGCCAAATTTATGACTAAGCAATTTCAATGTATAAAAAGCTTTGTTTTGGGTGAATCGCATCTTTGGCCTAATTATTTAATAATGGCTGGTTTGTGTTTAAAGCTGGCGTCATCTCATATTCCGATAGCGATGGCAGAACAATTGCCTGTTTATAATTATGGCCTGGGGGTAATTGAGGCAATTCAATCACCAAATTTGCCGAGTCTTTTAAACGCTAGGGTCGAAACCGGTTTGATTTTGGCTAACCATAGCTTCATTCAGGCAATCTGTCCGATAAACAGCCCCGACAAAAAAATTATCAAATCAGGAACTTCGGTTCCACAATCTACAAAAATCATTGCCAATAATAATCCGAGAGTAACGGTAACTGCCTATTCCAGCACGCCCGACCAAACTGATAACACGCCATTTATTACAGCTAATGGTACGTATGTTTATGACGGTCTGATTGCCTGTAACTTTTTACCTTTCCACACCAAAGTTAAATTTCCGGAAATCTACGGCGATAAAATTTTCACGGTTGAAGACCGCATGGCTTCCTGGAACAGCCACAAGATGGATATTTGGATGCCGACACGCCAAGCCGCTTTGCAATTTGGCGTGAAACGGCTGGCTTACGAAATTGTGAAATAAAAATAAATTTAATTAGTTAACAAAAATCCCGCTCTCAGCGGGATTTTTGTTATTAGAAGTGCCCGGGGAGGGACTCGAACCCTCACGGATTATGCATCCAGCGGATTTTAAGTCCGCACTGTCTACCAAGTTCCAGCACCCGGGCGAATTACCGATCGCAAATTGCCAATCGCATATCGCAAAGCACGGAGTGTGCGATTAGCAATAAGCGATTTGCGATAAGCCAACGATGAGGCCGGGATGGGAATTGAACCCATGTGTAGGAGTTTTGCAGACTCCCGCCTTACCACTTGGCTACCCGGCCCTGCCTATATAATAACATTTTTATTAAAGAAAGCTTTTTAGGCGCTAAAATTTTCCCAAGCTAAATTTTTAATCGTCTTTATAATTTCTTCTGGCTTGGTAGCGGTTTGAAATCCGGCGGCCAGTCGATGCCCTCCCCCGCCAAATAGCTGGGCAATTTTGGCGACATTGACGCCGCGGTCTTTTTGGCTACGCAGCGAGCACTCAATTCGATCGGGCTCTTTTTGGACGCATAACAACGCTAGTTTAATTTCAGGTGCGCTGCTTAAAAGACTGGCTATGGAGGAGCCGTTAAAATCACTCCCATTAGCTAGTTTTTTTGGAACCACTAGCGAAAAAATCACTCCTGATTTTAAATCAATTTTCAGGTTTTTGAAAGCCTCGATCCAGGTATCAAGATTTTCTGTGAGATTGCAATCATCGGAAAATTTGACTATCTTTTGCAAAGGTGCGCCTTTTAAAAGCAGCTCGCCGACTATTTTTAAAGTTTGGGCAGAGGTATTGGGATGGCGAAAACCGCCGGTGTCGGAATAGATGCCGGCCAGCAGGCAGGTTGCAATTTCGTGATCCACCTCAACATTCAAATAGGGTAGGAATTCATAGAGAATCTCTGCGACAGATGAATATTTGTTGTTAATGATTTTGAAACCGAGATGTTCGCCAACCAGGTGGTGATCAATTGTTAGAAAATTTAATGAGGTGAGATTTTCGCCGTCAAGTCCCAAGCGCCGATAGGCGCCGTAATCCAAGCCAACAATTAAATCAAAATCAACGAGGTTAACCTGATGGATTATTTGTTCCTGTTTGGGTAGAAAGCTTGTTGAGATCGGAATTTCAGAAATAGAGAAAGCTGTTGTTTTCTTGCCAATTTTGTCCAGCCCGATTTTCATCGCCAAAAGTGACCCGATGGCGTCGCTGTCTGGATTTTCGTGAATGGCCAGTAAAATATTTTGCGCCTGGGATATTATTTTTTCGGCTTGTAAAAATTGCTGAATCATTTAATTTTTTCTAAAAGATTGTTAATTTTTTGGCTTTCGGATTCCGTGCTATCCAAAACAAATCTGATTTTCGGTACCGGATGCATCCTTACTTTTTTATTCAACAGCTGTTGCAGGCTAAACACATGAGCGGAGAGTTTTTTAAGGACTTCTACTCCCCTTTCTGTTGGGAAAACGCTAACGGTCAGGGTTGTGTGACGCAGGTCTTGGGAAGTTTCGGCCGCCATAAGAGTTATCAAAACTCCAGAGCCAAACTCCTCTTTCTCAAAGATTATTTTGCCCAGTTCCTGCCTAATGAGTTCGTTAATTCTGGCGAGTCGATGGGACATGGCTGGTAATATTAAATTTAGAGCTCTCTTTTTTTACGCTCTTCTTTATAAGCCTCCAGAATATCATTTTTCTCTATTTTAACATCGCTTTCAAACAAAATTCCACACTCTCGGTCTTTGATCACTTCTGAAACATCCTCTTTCTTTTGTTGCAATTGCACGATACGGCCCGATCCCAAATTTTGTTCGCCTCTCAAGACCTCAGCCTGGACTCCCTTTTCGATTTTGCCAGAAGTGACGCGGCCGCCGATGATCTGTTTTTTGCCTTCTGTTTTAAAAATAGCCAAAACCTTGAGACGGCCTATTTTTTCCCGACAGATTTCAGGCGCTAAAAGATAAGAAGCATCTTGCCTAACCGCTTGGATCAGCTCATAAATTATTTGCCAGAGACTAATTTTGATACTTGAACGTTCAGCCAAAAGGCCAACATCCCCTTGACATTTAACGCGAAAGCCATAAATTCTGGCTTTTGCCGAGTCGGCTAACTTTACGTCATTTTCTGTGATATCCCCTACCTCGGCCTTGATGACGCGCAAAATTACTTCTTGTTGCGGAATAGATTGAAGCGCCTCTCTGACGGCTTCCAGAGACCCGGAAACATCAGCTTTTAAAACTAAATTAAAAACTTTTTGATTGGGCGCAATGTCCAAAATTTCGGCCGGCTCTCTTTTACGTTTTTCTTTTTCGGCTTTAATTTCGGCTTTGGCTTTAGCCTCTTCAAGCGAGCCCATGGCTTGCCATTCTTCTCCGACCGGCGGCACCTGGCTGAGTCCGGTAACGAGCACCGGCGTTGAGGGTTCGGCTTTGTCAATCGACGCGCCCAAAAAGTTTTCCATGCTTTTTATAAGCCCGTAAGCAGATTCGGTCGCCACGAAGTCTTTTTTGTTGAGCACGCCATCTTGAACCAGCAGCGTCGCAATCGGGCCGCGTTGCGGGTCTAGCCTTGATTCGATAATGATGCCGTGAGCCGATTTTGTATTATCTGTTTTTAGTTCTTCCATCTCGGCAATCAACAAAATCATTTCAATCAAATCGTTGATACCCAATCCCGTTTTAGCCGAAACCAATACTGTCGGCACTTTACCGCCGATGGATTCTGCCAGGATATTATTTTCTGACAATTCTTTTTTGACTTTTTCGGGCAGCGCAGCTGGCTTGTCCATTTTGTTTATCGCGACCAGCAGCGGCAATTCCAAACGAAGAATGTGCTTGATAGCTTCTTTGGTCTGCGGTTTAACTCCTTCATCGGCAGCCACGACCAAGATGGCGATGTCGGCAACTTTGGCGCCGCGCGAGCGCATGGCGGAGAATGCTTCGTGTCCAGGCGTGTCAATAAAAGTGATTTTGCGACCTCGGGTCGCAAAATCATCCTGATCCCGCCTTGGCGGGAGAGGGATCTCGTCAGTTTCAGCACGGGATCCCTCGGCCTCTTGGCCTCGGGATAACTTTGCTTCTGCGGGAGGCAAAGTTATTTGATAGGCGCCGATGTGTTGGGTAATGCCGCCGCTTTCGTTCTGGACCACTTTGCTTTGGCGGATATAATCCAAAATACTGGTTTTGCCATGGTCAACATGGCCTAAAATAACCACAATGGGTGGCCTGGGCTCAAGTTTATTTTTGTCTTGGCTTTTATTCTTGGTCATTTAGATTTAAGATTTGATTTAACATTTGATATCTGCACTTTAGATTTTATTTGATAATTTTTCATGGCCGTGCCAATCGCCTCTTTTTCTTCATCGGTCAAAGGATAGCTCGATTGACCTTCAGTAATTGGCTTAGTATAAATCCTGGTTCCTTCTCTTGTAAAGAGACTGGATATAGTAAAGCCGCTATTTTGCGCATCCAAAAAAGCGATGCAGAAACTTTGATCACCCCCGATATCTTTGAAAGGATTAAATCTGATGACGCCGACTTTTTGAATGCTTTTTAGTGCCATTTTTTCCAGGTATCGGGCAAAACCTTCAAGATGTTGCAAGCTCTTTTCGGTTTGGCGCAGGCGCTTAATTTGCTCGAATATAACGCCTTCCAAATCGGCCACTTTTGTTCCCCTGAACATTAATTTGATTTTTTTACGTGTTTGATGGATTTGCCAATGAAGCGTTAAATTCCAAGCTAAAAAAACCAGGATTATTAAAACGACAATGCTGAGCAGGGAGTTATTTAAAAAAAATTGATAGAAGTTTGTCATGGCAAAAATATAATATATAAATAAGTATAGGTGATTGACAGGATTTGGCAAACCTCTAGACTAAAAATTTAGCGTTTTGGTAAATAAAAACTTTTTAAAAATAGCCCCTCTTGACTTATTTTGTTTTATAACTTATACTTAACAGGTAAGTTTTCTCTTAGGTTTTCCTTATACGAGTTAGTCGTTAATAAGTGTAAGGAGACGCAAGAGTAGGTCGTCTTACGCTATAAGAATTAAAATTCGTATAAGGAGAATCAATAATGAACAAGAAATTATATGTCGGCGGTTTGCCCTACAGCACAACCGAGGATGCGCTCAAAGACGCTTTCTCGCAAGCAGGCACGGTAGAATCGGCAACCATTATAGTCGATAAAATGTCAGGACGCTCCAAAGGTTTCGGCTTTGTGGAAATGTCCTCTGATGAGGAAGCAACCAAAGCTATTGAGATGTGGAATGGAAAGGAATTTGAGGGTCGCTCAATCACTGTTAACGAAGCGCGCCCAATGGAAGCCCGTCCGCCCCGACGTGAGGG
>Ga0315274_10010854_pt1 | contig 13098 bp, 9 predicted proteins | sample YL17G02_20_MG_FD_203700 | JGI IMG/M metagenome (GOLD analysis project Ga0315274, IMG submission 203700) | Sediment microbial communities from Yellowstone Lake, YNP, Wyoming, USA - YL17G02_20 | ecosystem: Environmental > Aquatic > Freshwater > Lake > Sediment | place: USA: Wyoming | collected... | reverse complement strand
CTTTTTCATCACCCATTCAGCTCACCTCTTCACGCTCGCCGATACTTCGATTATAGGTTAATATATTCAAGGGTTTACGTCATGCCGGCTCATAAAGAGGGAATCATGCTTGATCCGCTGGACCTCGGGACCACAATCGGAGAAGGGATGACGCCGGGTAAACGGCAGGTGCGCCTCTTCAGCCTGCGGGGCGACCATTACGAGATGGGTTACCAGCAGGGCCTCCAGATGAGGGAAGCCATACACCATCTCTCCGCTAACCTCCACCAGGTGGAGGCCTTCCAGGCGGAAAAGCCCGCCCTGCTCCCCTTCAAGGTCTTTTTGAGCATGGCGATGCGCCGGGCGGTGGGGGAGATGTGGAGTGATGTCTCTGAAAACTGCCCCCGCCAGAAAACGCGCATGGAGGGTATCGCCAAGGGGGCGGACATCGACGAATCCATGCTCTTCCTGGCCCTGGCCGGTGAGCTTATCCTGGCGCAGACCAACTATCGCCTCGGCGCCTGTACCGCCACCGCGGTGGACGCGGAACGGAGCGCCCTGGGGGAGCCGATGGTCATCAAGAACTTCGACTACCCCGAGTCCTTCCAGCCTTACTACGTGACCCGCTTCTGCCAGCCGGCGGATACCGCTTCCACCCTGGACGTGACCGTCGCTCCCCTGGCCGGGTCCCACGACGGCATCAACGAGCATGGGCTGTGTATCAGTTACAACTACGGCTACGGCACGGACATGCCCAACGTCAACGTGCCGATAACCCTGCTGGTCCAGGAGGCGCTGGAAAATTGTGCTAACACGAGGGAAGCCATAGATTTCCTGGGTGCGGGCAAGAGGTCGGGCGGGGCCATCCTGCTGGTGGCCGACGCGTCCGGCGATATGGTGACCGTGGAGCTGTCCTCCAACTTCAGTGGAGTGCGTGAACCTGACCAAGGCATCATCATCAATACCAACCACTATAAATGCCGCGAGATGGCCTCCTACGACATCCCCCGCAATGCTTACTACACCAACAAGAACGTGAAAGCGCTGCGGGGTATACGGGTGCACGAGTCCAGCGAGCTCCGTTACAGCAGGGCCGAGCAGCTGCTCACCGACATGGAATCGATCAGCATGAAAGACCTCCTTAGCGTTTTCTGTGACCATGGAGAGAGCGGCCGCGGTGATAACAACACCATCTGTCGTCACGGACCGTATTTCTCGACCACCTGTTCCATCATCATGCTGCCGTACAGCAGGCGTCTGCTGGTCACCTATGGCAATCCCTGCGACTCGGTCTTCACCGACTTCCCCGATCCCTTCAAGCGGGAAGAGAGCGAAGAGGCGCCGGACGAGGGTGAGGTCGGGGGGCCCGCGGATCCTGAGGTACCGCCGCTCCCGGAAGAATGAGTCTCAATGGCCTTTAACCGCGTGGGTCAGGTATCTTCCGTCCGATCGGCCAGCCCTTCCGCCTCCAGGAAATCCAGCACCACCGTGTTGAAGAGTTCCGGACGTTCGTAGGGCGGACAATGGGCACAGGCGGTCAGGATGGTCATATAGGGGTGGGGAAGGAGGGCTCGCTGGCGCAGCGCCTCCCTGGGGTTGACGCTCCTGTCCTTGTCGCCGAAGACGATGAGGGTGGGTTGACCGATGCGGCGCAGGTCGTCCGCCAGGTCCATCTTACGCACCAGGCGCGTTGATCCGCTGATGGCCCGCTTGGTCGCGAGCGCGTTCGCCTTGACGTTGGTATGCACGAAATCCAGGTCCTGGTACTCGGGCTGGTAGAGGCCGCGGTAGAACATCCATTTCAGCACGTCTTCGTTGCGCATGCGGTAGGTGAGGGAGAGAAAACATTCCGCGCCGGGCATGAGGGCCCGCAGCCCCATGCTCACCGTGCGGGTGGGGGTGGATACCAGGATCAGCCTGCGCACCTTCTCCGGGAAAAGGACGGTATAACGGATGGACAAACATCCTCCCATGGAGTGGCCCAGGAGGTGGAAGGAGGGCAGGCGGAGCGCGTCCCTGAAGGCCTCCAGGAAGCAGGCCATGCCGTCCAAGGTGTAGGGGAACGCGTTCTCCTCCGATTCACCGAATCCGGGCAAGTCCAGGGCGATGGCTCGGAAACGCGGGGCGAGCGCCTTGAGGTTCAGCAGCCACTGTTTGCGCGAGCTGCCCCAACCGTGCAGGAGGATGACCGGCTCACCCTTCCCCCTTTCCTCGTAGGCGACCTTGGCGCCATCCAAGGTGAGAGCAGGCATCCATCACCTCCGTTCTGTGGCGGGGCGGCCGGACCTCACCGGGATGCCGGCCCTTCCATGACCCCGCAGTATCGTTATTGCCAAAATGATAGAGCAAAACGCCGTGCGAACGATAATCCCGTCCGGGAGACGGGTGGGTGCCACGCTTGCCGCTGGTCATGCGAGGCAGCCCTATGCGATCGCAAACCGCCATGCCGGTAGCGACCGGGCCCACTTATACCTCGCCGGCCCTGGCATCCTCGAGCAGTCCGGGCTTGAGAAGGATCACCACTCCCCAGAAAAGGCAGATGAGCGCTCCGATGGACATGGCCCTGGACATCCCGGCCGCGGTCGCGATGAGACCCAGCAGCGCTCCCCCCACCGGAAAAGCGCCCACCAGCATAAAGACATAGATGCTCATCACCCTGCCGCGCACCCTCGGGTCCGTCTTGAGCTGAAGCGTGGTGTTGATCGAGGTCATGGTGACCAGGAAAGAGAGCCCGGTACAGAATATGAGGGACAGGCTGAGCCAGAAGGTGACAGACCAGCTGTAGGCCAGCAGGCTCAACGAGATGCCCAGGATGCCCCCTTTGATGAGCGTGATCTCATCGAAGCTCCGGTGAAGACGGGTGACCAGGGGAGCCCCCGCCACGGCGCCGAGGCCGGACGCCGCGAAGAGCGCGGATACCCCTAGGTTCCCCTGCTTCAGGATGTCCTTCCCGAATACGGGCACGAAGACGATGTAAGGGAGTCCGAAGGCATTGATCATCCCGAAAGTGATGAGGAGGTTGCGGATGAGCCGGCGTTTGAACGAGTAATATATGCCGCCGGACATGGTCCTGAAGGAGAAGGTGGAGCCGGCAGGTCTTTCCACCATCCTGGGGAGGGATATGGCGAGCAGGGCCACGATGAAAGGGAAGAAGCTGATGCTGTTCACGAAGAAGCAGGCGGAATAGGATACCAGGGCTATGATGGCCCCGGCCAGCATGGGTCCCAGGAAGCGCGCCAGGTTCCAGGAGGCGGCGTTGAGCGATACGGCGTTGAGCAGGTCCTCGCGCGGCACCAGCTCGGGCACGATGGCCAGCCAGGCGGGGAAATTGAAGGCGATCCCCACCCCCATCAGGAAGACGGACATGGAGAGGCCCGCAAGCCCCCCAACCCCCGCCAGCACCAGTACCGCAAGGGCCAGGGCGCCGGCCGCCATGATCGCCTGGGATACCATCAGGATGCGCTTCCTGTTCCCCGCGTCTGCGAGGGAGCCCGCGGGGAGGAAGAGGAGTATGGTAGGCGCGTAGCTGAAGAAATTTATGAGCCCCAGCCAGGCAGGCGACCGGTAGACCTCGTGCACGTAGAGGCCAAGGGCCACATTGTGCACCCAGGTGCCGACGTTGGAGACAAAGGCCCATGTCCACAGCAACCTGAAATCGCGGTGGGTAAGTGCCGGAAAATAACCCTTTACGATACCTCGGCGCACGGCCCGCTCCCTCCGCATAGGATGTGGCATCAGTAAGTCGTTAGATCAACGGACTAATCGCTATGTAAGTTATCAGAAAAGGCCGCCGCGCGCATGTCCGACCCGCAAGAGCCGCTATGGCAACGGTTCGGGCGTCCTATAATGAGAGAACAGGCTGTGGAACTGGTGAGCGAGATTATGGAGGAGTCATGAATCGATCAAGCGGTAGCGAATGCGAGCCGGAGGACCGCGGCCCCTTCGGGCTTTCCCGCAACGTATACATACTGGGCATAGTGAGCTTTTTCAACGACCTCTCCAGCGAGATGGTCTATCCCCTGTTCCCGACGTTCATCACCGAGTTCCTGGGAGCGGGAGTGTGGTTTCTCGGGCTTGTTGAAGGACTCGCCGATTCCATCGCCAGCCTGCTGAACCTGTTGTCGGGATGGATCTCCGACCATGTCCGCCGCAGGAAGGGACTGGTCGTGGGGGGGTATTCTTTCTCGGGGCTTTCCCGGGGCACCCTGGCCCTGGTGACCGCGCCCTGGCAGGCGGCGGTGGCATGGTTCTGCAATCGCGTCGGGAAGGGTATCCGCACCGCTCCACGCGACGCGCTCATCGCTGATTCCTGCGACGCCGGGGAGAGAGGCCGGTCCTTTGGGTATCATCGTGCCATGGACCACACCGGCGCCCTCTTTGGGGCGGCGTTGGCCTCCATCCTCATCGCCGCCCTCTCCCTGGGTTACCGGGCCATCTTCGCCCTCGCTTTTATCCCCATCGCCATCGGGATCGTCCTGCTCTTGTGGGGGGTAAAGGAAAGAGGTATGCCGCGGCGTGAGGATAGATCCCAGGCTGAGAGTGTTCGGCTGAGCCTGAGCCTCAAGCCCTACGACCGGCGCTTCAAGTGGCTGCTGCTGGCAGTGTTCATCTTCACCCTGGGGAACTCCAGCGATGCCTTCCTTTTGTTGCGCGCCCGCCAAGGGGGCGGTTTCACTCTGGCCCTGCTCCCTGCCCTGTGGGGCGTATTGCATGTGGTGAAGGCTGCGGTTTCAATACAAGGCGGGATCCTCTCCGACCGCCTGGGGAGAAAAAAGGTCATCCTGGTAGGCTGGGCCGTCTACGTCCTGGCCTATGCGGGCTTCGCGTTTCTGGTCGGACCGTCCTGGATATGGCTGCTTTTCGTGGTCTATGGATTCTATTACGTCACCGAGGCGGTGCAGAAGGCCTTCGTGGCCGACCTGGTGCCCCCCGACCTGAGGGGAAGGGCTTACGGAATCTACAACTTCACCATAAGCATCACTGTCCTCCCGGCCAGCCTGCTCATGGGCCTGCTGTGGGAAGCGATAGGACCGCGCTATGCGTTCCTGGTGGGCGCCGGGCTGGCCCTGGCGGCTATGGCGGTACTCGGGTTGGCGGTCAGAGAAGATCGGCCGGCACGAGCTTAAAAGCGCGCAAGAGCGGATCCGCTTACCCATGCAGCATCGGGTCCCCGCAACGGAGCCTGGCGGCGGATCGCCGGTACGCCCTGACACATCCTGTCACGCTAAAAGCGCGCCTCTGGCTTTGCGGCGTATGGCACAGGGGCGTTCTTTCAAGGTTTTTCCTCTTTTCGGCGATAATCTAGCAGTAAAAGGGACACAAAGGGATACCGATAGAGTTTATAGAAACGAGATAGAAAGCATAGTCGAGGGGAGAACGGAACATGCCCGATGAACCCGTGCAGCGGGAGAGCCAGGCGGACGGGTCAGACCTGGCTACACAGTCCATGTCCATCCTCAGCTCCCTGCACGCAGCCATGGTCAACTTCCATCTCTATCCGCCTACCTCCGACATAGTCGAGGGCTCCGTTCAGAGGGCGCTTGAGGAACTGGAACAGGCCCTGGCGGCCTGGGGAAGCATAACCTTCTGCGAGCTGGAGGGGAAGCTTCTCATCAACGAGTTCTCCCTGGACGAGAGAGACCAATCCCGCCCCAACACCAGCGCTTTCCTCAAGGACCTGGCTTTGTGGGAGGTGCGCAGTATCACCTTCGACCGGGGGCTAAAGGACGAGGAACTACGCGTCTTTCTTGAGGTCTTCAGTCGCAAGCGCGCTGACCGCAACCTGGAGGGCAATCTGAGCTCCTTCCTCGAGGATAGTGACACCGAGCATATCAAGGTGGATGAAAAGATATACGTCTCCTTGAGCAAGGACCAGGATATCGCTACCGCGGCGCGCGGTCCCGGCGGGGATGCCATGGACCTGTTGCGCGACGAGGTCTTCGTGCGCTACCTGGTGGGCAGCGCCCCTACCATGGAGGCCTCACGGGAAGAGGTGTCGGAGCTCATGTCCGACCCGGAGCGCATCAACGTCGCCTTTGCCTCGGTCATGCTGGGTTTCGAGGGCTCCGGGGGAGCGGTAGGGCCGGAGAAAGCCCGCTTGATCCGGGACACCGTGGATCGCATGTACGGCGTGGTGGAGAGGTTGGCGGACGAGGGCCTCAAGGAGACCCTGAACGAGGAGATGGTGAACATCCTGGCTGCCCTGGAGGCCGAGACCCTGGTCGAGGTGCTCTCCGAGGCAACACCGCAGGCGGTGAGGGACCCGCATATGCGCAAGGAGATCATCTCCTCGGTAGAGGGGGAGAACGTGCTCAAGCTGGCCGACCAGATCATCGAGAAGTACGAGAAACTCCTGACCGACCGGGAGAACATGAACCCCCAAGATTATGAGGATATCTCATCCCTCCTCAACGAGATCATCGCCGACCTCTATACAGAAGGCGATCCCTCATATCACCCAGAGATAACGCGGCGCCTGCGAGAGTCGGGCCTGCTGGCGGAGCTGGCGAGGATCCATCCCCAGGCGGGGAGGGAGATGCAGGTCTACACCATAGTCACGGATATACGTGCCTCCGGCTCACTGCGAGCGCTGGAAGGGTTGAGTGACGCAGAGGTCATCGGCGTGGCGGGCAAACTCCTGGACATGGGGGAGAAGGATATTACCCGCAAGATCATCACGGTGACCTCGCGCAACCTGGAGAGCGCCAGGCCGGACTTCAGGGTACGCGCCTGTTACTTCCTCAAGCAGATGCACCTGGATTTCAAGGAGCGCGGTCACCGGGCAGAGGTCCTGGATAAGGCGGACGAACTGATGGCCCTGCTGGATAGGGAGCAGGACCCGGAGGTGAAGGTGGGGCTTCTGGAGCTGCTCGGGTGTGTTGCCAACGATCTCTATATAGAGGGGAGGATGGAGGCCTTCGCCCGTGCCTGTGGTGTCCTGGCGACCCTGGCGGAGTCGGACGGCGACGAGAGGATACGGCGTGCCGCATCGGTCGCGTTGTCCTCACTGAACCCCTGGGACGTGGGCAGGCCGCTGGCGGATTCCCTCTTCGGCGATGACGAGGAGCTCGGCAAGCTGGCTGCCCGGATATTGCCTTACATCGAGGAATCGCTGACCGCCAAGGAGATCGTGGACCGCCTGAAAGGCGAGGAAGAGATAAAGATCACCCCCCAGCTGGCCGAGGTATGCTCCGCCATCGGGGACCCCTTGCTCGCCGACCTCTCCGAGATCCTGGGGAGCAATGCCCGGGAGGAGGTCTACCTCAGGGCCATATGCCTGCTCGAGCTCATGGGCGGGAACGCAGCCTTGTCTTTGGTGAAGTCGGTGGAGGCCAACCCCATCCCCGCGGTGAGGGCCCAGGCGGCGCGTTCCATGGCCAAGATGTCGCCCGGCGACCCCAGCCTGCTCCCGCATTTCCTACAGGCCTTGCACGACGCCGAGCCCGACGTGAGGCGCGAGGTGGTGAGAGGGCTGGGCACCATCGACGACCCCCACTCCGTGGATGCGTTGCTGGTCATCATCCGGGGCAAGAGCCTGAGCGGAGGGGAGGAACACCCCCGGGTCGAGGAGGCGGCCTGCTATGCCCTGGCCCGACTGGGCCCGGAGAAGGCCATCGCCCCCCTCTCGGATATCCTGCGCAAGAAGGTCTTTACCCTGCGTCGCCGCTCCGCCCATCCCAGGACCAAGGCTGCGGCCTGCTATGCTCTGGGGCAGATCGGGGGGCCGGAAGTGGTGGAGCTCATCCGCGGCTACCTGGACGACCCCGATCCCGTAGTGCGCAACGAGGCGCGCAAGGCCGTCAGCATGCTGCGCAAGCGCGGTTACGCCGACTAAAGGGGTCAGGTCTTGTTTTTTGTTACCCCGGGGGGTATCCAGAGGAAAAGCGGCCTTTCCCGTTGCGTCAACAAGGAGTCTACTTACACACCCTGCTTTGTTCTGCATTTCTTGCTTACTCATAAGCGAACTCATTAGAATGAATAAAAATGCCTGCAAAATACCCTGGGGGGTAACAAAAAACAAGACCTGACCCCATGCAATGGAAGGAGGGGATATCTTGTCTGAGGTATTCTTCGTGAACACGCGCTGCAGGCCCCACCGCGGCATGGTGCAGAAGCTCGGGGAGCTCGTCGAGAAAGTCGGGCTGGCGGAATTGGTCGAGCGCAAGGACCTGGTGGCCATCAAGACGCATTTCGGGGAGGCGGGGAGTACGGCCTTCGTGCCGGTCATGTACCTGCGCCGCATTGCGGCCGCAGTGAAAGAGCTGGGCGGTAAGCCCTTCGTCACCGACGCCGGTACCCTCTACGTAGGCAGTAGGTCCAACGCCACAAACCATCTTCTCACTGCCGCCTCCCACGGCTTCACCCAGGAGACGTTGGGTGCACCCGTCATCATCGCCGACGGCCTCAAGGGACACGACTTCGTGGAGGTAGAGGTGAACGGCCGTCACCTGGAGCGGGTGAAGATCGCCTCCGCCGCGGCCCACGCTGACGCACTCATCGTCGTCTCACACCTCACCGGGCACGAGCTGACGGCCTTCGGCAGCGCCATCAAGAACGTGGGCATGGGCTTGGGCAGCAGGGGAGGCAAGCAGCAGATGCATTCCGATATCAAGCCCGAGGTGAACGCCGGCAGATGCACCGCCTGCGCCGAATGCATCCGTTGGTGTCCCGCCGGGGCTATCTCCCTCAAGGGCAAGGAAAAAGTGGCGGCCATCGACCACGACGTATGCATAGGTTGCGGCGAATGTACGGTGATGTGCTTCGAAGGGGCCATCGCCGCGCGGCTCATCAGCGACCTCGACGTGGCTCAGCGCAAGATCGTGGAATACGCGGCTGGGGCCCTCAAGGGCAAGGAAAAGAAGAGCGCCTTCTTCAATTTCCTGCTGCGCATAACGCCGTCATGCGACTGCTGGGATTTCAGCGACGCGCCGGTGGTCGAGGACATAGGCATAATCGCCAGCCGGGACATCGTGGCTATCGAGCAGGCGAGTATCGACCTGGTGAACGAGGCGGCGGGCCGTGACCTCTTCAACGAGATGTTCCCGACGACGAACTGGCCCGCGCAGCTCGATTACGCCGAGGAGATGGGCCTGGGTAGCCGCAAGCACGAGCTCGTCAGCCTGGACTGATCCTTACCAGCAGGACCATCCACCATCCACGCAGAGGGTGGCCCCGGTCATGTAGGAGGTGGCATCGGAGGCCAGGAACACAGCCGCCGGGGCTATCTCCTCGGGCTCTCCAACCCGTCCCATGGGTGAGCGCGCGATTATCCTCTGCTGCTCCTTCGGATTCTCCAACAACTCATCCGTCATCTCCGTGGTGACGAATCCCGGGCACAGGGCGTTGACCCTGATATTGAACGGCGCCAGCTCCAGGGCCATGGTCCTGGTCAGTTGGATGAGGGCTCCCTTGCTGGCGGCGTAGGCGCTGCACTTGTAGAGAGCCAGCAGTCCTGCCACCGAGGCGACGTTTACGATGACCCCTTTACCCTGTTCCTTCATCACGGGGATGACCCGCTGTGAGCAGAGGAAAGCCCCCTTTACGTTGACGTCCATAATCTGGTCCCAGTGCTCTTCCTTGACCCTCTCCACGCGGGTGTAGCTGGGACTCAAGCCGGCGTTGTTGACCATTATGTCCAGGCGGCCGAACTCCTTCAGGACCGTGGCCACCATCGTGTCGATGTCGGCCGCCTTACTCACGTCGATGCGCATCCCCAGAGCGCGTCTGCCCAGCTTCTCGATCTCAGCGGCAGTAGCGCTGAACTGTTCCTCGGTGCGGCTGAAGACCACCACGTCCGCGCCGGCTCGGGCCAGGGCCAAGGCGATAGCTTTTCCGATGCCGCGGCCCGCCCCGCTCACCGCCGCCACTTTCCCAGTCAGATCGAACGGGTTCTCACCCACGGAGGCCTCCTTTTCCGCTATCGAAACAAAATGCCCAAACCTATTCCATAATACTATTAGCACGAAGGCGGCATATCTAGACATACAAGCTCATGCAAGAAGTTGCGAGCACCTGCAGGTTGCTTCGGAGGCGAAGACGCCTCCTCGCAATGATGTTGGAGGGGCTGCGCGTTTGAGGTCCACCACGCTGCATCTGCAATATAACTCTCCCATGAGGCTTTCGTTCATTGCTCGACTTGCATAAGACATTGACCTGGATAGCTCATCTGATTACAGTTAGATTAGCCTAATCGTGAGCTTAATATGGGTTAAAGAAGGTGGGAAAGATGCTTACCGAAAAGATGGAGGAATACCTGGAGGCCCTGTTCAAGTTGAGCTGCGAGGAGGAGACCCTCACGCCTACCCGGCTGTCCGAGTACCTCGGGGTGACCCCTCCCACCGTCCTGGACATGTTGCGCCGCCTGGAAGCAGAGGGCTTCGTGCGTTATGCGGGGGTGGCTAAAGGGAGCGGCAAGGGCAAAGGTGAAGGGCGGGCCCGGCGCGCCATCAGCCTCACCCCCAAGGGCCAGAGGGCGGCGAAGACGCTGGTGAGGCGCCACCGCCTCTCGGAACGCTTCCTCACCGACGTGCTGGGGTTGGACTGGGAGTCGGCCCACCGCGAAGCCTGCAGGCTCGAACACGTCCTTTCGCCCGAGGTGGAGGAGAAGCTGGCGGAGATGCTGGGCAACCCCGAAACCTGTCCCCACGGTTACCCCATACCGGACGAGAAAGGCCATATAAAAGAGGAAGAGAAGATCAAACCGCTCTGCGACCTGCGCGCGAACGAGAAAAGGTGTATCGCCAGGGTGGAGGAGGAAGAGCCGCAGCTGCTCCAGTACCTGGCCTCCCTGGGGCTGCTGCCCGACGTGGACATCGAGGTGAAGGAGGTCGCGCCCTTCGGGGGCCCCCTGTTGGTGAAGATAGGCGACACCCAGTACGCCCTGGGCCGCGAGGTGGCGTCGAAGATCTATACCAAGCAGGGGCGAGGGCCAAGAAGGCGCGGACAACGCCGCATGGGCGACGCCCGGAAGAGATGAAGCAGGAACACCTGGAGCAGCTGGACAAGATCCGGGAGAAGGCGGAGTACATCTTCGCCCTGGCCGGCAACCCGAACGTGGGCAAGTCCACCATCTTCAACCGCATCACCGGCATGGGCGTGATGACCGCCAACTATCCCGGCATGACCGTTGAATTGAACATCGGCATGACCGAGATGGACGACCTCAAGATAGGCATCGTGGACCTGCCGGGCACCTACGCCCTGGGTGCCGTATCCGAGGACCAGATGGTCGCCCGCCACGGGGTGCTGCAGGGACAACCGGACGTGGTCATCGTCATCCTCGATGCCAACAACCTGGCGCGCAACCTCTATCTCCTCTTGCAGTTCCTCGACCTGAGGTGCCCGGTGGTGGCGGCCCTCAACCTGGTGGACCAGGCGGAAAGGGCGGGCACCCATACCGACGTCGAGCTCCTGGCAGAGTTTCTGGGGGTACCGGTGGTGCCCACGGTAGGGATCCGGGGAGATGGCTTGGACGAGCTTATGCATCAGGCGCTGGAGCTGGCGCGGCGCCGGGAGGAGTACATCACCATCCCGTTTTCTTACGCCGCGGATATAGAAACGCGCGTCCGCAAGTTGGCGCGGCGCATAGAGAGGAAGCTGGAGGAGTTCCCCTACGGCCTCTCACCCCGCGCCCTGGCCATCCTGCTGTTGGAGGATGACGAGGAGTTCGTCGCCGTGCTGCGGGAGGAGACGGGGGGTGAGGAACTCATCGCCTATTGCAGGCAGATAGCGGATGAGATAGAGAAGGAACACGGCGAGAAAGCAGCCTTGATCATCGCTCGCGAGCGCCACGGTATAGCGGGAAGCGTGGCCTCCAACGTGCAGGAGCGCAGGGAATACGACCGGCCGCGGTTGGGTGAGAGGTTATGGGAGTACACCACCTCCTTCAAGACGGGTATCCCTATCCTGCTGGTGGTGATGGGCCTGGTGTTCCTGGCCATTTTCTGGGGCGGAGGAGCTTTGGCGGATCTCTTCTCACGCTTCTGGGACTCGGCGATCGGCGGGCCCCTGACCCGGGGGATAGAGTCCCTTCTCGGGGTGAACATGTTCTCGCAGTCCCTGGGGTGGGCGGTAGACGGGCTGGGTGCGGTCCTGGAGATCGCCCTGCCCTACCTGCTCGTCTTCTACATCATCCTGGGTTTCATGGAGGACAGTGGCTACCTCAACTCGGTGGCATTCCTGAGCGACCGGTCAATGCACCGGCTGGGATTACACGGGCGGGCGGTCATCCCCCTTATCTCCGCCGTGGGATGCAACGTACCGGCGGTCATGGGGACCCGGGTGCTCTCGACACGGCGGGAGAGGGTAATCGCCTGTGTACTCATAGTGCTGGTGCCCTGCAGCGCGCGCGTCGCGGTGATCATGGGGGGAGTGTCGCGTTATGTAGGATGGGCTCCCGCCCTGTTGCTCTTTGCCATCCTTTTCGTCATCGTCATCGCGGCGGGGTTCTTTCTGAACAAGGTCATGCCGGGGGAGTCCACCGGCCTGGTCATGGAGATGTTCCCCTTCCGCCGCCCGTCCATGGCTAATGTGCTCAAGAAGACCTGGCTCAGACTGAAGGGCTTCCTGTACATAGCCGCCCCCCTCATCGTGGCCGGCAGCTTCGTTTTGGGGCTGCTTTACGAGAGCGGCTGGATCTTTAAGCTGACCCAACCCCTGGAACCCCTGGCGGAGTGGTGGCTGGGCATACCAGCCGTAGCCCTGCTGGCCCTCATCTTCGCCTTCATACGCAAGGAGCTCGCCCTGGCCCTGTTGGTGGTGCTGGCCGCGCAGGTCATCCCGGGTGTGACCGAGAGCTCCACCCTCCTGGATTTCATGAGCAAGGGACAGATCTTCACCTTCGCCCTGGTGTGTGCCATATATATCCCCTGCGTGGCCACCCTGGCCGTGTTGTGGAGGGAGCTGGGCGCGCGGGATTCCCTCACCATCACCGGCTCTACGGTCATCCTGGCTTTTCTCCTCGGGGGCCTCTCCCACCTGGTCCTCACCCTGGTCTAATGGGGTCAGCCCTCCACACCGGGGGTCAGCCCTCCATTTTCCACACGGCATCTTTTAATGAATATATCGTGCGTACACGATCCTGGTCAGTTACTAAGATGGATCCTTAATGTGGAGACCTGA
>Ga0315274_10010853_pt1 | contig 13098 bp, 8 predicted proteins | sample YL17G02_20_MG_FD_203700 | JGI IMG/M metagenome (GOLD analysis project Ga0315274, IMG submission 203700) | Sediment microbial communities from Yellowstone Lake, YNP, Wyoming, USA - YL17G02_20 | ecosystem: Environmental > Aquatic > Freshwater > Lake > Sediment | place: USA: Wyoming | collected... | reverse complement strand
AACAGGAAACAAACGAAGTGAACTAAACGTAGAAACATGCTTTCCATTTCTGCTTAAATGGATCATGAACCTTTGGAAAGGCAAGCAATTGGCTTTGGCTCTCTACTACCCTTGTCAGCCCCTTAATCCCCCTCTCAAGTCGGGTAATATAGGGTCGTGGTGTAGGATGGGCATTGCCCCATCCTATTACTATCTGTTTAATTTTTAATCTTTATAAATCTACCCTTACAAATTTCCAAAACTGTCAAGGGAGAAGGAACTATAACCATCCAGAAGCAATCAATCTATAAGAAAGGAAAAGCAAGTGCAAATTAAAAAGGTTATACATATAGTTCTTATGGCTTCTTCATGTCTGATTATTGTTTTGTCATTCTTTGGGGTATTTCTATGTCGGGAATGTCTGTCATCTGACAAGGAAATGGTAAAGGTTATTGACCTTATAGCGAAAAATAATTACGCAAGCGCAATAATAACCCTGAAAACTATGGTATCTAAAACAAATGATCTTCAAACAAAGGACAGATATTACTATCTTATAGCGACTTGCTATCGAAAACAGGGACAGTGGAGTGATGCAATATCTAACTATCAAAAGGTTTCAAGAGACAAAGGCTCAACTTTTACGGAGATTTCAAGCTTTCGCATTGCCAAACATTATCAGGAAGTGAAGAACTATCCATCAGCCATTGCAGAATACGAGGCACTACTAAAGGATTATCCGAAAAGTATTTGCGCTATAGAGGCACAGTATCAGGCCGCAGAATGCTATTATGATTTAAAAAGATACGACGAAGCCATTGAGAACTATAAAAAGTTCGTAGAAAAATATTCTGAAGGCAGTCGTTCACGAATGGCATTATATCGAATTGGGTATACTTATCAGGAAGCACAGAAATTTTCGGAAGCATACGATCAATACCAGAAAGTAATAAGACAATATACCGATAGCTACGTTGCCCGTACTTCACTGGATAAGATTAAACTTCTGTTAGCATCTTGTCCTGCAATCAAGGTAACGAGAGAAGATAATCTATACAATGGGTTGGTGCTTTTTTATGCGCAACAGTATAAAGATGCTCGTGAATCATTAAGTAAAGTGATAAATGGATCAGATGATCTGTCCGTAAAAGCGGCATACTTCATAGCCCAATCTTACCAGAATGAAGGGCAATATGTTTCAGCACAAAATGAATACGAATCCCTCATCAAGCTCTATCCAAAAAGTGCGTATGCCATAGATTCTCAATATTGGCTTGCACAGTGTATCTGGAAGTCAGGGCGAACGGGAGAGGGAATACTGGAGTTGGTAAAATTCGCCGATAAGTATCCCCAAAACGACCTCGCTGATGATGCAGAATTCCTGCTTGCAGACCTTTATAAGGAAATTGGACAATACAGTAAAGCAATAGACGTTTACGAAGAGGTTGTAAGCCAACACCCGAATGGTAATTCTGCCGGCGAAGCCTTGTGGAATATGGGCTGGTGTTACAGAAAGCTGAATGAAAAAGATAAAAGTGCTATGACGTTCCAGAGGCTTGCGAACCAATATCCAAATAGCAAATTCGCTGGTTCTGCACTGTTCTGGGCAGGTATGGATTACGAAGACGTCGGAATGATTCAGGAAGCGTTCGACGCATATAAAGGAGCAATGCAGAGCAAGGAGCATTATTATTCCGACAGAGCCAAAAAACGCATTGATTCACTCGTTAAAGGAGAGAAGATAGATAAGGGAATAGCCACAATACAATACAAAAAGGTGGAATTTGATGAAAACCATCCCATAATGGAAACTATCAGGCAATACACACCTGTATGGGTTCAGGTATCTTTGAATTACGGTATATTTGATGATGCCACCGAAGTATATACAGCGGCTGACGAAGCCGGGATAGTTCAGGAAGCGGCGTATTATAATCTTTCAATCTGCTACGAAAAGCTTGGGGACTATAAAAAATCGTGGGCTTACAATTGGAGACTGATGCAATTACCTAGCGTAAAAGACAAGAATAGAGCATTACCAAAACAAATTTACATGAGGGCATATCCCGCCGTATATATGGATCTCGTATTCAATAACTCTAAAGCGAATAAAGTTGATCCCTATCTGGTTTCTGCCGTCATGCGCGAAGAAAGCAGATATGATGCCAAAGCGGTATCAAGGTCAAATGCGCAAGGACTTATGCAAATAATGCCAAGCACTGGAAAGTATGTTGCCCAAAAAATTGACATAAAAAACTTCAAGACTGATAAGCTAAGTGAGCCAGAAACGAATATAAAAATCGGGGCATGGTATTTGGGTAACTTAATAAACAGTTTTACCTCACGCACCAGAGATTATTTCGCAGAGAAAGGTATAGAAGAATCGGATTATTCTGACATAGCAATCATATTATCTCTGGGAGGATATAACGCTGGACCGACGAGGATCAAAAACTGGATGGAAGAATACGGGATCGAGGATATTGACGAATTCGTAGAGAATATCCCCATGCAGGAGCCGAGGAACTACATAAAGAAAGTCCTTGATTCCTATGAGGCGTATAAATCTCTATACGGTGGGTAAAGATATTCATTAGTATACCCAGAACGAATAATATAACTTCCCCAGAGCAGTTCCCACAACTGACAGTGAACTGCCGATGACAAATTCGCCCAGCATCAAGCCCATGAATAACGGAGTCAATTGGCGAAGTAGCTTCAATCCTCCAAAACGCATCACCAGGCTTTTGATAAACCATGCAATAAAGAGAGGGAACCAGGCAACAGACATTCCCCAACTATTTGAAACTGCATATCCTGCAGGATGAAATGCCACCACAGGAAACGCATACGCATAGAAGCCAAGAATAAAGTGAAAACCATTCCAACACCGAAGGAAATTGCAGTCGAAGAGCTTGGCTCAATTGGATTCATCAACCAGTTTTGCAGACGATCCATGGATTCCTGGCCGACCCAGTTCATACGAGCTTCCTCCATACCAACCCTGTGGCTTGGGTCCACATACGACCAGAACGTCGCAAAAATTGATAAAATAACAGAAAATATAATCACAAAGAGCATCTTCCTGTTGTTGGTTTTTGTTTGTTCTGCTAACTTGAACTCTTCGAGTTGATGCGGCATGGGATCGCTGTAATGCGTACGATTGAACCACCAATACATAGACATTATAGTCAGATTACTAACACCAAGCCGTCGAGTTCCCAACGTTGGTGGTAACAGCAGATCCGGACCGCCATTGTGTATGTCATGGATAGGAACGCCCATCTCTACACGCATGCGAGTGACAGCGATATCCACCATGAAGTAAAGCACGAAAAAGACAACAGCTAACCATACAGACATCCCGGCAGTCGCTGAGAAACCCACAAGAAACAGAAAACTTAATGCCAATATCAGCAATGCTAAACGATATGACATCGGCTCATTTGACTGATCTATCTGCTCTAAGCCCAGGGAACACTTGAAGATGCGGATGATATAGCGATGGTTTGCCAAAATGACAATAAAGAACAGTCCGATATATGCCCCTGCTGATTGCTCGATCATGCTTTGATAACCAGCATACGCACCGCCCCGACTTGATAAACCGAAGGCAAAAATGATGACCCGTTGAGCCTTCCAGAAAAGATAAAAAAACCAGCAGGAAAACAACAAATCCAGAGGGATAAGGAATCCCAAACCTATTACCCAGGGATAAAACGAAATTGGGAACCATCCAATTCCGCTCCAGGGACGATCCGTAAAATATCTTTGCAAATCATACATTTTAAGGTGTACACCCGGTATGTTGGGGAACATAAAATGTAGCTGATTGAGTATATCCAATCCTGCGGCGATAGCAAAACCTGTCCAGAATAATTTGTTCCGAAATAATGATAACGGCTCATTAATCATTCGCAATGGCAACTGGATGATGGGATAAGTCAGCTTTTCAACTTCGACCCACTGCCTACGTACCAGTATATTGATCATTAACATTACCATTACAAAAGCCAGCACAAATGCGGACCATGCCAGTATGGGGATGAGCCACGCATGGAAATTCTCAAAGGTATAAAACGTTGACCCGCCTTTATAATGATTTATCAAGGCAGTTTTATCTGTAATCCCCATCCATGATGGTACGTATGGCCAGATCAGATTAGCCCAATCATTTTCTGGAGTAGCAAACCAATAAACATGCCCCATCATTGGTATGAGCAATTGCATGAAACCATGTCCACCAACTGTGGACCCCATGCACATCATGGTATAGATCATCAAAAGCTCTGGTTTGGTTAGGGCAATCCTGGGTAGGTAATATCGCAACACCATATTCAAGAGTATCAGGACGAAAAGGCAAAAAACTGCATTGAAGGCAATTGACTGAACTGTCAGATGCATAGTCCGTCGTATTGCTTCCGCCATAACGATCCAGTAGCAGTTTGCCACTGTCAGAAGCGTGCCAAGGACAAGGACAATCTTCATACGTGGCGGTGTCAACTCATTATTTCGAGTCATTTATTTGCTCCATAGCACTCAACTCATGCAATAAACACAGAGAGGAGAAACCCATGACTATTATCTCATATTTGCATCAAGTTTTCAATGATGTGAAATGTCAAACATATATCCATGAACTACGGCTAGTGGCTTAGAAACGTTGCCATATCTTAAGTTGCTGAAATAGTCTTTCAAGTCCAATGATCCTGTGTTATAATATATTGGCTATATAACCATTACATACTAAACAATCACACGGAGATGATATTATGTGGCTAAAATTATTTTTAATTACTGTGGTTTTTATTTTGATGGCATCAATTACTTTCGCTTATCAGGATGGTACAGTTCTTCCAAACCGATGGGTATATATACAGGCGAATCTTCTTGTTGATAAGAATATAGAGACAGTTCTAACACTCCTTGAGCGCGCAGAGAAGGCTGGTTATAACGGTATTGTGATAGCAGACAGCAAGTTCACTCGCTGGGACAACCTGCCACCAAGATACGTCGAAAATGCACGTAAAGTGCGTGAAGCCTGCCGTAACCTCAAACTCAGTTTCATCCCCTGTGTGTTTTCAATCGGCTACTCGAATGACCTGCTTTCTCGTGACGTAAATCTCGCCGAAGGGCTTCCAGTGATTAATGCCCCGTTCATTGTTCATAATGGGAAGATCATACCAGAGGATGACGTACAGATTACTAATCCTGGCTTTGAGCAATACTCCGACAATACGCCAACAAGTTGGGGATTTCTGGATCAGCCGGGGAAGATAAGCTTCATAGATACTGAGACAAAGTATGACGGTAAGGCTTCGTTACGGATGCAGGACATAGGCATACACGACCCGCAAAATGGTCATGGGCGTGTCTATCAGCAGTTAAAGGTTCGACCTTTCACGTATTATCACGTCTCTGTGGCAGTGAAAACACAGGATTTTGAGCCTGTAAGCGAAACTCGAATTGCGGTATTGGTTCCCAACGGGCCAAGCCTGAACCATCTCAACCTGCCTATTAAAGAGACTCAGGATTGGCAGCGCGTTGATATTACATTCAACAGTCTTAATTATTCAGAAGTGAACTTCTACCTGGGTGTATGGGGTGGCAAGAATGGAAAAATATGGTGGGATGATGTGCGTATTGAGCCTGCCGGGCTGGTTAATGTTATCCGCCGTGAAGGTACGCCGTTCATCATCACCAGCGAGGATGGAAAGATTGTCTACGCTGAAGGTAAGGACTTTGATGGTGCTGTTGACCCCCAACTCGGCAATATAGCGTGGGCAGGTGACTATAATGTATGGCATGAAGCACCGATCATGACTGTTCCAGCAGGAAGTCAGTTGAAAGAGGGGCAGAAAGTATCTGTCAGCTACTATCATCCTGCTCTTATTTACGATAGTGTCGTTATGTGCTGTATGAGTGAGCCTAAACTTTACGAGATATTGAAGTGGCAGGCGAAACAGGTATGTGATAACCTTCAGCCAGATGGATATTTCATGTCACACGATGAGATAAGATGTCAGGGATGGGATAAATCTTGCACGGATCGAAAGATGACTCCCGGTCAGATACTTGCGGATAACGTGAAAAAATGCGCCGATATACTTCACGAGATAGACCCGGGCAAACCTATATACGTCTGGTCAGATATGTTTGATCCCTACCACAATGCAGGCAAAACTGGCTGGTATTACCTCGTTAATGGTGAAGGGCCCTGGTTTGGCTCATGGGAGGGGCTTGACAGCGGCGTAACAATCGTCAACTGGAACAGCGATAAAGACAAGCGGGTTGACTCAATGAAGCATTTTGCGGACAGGGGACATAAACAAATCCTTGCTGGATACTACGATTCCAATCCTGCTAATATCGCTGAATGGCTGAAAGACTCAAAGTCGGTGGATGGTATAACAGGCGTTATGTATACTACGTGGCGGAGCTATTATGATGATATAGATGAGTTTGCACATTATGCGTTCCCCAAGCAATAGTGTTGCTTTCTTCCTTTTTCCAAAGGCTGACAGGGGTAGATTTTTCGGAAATAGCTATTTTCTCAGATATAGCCAAAGAACAAACGGGAATACATTAAAGAGGGATGGTGAATGAGATAAATGCTGGATAATAACCGATTGAGACGTTATATCAAGGACTTTGACTTTGAGCGTGTTACAAAGAGATTCTATGATCGCTTCAAGACTGAACATTCAAAATTCCTTGATTTTATCGAGGGTATACCTGATGAGGATTTGCAGTGCTGGTATGCTTCTGTTATGCTCAACCGTCTGATGTTCATCTATTTTATTCAGAAGAAAGGCTTTATTGATAATGACACTGATTATCTAAGCACAAAGCTGACACAAAGCAAGCAACTCAGCAAAGTCTATTCTTCCGTTGCACGGCGGAACGTGAATCGCTTCTACACTGACTTTATCTGTCCATTGTTCTTTGAAGGTTTCACCAAGAAGGAAGAGGAACGTTCACCAGAGATACGAAAACTTCTCGGAAAAGTTCCTTACCTCAATGGCGGCATACTCTTGAAACACAAGATTGAGGAATTATACGGAGAACAGATCAGCATCCCTGATTCAGCGTTTGAGAGATTATTCAGCTTCTTTGGACAATACAATTGGCATTTAGATAAACGTCCCCTAAGTAGAGATGATGAGATCAATCCTGACGTATTGGGTTATATCTTTGAAAAGTATATCAACCAAAAGCAGATGGGTGCATATTACACCAAAGAAGACATAACGGAGTACATCAGCAAGAACACCATTATCTCATCATTATTCGACACAGCACAGAAAAAGTGCAGGATCGCATTTACTCCGCCAAAAGATAACTCGTCTGATACGTCTGTATGGCGATTGCTTCAGAGTGATCCCGATAGGTATATATATGATTCTGTTAAGAAAGGCGTGGAATTGCCATTGCCTGAAAATATTGCGGTTGGCTTGAATTACGTTCCCAAACGGACAGATTGGAATAAATCTGCTCTCAGGGGCGTAAGCCCCCGAGACCCCAAAACCGAAGAGGAATATGCACTTTCAACGGAGATATGGCGTGAAGTAGTCGCAAGGCGCAAGCGATATGAGGAAGTCCATGCCAAACTTGTTAATGGTGAGATACGAGACATTAACGACCTTATCACGTACAACCTAAATATACGCCAATTTGCTCAGGATGTAATCGAGAACTGCGAAGGGCCCGAGCTATTACGTGCATTCTGGCAGACTATAACACAGATAACAGTGCTTGACCCGACCTGTGGCTCTGGTGCGTTCCTGTTCGCCGCATTGAATATACTTGATTCGCTTTATGAAGCCTGCATTGATCGCATGGAGTCTTTCGTTTCAGAGCTTGACCGATCGACAGAGAAGCATCACCCTGAGAAGTATAGCGACTTTCGGAAAGTGATCGAGCAGATGGATCAGCATCCCAATAGACGTTATTTCATCTTAAAGTCAATAATTCTCAATAATATCTATGGCGTTGACATTATGGACGAAGCTGTTGAGATATGTAAGCTCAGGTTGTTTTTAAAGCTCATGGCACTGGTGGAAAACGTCGAGAATATTGAGCCATTGCCCGACATTGACTTTAACATACGTGCAGGAAACACGCTTGTTGGATTTGCAGCATACAATGACATTAAGGATGCACTCAAGAGCGACTTACTTGCTGGAAAAACTTTACAGCAGATTGAGGAGAATGCCCGGTGCGTTGACGGACTGTTTGAGCAATTTCGTAAACAGCAGACTGAATATGGTGACGAAGTAACTCACACAGACAAGCAAAAACTACGCAGACATCTTGAGGTATTGGAAAAGGAACTCAATGGTTATCTCGCTGAGCAATACGGCATTGATATTAACAAAGAGTCTGATTATAGTAAATGGCTTTCCTCTCATAAGCCTTTCCACTGGCTCATTGAGTTCCATAGTATCATGAAAAATGGCGGTTTTGACGTGATTATAGGTAATCCGCCGTATGTTAATATGAATAAAGTTCAGAGAGATTATAAAGTCAAGGGATATATAACCGATGCATGTTCAGATATTTACGCATTAGTATTAGAACGTGTATATCAATTGCTTATAGTAAGTGGTAGAAGCGGTATGATTTTGCCACTTAGTCTTGGATTCAGTCAAGATTTTGATTCTTGCCGAAAGCTTCTTTTTAAAGAATATGGGCTTAATTGGTTTTCTTCTTATGGGAGAATACCATCAGCATTATTCAACTTTGATGTAAGAGTTCGAAATACTATTCATATTGGATATAAGAAATCATCTATAAGCACTCAATATGCAACACGTCTTCACCGTTGGTTTGAGGCTTTTCGTCCCCATCTTTTTGAAATATTGGAATATACACAATTCAGTCCTGAACTTTGGCAAAATCGTATTCCCAAATTAAATAATCATAATATTTCTAAGGCTTTTGAAAACTGCATGCGTCGAACGAATTTAACAGTTGAAGCTACTCTTTTTCCAAGACAAACGCCATATCCGTTGCACTTTAAGAAAACTGCCTATAATTGGCTAGTTTTTTGTGAAATACTCCCACCATGTTACGATAAACGGGGTGACATCATAGAGCATACACAATTTGGTACATTATATTTTTCTGATTCATTACTGCGGGACGTTGCTTTTCTATTCCTTAATGGTAAAATCGCTTACATATTTTGGCTTATAGTTGGTGATGACTTTCATTTAGCTAAATGGATGTTTGCTAATTTCCCAATTAATTTTTCAAGGCTACCAAAAGAGAAGTTAGATAAACTTATATCGCTCGTAGACGAACTAAAACAAGCTATGAATTCAGCAACATCATTTAAGCTAAATGCTGGTAGAAATGTTGGTAATTATAATTTAGCTAAGTGTCGTCATGTTACTGACCTAAGCGATAGGATATTCGCAAACTATCTTGGCATTGATGATATATGGGAAGACGTAGAGCTTTTATATTCGCAAGTTGTAAAAACAGATTTCAGTTATTAAGCACGTGTTAAAACAGTTACGAATCATCCGTGATATAGATGACTTTCTGCGTCCGAAAAAATTGATTATATCAAAGAAAATATGGAGGAGATGAATGAAGTTAGACGTTCTGGCTTTTGGGGCGCATCGTGACGATATAGAATTGACGTGCGCCGGGACTATGATTAAGCTTGTGGATCAGGGCTACAAGATAGGTATAATAGACCTGACTGCCGGTGAGATGGGAACAAGAGGAATCGTTGAGGAAAGAGCAAAAGAGGCAGAGGAATCGGTTAAGATTCTAAAAGCTTTGTGTCGTGAGAACCTTGAGATTCCCGATGCAAACATTGAAATAAATGATGAAAACAAACTCAAGGTTATAAAAGTAATCAGGAAGTATAGACCGAAGATCATCTTTCTGCCATACTGGGAGGACAGGCATCCGGACCATGCTCACGCTTCTCAATTGGTGTTTGAGTCGGCGTTTCTTTCAGGGTTAGCTAAACTTAATTCAGAACAACCGAGACATCGCCCTGAAAAACTGATATACTATATGTGCCATTATCAATTTGAACCATCTTTCGTAGTAGACGTAACCGAACAGCACGAAAGAAAAATGACGGCGATACATTGCTATAAATCACAGATTTATAACCCAAATTATCAAGGGGAGCAAACTTACATAAGTAGCCCTGAATATATAGATTTAATAGAGATTAGATCACGCTACTATGGCGGGTTTATAGGCAAAAAGTATGGTGAGCCATTTCTCGTAAGAGATATGCTCCAAATCAAAGACGTGATGACTTTAACCCAGGAGAGAATATGAAGATCGGAATGGTATGTTACCCTAGCTATGGCGGAAGCGGAACCATAGCGACTGAATTAGGCAAAGTTCTTGGTGTCAGAGGGCATCAGGTTCATTTCATCAGCTATTCTATACCTTACAGGCTTCGTGATTACAGCGAAAACGTATACTTTCACGAAGTCAGCATGATGAAATACCCATTGTTCGAGTTTCCACCTTATACGCTTGCACTTGCAGAAAAGATTGTTGAGGTAGCTGAAAAAGAGGCACTTGATTTGATCCACGTTCATTACGCCATACCACATTCAACAAGCGCATATCTCGCCAAGCAGATGCTAAATGGAAAGCCCAAGATCATAACCACGCTGCATGGCACTGACGTTACACTCGTGGGAAGTGATGAATCATATTATAGGATTAACAAATTCAGCATTGAACAGAGCGATGGCGTTACCACTGTATCAGAGTATCTTAAAAGGGAGACTGAGGAAAAATTCCACATTAAAATTCCGATCAAGGTTATACCGAACTTTGTTGATACAAACTGTTTCAGTCATACGCACAGATGCAGAGCTAAATGCCTTTTTGCGCCAAAAGGTGAGCAGATCATCATGCACATCTCTAACTTTCGTCCTGTAAAGCGGATTGAGGACATCATATCTGCTTTTGCGCTTATAAATGCTGAAATCCCATCAAAACTGCTAATGGTAGGGGATGGGCCGATGATGTCTGTGGCACTGCGGATGGTAGAAAAGCTCGAAATCTCGTCTAGTGTTACGTTTTTGGGGAAACAGGATGACGTTGCGGGATTGCTTCCCATTGCCGATCTTTTCCTTATCCCCAGTGAAACGGAAAGCTTTGGTTTGTCTGCTCTTGAAGCAATGAGTTGTGAAGTGCCAGTGATCGGAACGAACGTAGGTGGGCTTCCAGAAGTTATAGAACACGGTAATACTGGCTATCTTGTTGAGGTTGGCGACGTGAAGGCTATGGCTGAATGGGCAAAGAGACTCCTGAAAGACGACGATCTGCACGAAAAGATGGGAAAACGTGCAAGACAGGTGGTACTCGAAAAATTCCATCAAGACAAGATCGTTGATATGTACGAGGATTACTACAAGGAAATACTAATGGAATAAACTTTATCGCAATGTATGTTACTAGAATTATAAAAAACTAAATGGTTTTCTCGCTAAATACCTTATGGTTTAAATGGCACGCATCAGCGTGTCGCTACGCTATTTTTGTTACACGCTGATGCGTGTCCTAAAATAAACATAACAAACTTAGCGAGAAAACCACTAAATAGTGTAACACTTTTTTAACAATAACAGGAGGTTGTTATGGAGTTTAAAGGGTCTAAAACTGAGAAGAACCTAATGGGAGCGTTTGCAGGCGAATCACAGGCAAGAAACCGTTACACATACTTTGCCAGCGAAGCAAAGAAAAGTGATTACATCCAGATCTCCAATATATTCGAGGAGACGGCAAATCAAGAGAAGGAACACGCCAAGAGATTTTTCAGCCTGTTGAAGGGTGGAGAAGCTGAGATAACAGCTTCTTTTCCTGCTGGTGTTATAGGGACGACCGCTGAAAACCTTAAAGGCGCCATCGCCGGAGAAAATCACGAATGGCAGGAATTGTATCCTTCTTTTGCCAAAATAGCGAGAGAGGAAGGTTTTGAGAGTGTAGCCAAAACATTCGAGGCAATCACCATCGCAGAAAAACAGCACGCTAAACGTTATTCAGGATTGCTGGCAAACGTAGAGGCTGGAACAGTTTTCAAGAAAGATAAGCCTGTCGTGTGGCGCTGCCTGAACTGCGGTTATTTGCACGAAGGTGAAGAAGCACCAAAAGCTTGCCCAGCCTGCGTCCATCCACAGAGTTACTTTGAACTCTTGGGTGAGAACTGGTAGTGAGTTAATAATGACATTTTGTATAGAGTGATTTAGTAAAATTTTATAGTTAAAAAAAAGGCTTTCAATTCAAATGAGAGCCTTTTTTATGTACCTTATATCACTTATTAATACCATTTTTATTGATTAAATCTGCATTGTAGTCCAAGCTTCTAGCTTGGCTTTTTCCTGTTGTCTCCATTATTACTATACGTCTATAACCAGAAATTCTCAATGTAAATGCAAAAGTAATAATAAATACTGTATGTGAGGTATTGTGAAGAAATAGAGGGAAATTCGCACTTTAGGGTTAAATGTTGACATTCTGATGAGTGTTTAGATAGGTTATACAAAAAAACTCCTTTCGAGTATAATATATCCCGAAAGGAGTTGGATAATGTATAAATTTCTGCCCAAAAGACTATCAAATTTTTTTAGATACGTCAATAAGGTTTATGGATTCGTCTTTCATTCAGACCATACTTGGTATGGAGAAGATACTACCCAAAGACATTAAAAAAGACATTAAAGGAGATACATCAGAAGAAGGACATGAAGGAGAAACCACAGTAGCTAGACGATTGATACTTCGTATGATAGAGAAATATGGTAATGCTTTCTTTGACTTATTAACGACAGATGGCTTGTATACCAATGCACCATTCGTAATGTAAAGACTAGGTAAGTATCTGGTGAGTCGAGTGAAGAACGAGAGAACAGACTTATATAAAGAGATAGATTCACTTTCAGAGCTTGTAAATCCATTAGTAATAAATGACTGGAAAGAGCAAGTAGAGTGCTGGATATATGAGATACCTGATCTTAGTGAGTGGTTGGCAAAGGATATACCAATACGCAGTTTTAAGATCATAGAGAAGTCATACAAGGAGGAATCAGGAAAGCGGATATATACGGAAGTATTTCGATGCGTTACGAC
>Ga0315274_10010851_pt1 | contig 13101 bp, 7 predicted proteins | sample YL17G02_20_MG_FD_203700 | JGI IMG/M metagenome (GOLD analysis project Ga0315274, IMG submission 203700) | Sediment microbial communities from Yellowstone Lake, YNP, Wyoming, USA - YL17G02_20 | ecosystem: Environmental > Aquatic > Freshwater > Lake > Sediment | place: USA: Wyoming | collected... | reverse complement strand
GATGCGATCGCAATCACCGACCATCTGGAATACGCTCCCCACGAGCGGGACGTGAAGCGCGACAACAACCGGCCGTACGAAATCGCCGCGGGGGACGCCTCCTCGCTCGGCCTCGTGTTCATCCGGGGCGCTGAAATCACGTCGAAGATGCCGCCGGGACATTTCAATGCGCTCTTCATCCAAGACGCGAACCGACTGCGCACCGATGACTGGCGCGAGTCCATCGACGAAGCGGCGGCCCAGGGCGGGTTCCTGTTCTGGAACCATCCGGGATGGAGCGGCCAGCAGCCGGACGGCGTCTCGCGCTGGTATCCGGAGCACACCGAACTTCTGGAAAAGGGCCGAATGCAGGGAATCGAAATCGTGAATGAAAAGGAATATTATCCCCAGGTCCACCAGTGGTGCCTTGATAGGAATCTGACCATGCTGGCGAATTCGGATATGCATGATCCGGTTCAAACCGTGTACAACGCGGCGGCCGGCGATCCCCGTCCAATGACCTGGGTGCTGGCGAAAACGGCGGACGAGGCGGGCATCAAGGAGGCGCTTCTCTCCCGCAGGACCGTGTGTTTCTGGAAGGGAAACCTGATCGGCAGGGAGGAATTTTTAAAGCCGATTTTCAGCGGCTGCTTTCACGCGCAAAAGGATACGGTCACGATTCGAGGCACGGATTGGGCGTCGGTTCCGATTTTCAACGATTCGGACATTGATTTTCATCTGTCGTCGAACGGACGGGCGGATGGATTTTCTGTCCCGGCATCGTTGACCTGTACCTCAAACAAAGTCGTGCTCCTGTCCGTGCAGGGACAGAAGGATCATGGCACGGGAACCCGCGTTGTCCGAATTCCTTATACCGTCACCAACCTGTGGATCGCACCGGATCAGGGGCTCGCGGTGGAGATTCCGATATATTGTAAATTTATAAAATAAAGAAAAATATCATCATTTAAAAGCCGCCCACCTCCCGAAAGCCGCAGCACAGGCCTTCAGGAGGTGGGCTTTCTTAAACTATCTCAGCAGAAGGACTAAAAGGTTCACGTATTCCGCCTTTGCGTTCTCCGCGCTTCCTCCGCGCCCTTTGCGTGAAACTGAACCCACCTTCGGGATTACTGGAGCAGAAGAGCCTTTTTGGAAATCCTGAAGCCGTCACCGGCTATCTGGATGACGTAAATTCCAGTCGGCAGACGTTTCCCTTCCGCATCTTTCCCGTCCCAATGCATCGTGTGGTATCCTTCCCTGAAATCCCCTTCCTCCAGAATCCGGACTCGCTGGCCGTGGCTGTTGTAGAGGGACAGAGACACGCGGCCCGGCCGGGGCAGCCCGAATACGATGACCGTTTCCGCGTTGAACGGATTCGGATAATTCTGGTTCAAGACGAAAGTCGCGGGAACCGGTTTCTGCTGATTCCCCTCGAGTCCTGTGGCGAGCCGAAGAGTGAACGGTCGATCTGGCTGTGTCGTGAGCCGGGTCTGGTCCACCGCGGTGACCGTCCAGAAGTATTCCCTATCCCCATAGGATTTTGGCCAGGCAAGCGTGTAATGATTTCCCCTGACTCCCGGAATCCGGATGCTACGGGGGCTGTCGAAAAGGGATGTGGTATCCAATTGAAAGACGTAGGTGACCGTGTCCCCCGCATCGGGATCGAATGAGGGCTCCCACGAAAAATCGATGGTGGCGGGCCAATTCAACAGCACGGTGTTATCCGCCGGAGCGGTCAGGGCGAAAAGTCCCGGCGGGTCGGGCACTGGGTTTACCGTGATCACGATTTTTGCGGAATCCGCGCCTCCCATCGGATCGGCGACCGCGACGGCGATGGAATCGCGGCCGTTCCAATGGGGCAACCGGGTGAAAATGGCGATCCGTCCGAGGGCCGAATCCGCAATGATTCGGAATTGATCCCCTTCGGAAAATCGAAATGTCAAGGTCGAATCGGCGTTGTTGAGATCTGCGACCCATTGGTTCAGCTGCCGGAATGTGAACGTCAACGTGTCGTCTTCGGCGAAGGAGGTGTCCGGGATGCTCACCACGGGGGGCAGGTTTCCGAAATTGGACTTCACTGTTTTGGGTCCGGTCATTTTAAGGATCGTCGGATTCTGAGAACCCGTAACGTTTCCCGACCAGTTGATGAAAGCGTATTCCTCGGCGGAAAACGCCTCGAGCGTGACCTCCACGCCTTTATCGAACCATGCTCCGGGGGGTTCCGGTTTCATGGTTCCCGTTCCATTCGGAATCACCGCTGTCCTGATGAAATACTGGGTGACGAGGTTCAGAACCAGGTTATCGTCCCTGCCGGGGACGGTGTAGGCGTGAGATTGTTCCCCTCCGTCGCTCCACGATGAAAACAGGTACCGTACACTCGCTCCACCGATTTGAATGGAATCCGCGGAGAGCAGGTGTGAATCGCCCTCGGTCCATATAAATGTAGAAGGACCTTTAACCTTATCGCCGTCCACGATCAGGTAGCGGCCGGAAGGTGCCGTGTTCAGGGTAATGCTCAACTGACGTTTGAAAAGAGCCGATACGGTTCGGGAACCGTTCATGACGATTGACGCCGGATTCGCGGGGCCGGACCAATCGCCCGACCATCCGAAGAAGATGAACCCTGGATTGGCGGAGGCGGTCAACACGACGGTGCTATCCGCGTACGGCAGGGCCCAGGGCCCGATGGTCACGGTCCCCGCGCCCGCGGGTTCGATGTGAATCGCCAGGGCCGCGACGCGCCGTTCCTCCGTCCCTTCTGCGGCCAGCGGATTGGAGTGCCGGTCCATGATTCCTTCCGCCTCCGAAAAACCGATGTTGGCCGGAACGTAATACGTCGAATTTTCGAAATCGAGGATGCCGGAGAGTTTTCCCGACGAGGTCTGGATGCCCGCGTCGCCGTACGATTTCCGGTCTCCTGTGTCGCTCCTATCGGTCAAGACGAAATCCTTGAAATAAAGCGACCACGCGGTTCCGACGGGATCTCCCCTGAGGTCCCAGATTCCGACGAGGGATGCACTTTTCAACACGGATTTGGGATCGTTCGGATTGGCCGCGATCAGGTAGTTGTTCAGGCCGGGCCAAAGCAGAGTGTTGGTTGTGGCGGATGGAATCCCGTCGATCCGCGTACCGGTAAGGTTGTAGGGATTGGTGAACACCATGCCGATCGCGTTTGAATTCAGGTCGGATGAAAGCCGCAATTCCCTCATGTCGCCTTGTTCGACCGTCGGCACGGGCGTGTGCCCACTTTTGAACACGGCGAATTCCGGATAATAGGCCGTCGCAAACCTCAGGCTGTCGGCAAATCCCACGTCATAGCCGAGAAAACTGCCGGCGGCCCTGATTTCCATGACGATGGTCCGGTTCAGGCGGACGACGGGATCCGCCGACGCGGACACCCGCTTTTTTTTAACGATCATGTGGATCGAAAATCCCGTGAACATTTCGACGTCCTCGTCCATCTGCTCTTTCAGGACGATGTCCTTGTCCACCTGCGCGATGTGGAGTTTCAGGCGCAGCTTCTGCCTGTCGAGAAAGTTAACGCCGTCGCCTCCCGCGGATTTCCGGATCAGGACGGATTCCTGGAAACCGCTCTGGGCTCCGTGACCGATTTCGTAGAGGTCGGTTTCGACCCTGTCCTCGGCGGGAGCGTAATGAACGTAACGAACGTCCGATTTGGGCAGGGAAGAGGAACGCACGGCGTAGACCCATCCTTTTTTAACGGGATCCAACGGATCTTCGACGGCAATCCTGACCCGCACGCTGCGTTTCGTCTCTTCATCTTCGGTCCACCGGTCGGCGGACGCGCTGTCACCCAGGTCGGCGCTCAGGAAGACGATTTCGTCGTTGGCGTTCAAAATCCCGTTTTTCGGGTCGTCATAGGATCCGGTTCCATCCAGCTCGTCTATCTGGAAAGGAACGGCCTCCCATTGCCCGGTCGAAGCGCGGAATCGGACGAGGCGAATCCCGTTTGTCGGCTGTCCAAGAAAAGATGAAAGCCTGTCGCCCGTCACCACAATCGGAGAGCGCGGCCGGTCTACGGAGTTGATTTGCCCGTCCGAAGGCTGAATGCTCAACAACAAGAGGCTGACGATGGAATGAAGGAAAAATCGATGTTTGTCAACAGGAAGGCTCACGGCTCCCCCCTTTGGATGATCCTTAATAATTACGGGAGAAACTTACGACAATCGGGGGAAAAATGCAAGGAATAGACCGCCTGCCTCCCGAAGGCCGCGGACTCCGGGAAGCGACTCTCGGAAGACAGACCGGTGCGATTGGAAATTTTTGGAGTGCGCCGACGTGTCGGCGCTTTCAATGGCGGCGTCAAAACGCCGCACTCCAAAGAAGATACATCGGCTGTAATCATCATAAAATCAATATTATGAATTGCCTCATTCGGAACCTTCCCCGATGCATTAAGAGAACTTTCTCCTTGAAAAAAAGGACTTATGGACAACCCCGATCCTGCTTGTAGGAAGCCAAAATTCTCTTGACTTATACCTTATTTATACCTATATTATGTCCATGAACCTGACCCAAAAACAACAGGCCGTGTACGCCTTCATCCGGCAGTACATGGAAAACACGGACCGGGCGCCGTCTTATGACGAAATCCGGCAGTATTTCGGGTTCGCGTCGTTCCAGTCCGTCCAGAAATACCTGAAACAGCTCGAACGCAAGGGGTTTGTCCGCATGCCCGAGAAGAACCAGAAGCGGGCTCTCACGCTCACGGCGCTCGGCGGCAAGACGGTCCTTTTGCCGCTTTCGGGAGTGGTAGCTGCCGGGCTGCCGCTCGAAGCGGTGGAGGCGCCCGAGGCCGTGGGTGTTCCCGAGGACATGCTGGGCTCGGGCGACTACTTCGCGCTCCGGGTTCGCGGCCAGTCCATGATCGAGGAGGGGATCTTCGACGGCGACACCATCGTGGTCCGCAGCCAGGCCAGGGCCGAGAACGGCCAGACCGTGGTGGCCCTGGTCGACGGCGACGCCACGGTGAAGAAATACTACCGGTGGCAGGACGGCGTCGAACTCAGGCCGGGGAATCCCGAGATGGACTCCATTTTCGTGCGCGAGGGCGAGTTCCGCATCCGGGGCGTGGTGGTGGGGCTGATGCGCAAGTACCGGTGAACTCGAGAAATGGAACACGGATTGAACAGATTAAACGGATTTACACGGATTTAATTTTCAAATTGTCTTGTTTGTGTCCGTCCGTTTCAACTGCCAAATTTGTGTTCCAGTGCGACGCGAAGGAAGGAAATGGGGCATGTTGCACGAAGACGTCACCGATAAGATCATTCACGCTTTTTATTGCGTGTACAATACCCTTGGTTACGGATTTCTTGAAAAAGTGTATGAGAACGCCATGACGATCGAACTGCGGAAATCGGGACTGAAGGTCGAGGCTCAAAAGGGCATCCAGGTGCGGTATGCGTCCGAGACGGTAGGCGAGTATTTTGCAGATCTGCTCGTGGACGACAAGGTCATTGTGGAATTGAAGGCGGCCAGAGCAGTCTTGGAGGAACACGAAGCCCAGTCGGTCAATTATCTGAAAGCCACTCAAGCGGAAGTCGGCCTGCTTCTGAATTTTGGACAGAAACCGGAATTTAAAAGAAAGTTATTTCACAATTCCCTGAAAAAAATAACGGAACATACATCGAACGGTTATCGAACATTCAGAAGCGATGTAAACGGATGCCCGGAATCTTCCTTTTAACCTTCCATTATTGTTTTTATCCGTGCCAATCCGTTTAATCTGTTCGATCCGTGTTCCAATTCATTGTTTTAGCCGAAAGGAAAAAGGACATGCTGCACGGAGACACCACTGACAAGGTCATTCACGCGTTTTTCCGCGTGTACCGTTCGCTCGGCCCGGGATGCGCCGGGACGGCTTACGAAAGCGCCATGACGGCCGAAATGGAAAAATCCGGGCTGAAGGTAGAGCCGAAAAAAGGCATACGGCTGCATCGCGCCTCCGGGACTCCGGCCGAGGTTTCCGCCGATTTCTTCGTGGACGACAAGGTCATCGTCGAATTGAGGGCGGCGCAGGCCGTTTCGGAAGACCACGAAACCCGCCTGATCGACCGCCTGAGAAACACCGACGTCGAGGTCGGGATGCTGCTGAATTTCGGGCAGCGGCCGGAGTTTCGGCGCAAATTGTTCCAGAATCCGCTGAAGCATAAACAGAACGCGGCCTGAGCGGGTCCGGCGGGGCGTATGGGTGTCAACGTAAGCAAGGAAATGTCATCCTGAAGCCTGTCCGGGACTCCGGACTGAAGGATCTGGTTTCCCATTGTCCCTACCCCAGATCCTTCGTCGTCCGGCTTCGTCGGACTCCTACTAATGACAACGACGGTCATTCTGAGCGAGTCCCGGTTTTCGGGACGAGCGAAGCCGAAGGCTCGGCTCTATCGAGAATCTCCCGGCGTTCCGGATAAAAGCCTTGGTCCGGGAGATCCTTCGCCCCGCAGGGCGGGACTCAGGATGACAATCATTGATTTTGATTTCCAATGATCTTTTTGTCATTTTACTGAAAGAACGGCGCTGCGCCGCGGAGCTACTCAGGATGACAAAATTTGGGAATATTTTATTAAGTTGACGCAAATGCGCGGGGCGTGAAGCAATCCGTATTATTCAAAACCGGAGAGTATTTTCCTGAGGAAAACATTTTAGAATTGCCAGAAGAGAAAGAGAGAATCCGGATGATGCGGACCTTCCCGATTGAGGCGGATAAGGATACTCTTTTCATCTTCCTTATCCGTGTCAATCCGTTGTATCCGCCGAAGGTCCGTGTTCAATGATTCCACGCCATGCTCCGCCACATCCTGCATCTTCGCATCGACGCGTTTCCGGCCGCGGTGGAGCGGATCAAGAATCCCTCCCTCCGCCACCGGCCGGTCGCGGTGTGCCCGAGGCATTCCCCTCGGTCCGTCATTTTTTCCGCCTCCGCCGAGGCCCGGAAAGAGGGCGTATTCGAGGGCATGCCGCTGGTCCGGGCGCTCCAGCGTTGCAGGTCCCTCGTCGTCCTGCCCCCGGACGAGCCGCTGTACCGGCGGGCGTCCGACGCGGTGGCAAAGGTGCTTTGCCGCTATTCGCCCGTCGTCGAGCCGGGATCGTGGGGCCGCTTCTACGCGGACCTCTCCGGCACCGGCCGGCTGTTCGGCGGCGTTTCCAACGCGGCTTTTCGCGCCCTCCGGGAGGTTGAAGCCTCCGTCCGCTTTGACGGCACGCTCGGGCTCGCGTCGAACAAGCTGGTGAGCGGGGTCGCCGCGGCCGTGGTGCGGTCGCGCGGCGATTTGTGTGAAGTGCCCTCCGGAAGCGAGGCGTCGTTTCTCGCGCCGCTCCGCGTGCGGATGCTTCCCGCGGTGCGTTTCAAAACCGAACGGGAGCTGCTTTCCGAATTCAACATCCGGTTCGTCGAGCAGCTCGCCGGGATCCCCGTGCACCAGCTCGCGCTCGTGTTCGGCAGGTTCGGTCTCGCCCTCCACCGCCAGTCTCTCGGCGTCGACGAGACTCCGGTCCGCTCCCCTGAAACCAAGCCCTTCGTCCTGGAAGAAGAAACGCTCGCCGAGGACACGAACGACGACGCCGTGCTCCTTTCCGTCCTCTACGGCATGACGGAGCGGGCCTGCCGGACGCTCCGGGCCAAGGGCCTTCGGCCGCGCACGGTCTGGCTCCACGTTCGGTACAGCGACGGGGTGGACGCGACGCGGCGGCTCCGGACCGAAGGTTCTTCCACGGTCGACCCGGTCCTGTTCCGGATCCTCGAGCCGTTTTTTCTCAAGACCAATTTCCGCCGCCAGCGGGTGCGGTACCTTTCCCTCACGCTGACCGATCTCGCCGCCCCTCCGGCCCAGCTGTCGCTGTTCGACGTCCCGTCCCCGCATCCTAAGGAGGAGCGCCTCGTCAGGGCAGTGGAGGCGGTGCGGGGGAAGTACGATAAAGCGTTTCTTCAATTTGGAAGAACGTGGAATAAAAAATGATTCACCACGGAAGCTCACGGAAAAACACGGAGGGAGAGAAATGGGAAAACTGTTATATGAAGAATTGACATACCGCATTGTCGGCGCGGCGCATGAAGTGCATCGTGAGTTGGGGCCGGGATATTTGGAATCTTTGTATGAGGACGCATTGTGTCATGAATTGGATTTATCGGAAATCGCTTATAAACGACAGGTGGATTTGGATGTGTATTACAAGGATGTTGTTTTCAAAAATCGATTTCGCGCGGATTTGTTGGTTGACATGAAAGTGCTTGTCGAAAAAAAATCGATAACGAAGTTGACGAGTCAAGACGAAGGGCAATTGATCAATTACCTCAAGACAACGGGTCTCCGGGTAGGGATACTGTTCAATTTCGGTGCAAGTCGATTGGAAATATTACGAAGAATCCTATAATTATTTCAAAAGGAGGTCTGCGGGGTTAAGTGGAATGGTACGTAAATAATATTTTCTAAAAATTTCCGTGCTCTTCCGTGACATTCCGTGGTGATTTTTTTAGCCATGCCCTTCGTCCACCTGAACGTTCACAGCCACTACTCCCTCATGCGGGGGACGGCGGGGCCGGACGCGCTCTGCCGCGCGGTCCGCGGCCGCGGCATGGACACGGTCGCGCTCACGGACACGAACGGGCTGTACGGCCTCGTGTTTTTCCTGCAGGCGGCCGAGGAGGCGGGCGTGCGCCCCATCGTGGGCGCGGAGGTGGCCGCGTCCGGCGAGCGCGCCGTGCTGCTCGTCCGGTCCGCGGAAGGGTACGCGAACCTCTGCCGCATCCTCACGCGGCGGCATTGCGACGAGGGCTTCATCCTGTCGAAAATGCTCCCCGATTTCCGCGAAGGGCTCGCCGTGCTTTCCGATTCGCTTCCGGTGCTCCGGGCGCTCCGCGGATTCAGGGACGTCTACGCCGAGCTTTGCGGCGGGCGCAGCTGGCGTCCAATCCTCGACTTCGCGCGCGCGGAGCGGATCCGCCCCGTCGCGACCAATGGCGTCCATTTCCTCGATCCGGGCGAACACCGTTTCCACACCTTGCTCCGCGCCATCAGCCTGAACACGAAATTCTCGCGGCTTCCGGAATCCGAACTCGCTCCCCCCTCCGCCTGGCTCATGTCCCCGGACGAAGTGGCGCATCTTTTCCCCAACGCGCCCGAGGCCATCGAGAACGCGGAAGCCCTCGCGGAGTCGTGCCGGTTCCTGCCCGATTTTTCGCTCGCCCTGCCGGAGGGGTTCGACGGAATGGACAAGGCGTCGACGCTCGCGGCGCTCCGTGAAAAAAGCCTCGCGGGAATCCGGCGCCGGTACGGCGGCGTTCCCCCGGAGGCCCTCAAGCGGCTCGAGTACGAGCTGGACATCATCGGGCGGAAGGGATTCGCGTCCATCTTTCTGATCGTCGAGGACATCGTCCGCCGGGCGCCGCGCACGTGCGGCCGGGGGTCTGCCGCGGCGAGCCTGGTCTCGTACGCGCTCGGAATCACGCAGGTGGATCCCATCCGCCACAACCTGTTCTTCGAACGCTTCCTCAACCCGGGCCGCAAGGATCCGCCGGACATCGACGTGGATTTTCCGTGGGATGAACGAGACGACGTCCTCGAGTACGTGTTCGAAAAATACGGACCGGAGCGGTCCGCCATGGTGGCGAACCACGCAGGGTTCCAATCGCGCGCCGCGGTCCGGGAGACGGCGAAGGTGTACGGCCTTCCGGATCAGGAGATTAAGCGCGTAACCGACCGGCTGTCGCATCTCTGGTTCTGGGGCGCGGACTCGGTCGAGGACGTGATCGCGACCCATCCGCTGTTCAAGGGGATCACGCTCGGCCCGCCCTGGCCGGAGATTCTCAGATGGGCGTCGCGGCTCCAGGGAATCCCCCGGCATCTCTCGGTGCACTGCGGGGGCGTGGTGGTCGCGCCTGACGGGCTCGACCGGCACGTGCCGGTCGAAAACGCGCCCAAGGGTGTGCGCATCGTGCAGTGGGAAAAGGACCAGACCGAGGACGCGGGCCTGGTGAAGATCGACCTTCTGGGCAACCGGTCGCTCGCCGTGATCCGCGACGCGCTGGCCGCGGTGCGCCGGAACACGGGCCGGGTCATCGCGTACGACCTGTTCAATCCGCTGGACGATCCCCGGACGCAGGCCATCATTTCACGGGGCGACACGGTGGGCGTGTTCTACATCGAGTCTCCGGCCATGCGGCAGCTCCAGAAAAAGACCCAAAAGGGTGACTACGAGCACCTCGTGATCCACAGCTCCATCATCCGGCCGGCGGCGAACGAATACATCAACGAATACGTCCGCCGGCTTCGGGACGGGCCGTACGAATCCCTGCATCCGATTCTGGACAAGGTCCTCCGCGAAACCTACGGCATCATGGTGTACCAGGAGGACGTCACAAAGGTCGCCATGGAGATGGCGGGGTTTTCGGCTGAGGAAGGCGACGGTCTGCGGAAGACGCTCTCCAAAAAACGGAACGCAAAAAAAATGTCCGCGTACCGCGAGCAGTTCGTGCGCGGCGCGTCCGCGAACGGAGTCGCGCCGGAGGCGGCCGCCAGGGTCTGGGACATGATCCTCAGCTTTTCTGGATACAGTTTCTGCAAGCCGCACAGCGCGTCGTACGCGCTGGTGTCGTTCCAGTCCGCTTTTCTGCGCGCGCATTATCCGGCCGAGTTCATCGCAGCCGTAATCTCGAACTGCGGCGGATATTATTCCACCTTCGCCTACATTTCCGAGGCGCGGCGCATGGGCCTTCGTGTTCTGCCGCCGGACATCAATGCGAGCGAGAAAGAATACGTCGGAAAGGGAAAGGATGTGCGCGTCGGCCTGATGCAGCTTGCCGGGTTGAAGGGAAAGGCGCTCGACGCCGTGCTCGCCGAACGGGCGCGGGGCGGGCCGTTCCGGTCCTTCGACGAGTTTCTCCGACGGGTGCGGACCTTCGGTCCGTCCGACGCGAGAATTTTAATCAAGGCGGGATGCTTCGATTCGGTTTCGGGAGAACGGAGCCGGGCGGAGCTGTTGTGGCGGATGGTTGCCGGGGCGGCGGGGCCGTGGGGATGGAAACATCCGAAAAGATCCTCCTTGAATTCCGCGGAGGAGAAAACAAAGCAGACCGAGCTGGCGCTTTTTGAGGATGAGGCGATGGTGATTCCGAAGCTGGGGCATTACGATTTCCGCACCATGCTTTTGCACGAGGTGGAAGTGCTCGGATTTCCGCTCTCCGTGCATCCGCTCGACCTGTACCGCGACTGCCTGGCGGGGTTGAACCACGTTCCTGCGAACGAGATTGAAAAACACGCGGGCGAACGGGTGACGATGATCGGCTGGTGGGTGACGAACAAGATGGTGTACACGCGGAACGAGGAACCGATGTCCTTCATCAGTTTCGAGGACACGACGGCGCTGTTCGAGACCGTGGTGTTCCCCGAGCCGTTCCGAAGATTCTGTGCGACGTGGACGCAGACGCGGCCCTACATCCTCCGCGGGACGGTCGACGAGGAGTTCGGCGCGTTCACGCTGCACGTGGAGGAGATGGAGTTTCTGGACGGGAGGAGGAAGCGAAACGGGACGCAGTCAGGGAGTCCCCGACAGATTGATCCGAGGCGACGGATTGGATCGCGTCAATGAGCCGGCGCGTCGGCGCTTTCAATTGAGTTTCCTCTGTATTGACCTCCCGAAGGCTGAAAGCCTTCGGGAGGTCCACTTGTAAATTATTTCGTTACTAAAATTTTTAAGGCGATATCCAGGTCAAATTCCGGCGCGTTCAGGATTTTCTCCCCTCCCGAATGATCGAAGGATGACCTTTGAAGGATGCTGCCGCTCTTCGTGTCGATCCATTCAATATTGTATTTCCCATTCGGGATGTTGATCGTCAGGCGTACCGGTTCCTGTTTTTTTGATTCGGATGGGTCTTTTGGAAAAACGGAACCGAGCACTCCGGTGAAATCCATGTTTTCGGTGACAGCCGTTTTCCGGAACTTCGTGAACGATTTGTCCTCGTACAGATCCGCCTTCAATCCCCTGCTCCTGCCATCCGGCGAAACGAACCAATCCGATGGAATGACTTGCTTTTTGAAGCTACCTCCGCATCCCTTCAATTGGGCCACGGCGCCGCCGAGCCCCTGGTAGAATTCGATTTTGATATCCGCAGGTACACCGGGTTTGAGTCTGACGGCGGCTTTGTCTTCCGTGGATCCGTGGTCAGACCAGTTCTCGATCACTTTTTTCCCGTTCACCCACAGCCTGATGCCGTCGTCGCTCAAAGTGAAAAGCGTATCGATCCAGGATTCCTTAGGAACGAGCTTCCCAGTCCATCGGATGGCATAATTGAAATCCCCTCCGATTTTTTTCGACAGATAAATCCCATACGCCTTTCCGGAATCTGCGAGAGCGCGGGCCGTCATGCCGACGGGAAGCGATCCCTTGAGCACGGACTGGGCCGGCTTCATGCGAGGAAGATCGAATCCCTCCATGAATTTTTTAAGGATGGCGAACTGCATGCGGATGACGGGACCTCCGCCGCCCGGCTGAGTGGAAGGAAATTGGAAATTGCCGTTCTCGTGACTGGTCGCGAATGAATAATCCAAATGGTTGAAAAGTGTACCGCCGGACAGGAGGAAGTTCCACGCCTCGAGACGGTAGGGCTCGTCCTTAATCCCTGCGAAACCCGTTTCGTTGTCGCCGAGAGCCTTGCCAAGCCGGTAGTTTTGGTCCACAGCCAAAGTGGACGCGTAGTGGAAATTGAAAATCTTGACCAGAGGATTCGGATCGGTGATTTCAAGCGAGTTGTTCGCGATGTTCTCGGAGATCAAATGCTTCTTGGGAAGTGTTTTCTCCGTCACAACAATGATCTCCGAAATTCGCCTCTGCCATGCGTCAGTGACGCCGAAGTACGGTTCGTTGCAGATTTCATAATAAACATTATCAAACGAATTAAGCTCGGTGACGATTTTGCGGGTCATGTTCTCCTGTGCCTTGGTAACGTCCTCATGCTGAAGATTCAGCACCTCGGTGCGGGGGATGGCTCCGATACGGTTGACGTTGTTCCGCGCATTGAGAGGGGACAGGTTCCACATCGAGTCGTCGTAGTACACGCAGAACAGGTTCAGCTCGACCACGACACCGCGGCTGTTCGCCTGGCCGATG
>Ga0315274_10010850_pt1 | contig 13102 bp, 16 predicted proteins | sample YL17G02_20_MG_FD_203700 | JGI IMG/M metagenome (GOLD analysis project Ga0315274, IMG submission 203700) | Sediment microbial communities from Yellowstone Lake, YNP, Wyoming, USA - YL17G02_20 | ecosystem: Environmental > Aquatic > Freshwater > Lake > Sediment | place: USA: Wyoming | collected... | reverse complement strand
CTTGTCTTCCAGATTTTTCCAGAACAGCCCAATTCCACGCCGTCAACAGGAGCATATGCCCTTAAGACATCAACAGAATAATTCTCAATAAATGCTTCAGTTCTCTGCTTGTTGTAAATATTCATGGCAGTATTATACAACTTTCCAAAACTGCTTATCATTTCAACATTTTGCGAGGTCATTCTAGCAGAGCCTTCTCCTTTTGAAACACTCATATCAGAACTAACATCAACAATAACACTCCCATCATTAATTGTTGTCTCTACACTTGGCTCGCCCAATTCTATTGAAAAGCCCTGTTCATAAAATGCATCAAGATTGCACTCAGCATTTAATTTCTCTTCAATATATCTTGAAATGTCATCCTGAATCTGGCTCTTTGTAGGCACATTTTCTTTCAGCTGTCCATTATTAGTTATGTAATACCAGTAAGGCACAGGTAATCCCAAGAAGTTTAACTGCGATGAAAATGGCGCATACTCGCTTCCAGGAACATAATTCTCAATATAAATATGCCCACCCTGCGAACCAGCCATGTCAATAGCAGCTCTTGTCTCATCTTCAATGCATAATTTGTAATAATCAAAAACAGGCCTCAACTCAGCAGAAATCGAGGGTGCAAATAATCTATCCCTGAAAGCATAAAGCGTAACAATTCCGCCAACAAGAACCAGCGCAATAATAACATAAATTGCAATCTGTCCTTTTCTGTTCATTTCTTCCCCTCCTTTGCCTCAGCTTTTTTCTTAATCAGCTCAATTATCTCAGAATTAATATCTCCCTTTATTGAATCCTTGAACTTCTGCCACAGCTTCTCATCTTCAACTAAAAGTAAGTATTTCTTCATTTATCGCCTCTTTTTCCCTGTTTTATACACAATTTCAGGATATTTAAATATTCCTTATTAACTTACTTATTTAGTTACTAAGTAACTAACAAAACGCAATTTGGGTGTTGTAAGTCATGTATAATAAGAAATGGCCCCGCCAGGAATCGAACTTGGGCATGGTCCACGTCAAAGACCCGGTCTACCATTAGCCTACGGGGCCGTAAGCTTAAAAGGCAAATTTATGTCTCTATATAAGCCTTTTTGATAATAATTCGCAACATCTTTTTGATAGACTTTATTGCCTGCCAAGAATTCATTAAATCTAACTATATGTCTCAAATTAGAACTCCCAACTTTTTTAAAATATAATAATGCTTTTCCTCTGCTATTTGTGCCTATTTCAGTTTTATTTTTTGAAACATAACTAAAAAACCCTTCTCTGTCTGAAATTTTCTTAACTTGATTTATTAAATTTGGATTAGCTGAAAAGAAAGAAATTGAAAGCTCTTCTGCATTTCGGCCTCTTCTAGAAACACATCCATCTGTATCAATCAAGCCCCTTAAGCATGCCAAAGCCAGTTTACGATCTTGTAAGATCCTATTCGGAATAAGTGTATTATTTCTTAATTTGTCACCAAACTTCAAACCGAATTCTTTATTTAAAAAAGAGCAGATATTTTTAGAAAAAATTGCGAAATTACAGGTATTATAAAGTTTAGACTTATACACGCGCGTATTAATCTTGAAAAGTTTCAAAACTAGCATATTTAAATAACTAAAATAAGGCAAATCATATCTATAATCTCCCGTTATCCTAATAAAGTACTTTGTCAATGTGCCATCTCCAATATAAGCACCGATAAGTTCAGCTAATTTCTCATTTAGTTTTGGTATTCTTATTGGCTTAAGATTTGTAAGAGAGAATTTTTTATAGCCATTTCTTCTCCATTCCCTAAATTTTTCAGGATATTTTTCTCGAAGAGCTCTTATTCCCTTTTTACCTGCAACTGAAGCGCCCCAAAACTTATTAAGATAATTTACATTCAAGGAACTTTGCCTTATCCCTGATAATTCTAGAAGTTTAACAAAGATATTCTCAGGAAGCGATAATTTTTCTTGTCCATACTGCTTTAAAGTAGAATATGGAAGACTCAAACGAGCAGACAAATTCTTAATCGAACCAAACTTCCTTGAAGCAGCAAGAACCAATTTCCTCTGTTGCCCATCTGCCAATTTCGCTCTCCTTTCCATCCAATAATAAATAACGTAAAGTTAATAAATTTATCTTAAAACTTGACAATAAGTCCCCATACTTTTTTCAATTGAAATGGCCCTGCCCAGAATCGAACTGGGGCATTCTCCACGTGAAAGAGACAGTCTACCATTAGCTCACAAGGCCGCTATAATAAATGATAATCATAGTATTTTTAAAGGATTGTTATTTTGAAAGTTTAAGCCTCCATAGCTCAGTGGTAGAGCATTAGTTTTGTAATAACAAAAAACAGAAAAACTAAGGGTCGGGAGTTCAATCCTCCCTGGAGGCTTATATACTCTTTACTATAATTAAATTTATATTCATGCTTTATGACTTTCAATTATGAGGTTTATGAGTAGTTTAATCGCAAAAGTTTTTGGAAAGGACATTCCAATCAGTTCTAAAGTAGAAATAAATATTCATTATGGTTCTAATTTGCACGAAGATCATTTCTATAAGATAGCAGGATATAGAGGCACATTTAGACTTATTCAAGACTGGAATATGGGACCTCTGGGTTTCTCAGAAGATACTTTCATTAGAGAAAATATTCCAAAAGGGTATAAACATAAGGTTCCAAAGATTCTAAGAGGAACAGATGCTACTTTTGATGAGATATGTGTGCAGGGCTGGGCAGATACTACAGCTTAATCATTCTTGCATACTGCCCAATCAAAGGAATCTCTTTCATCTCGCCGCTCAATGAATAAACTAGTCCTATTACCCAAAGCAGCAAAAGCCCAAGATATAAGGCCATCATCACAACACTGCCCAATATTGGAATCCAACCAAGAATCATCGCGGCAGCCCATGCAATTATCCATGCAATGAACAAGATAAGCCCTTGCTTTGCATAATACATGACATACTTATCATTCTTCTTGACAGCAAGCGCAATAATAAATCCAATAACAGTCAAGAATACAGCAAGAAATGCAAATAATTTTGAATCATCACTCTTCTTTGCCATATTAACCCTAGATAACTTAACTATAAAAAGATTTCCTCTCCTTATTTCTTCTGTTTAAGATTATACAATCCCGTTAACAAAGCAAATAATCCGAATCCCCAAAGAATATCATTTTGAGCTAATTGAGTAAGCCATCGTCCAGCTGAAAGATTTATCAATAAACCATCAGCTAAAAAAATTATGCCGAAAATTATCTGTATCCAAGCTAAAGTTTTAATTTTCATATTCAACCTCCTCATCACCCTATTTCAGAGGACTATAAAAAGCTTTTTATGACTTTAAGATTCTCATTTTAATATTCTACTATTATGCTCCCACAATAAAATTTTAGTTATGATAATTCTTATATTATCAAAAAATCAATCAAATCCCTAAAACAATGTTCCTCCCCCAACACCGAATTATTGATTAATTCATTACAAGCAGCATCTATCTCTCTTCAAGATTCATCCACAAAGCTGGCTTTTCCGCCAGAAACAAGAATCTCAGCAACTTCATTTTCTATGTTCGCCAATTCCCCTGATGCAAAAGGCCCTGCAGTGTTTCCAAGCAAATCAACAAATTGCTCAACATCCTGATTGAATATTATCATCCTGTTCTTCTTTTTCTCATCTATTTTTTTCTGGAGAAAAACATTTGACAATTCTTTTTCAGATTCTTCAAATGACTTCACCATTTTTTCAAACAGCTCCCTCTCCAATCCAAGCATGTTTTCATAATCCCTTTTCATTATCCCAGTTTCAGCAGCAACAAACACAAGATTAAGCAGTTTCTTCTTTCTCCTCAGCATCATCTCCTTGAATATTGCAATTGAATTCTCAAGCTGTTTTTTTGTCTTCGCGACAGAATCAGTAAATAAATCACTCCCCATTGCAGACTGCTCTTTTTTTTCATTCAGATATTCAGCAACATCAATAAGGAAATTCTTCGGCAGCTGCTGGAGCGTCTCAGAAAACTTCTCCTTTCTCAAAAGTTCATATATATCATTATACGTCAGCATCATAGAAAAATCAAACCCTGCTTTATAAAAATAATTGTTCTCTTGTTTTTGCTTTAATTTTTATAAAAATCAAAAAAACAATGGGGCACCACACCTTAAAAGGTGCGGTTTGTAAAGCCCCTTGTTTTTTGGATGCTCAGAAATTAAATCTGTAAAGTTACTTCCACAGCATAAATGCCGTGGTTTAATTTCTGACATTATAAAATTATTACGTTATCCAAACCTCTAAAATCATTATCCAATGTAATTAGTTTATGCTTATTTAGAAATGAACTAGCATATATCAAAGAATCTATTGCTGGAATACTTTTTTCAGATGAGATCTCCGCGGCTTTTTCTGCAATATTCAAAGTTACATCAAGAATTATACTTTTGCCTTTTATGAAATTAATTTTTTCTTTTATTTCTTCAGCTTTAACTTTCTTCTTAATTAATCTCGTTTTTATCTCAAATAATGACAATACTGAAAGAAAATTTGGCTTTTCAGCTTCAATTTCTTCTGCCCATTTACCTTCAAAAAAGTAAGATATCCACACGGAAGAGTCCAATAATTTAGAATCTGTCACCTTTGCGCCTCTCTTTTTGAAGTTCATTCAAAACATCTCGTGCAGTTTCGCCTTTCTTCAAATATTTCTTTAATGAACCAGCCATTGACTTTTCTTTTGTTCTTTGTATAAATGCAATATTTATAGCCTCGTCAATTGACTTCGCCATTAATTCTTCTTTCATTCTTCTTAACAGAAGAAGAGTATTTTCATTAACTTGTATTGTTGTAACCATATAATTATATACCTATAGATTATATAAATCTTTTGTTTTTATTTCTCAAACAAATTGTTCTTGAGCAAATTCCTTCCTGACAATCTTCTCCCGGTCAATCCGTCTTTCTCAATAAACCTCTTGTTAGATTCTCCTGAATGAGGATAAACAAGCACAGGAACAGGATCAGCACTATGCGCTTTTTTCCTGCAAGGTGTTGTATGGTCGGCAGTCACTATTAATTTAGCTTCGCCAATAAACTTCTTAAGATAAGAAAAGAAATCCTTGTCAATCATCTCAATCATTTTTATTTTGTCCAAGGGCTTGTTGTCATGCCCGGGCACATCTGTCTCCTTGAAATGAATGTAAAAATAATCGTACTTGTTCTTGTTCCACCAGAGCATTTTCTTTGCGTACTTTATTGCATCCTCAAGCCCATCATACAGATTCCCGTAAACATCAATCCCATTTAATTTTGGATATTTGAACTTGTAAACATTCATTCCAGCAGCCTCTCCAACCCCAATTTCAAGAGGCATATAACCCAGAGCCATCCATCTTCCAGGCAATTTCTTGAATTTTGCAGGAGAATTCCCAGCATCCCTGCAAAGAATAATATTTGCAGAATATAATCCTTTTTTAGCTCGAGCAATATTTATTGGATGCTTGTCAAGAATCTCAAAACTCTGGCGGACAAAACTATTAACCAATTCTGCAGATAATTTTGAATCTTCTTCATCATCCAACGGCTTTGAAAAAACTAATTTCCCATCTGTCCCAAAAACAGCCCCATTCCCATAAGCAGGATCAATATTGCTTATATTGTCTGAAAAACCTCCGCGAATAATCAAAACACCTCTGTGCTGTATCGAAGGATAAAATTCAAATTTAAATTGAAGTTTTACATTTTTATTTATTGCCTTCGCGAGAATCTTTGCTTCCTCAGTTGTCAAAGTTCTGCCAGCTCTTCTGTCAAGTATATTTAGATTACTCAAATCATCAATTGTTGCAAAATTGCATCTGAAAGCCAAATCTCCATTCTTCAATTTTATTCCCAGGCCGCGCGCCTCAATTGGTCCGCGAGGCGCGAAATTAGGATCAAATCCAAGCAAAGATACAATTGCAGCAGAGGATTCAGGCGCAACACCTTCTTTGACAGTATAGCAATAATCTATTCTTGATTTCTTGGCAATCTCGTCAAGATTAGGCGTCTTTGCCGCTTCCAAAGGCGTCCTCTCATCAAGGCTCGAGCATGGCAAATCCGCCACTCCGTCAAGAATTACAAAAACCCCTTTCATTATTCTTTTTCGCACCCTTGCTATATAAATATTATTGCAGCTTGCTAAGCATGCTTCTAATAATCATAAAACCCTATAATATCGATATAATCAAACAATGTTGCTCCCCAGATACCCAATATATTTTATCTCAAATCATAGTTTATCATAAGTTTCAACCCAATATTTTATATATCATCTCCCCCATTTACAATTATGTTTGAAGCATTAAAGAAAAAACTTGCAAGTTGGCTAGGTAAGCCTGAAAAGAAAAAAGAAAAAAAGGCAAAAAAAGCAGAGAAAAAGCTGGAAAAGGAGAAAAAAGGCAAAAAAAAGAAAGAAATTATAGAAAAAATCAAAAAGGAAGTTGAAAAGTCAGTTGAGATAATAAAAGAGCCAGAGCCAAAAATAGAACTCTATGATTTCAAAAAGCCCAAAAAAGCTAAAGAAAAAGAAAGTGAAGAAGAGGCTGAAGAAATAATAGAAGAAGTTGAAGTTCAGGAAATAGGTGAGAAAGAATCAGCAGAAGAGCTTGTAGAAGAGTCAAATTCAGAAAGAAAAGAAGAAATTATCAAAGAAATAGAAGAGCCGAAAAAAGAGGGCTTTTTCTCAAAGTTATTCAAAAAATTTCAGTCAGCAAAAATCACTCGGGAGAACTTTGAAGAAATTTTCCATGAATTGGAAATGATTCTCCTTGAAAACAATGTCGCCCTTGAAGTTGTTGAAAAAATAAAAGCAGACCTCTCAAATTCCTTGGTGGGTGAAGAAATAAAAAGAACAGAGATAGAAAAAGTCATTACAGATGCCCTGAAAAATTCAATCCTAAATCTTCTCATAGAGCCTCCAAATTTAATTGAAAAAATAAAATCCAAAAAATCAGGCGAGCCATTTGTAATTTTATTTTTTGGCATTAATGGCTCTGGAAAAACAACAAGCATTGCAAAATTAGCCTACAAATTAAAAAAACAAAATATCTCCACATTGATGGCAGCTGCAGATACATTCAGGGCAGCCTCAATAGAGCAGCTGCAAACCCATGGAACAAAATTAGGCATAGAAGTTATCTCAAAAGAATACGGAACAGACCCCTCGGCAGTTGCATTTGATGCAATTCAGCACGCAAAAAAGAACAACATCAGGGTTGTCTTGATAGACACAGCAGGAAGAATGTACACAAAATCAAATCTGATGAAAGAAATGGAAAAAATAGTTCGTGTCTCAAAGCCTGACTTGAAAATTTTCGTCGGAGAATCAATAACAGGCAACGATGCAACAGAGCAGGCAAAAACATTCAATGAAACAGCTGGAATTGATGGCATTGTTCTAAGCAAGGCAGATGTTGATGAAAAAGCAGGCACAATTCTATCAGTTTCTTATGTAACGAAAAAGCCAATTTACTATTTAGGCACAGGCCAGAATTATGAGGACTTGCAAGAATTCAAAAAGGCAGATGTTCTAGAGCATTTAGGCCTAGAATAAGATAATAAAATAAATCACAAATAAAAAGAAGTAAAAAATGAACACACTCGTTTGGATTTTGCTCAGCACAATAATAATAAGTGCAATCTCCCTGGTTGGAATGATAACTCTTGGACTAAACGAAAAATCTCTCAAAAAATTAATTCTTTTTCTTGTCTCTTTATCAGCAGGAGCGCTTATAGGCGGAGCATTTCTGCATCTTATCCCAGAAGCACTTCTGGCATTTCAAGCCAACACAGTATTTATCCTTGTTCTTGCAGGATTTGGGCTTTTCTTTTGTGTTGAGCACTACCTAAAATGGAGGCACTGCCATAAAAAAGAGTGTGAAATTCATACATTTGCCCACATGAGCCTATTTGGAGAGTCAATTCATAACCTTATTGATGGATTAATCATCGCAGCAGCTTTCGTAGCCTCAATCCCAATAGGAATCGCAACAACAATCGCTGTTGCAGTCCACGAAATTCCCCAAGAACTTGGCGACTTTGGAGTTCTTGTTCATGGCGGCTACAAAACAAGCAGGGCACTCTTGCTTAATTTCCTAGTAGCCCTGACAGTAATCATTGGAGGCATAATCGGATACTTCTTCTCATCAATGACACAAATGTCAATCTCCTCATTACTACCGATTGCAGCAGGCGGATTCATCTATGTCGGCGCCTCTGATTTAATTCCAGAAATAAGAAAAGAATTGAACATCAAAACATCAACATTCCATCTCATAACATTTATAATCGGTGTAATAATCATGTATCTCTTGAAGTTCCTGGTAGCAATCTAAATCTCAAAACCACAAATTTAATAACCCATCACCTGCTTCTTTTTACATGTTAGAAAAGCTATCAAACATATTAAAGAAAACAACAGACAAGATAGCTAATGCCATATTCTTGGACAAAAATCTTGTTGATTCAATAGTCAAGGATTTGCAAAGAGCTCTGATAGAAGCAGACGTCAATGTCGCTCTTGTCTTGGAATTAACCAAAAAAATAAAGCAGGCAGCACTTGATGGAAGAATAAAAGGCATTGAAAAGAAAGAGCATATTATCAAGCTCCTTCATGATGAGCTTATCAGAATTCTTGGAGAGAAAAAGGAAATTCATATTCAAAAGCACAATGTTTTCCTGATGGTTGGACTATACGGTTCTGGAAAAACAACAACAATTTCAAAGCTCGCAGCATATTATGCAAAAAGAGGCAACAAGGTCTGTGCAATTGGCTTGGATGTCCATCGCCCTGCAGCTTCAGAGCAGTTAAAACAACTCTGCGACAAGCTGAATATCAAAGCATTCATAGACGAAGAAGAAAAAGACCCTAAAAAAATCTGGAAAAAATACGAATCAGAGCTAAAAGATTACTCCCTTGTTCTTGTTGACACAGCAGGCCGTGACTCTCTTGATAATGAACTAATCAAAGAAATGAAAGACATTGCAAAACTAACAAAACCAACAGAAACCTTGCTTGTAATGCCAGCAGATATTGGACAAACAGCAAAAATGCAAGCAGAAGGCTTCAAGTCAGCAGTCGATATTTCCGGAGTCATCATAACAAGAATGGATTCAACAGCAAAAGGCGGAGGCGCACTGACAGCATGCGCAGAAGTAAAAGCACCTGTAATTTTTATAGGAACAGGCGAAAAGCCAGCTGACTTAGAACCATTTAATCCAGAATCATTCCTTTCAAGACTTTTAGGAATGGGCGACCTTCAAGCCTTGATGGACAAAGTTCACTCAGTCATGTCCGAGGAGCAGATTGAAGAAACTCAAAAAAAGCTAAGAGAAGGCAGATTTACAATGTATGAATTTGAGCAGCAAATAGAAGCCATGGGCTCAATGGGTTCAATGGACAAAATCATGAGCTTAATTCCAGGACTTGGAGGAATGAAAGAAAAAATTCCAGAGTCCGCAATGGAACAGCAGCAAGCAAAAGTGAAAAACTGGAAAGCAGCAATAAAATCAATGACAAAGCGCGAAAAGGAAGACCCGGAAATTCTTGAAAAGCAAACCTCAAGGATTCAAAGAATAGCAAAAGGCGCAGGAATTCCAACATCAGATGTAAGAACATTAATCAAGCAGTTCAAAATAATAAAAGAAATGATAAAATCCCAGTCCGGACTCGCAGAAGGAAAGCTCGATCAAAAAACCATGATGAAATTTGCCCGCAAGTTCGGAAAAAAGATGAAATTCTAAACAAAAACTTTCTGTTCATATAACTTGGACACAATTTCCAAATGAGAAGGATATTCTGAGCATAAAAGTGAATGGATTTTATCCGGAGATGATTTTTCAGTTCCAAACTTGTCATTATTTCTGAATTTTATTGCATCGTAAAAATCAGTCAAGCCAAGAACCAAAGCGCATCTATCCATCAGTTGAAAAGTGCTTGAAGAAAATTTAGAGTTAGGTTTCGGCATCTGCTCATCAGAAGGATAAGGATTCTTCTGGAATCTATGGTGCCTCACAATAACGCCAGCGCTAAAATCTTGAACACCCTCAAGAAGTTTATATCCATAAAGCGGATGTAAAACCATTTCAGCCATATCCGCTTCGCTAAAGCCTTCTGTTTTTGTTAATACATTCAGAGAAATAACTGCCTTTCCTATATCGTGAAGTAACCCGCTAAAAAGCATTGGTTTTGGATTAATATCAAAATTGCATTTTTCTGCCGCACTCTTTGCCAATTCAGCTACCCTTAGAGAATGTTCATAAGTTTGATTATCCCTTATGCGAAGCAAACCAAGATAAATAGACAGTTTATCAATACTCTCTAAAGATAATCCAAGATCAGCAAAATAAGAATTAATCTTCTCTTGAAGCGAGTCATTTGTCATAATTTGCTGGAGAGAAAGATATTTTTAAAGATATATTCGTTATAATAGCCATATTTGAAGCCAATATCAGAAGAGAAAATGAAGTTTTAAATATCAGGATTACATCAGATAATTATGGACCATAAAAGAAGGATACTTATCATTCTCGGAATCTCTTTAGTTTTGACAATAATTCTGGCTTATTCCCTCAAAGAAGCGACGCCAAACATCTCAAAAGATTACATTGAATTTCTCATTGGCTTGTCAATAACAATGGCAGGTTTTGGACTTGTGGCTTTTCAAGTTGCTCATGCATCAGACGAATTAAAAAAGGACTTTATAGAATCCAGCATTTTAATGATTCTTGCATCTCTGGTAAGCATAGCTTTCTGGGTTTATCCTGATAAACTATATTTAGCCATTACTGGAAGCTTCTTATTTCTCTGGGGCATGATTCTTTTGCTCGTAATCCTGCTAAGCAAAAGGTTTAATATAATCAAATAAGCCAAATTCTAACATGAAAGAAAACATTATAGGAACAGGCGCAGAGGCAATTCTCATCCATCAAGATGGAAAGCTCCTAAAAAGAAGAATAAAAAAATCATACAGAATAGAAGTTTTGGACGAAAAATTAAGAAAATCAAGAACAAAAAAAGAAGCAAAGCTTCTTGAAAAAGCAAGCAAGCTAATTTCTGTCCCAAAAATAATAAAAGTAAATGAAAAAACCAAAGAAATAGACATGGAATTTCTGGAAGGATTAAAACTCTCGGATAATTTAGATAGCCTAAAGAATGCAGAAGAAATTTGCAGGGAGATAGGAAAGAATATTGCAATTCTCCATGACAATAACATAATTCACGGAGATCTAACAACAAGCAATATGATTTATATCCCAGACAACAAAAGCCAAAAAGATAAAACAGAAGCTCCCCTCATTTCAGATATTGATGATAATTCCAGTAAAAACATAGGTAAAGTCTATTTCATCGACTTCGGTTTGGGCTTTGAATCAAAGAAAATAGAAGACAAGGCAGTTGACTTGCATCTTATCAAGCAGGCTCTTGAGGCAAAGCACTTTAACAATTACGAAAAATTCTTTGCTGCAATTTTAGAAGGTTACAAGCTCTCAAAGCATCATCTTGCAACATTGAGCAGATTAAAAGCAGTTGAAAAAAGAGGAAGATACAAAGGTGCTTGCTAAAATAGCCCCTCCCGGATTCGAACCGGGGTTTAAGGCGCCAAAGGCCTTCGTCCTTGACCACTAGACTAAGGGGCTGATGCATATAATGGTTTGAGTTAATTTATAAGGGTTATTGTTAGAACTAAATCTTTATCCCAGAATCCTTTGGATTTTTAGAATGCTGGTCCATGTCGCCTTTTAGCAGGCAATCCCAGCAAGGCCTGACAGTTCCATCTGCCTGCTGTATTCTCTTGGTTCCCTTGCACTTTGGGCAGGGCTCTTGTCCATATTCCATTAAAAACCAAAAGAAATCAACTATTAAAGATTTTATATAGTAAACTAATCAGCTTCAAAATTAAACAAGCTCAAAAATTCTTATCTCGCAAAGAGCAAGCGGATAAATCTTCTTCAATTTCAAGAATAAATCTTTTTGTATTTTGTTTGTTAATATGTCATCAAAAACTTCTTTTGAATCCCTAGTTTTAACGTATCCCTCAATAAATTTCCTTCCTGTATCTTTAAGCTCTTTTCTTACAGCTCTTGAAACCTTGTTTCTTGTTATCATGAATGGCTTTATTCTTGCTTTTCCGTCTTTCATCTCAGCAACATAAGAATCTTCAACATAATCTATTCCAAGTCGCATCATTCTTCTTATGTAAGAACCGAGCAATTCTATGCTGATTGGCTCTGCTTCAAGCGCATCGCCCTTTTTGGTGACTTTTAATCTTAACTCAAAATTCTTTCCCTTCAAGCTTCTTGTCAAGTCAAGCTTCACAATTTTCCCTTCAAGTTCCTCCAAAGAAGAGCCATAAAGCTGTATCCTTGTTGCAGTTATTGGAGTTCTAACATCAAAGAATCCCTTTTTTATTCCTTTCTTCAATTTTGCTGGTTGTGTTGGTTGTGTTTGTTCTGCCATTTTAGTTTAAGTTTTATTTAGATACCTTCTCCCCAATTTCAATTCTGCTCGAGCGTATTGCCTTTCTTATTTGTTTCATTTTATTGCAGATTTTACATTTATACAAAATAGCCATTTTCTTTGTAACTTTTGTCTTCATTTTTCTTGATTTGACGGCTGGCTTGCTAAATCTTCCAAGATTTCCATAACCAGACCTATAACTCCTGACTTTCGTTCGAGATGGTCCCCATCTTGACAAAGGATGCGCAGAGCTTCTTGATTTCTGCTTTGCAATAGAAAGAGTTTGAACTGTATGTTTTCTGCAATACGGACAATATCTTTTGGTTTCCTTCGGTAACTTCATATTATTTGAGATTGATTTGTATAAGCTAGCCTCGCCCAATTCTAAGTAAGGGTATGCTTCTTATTCTCTATGATTTGAACGCTTTTTAAACCTTATTATACAACCACAAGCTTTTTAATAAGTCCTTTCCAACCAAAAACATGGCAGAAGAAGGAATTAAAAAAACTGACTGGGCAAAAATAAAACCAGCTGAATTGGAAAAAATAGTTGTCGAGCTTTACAAGAAAGGAGAAACAACAGCAAAAATTGGATTAATCCTCAGAGATAAGTACGGGATTCCAAAAG
>Ga0315274_10010849_pt1 | contig 13102 bp, 7 predicted proteins | sample YL17G02_20_MG_FD_203700 | JGI IMG/M metagenome (GOLD analysis project Ga0315274, IMG submission 203700) | Sediment microbial communities from Yellowstone Lake, YNP, Wyoming, USA - YL17G02_20 | ecosystem: Environmental > Aquatic > Freshwater > Lake > Sediment | place: USA: Wyoming | collected... | reverse complement strand
AAATCGCGGGGCAAACTGTTCTATCGCCTGGTCCAACAGGCGGTCCAGGTCGATCCCGCCCCGTTTGCATCTCTGGTCAAACCACAACATCTAGGCACTGGTTGAGTGAAGTAAATATCCCTATTTCCTAATCGGATTGTCCGATTGGGAAATCGGACCTACATGTTTCAGCTTGCACCCTTCTTTGGGTAGGTCTTTTTGAGATACGCGATGATTCTGGAAGCGTTCTCGGCGGTGATCGGCGCCTTATGTGCGTTGATCATGCGCTCGACGATTGAATTCCACGTCTCGCCGCCCTTGTAAGCCTTAGGCTTTGCCGTCGGATGACACTTGGAACAGGTCTCCTCGAAGAGTTTCTCGTCCTGTGCCGACGACGCGGGCTGAAGAGCATTCTTCGTTTCCGGTTGCGTTGCCTTCGATTCCGGCGCGGCGCTTGGATTGGCTGAGCAGCCAACAGCGCCAAGGATCGCCAAGACAGACAGTGCCGTCACTAGTTTCCGCGTGGCGCTTGACCCTCCAGCGATACGACGCAACTCAGGATCTCCTAATGCGGGACCTTGACGGGTTTGCCGCCGGCCGCCGCCGATCTCCATGCCGCTTCGGTGACCTCGATGGTGCGCAGCCCGCATTCCGGCGGCGTCTGCGGAACGTCTTTGCCGAGGATGGAGTCGATGAAATTGGCGTCGGGATTCTTCGAGTATTTCGGGAACTTGATCTTCACGCGTTTTCCGGCCGCGTCCTCTTGAATGAGTCCTTCGAGCCCCTGGCGGAGGTAGAACGCGCCTTTGCTGCCGACGATTGTGTGGTCTTCATGCCAGCAGGGCGCGTTGCCGATGACCGACATGCTGCCCAGCGCGCCGTTTTCGAACTTCATCGCCAGAGTCGAATTGATGTCCACTTCCGTACCGAAGAAGTCGCTGTATGCCGCCACTTCGCTCACTTTCAGGCCCGTGACCCACATGACGATATCGATGAGGTGACTGCCCGAATCGTTGAGCTGGCCACCGCAAGATTCGGCCATTTTCTGCCGCCAGGTGCCCTTCACCGCGCGCAACCATTCTTGTCCTTGAATGGCCTGCATGTACTGCACCTCGCCTATGGCGCCCTTCGCGATCTGCTCGCGCATATACCGGAAGTGGGGCTCGAAATGACGCTGATACGAGATCATCAGGATGCGGCTCGCCTCCTTGGCCGTCTTCATAAGCGCTTTCGCGTGCTTGATCGTGCATACCATCGGCTTCTCGCTCAGCACGTGCAGCCCCTTCTTGAGCGCCGTCGTGCTCTGTTCGAAATGCACGTAGTGCGGGCTTTGCACTACGACCCCGTCAAGCTGCTCGTTCTTGAGCATGTCGCGATAGTCTTTGTAAACGGGGAGTTTGTCCGCGCCCGGACAGCGCTCACAGAACCGTTTGATCGATTGCTCTTTGGGATCGTTCAGGGCAACCACCTGCGCCCTGCCCGTGGCGTGCATGCGATGCCAGTGGCCCGGGGCGATTCCCCCGGCAGCAATGAACCCGATGCGAAGCTTCTTGGCCATGATTGAATATTCCTCCTTACGCGGTCTTCTCGCGCCGCGAACGCAGCCTCTTGACTCGACCATGAACAACGATGTCCGGCATGGTACCAAGGCGCTTGACTCGTGTCAAAAGCTCATCCGGATGATCCGTTCCGTATTCACTCCCTTCGTACACCCGTCCGCAAATTTGATGACGTTTTCTCGCACAGTCCCGAATGGCACTAAGATAAGGCTTCAGGGCGCTGGGCTTTCATTAGCCTGGCTTCAGCAGGCTCCTCTTTGCACCCGGTTTCAACCGGGGTGGAGTTGGAACTGCTCTCAGGTTTCAGCGCGCTTCAGCGTGGCTTCCCGATCTGCTTTAGCCCGAGGCATTTTGCTGAAGCGTTTCGAGAAGCGGCGCTGAAGCGTCCTCGTGCACTTAGATCATCGCTTTCACCCCTCCTGAAGGCTACCAAGTATAGGCATTTCCTGGTGCCGCATGCTCCTGGAAACTTGCCGCGACCCGCAGCCATGTGACGGGCAAAGCGACCCAGTGTTTGTCTTTTCCCCGAAGGGGAACAATGTGAATAGCCGTGGGTGAAACCCACGGAACAGGTTTCCGCGCACCGACCCTGCCGGGGTCGAACAAGCTCTGGATCGTTGGCGATAGGTTCGACCCCTGCAGGGTCGCGGCTTCTTGGGTCTTGTTCCGTGGGTTTCACCCACGGCTATTCACATTGTTCCCCTTCGGGGAAAGCGCACAATACAGGGACAACCCGGTTCACCCCGTGAACGGCCTTCGTTTCGGCATCGGACGCCACGATCAGGAACACAGGAAATGCCTATACTTGGCAGTCCTGAAGGAGGGTGCAAAGAGGAGCCCGCTGAAGCGGGCTAATGGGCAACATGCTGATTGATCGCACCTCAACTTAGTGCCATTCCGCACAGTCCCCCATTGAAGGGGGACTCGTCCGAGGACGTCCAGGAACTCTTTTGTTGTGTGACAATACGTCACCGGATTTGCGGACAGGACGAGTTACCCACGGAAGAACGCCGCAAACCCGAAGATCGATACGAACCCCAATGCGCTCAGAGAAAGCGCTGCGCCGATCAAAAAGGACATGGGGCGGTAGGTGAAAATAATCTCGTGATCCCCGGCGGGCGTGGCCACGCCGCGAAATATCCCGTTTGCGCGCAAGATCGGGCAACGTTTTCCGTCGAGTGTGGCCCTCCATCCCGGGTCAAACGAGTCCGCCAAAAGCGTTACGCCGGGCCGGATCGCATTTACGTGGACCACGACACGCTCCGCCGAGTCTTCCTTCAACGAACATACTGTATTTGCCGGGATCTCGGGCGAAGGCCCCGCCGCTGGGTTCCGCGGTTCGCCTACCTGGTCGATCAACCCGGCGTATCCTTTGCTGTCACGATCGATCGCGCATTCGCGTGTTCCGTCAAATTCGGAGGAGACGAGCATGTCGGCGGCTGCGGCTATCCCCTCGACCATTCTCCAAGAAGGCTTCCAGGATAGCCGCGGCATAGCGCTGTCGTTTATAAACAGCCGCACCGCGTCTTCCGTCTTGACTTCGTGCAACGCCGGGCCGGGCTCCTGCCAGGTTCCTGCGTACAACGGGCTGCCGGGGGCGGCCAGGATCACGCGCGCCGACATGTAGTTCAGCAGACCCGGCGCGGGCGCTTCGGACAAGACCTGCGTTCCCTGAAAGTCCAATCCCGTTGTTGGATTCGGCGCAAGTCTGCGCCACCACACGATCTGTTCGCGCGTCAGAGGCGCCTGACCGTTGACGTCATGCAGCGTCGGCACGATCATGGCAAGGTTCGATGGCAATCCGAAATCCAGCACGGGGGCCGAGACGAGAACACGCGTTCCCAGGGCCTGCTCTTCTGCCGTGTTGATCGTCCTCGAGTATCGTTGGTAACAGCGCGGAGCGTCTTCGAAGGGATTCCGGTACAGATACACACTGGCCGTTGCGAGGTCCGCAAAAAGAACCACGGCAAGAACAGCGCCGCAGATCCTTGACAACCAGTGAATCCGGAACAACAGCACGGGCAGCATGAGAAGCGCGAACACGACGATGCGCCCCCGCGGCTCGGCCGTGGTCGCGTAGAACAACAACAGGGCAAAGGGGATCGCCAGCAACCCGGGCATACCCACGTGCGGCATGTGTGGCTCTCGTGAAGAGGCCAACAAGCGGTCGAAACCGAGGGCGACAAGGACCGCGACGCAGAACATCCCCGGAAACACGGCACACGTGTAGGGCAAGGCTAACGGGATCTCCGCTGAACCGGTTACGCTCAAGAACAGCAGCGCCGCCGCCGCAAACAGAAAGAAAATCGCATCTCGTTGAGATCGGTGATGCACGAGCGCGGCGGGCAGGGCCAAGAGTGCAAGCGCGCCCACGTACCCCAGGCGAGGCACCGGCCCGGGTTTCGGCAGCAGCATCTGGGCCAGGAGTTCCTGGAGAGAGGTCGGCGCCTCGCCGGGAAGACGGAAGGCGAACAGGGCCTCGAAGGGACGGTCAAGCCGCATCGCCCATGAGAGCGCAGGCGCCCATTGCACCGCGGCCAGAAGACCGGCAAGCGCCAGCACGACAAGGAGCTTCTCGAATCCCCTTCGAGAGCCGTCTTCGTCGTGAGTGCCGCCTCCCCATACGACCGTAAAAAGACCATAAAGGAGCGCGAGAGGCAAGGCGATCATCGATAAGGCATTCGCCCCGGAAAGCAACAGCATGGCGGCAACGATGCCTGCGGGAAGGATCCTTCCGAGCGGCGGCGTGCGCAAGCCTTCACGCATTCCCCAAAACAGCAGCGGCGTCCATGCCATTGCGTTCGCGAGGGCCGGCCGCGATATCGCCGCGGCCGATGCCCCGCAGAAGGCGTAAGTAATCCCGCCAATGAAGGCGCCCACATATCCCACCTCCATCGAGCGCGCAAAGAGGGTGAAAAACCAGCCCATCAACGCCAAACACACGAAGGAATGAAGGGCCATCGCCACTTCCGTCGGGAGTCCCAGGAACATTACGTTCAACGGTTGAAAGATACCCGACTGCGGATTGGCCATGAATGGCGTGCCGCACAATTGCTTTGGATTCCAGAGCGGCGTCTCTCCCGCCTGCAAGCGGCCAAATCCGTAGTGAAAGGTGGGATAGATGACCTGATAGAGGTCGGCGTTCTCGTATGCCGCGGCGACCGCTTCGGGGCGCGTCTGGGTGCGTTGCCAGAACACCGGCACCGCCACAATGAACGTCACGGCCACCAGGAACATGTACCGGGACGAGTAACGGGAGGGCGGTGCCGCATCCGACGATGGCTCCCTCATGTCTGTAAATCCCCAATGCAGTCGCAATCGTAGGGTGGGTGCAGCGAAGCGGAACCCACCGATTCCCGAGACCGTGCCGTCGCTCTACCCGAACGGTGCAATCCTATCTGAGCAGATCGCTGACCTTGATCCTTCGGCGCTCTTTCGCGGCGCGGACCACCGCATACGTGGTAGCGAGACTGTTCAAGTTCTTGCGCCCGCTGGTTTCCGGCTCCTCGCCCGTGTCAAGCGCGTGCGCAAATGCCTCGAGCAGGTAAGCCTGGTGCACCTTCGGCCACTTGATCAACGGCGCCGCCCGTTTCTTCCCCGGCGCGTTCGAGAACGAAACTTGATCGCCCTGCCAGAGCAGGACCCCTTTGCTTCCCTCGATTCGCCAGTCCGCGTTCCAGCCGGTCTCCCATCCCGTCGCGACCCAACTCGCAAGGTAATTCACGACAACGCCGTTGTCCAACTCCAACTGGGCCATGACCGTCGCGTCGCCTTTGTTCCAGTTCCATGGCGCGTCGATGCTGGCCGCTTCGACGAACCGGACGTCGGCACCGAACAGGCAGCGCATCAGATCGAAATGATGGATGGACATGTCCAGCACGAGCGGATACGCCATCTCTTCCCGGAAACCGCCGAAGTGCGGCCCTTTGTGGAAACTCACGCCGACGTAGCCCACATCGCCGAGCCGCCCCTGTTTGATGTATCGCTTCACGGTCTGCACGACGGGCTGGTATCGATAGTTCTGCGCCACCATGTATGTTCGGCGGCATTTCCGCGCGCAGGCTATGATCGCTTGCGCGTTCCGAAGGCTGTCGGCGAGGGGTTTCTCCGACATCACGTGCAGGCCGCGCTTCAGCGCCTTCTCGCATACGCCGCGCCGGAATTGCTGCGGCGTGACATCGAGCAATGCGTCGGCTTCGACCCGATTCAAGGCCGCGTCGAGGTCCGTGAAACAACGGTTCTTAGGCAGGCCGTGCTGTTCGGCGGCCACCATCAGATTCCTCTTGTTCACGTCAACATACGCCGCCGCTTCCCATTTGTCCGATTCGGCAATCCGATTCGTCCACCCCGCGCCCATGCCCCCAACGCCTACCTGGATGATGCGTCGCATAACACTCCTCCCGCATGGTGACACTGACCGAGTTTCGCGGAATTCCAAGGCAATCTTGATCTTATCACTTGCCCGCGGGACCTTTCCATAACGATCGTTTTCACTGTTGGAGAGTCGCCCAACGGTTCGCGGCGAATTACAGATGCAGCCTCGGTTGCCAAAGCACTCCGTCATTACATATCCTTATCGGGCGTTTGACAGAGGGGAGCGGTATGAGATTCGTCCACACGGCCGACGTTCACCTCGATGCCTGCTTTGCATCGTCCCGAATGCCCGCCCACGTCGCCAACCGGCGGCGTCAGAGCATTCGTGACGTGTTCCACTCGATCGTCCAACGAACGCGCGAATGGCCGGCGGACGCGCTGTTGATCGCGGGAGACTTGTTCGAACAGGAACGCGTCACGAGGGACACGGTGGCCTTCATCCTGGCCGAGCTGGCTTCGCTCGACACGATTCCCGTCATTATCGCACCAGGCAACCACGACCCGTTCATCCCCGCCTCGCCTTACGCCGTGGAGACGTGGCCGAACAACGTGCATATGTTTTCCGTGCCGGCGTGGTCTGCGTTGGCCTTGCATGAAGGCCGGCTGCAAGTTCATGGGTTCGCCTTTGATGGCTTCGACATTTCGGTCAACCCGTATGGCGCGCTGCAAGTGCCGGAAGACGGCGCCCTCCATATCGCCGTTGCCCATGGGTCCGAACGCGGCCACCAGCCTCCGGAAGCGAAGCTGTACGCCCCTTTCGATGCCGCATCGATGGTCCTGCCGGGACTGCGGTACGTCGCCCTGGGGCACTTCCATCGAGTCACCGAGATCAGAGGCATCTCGGGCACGGACATGTGGTACCCCGGCATGCCTGAGGGCCAGGGGTTCGATGAGGCGGGTCCTCGACATTATCTCGAGGTCGAGATCGATGATGGTCTTGTTCGCGTGAACCCGGTTGGCTCTTCGCGCGTCGTCTATGCCGTGTACGAAATCGACTGTTCTTCCCTCGTCACCGCGCAGCAGGTCCTCGACCAACTTCGTGTCTGGAGCGCCCAAGTTTCCACGCCGCAGGTGGCCCGCGTCACTTTGACCGGCCCGTGTCGATCATCGATCGTCGCTGAGCTTCCCGCCATCCACGATGCAGCCGCGCCCGACTTCGAACACCTGTTGCTGCTGGACGAGACGACGCCCGCGGAAGACTTCGATGAACTGGCCCGTGAAACTTCGACCCTTGGAGCCTTCATCCGAAGGCTCAACGAGGAGATCGGCGACGCGCCGGACCCCCAACGGAAACGGATGCTCGAACGCGCCCGCGAGATCGGTCTTGCGGCGCACCGAGACCAGAAGCTCGCCGTGCAAGGGCTTGAGGCCGGGGGAGACCCGTCGTGAGGATCCACACCCTCGCCATCGACGGATATGGCCGGTTCGCGCAGTACCTTATCGAGCTTGCGCCGGGGTTTCAGGTGATCTACGGCCCAAATGAACAGGGCAAGTCAACTCTCCGGAATTTCATCGGGGACATGCTATACGGCCAGAAGCGAAGCGCGCTTCAACGCCTCTTCGAGGATGCCAATGAACTCCGTTGCCCGTGGATGAACCCGGACGCTTACGGAGGCCGCCTCATCTACCGTCTCGATGATGGCCGGCAGATCGAGGTATTCCGCCGCTTTGATCGAAAGAATGAGATGGTCCAGGTGTATGATCGGACGCACGCCGCGGATATCACGAACGATTTCGAACTGCTGCGGAATCGGGAGCCGCAGTTCGCGCTCCGCCACATCGGGCTTTCGAAAGAGGTCTTCCTCAATACGGCGACGATCTCGCACCTCACCCTCGATGACCTCGGCGACGAGGATGCGCTGGCGCAAATCCGGGAGAGAATCCTCGCCATCGCTGACACCGGCGAAGAACGATCATGTGCCGACGCCACCTTGCGACGGCTTAAGGCGCGCATAGAGACCATCGGGCAGCCCGGCAGCCGCACGAAGCCGCTGCCTTCCGCACGCGCGCGCCGCGCGGAACTCGAGCGTGAGTATGAGCAAGCGTGCGCCCTGCGGGACGAATTGGCCGAGACCGAGAAACGGCGCCAAGCGATTCGCGAAGAGATTGCCGCACTGCGCGAACGCAGGGCCGGCGTCGAATCGGATCTTGAGGCCCTCGCGCGAATTGCGCGCGCTGAGCAACTCCGTGAGGCGCAGCAGCTCGAGGGCCGGATCAATGAGGCAACGCAGCGGTGTTTCCTCTTGAGGGCGGCCAGCGATTTCCCGCTCGATATGACGCCCGAAGTCCTTCAGACCAACACGCGTCTCCTTGCCGCGCGCGACCACCTGGAACGGACCCGAAAAGAACGAACCCAGCTCGAGGCGCAGATCGCCGCCGAAGAAGAACGGCTTGGCGCGTCTGGAACGCGGGATATCCCCGACGAGTACGACCAGCGCCTTGCGGACATTGCCGCCGCAATCCAGCGCCTTCGTGATCGCCTCGACAATACTGAGGCCGCACGGAACGGCTCGGAGTCGCGCCTGCATGCCGCCGAACAGGAGTTCGCCGCGGTGCCCGATTTCAGCCGCCTCGCTGGCGACCCTCTGACATGGATCAACCAACTTGCGAGTTCGTTCCGGGTGGCTGTCCGCTGTCGCGACGATGACTGTCAGCAACGCAAGGTCCTGCGCGAGCAGGTCAAACGGCGCAGAGAAAGCATGGCCGATCTTGAGAAACTCTTTGGCGAGTGTCCCGACTTCGCCAACGAGGCCCGCGAGTACGAGGTCACCGGCCGGATTCGCCAGGAAGAGGCCGGGAAGATCCGGGCGGTCATCGAGCAACTGTACGAAACCGCCGAGGAATACGGGGAGCGGATTGCGGCATTTGGAAAGTTCGCGCTCGTGGCCATGGTCTTTTTCGTTGGGTTCTTGTTGGTGGCGTTCACGACGGAAAACCGCGGCGTATACGTTCCCACGATTATCCTAGCGATCTCCGCGGCCGCGTTTTCCGCCGCAATGGTGCATGCCCGAGCCAAGACGCGGAGCGCGTTACGGCAACTCGATGGAAAGCAGGCCGAGATGCAGGCGCTCTGGGCCGCCGAAGATGAGCAACGCGGCCGCATAGACCGGATGATCGTCAATGGCGGCTGCCAGACCTTGCGGGAACTCGACGGCAAGCACGACCAGTATCGCCAGGCCGTCATGGAACTGACTGCGCTCGAAGCGGCCCTCGAACAACAGGAGCGGAAGGCTGACGAAGTCGAACAACGAGTGACGCAGCTTTTCAATCATCTCAAAGAAGTTTTCGCCTCGATGGGCGAGAACTTGAAAAGCGAGTCCGACCTCGATGAGGCCGCGGGAAGGACTGTTGGGCGCTACCAAGTCTACCGGGACGCGAAACGACGCATCGTGGAAAACAAGGACCAGATCAAAAAACACAATGCCGACGAGGTCAAGATGAAGGAAGACCTCGAGGTGGTCCTCGAGCAGGAGCGAACCCTGGCACTCGAAGCCCGCCGAATGATGCGCGAAAACGGATACCCGGAGGAAAGCAGGCACGACAGCGCGCTCATGGCCCTGCGGTCGTACCGGATTCGAAATGCGGGACTCCTGAAAGGGCGCGGGCGGATTGACGCCCTAAGAGAGAAGCTCGACGATCTTCATCTTCGCATCGAAGAAGACCGGGCTGAACTGACCCATCTCGAAGAGGCCCTGTCGCGATTGGTCGCCCTGGGGAAATGCGAGACGTTGGACCAGTGGCGCGAGAAGGCCGTACAGGCCCGGCAGTACGCCGACGCGCGAGACCGGGTCACGTCCCTTCAGGAGCAACTCCGCGCCTTGTTGCGCAACTCCGACCTGAACGCCCTCCGCGCGGCGGTCGAGGCCGATGAGCCTGTATCTGAGCCGCCCGCACGTTCCGCCGAGGATCTTAAGCGCGACTTCGACCGGCTCGGACAGGAGATGGACGCTCGCATGAAGGAAGAGCATGCGCTCCACCTCGCCCTGACGGAACGGGCCGCGGGCGCGCGCTCGATAAGCGAGATCGAGGAGGAACGCGCTATCATCGAGCAACGGGTCCGTGCCCTCGAATTCGAAATGGACGCCGCGAGCTACGCGATGGCGCTTATCGAGGAAATAGCCCGGGACAAACACGCGCGCATCGCGCCGCGTCTGGCCGCGTGCGCCGGCGAATTCCTCAAAGAGATCACCTGCGGCGCCTACGACGAAGTTCTCATCAACCGGGACCTGCGCATCAGCATCCGCATTCCTCAGACGAGCATCATGACCGAAAACCCGGAGAGGATCCTCAGCAAAGGAACCGTGGATCAACTCTATCTCGCGTTGCGGCTGGCAATGGTCCAGGCGATGAGCGACACCGGCGAAAGCATCCCGCTGCTCCTCGATGACCCGTTCTCGAGTTACGACGACCAGCGTCTCGAACGTGCCCTCGAGTTGCTCGCGCGCCTCTCCGCACAAAACCAGGTCCTCCTGTTCACGTGCCGCGATGACGTCGTCCGGGCCGCCGAGACCGTCAACGCGCCCATCCTGCGCCTCGAAGACGCAACGGGTGCGCAAAGTGCAGAAGGGCCGTAGTTTTTCGTGCTCGTGCTCGTAATTCGTAATTCGTAATCGTAATCGTAATCGAACGAGCGCAGGAGGAAATCGGACCTTTTTTCAATTGACTCTCCGTGACCATTCCTGAATGGGCGATCCCATGTCTTCCATTAGGGGCACGAATACGAATTACGACTACAATTACGAATGCGAATTATGAGTCGTAGGGTGGATGAAGCGGAGCGGAACCCACCGATTCGAAGGCCTGATCGTCGTGGTGGGTTCCGCTCCGCTTCACCCACCCTACGATTGGGAGACGATCTGATGGAACCGAAATACATCCTTGCCCTCGATCAGGGAACTACAAGCTCGCGGAGCATTCTCTTCGACAGGGAGGGCCGGATTGTCGCCTCCTTCTCCGAGGCATTTGAGCAGATCTACCCGAAACCCGGATGGGTCGAACACGATCCCGAAGAGATCTGGGCGACGCAGCGCGCCACGGCGGAGAGGGTACTCGCGCAGGCACGCATCTCGCCGGATCGGATTGCCGCCATCGGGATCACAAACCAGCGAGAGACCACCATCGTGTGGGAGCGCGCTACGGGGAAGCCGATTCACAACGCGATTGTGTGGCAATGCCGGCGTACGGCTGACCTGTGCGACCAGCTCAATACCCAAGGTCTCGCCGAGGACTTCAGACGCCGGACAGGACTCGTCATCGACGCGTACTTCTCCGGCACGAAGCTCAAGTGGCTGCTCGATCACGTACCGGGCGCGCGCGAGCGCGCCGCGTGGGGCGAACTGTGCTTCGGCACCGTCGACGCATGGTTGCTCTTCAAATTGACGGGCCAACACGCCACCGACTACTCCAATGCGTCGCGCACGCTCATGTACAACATCCACGACCTCGCCTGGGACGACACGATTCTCGGACGGCTCGACGTGCCGCGCGCGGTTCTTCCGGAAGTCAAACCAACCAGCGGCATATTCGGCGTCACAAAGGTCTTCGGAGCGGAGATCCCTGTTGCGGCCATGGTCGGCGACCAGCAAAGCGCCCTGTTCGGTCAGGCGGCCTTTGCGCCCTACGAATGCAAGAATACCTACGGAACGGGCTGTTTCGTCCTCATGAATACCGGCCCCTCGCCCGTTCCTTCGCGGCACGGACTGATCACTACCATCGCGTGGGGCCTCGGAGGAAAGGTCGAGTATGCCCTCGAAGGCAGTGTGTTCATCGGCGGCGCCGTCATCCAGTGGCTCCGCGACGAGCTCAAGATCATCCGAACCGCCGCTGAAAGCGAATCCGTCGCCGCCGAGGTCCAGAACACGGGCGGCGTCTATATCATTCCGGCCTTTGTGGGTCTCGGAGCACCCCATTGGGACATGCGTGCCCGCGGGATCATCACGGGTCTTACCCGGGGGACCAACCGTGCCCATATCGTCCGCGCGGCCCTCGAAGCCATATCTTTCCAGTCCGCGGACGTCATCCGAAGCATGGAATCGGACACGAACGCCGCTATCTCACGTCTACGCGTCGATGGTGGTGCCGCGGCAAACAACCTCCTCATGCAGCACCAGGCCGATATCCTCGGCATCCCCGTCGTGCGCGGCCAGGTTATCGAGACAACCGCGCTTGGGGCGGCATTCCTTGCCGGAATCGCAGTCGGATTCTGGTCCGGGAAAGACGCCCTGTCCAACATCTGGCGCGAAGACCGAACCTTCCAACCCCGAATCGACGCAAATCAACGCGCCAAGGCTCTAGCCGAATGGCAAGACGCCGTAAAGCGCGCCCGCCTATAGTCCCATTTCCTGACTCCTGATATTCTGAATTCTGTATTCTGAATTCTGTATTCTGGCTCATCCGGCTCTTGCGTACTTCCTTGTGTTCTTGCCTTCCCAACACTCGGTCGGTGTAGCCCGTTGCAGGATCCGCGATTCCGCGTTGCCTTGTGGTGGGGAGACCTGTGCCGAGACCCGTAAGTCCCGATAGGGACGGTCAGAGTGTAGCCCCGGGTGACCGAAGGGAACCCGGGGAAAGAGATTACCGCTCCGTTCAGCCCCAGCGGGGGCGATAGAGGCTGCAACTTTCATGTCAGTCAATTCCAGCCGTATGCAAACCCTTCGAAGGGGGCCCATACTCTCTCGGCCCCTACGGGGACTTTTCCTCAGACGGTATTCTCTTTCCCAGGATTCCCTTCGGCCGCGTCTGGACCAGACGGTGGCGCGCCGCTGGTCACCCTGGAATACTAATCCCAAAGATCGTAAAGAAGTTTTGCACATTGTCATGCTGCTTTCTGGTTAAGTTGTTTGATGGTGGCGTTTTGTGCGAGCAGAAGGGCGGTGGCGATGTGTCGTCCTTTAGACGTTATGCGGTAGCTGCGCGAATTAGGCAATTTAGCGATGAGTCCGTGCGCGCGTAGTAGTCGTATTCGGTAGCTGATCTTGGCTGAGGCGGCGCGGCGTTGTTGAAGAGCGGATTGTTCGTTTGGGGAAAGTTCTACCGCAAGGTCGCGATTGCGCAATCCGGCAAGAAGATACTCGGGCCGATTAACTGCTGCTATCAGGGTGTGGTCGTCTTTGGACCAAGGGCGAAGCCCGCGCACGGTTTGCCTGTTGCGCTTGACGCGGCGGCATAGGGGCGTAAGCAACTGGGCCAGG
>Ga0315274_10010848_pt1 | contig 13103 bp, 8 predicted proteins | sample YL17G02_20_MG_FD_203700 | JGI IMG/M metagenome (GOLD analysis project Ga0315274, IMG submission 203700) | Sediment microbial communities from Yellowstone Lake, YNP, Wyoming, USA - YL17G02_20 | ecosystem: Environmental > Aquatic > Freshwater > Lake > Sediment | place: USA: Wyoming | collected... | reverse complement strand
GAAGGCGATGTGGTGTTACTGAGGGCTGGGCTGGCCGAGCACGCCGGTTGGCATTGGGACAGGCGACTGCCGCGGCCGACACCAGCCGTGAGGCGGCCGCTGGCGCGGGTGATAGTGGTGGGACCGCTCAGGCGCGCTCAGGCGGCGCCTCCCGTCTGTAGCGCAGCGGCTCACGGGTCGGACAATTCCGAAGCCGCGAATGTGTGTCTCTTCGCTTCCGCGGCAAGCACCTTCAGGTTCTCATATGGGGCATTCAGCGGGACGGCGCACTCGGGGCCGATGATGTCGACGTGGTCTGCTACTTTTGCCAGCACCTCTCTCTCGATCTCCTCGGGTGAGCCGTGTTGGATGATGCCGAGATTGCTGGTTCCTCCCATGAGGGAAAGCCGGTCCCCGGCCAATACGCGGGCAGTCGCTGAGGGTACTTTCGAGTCGAAGTGAAAGCATGCGATGCCGGTCTTGGCGACGTCCGGGATGCGGTCGGAGGTATCGCCGCAGATGTGCAGGATGAGCGGGCAGGGCAGTCGCTCTGCGATCTCCTGATGGATCTCGAAGAGGAACTCACGGTAGGCGTTGGGCGAGCAGGTCTCCCGGGTGGCGTGGTCAGCGATGCACAGGGCATCGGCGCCGGCCTCCACCTGGGCCTTTCCGAAGAGAATGGTGGCCTCCTTCAACGTGGCCATCGCCCGCTTGATCGCGTCCGGCTTGAGGAGGGTGTTGATGAGAAACTCCTCGACGCCGAACATGTGGTAGCCCAGGGTCCAGGGCCCGAAGACTTTGCCCACGATGGCGACGTCGTCGCCATACCACTTGTCGAGCAGTTCGAGGGCATCAAGCGCAACGCGAGCTGTCGGCCTCTTCAGGAGATCCTCGGGCACGATGATCTCATCATCGATCGCGTACGGAGCTTTGCCGCAGGTCGGCATGACATCGATCTGTCCCCAGTTGATCTCACAGCCCAGGGCGGCCGCGTCGTGACAGACGCTGAACAGAGGCATGACGTTATCGAAGCCGATTACGGTGTGGCCGGCGGCGGCGAGACGGGCCATCTTCTCGGCATCGAGGTGGGCTTCGGGAAAGAAGATGCCCGTCTCGTGCATCAGGTCCACGGTGACTACGGAGGTGGCACTCCCCGTGGCGGCGCGCGGAACGGCTTCTCTATGCAGCGCTCGCAGGAACACCTCTCTCGGCTTCATGGCTGCTGCTCCTCGGATATCGATGGGCAGACCCGCGTGTAGTGCTTCCTTCGCCGTAGAACCGCCTGTACTCCGCAGATACTAGTCGTGTCCCTGACTGTAGAGAGTCAGCATTGCCGGAGCAGTATAGGAGGAATAGGCTGCCTAATCCTCCGGCTCCCTGCTCCTGTACCTCGGCAATCGAGAAAGTCTTCGGGTCATGGCTCCTTGAGCCACCTATCAAACCACGCGATTGCGTCTCGCTGCAGGCTGGCGTCATAGCAGTGGGTCTTGGGCGGGTTGTTGTGAGCGAATCTCTCCGCGCAGCCGGCCCAGGAGTATCCTTCGCGAATCTGGCGTGCGGCCTCCTGTTGGCCCTCGGGAGGAAAGAGCTTGTCTTGACTGACGCTGATGACCATGCTGGCGTTCGGCGCCGCGAGGATGGTCAAGTCGGGAATGTCCATGCGATCCCAGACGCCGGGCAAGAGGCAGAACGTACCTACAGCGCCGCCAACATTGTAGATCTGCTGGTAGTCGCCGGTGGTCATCCAGCATCCGCTAACAGATGCCTTCACTCGGCGGTCAAGGGCGGCGAGCACGTTCGTGCGCCAGCCCCCGCCAGAGAGACCGGTGCAGCCAATGCGGTCGGGGTCCACTTCGGGGCGAGTCTGCAGGTAGTCTACGCAGCGCTTGTCGTCCCAGAAGTTGAGGCCCATCCAGGTGGTACCGGCCCAGTTGAGCTGGCAAACGCCGAGGAAGAGCAGATCACGGACCATATCCTCCATCTCCATGAGATCGCCGATGCTCAAATCAAACGGGTCGAACTCGGCGGGAATGCCATTGAGGCCCTTGGGCACGCGCTCGCCGAAGTGGTGCGCGTCGATGACGATGACAGCATAGCCCGCTTTGGCAAACTCCTCTGCCAGGTAGTTGCCGCTGTGGTAATTGCGGCGATGCTCCTCCAGAACAGGGTGGTCGCGCCCACTGTTCACAACCCGCTCTTTGCCGAAGAGCATCGGCCCACCCCACTCGTGGAAGACAACGAGGCCGGGCGCAGGCCGCCCAGCGCCTTTGGGCAATAGGAGGAAGCCATTGACGCGAATCCAAGGGGTCGTGTTGAAAGCGACACGCTCGAGAATGAAGGACCCTCTATCCCTTCGCTCCAGTATCTCCGGTTTGAGGTCGGACGGCCCGGGCTCGTAATGAAGCCCTGCCATCAGGCAGCCGTAGGCCTGGACACGCCATTCCTCGAATACGCCGGCGGGGTGATCACCTCGCCACTGCTCTGCGCTCAGGTCGAGTGGGCGATGATCGCGGATCCCACGGATCATGGGCTCAAGGCTCCCGTAAAGGTTACGCGGCGCACGGGAGATACGAAGCTGATCAATAGGGATGCGCATCGTCTACTCCTTCTCTCACTAGCTCGACTCCTCGCGCACGAGCGGAGTATGCCAGGGAGAATCTGAGGAATCCTGGAAGCGACGGGCCTCGCTTCCCGGGCGGCCGTGATTTCGGACAGCTGTTCGGAGGACTTACATGAGGACCCGGTCTGCAAAGGGAGCCAGCGCCTGCCCTCCGCAGGCGGGCCGCCATGGCGGTCTGCCACTGCAGACCTAGCCACAGCTGTCTCAGGACTCCTGACGGAGCCGAGACTTGAGATAGCTTCATGGCTCTCATGCCAGCAGCTCCTGTGCCAGAATTCGCTCCCCCACCTCCATTGTCCTGACCGCGTCGCCGAAGTGGGAGCTGGGCTGCTTGCCCGACCTGACTGCATCGATGAACTCGCGGTGCTTAGCCTGGAATCCGCCGTAGACGAACAGCTCATTGCTGCCCGCCACCTCGCGCGTATCGTACTCGACGCCCGCGGTGTCGCCGTCGGCGTAGAGCCGGCCCTTGCCCTCGTGCTCGGCCTCGACGCAGATGCCAGGGGCGTGCATCTCGACGCGGAAGATACGCCGGCCGCTGGTCCAGCTCGTCACGAACACACCAGTCGCGCCATTGTCGAAGCGCAGCAGCGCGCTGATGAAGTTAACGTCCGGCACCAACACACGCTTGGCGGAGCTGTCGATCTTCACCACCTCGCCGCCGCACATCCAGCGGAGCGTGTCGATGACGTGGACCCCGTCGTCCAGCATCCGGTCGCGGGCCCCCAGAAGCGGCTGGATGTCGCGTTTGTAGAACTGACATACCGCATGGACGATCGGGCCGCGCTTGAGACATTCCTCGCGCAGCTTCATCACCATCGGACAGCTGCGGCGCTGGAAGCTCACCTGGGTGATGCACCCGTGCTTCTCGGCCAGGTAAGCGAGCGCCCGCGCGTGGTGCATGGTGAGGCCCAGCGGCTTCTCAATGTAGAGGTTGAGGCCCTGCTGGAGGCACCAGATCCAGACGTCGTACATGATGTGCGGATGGCCGATGGCGTAGACCGCGTCCGGTTCAACCTCCTCGATCATCGCGCGATAGTCAGTGAAGCGCTTGTCCACGCGATAGTGGTTCGCGGTGGTGTTCAGCCGCTCCTGATCCAGATCGCAGATCGCTGCAATCTCGACATCCGGCAGCGACGCAAGCGATGGGTAGTGGACTTGGTTCGCCATGTGGCCCGCGCCGATCACCGCAACTCGGACCGGCCGCTTCGCTTCCTGTGCGTCCGGAAGACTCATCTCATCACTCCTCCACGTGAGTCGTCAGTCACCTGCAGAGAGCTAGTGCGAAGCCAATAGGGGCTTTCGCTCTCACATCCAACTGCTGTGCTCTGTAGGGGCCCCTCGCACACATACCCGCCGGTCACCAGGCCGATGAGCGCCGCACCGCGCCGATATATGGGCTGGCAAAGGACAGCACCGCGGCAACGGCCGCCCCAAGGATGAGCACCCTTCCGGGAATCCCCAGCACGTCGGCCTCGCCCCAACCCGCGTCAGAACCAGTTCCGTTGTGTTCCGGCAACCCCGCCGCCCCTGTGGCCTGCAACGGAACGTCACTTGCCTCGGCGGGGCTTCGCCTCCCACGACGCCCCAGCATCGCCTAGGCGAACGCCTGTGGCGTTCGACCCCGCCTCTGCTGCCTCCGCGCGCTTGATCGCGGGACAGAGGCCCCGGGCCGGCTGAAGGCAACCGTGCCCTCCAGGGCGAGACGGCCCGCACTGCCGGGGCCCCGTCCGATGGGCCTCCTTGTGAGCGCGCTTCTCCTGCGTACGACCACAGTAGCATAGCAGCAGGCAAAGAGCGTGTACCGGGCGCGCGATTTCGTGTAGAAGCCTCAGGGACAACGCTCCCGAGGTGGCTGCGCAGTGAGGGTAGCGGGGGATGAACAACGACTATCGGGGGAAAGCACTGATGGCACCAGGAGGGGCGCCTGATCGGTGCGCCGCACCGCCGACTCGTAATTTGCTACAACGGCCTCCTCTGGGGCGGCCGCGCCTCCGACGCGGCAGCTTTCCTCCGCTTGCGATACTGGCTAGGAGTGCGGCCATACGCCTTCACAAAGCACCGATGGAGATGGCTGCGGTCCACGAACCCGGCTTCCTCTGCCACTGCTGTCAGCGGCCGATCCGTGCTCACTAGGCGCTGGGCCGCGTATGACAGCCGCGCCCGCAAGCAGAAAGTGCGAAAGGTCATGCCCACGGTCCGTCGAAACAAAACACGGAAGCGGCCGGCGCTCATACCACACTCCCCGGCCGCTTCGACTGCGGAGACACAGCGCCGGGGTAGATTATACGCCAGGTTGAACGCAGGCATGACCCGCGCCAGCGCGCTCAGTTGCACATGACGCGGGGTTTCCACGAGCCCAACGATGTCCCATCCCCGTCTCAGCTCGAGCAGGAGACGCAGCACCTCCTGGTGCACCACGCCCCGCCAGCCCAGCCGCTTCTCCTCGATCTCGCGGCGTAGCACATATCCGATCTCCAGCATCCGCCTTCGCGTTTCGGGAGAGGACACCTGTGGCCGCTGCGCTGGCGGCAAGGCGAACAGGGTGAGCCAAGGCATCTCGCCCAGCAACTCCTCCCCGATCGCGTCAGGCTGAAACATCATGATCACAGTTCGCGTGTTCGCTCGTCTCGCACACCTGTGGGGCTCCTGCATGCCACAGAGCCACACCTCCCCCGGACCGCAACTGAACTGATAGTCGCTGAACTCGATGCGCTCCTCCCCGGCGAGGACTAACCCGACCTCCATCTCGCGGTGAATGTGGACGTCCAGTGGCCCCGTCGAGGCCTGGTTGAAGGCAATGCCCGTGTGCAGTCCGTCCGGCTCCCTGTGGTGGGGATACCGTCTGGGAGATGTGAAGGAGTATTCTGTCATCATCCATCTCCGGGCAGCTCTGCCGCACGACCACCCTACCGCAGGCGATGTGACAGCATGCCCTGTTCGACCCGCCTTCGGCGAACAAAATCTCGTTGACCATTCTACACCAAACCGCGCGTCCCGTACACACCATTCTTCCGCTCCGGTGGTACGATAGTAAGGGGACATAGTGCGGTGCGAGAGAGGAAGGGAGGTGACACCGGGCGGGAGCTTGTAGGGAGAGTTGGATTGGCGGTAACCAACACCTCGTTAGGAGGTCTGAGGAAGATGACACGACGACGCGGATTCACGCTCATTGAGCTGCTGGTGGTGATTGCGATCATCGGCATCCTGGCAGCGATGGTGTTCCCGGTATTTGCGCGCGCTCGTGAATCGGCGCGCAAGGCGGTGTGCTTGAGCAATGTGAAGAACATCGCCCTCGCGGTCCAGATGTACCTGGGGGACAACAACGATACTCTCTGGCCAAAGGAGCACCGTCCTGAGGTGCTTAGCTTCATGGAGAGCTTCGGCGATCTAGACCAAGCATGGACGGAGCGGTGGGCGGTGAACCTTAACCCGTACCTGCGCCCGCCGGTGGTCCTTGACGAGTACACCAAGAACCGGGACGTTTGGCGGTGCCCCAGCGCGAAGTTGTACAACGGTGCGGTGTGGATCATCGGCTTCCCGGACTGGTTCAGCTACCTGGTAGCAAACCAAGGCGTATGGGGGCCCAATAGGGACCATGCCGGCTTGAACCTGAAGGAGGGCTATCACACCTATCCGTCGGGATGGGGCGGCGACATCACCGACAGCATCTTGCAGAACCAGCTGGCTCAGGCCCCGCGCGGAGAGATTGGAGGTTGGGCCGAAGCGAATAAGGCTTTCGTCCAGAGCATAGGCACCATTGAGGAGTACGAGTTGAAGATGGCGGCGGTGGACGATGCGGTGACGCACGTCGTGATCTTCGACGCCGGTGCCTATATGGTCCCTGTCTTCCTGGGCGAGGTCGCCTACCCGGACATCGTGAACCTGCAGTTCGGCAACACGGTGTGCAGTTCGGTCGACTGGACTATCTGCGCGTCAGCGGCGAGCTGCGGCCTCTACAACATGGCGGACAACCACCTGCTGTGGGCTCCCGAGACGTGGACGCGGTGGTCGCGCCACCTGGGCGGCGTGAACATGGGCTTCCTGGACGGACACGCCCAGTGGATCGCCTCCCAGCAACTGCTCAACGCCGTCAGGGAGGGAGACATCACAGGCCTCCCTCAGGCGGAGCCGAGTTCGACCTGCAGCAATGGATTCTTCCCAGCGACCTATCCGGGCATACCGACTCTGTACTAACGAGGTTCGCCCGATGGTCGCAGGGGTGTTTGGACTACCGATCGCGTAAGGCGCAGTGCCTTCGCCTGTGGACGGAGCGCCTACCCGGGCGCTCCGTCCCGTTTTGTTCGTGACCAGGCAGCAGAAGCAGTGAGTTGCGAGAGACCGAATCCTTGCGGCCCCGGTAGTGAAGGTCCCTGCGAGGAAGCATTCGGCTTGTCCTGAGAGCGATGGAGGGAGTTGATGAGCGGGAAGAACCGAGCTGTTCAGGTGGCGACAGTGAGCCAAGACTACCTGCTGGAGCCGCAGCAGAAGGGAATGCTCGGCGACACGCTGGACCGACTGGAGGCATCGGCCTGCTGTCAACCGGATATCGTGTGCTTGCCAGAGGTGTTCACGGGAAGCGAACCGGAGACGGTGCCAGGACCCATGACGGAGCGGCTGTCACAGTGGGCGAAGGCGAAGTCGGCCTACGTGGTCTGTCCAATGATGACGCTGGTCGGTCGGCAGAAGCATAACTCGGCGGTGATAATCGATCGGGCGGGCACGATCATTGGCCAGTACCACAAAACCCACCCGACCGAGGGAGAGCTGGATTCGGGCATCGCGCCGGGGAGCAGTGCGCCGGTGTTCGAAACCGACTTCGGAAAGATCGGGATCCAGATCTGCTTCGATGTGAACTGGCACGAGGTGTGGCACAGCTTGAAGGCCAAGGGCGCCGAGATCGTGTTCTTCCCGGCGGCATTCCCGGCCCACCGTATGCTGTCGACGCTCGCGTGGCTGAACGAGTACTACGTGGTTTCCTCCACCAGGACGCGCCCGTCGCGCATCTACGATATCAGCGGGGAGGTGATGGCCGCGTCGGGGATGTTCCAGCCGTGGGCGCAGGCGACCCTGCACCTGAGCAAGCGATTGTTCGAGATCGATTACCATACCAGCAAGATGAAGCAGCTCCAGCAGAGATACGGGCGGCGTGTGCTGGTGCAGTGGTGTCACGATGATGATCGGTTCACGCTGGCCTCGCTTGACCCGGAACTGTCGGTGGAGCAGCTGATCGAGGAGTTCGAGCTGGTGCCATTGAGGGAGTACCTGGTTCGAGCCGGGCGGGTGATCGACACGGCGCGCGGAGCCCCGGGCGACTGGTGATCGGGGGCCGGCGAGGGAAGGGCGCGGCCGCAGGGAGATCGTGGTCGCGACGGATACGGAGGGTGTAGGAGCTGTGTTTCCCTACGGAAGCACTAAGGGATGGCGCATGGGCACGAGCGATGAATGGAGCATGATCGCACTGGATGACACTGCCGGCCGGTCTATCGCGGTCCGCGCTGGCAGTCGCGGTGTGTGGCGCATCACCTATCAGGCCGGTGATAGAGGTCTCGCTCCCGGCGGTGGCATCAGGATCGTTCGGGAGACGCACAAGTTCTGGCTGGGCCTCGTGAAGCAGACCGATGACCCGGGAGGTGAGGACTACTGCGCGGCGGGCAGCGACGGCCCCCCGGTGGAGCTGCGGGATGTCCCTCTCTTCTACAAGCGACTGAAGACCGCGCGACTCATCGTTGGCGAGCCGGGTCTGAGGCCAGGAGGTAGGCTGTGGTTCACCTGCGGCACCGCGACGTTCCCGGCCGCGGTCCCGCCCTTTGCCCAACGCCGCTGCGTGTTCTGGGTGGATGTCGATTACAGTGGCGACGAGCAGTACCAGCGGTTGCCTGAGCCGCTCATAGTGAGCATCATGCCCGGCCCGGCTGCGAAGGCGACGCTGGTTGCCCCGTCGGTGGTAGCTCCCGGGGAAACCTTCGCGCTCAGGGTTCGCTTCGAGGACGGCAACAGCAACCCGCGAGCCGCCTACACTGGCCGAGCGCGGTTCGCATGTAAGGGCGCCAGAGCCACTCTCGCCGGGAACTATGAGTTCTCAGGGGCCGATGATGGTTGGCGGGTCTTTGGGAACTGCGTCTTGCAGTCGGAGGGCGTCTTCCGCATCACCATGCACGCGGAAGGCCTCCCGACGACGGTGAGCAATCCGGTTCTCTGCCAGGTCGGCTCGGAACGTCGGGTGTACTGGGGCGATATGCACAACCATACCGAGTGGTGCGACGGAACGGATACGGTGGCCTGGGTCTACGAGTTCGGCCGCGACCAAGCGTTCCTCGACGTCTGCGCCTGCACCGAACACATCGGCACGGCGCCGCCCGATTGGTCCATTCCCGTCATCGACAAATCGCCGGCCTCGGCGGCCGCGCTTTGGCAGGAGCAGATGCGCCAGGCGCAGGCCTACCACGATCCCGGCCGCTTCGTAACGTTCCTGGGTTACGAGTTCTCGCCTTTCGGTGACCAGCGCGCGCATCCGGAGAACGCCGATCATTGCGTGTGGTTCCTCGATGACCAGCACCCGTTGGTGATGGACGCCGACATCGAGGAGCTAGGCCGGAAGCTGGCCGAAACCAAGGCGCTCCTAGCGGCGCACGTCGGGGGCCGATACGCGCGCTGGAACTATGAGGTGCCGGCAGAGGTAATGCCCGTGGTGGAGATCGCGTCCATGCACGAGCACTCGGAGTGGTTCGCGCAGCAGGCGCTGAAGAAGGGCCTAGTGGTGGGCTTCGTGGGGATGAGTGATGGGCACATGGGCCGGCCTGGTTATGACCTGTGGGCGCGGCACGGACGCTCCGAACTGCACAAGCGCGCCTACTCGCCCCAGAGCGCGATCACCGCATTTCTGTCCCCCTCTCTGGAGCGCGGGAGCATCTGGCAGGCAATGCGCTCGCGCTCGGTCTACGCCACCACAGGCGCCCGCCTCCTCCTGGACTTCTCGTGCCAGGGTGTCCCGATGGGAGGAGAGGTGAGCGTCGAGGGCGCTCTACAGTTCCGCGCGTGCGTCCACGGAACCGCGCCCATTGATCGCGTGCAGATCATCCGCGGCGACCGTCTCGCCCACAGCATCGAGCTGGCGCCGTCCGTCACCGGCGAGGAAGAGGTGTGGGACGCGGCGTTCGAATGGGAGGACCCGCAGCCAGTCCACGGCAAGATGTACTACTACCTGCGCGTCACGCAGTGCGATAGCCACTTCGCCTGGTCCAGCCCGATCTGGGTCACCTGTTCACAGGGCCTTGCCCCTGAGCACGTGAACCTGCCGCCGTGGAACAGTGATGTGTGGCCTCCGGCGAGGCGTGAGGACCACGACTACCTGCCGGAGATCAGGGCGCACCTGACTCAGCAGCGTTGTGGCGAGCGCTTCGTCGAGCTCGAACAAGTCGGCGTATTCGAGGAGACGCGAGGACGCTATGCGTTGGTGCGATGCCGGGATGCCGAGCGGGAGAATCGACCCACACACATCCACTACTACCTCGGCTTCGAGGACGAGCGCCTCTACGTGAGCGCCGGCTGGGCCGACTACGGGCAACTCAGCAATGACTGAGACCGATGGCCCACAGACGGTGGAGTTGGAGACGATCGTCGGTCTGCACGGGTGCATCACACGTTGGCGATGCCTCGAACCAGCCGACGGCACGCTCCTTTACCCGCGCCATGGCGATGCCTTCGTGGCGCTCGCCTTCCCGGAGTGCGCGGTCGTCGAGGCCGTCTTTCTGAGTGAGGTTGAGCAGCCCGTGCGCCTGGAGGTGAATGGCTTCTCTGGCTGGTCCTGCTCGCTGAACGGAGTGCCGATGGATTGGCAGGCGACGTGCTCAGAGTGGGGCAACGCCTTCCTCGGGACGCTCCGCCGCGGCGAGAGCCGCCTCGTGGTTACCGTCGAGCCGCAGCAGGGATCGCGTCTACTTGGCGCGCGTCTGATGAAGCCGGATCGTGGGCCACTCACGGGCGTGCAGCAGGTCTTCCTCTCTCCTGCGAGCGGCCTGAGCCAACAGCTTCGCCGTGGGCTGTCGCCTCTGGGCGACTTCCTTCGGCTGGCGAATCAGCCGTGCGCGCTGGAGTTCGCGCCCGGGATGAGTTGGAAGGTGTGGCGCTCTGCAGTCCGTGCCAAGCTGGACGATCTTCTCCGGGTGCCCGTCGCCTCTGAGCCGCCCGAGGATCGTCTGATTGGGTTGTGGGAGGAGGAGGGCTACAGGCGCGAGCGTCATCTCCTCCTCTTTCCTGACGACGGCACACGGGTGCCGCTCTGGCTGCTCGTACCGACGCGCTCTCACGGCGCGGGCCTCCTCTGTCTCCATGGGCACGGGTACACCCTTGGCGAGACCGTGGGGGTGACGGGCGAGTCGTGCGAGACTATCCGCAGCTGTAACTACGACTACGCGCGCCAGGCCGCCCAGCGCGGATTCGTGGCAGTGACACCGGACTTCCGCGGCTTCGGAGACCGAGACGACCATGCGGGCGGCTCTCGCGATGCTTGCGACGCCTACTACCTCCGCCTCACCCAGTATGGTCAGAACGTCGTCTCCCTCCAGCTCCACGACCTCCGGGCCGTGACCACCTACCTCGCCTCCAGGCCCGAGGTGGACCCCGCCCGGCTCGGGTGCCTCGGGCTCTCCTACGGCGGCCGCATGACCATGTACGCGGCTGCCACTGATGAGCGGATCCGGGCGGCGGTGGTGAGCGGCGCGCTGAATTGCCTCAAGGAGCGGCTGCTTCGCAACCGGAGCTGCGGCGCGCAGCTCGTACCCGGACTGCTGGAGTACGCGGACGTGCCGGAGATCCTCGGGCTGATCGCCCCGCGCCCGCTCTTCCTCGAGCTTGGCTGTCGGGACGACACCTCTCCAGAGCTATTCGCTTCGGAGATCTACCACAAGCTCGCTGGGATCTATGCGGCCGCGGGCGCCGACGACCAGCTCGACCTCGACATATTCGAAGCGGGCCACCGCTTCCATGGCGGCCCGTGCTGGTCCTGGTTGGATGGGCACCTCAACCCCTAGAGCCAGACCCCGTGTAGCCAGACTCAGTGCGGTAGCCGACGGTACGTATCCAGCGACCTGAGCAGGCCGAAGAGTTCCTCGCTCAACTGCGCCCCGATCACGCACCCCAGGAAGGCGGGTCGCATGCGCCGGTAGAGCTGGAGGCCGCCCCATCGTTTGATGTTGACGACCAGCAGCCACCCAAGCAGCGCCTCACTCCACAGCCTATGGTTCGTCACCCAGGTGGAGGCAATGAGGAATCCGATCGGGCTGACCGGCCACCACGTTGCGTTCAGGTGCAGCCACGATATGCCAAGCATGACAGCGGCCCCGATGCCCATCGCCAGCCGGAGCCAGTTGTCCGCTGTTTCGGGTGTGTGAAACGTCACGTCGATGTTCTCGAAACCGTCTCGGGACCGACTCAGGAACGGCCAGTCGCCCAGCCTCGTCGCGCCCCCGGCGTAGATCATCTTGAGCATCGCCGGAACGCCGAAGGCGAGCATCAACACCGTCGCCACGGCCGTCACCCAGGTGAAGGCACGCCCCTTGATCTTCTCCCGACGCACCAGCTTGAAGCTGTTCATCATGTGCGGCATGGGTAGGTTGTATGGCCCGGCCATGTAGATGCCGTTGATGTACTCCAGCATGATCAGGGTGCTCACGTTGAAGTGCTGAGCGCCGAGAGTTCGGACGATCCCCCAGCGGGGATTATCGAACGAGATGAAGCTCACTCCCCCGGCGCTCACCAGCCTGCTCGACCCGATGCACACTGTGTAGAACAGCCCCAGCAGCAGCGCGACCGCCCACCAGGACATCCCCGCCCGCATCGCGATCCAGAACATCCCCAGGTTCGCCAACGCGAAGCCGGCGATGATGGACCGGCCGCTCAGCGGCTCGTAGGCGTCCGGGGCTCCTCCCCGGCCCAGCACGTTCCACAGCGCCCTCTTCAGTGCGGAGCGCGATTCGTAGAGCAGCACCCCGGTGAGCGCGATGTACGCTCCGGTCTCTCCGAATCTCACGAAGGTGGCCGGGTCGATGGCCGACTGGCTCGCGCCCTCCGCGATACCGAACATGGCCCACACAAGCACCTGCAGCTTGAACAGCGCGTAGAAGAGCCAGATGCTGAGCGACACCTCGGTCGGGATGAGGCACATGACGCCGAAGACGTTAAGCTCGAGGCTGAAGTGCGTGTCGCCCAGCACGCTCCACGGCAGACCCATTCCGAGGTAGGGTCTCCCGATCTGTATCTCAGTGAGGGTGATCGTCGGCATGTTTGGGACGAAACGCTGGAGGAACTCCAGCAGCGCGACTAACATGGGAACCGCGAAGCCGATCCAGAAGATGCGATTGCTGAGCAGGCCCGTCCCAGGTGTCGGCTTTGCACCATCGCCGGTTATCGCCAGGGGGACATCAACCAGCGGAAAGGTCAGCCGTTGGTCCTCGACCCAGTCCCTGCTGAACAACGCCCCCAGGCAGTACATCGCCCCCAGCAG
>Ga0315274_10010847_pt1 | contig 13103 bp, 20 predicted proteins | sample YL17G02_20_MG_FD_203700 | JGI IMG/M metagenome (GOLD analysis project Ga0315274, IMG submission 203700) | Sediment microbial communities from Yellowstone Lake, YNP, Wyoming, USA - YL17G02_20 | ecosystem: Environmental > Aquatic > Freshwater > Lake > Sediment | place: USA: Wyoming | collected... | reverse complement strand
GGCTGCCCGTCTGCTTTTTAAAGATACGTCTGGATAGGCTTTAAGAACGAATATGCTTATAGGGATATCTTCTTTATTATACTTCCTGCTTCTTGCCCTTATGTCCTTTGGCCTATGACCCCTTAGCTTAACGCTTATTTTCATGCTTACCCCCCTTCAAAACATTTTCCTTATACTCGTTACTCATCCTTACAGGCATCGAGTCAGGCTTTTTAGCCAAGGAATAAATTGCTTTCATCTCCCGAACTTCTTCTTGCAAAGTGACCAGCTTTCGTCTTATCTCCAGAAGCAACTCAAAATTAGCCGCTCTTACCCTTGCAGCCATATATGCTTCAGTATCACCCGCCGTATGCGACAGCGAAGCTCCATAGATAAAATCAATCATTTCCGTATCTGTCTTGCTCATTTGTCCTTTACCTCGCTTTATCGAACCTGTCCCCCGAATAACGTCTTACAGGTCTGTATTCCCAAACCCCTTTGTCTTTTATTCTTTCAGCCCTTTTTAGGATTATCATTAAAGCAGTCAAAGACCCAAAGAGCAAACCGATTAAAAGTCTTTTCATCTTTTTTCTCCTTCTTTTACCAATAAGATAATAATCGGAGCGGGAAGGGATTTAACCTTCAAGCCCAGCAAATAACGGGACTTAAAGAGTCTACAAAGTTTTTCCACTCTACTAGCTCACTCTACTAGCTTTTTGCTGGTCCCAGTACATTAGACTGCCGCTCCATATGAAAAACAGGAAGACGGAAGACGATTATGCTCCCTTTTTGCCCTTTTGATTGTTGGGGAACCTGTCTGAAGGAGGGATGAGCCTTCCGGCATCATTTTAGGCATGGTACTGATGACCTTATCCTATCAAGTCTTCCTGTCTTTTATCCAAATCTCTTTTCAGGCATTTAATGCAAAACTCTTTTATCTCTCTTATATTGTCAAACCCTATAAGTAGCACATCCGCGCTTCTCGTTTCTCTGCCAGTAAACAATATCTTAAAAGCCCCCCTTACCCTATCCCAGAATTTAAAATTACAATATTCAATATTAAACAACAATTCTGGACCCCAATCTTCGGAGTTATCAAATAAAAACTGTACCAGACACCTTGGAGCCGTACAGTCACAATGTAAAATCAACTCTTCATCTAATCTTTTTCTTGGCATTTTTTTCCTCATACTTTACAAATATTTCAGTTGCCTTGCCCACAGCGTCGTCTAGGCTCTTGGCGTGGTATTGCCTTATATCCCCCTTGTCTTTGTACCAACAGGTAAAGTACCTTCCCGGCTTGCCCTCGTCTGGGAAAATCCAAACCATCAGGTCTCCGTTGCTAAACGCCACTCTTCCTTGCATTTTTACTCCTCTTCTCCGTAAGTAATATCTACCCCTTCAGGTAACAATTTTATCTCCCCTTTTTCTTTTCATATACTGCTGTTCTATCCAGTCGTATGTTATTTTCAATCCGTCTGCCAGTTTTGTAGTTGGCTCCCAGTTTAGTTTTTCTTTTATAAATGTATTGTCGGAGTTTCTTCCCCCTACTCCCTTTGGAGCAGACAAATCAAATTTATACTCAGGAGCATATGCGGCAATTTTCGTGATTATATCAAGCATCTCCAAAACAGAGACAGATTCGCTTGACCCTATATTTACAGGCGTTGCCACCATATACGGCTTTCCCATAAGAATCATTATTCCGTTTATGCAATCATCTATGAACATGTAGCTTCGCCTTTGTGTCCCATCTCCCCATACTTCTATGTCAATGTCCAAATCTTTTGCCTCGATGATTTTCCTACACAGGGCTGCCGGAGCTTTCTCTCTTCCTCCATCCCATGTACCCCAAGGACCATAGACATTATGGAATCTAGCAATATACGTTTTTAAGCCTCTCTCCGCCCAGTACTCCTGACATAACATTTCAGAATACAATTTTTCCCAGCCGTAACCTCTTTCAGCCTTGGCAGGATACGCATCTATTTCTTTCAGTCCGGCAATGCTATGAGGATTTACCTGTAAATCTGTATTGTATACGCAGGCAGACGAAGAGAAAAAGTATTTGTCCACACCCTGTGCATAGGCAGCCTCAAGCATATGGACATTTATCAGGACGCTACGCATGCACTCTATCCTGAACTTTTCTATAAAGCCCATTCCCCCCATATCTGCAGCCAATTGATAAACCTGATTTATTCCCGAACAGACATAATGACAATTCATCTTATCGCTCAAGTCAACACAGGCGTTTTCCGCATTGTTGTGCAATTGATACCATTTGGTCAAAGGCTTTTTGTCAATTGCCCTGACCTCATGCCCCGCATAGAGCAGTCTGTTTACGAGATGTCCGCCTATAAACCCACCCGCCCCGGCTACCAACACTTTCATTTTTACTTCCTCCTCCTGAAACTTTTCTATATACGAAGCATCATGTTTACTCATTTTTCCCCTCAAACATACGACATTCAAACGTCGAGTTAAAGCCCGTCAAGACCTTACACTCCAACTTGCATTTAATACATAATTCCTGATACCCACGAACTTCCTTAGCCCACCTTTTACGATTCTCTTTATGCTGTTTACTAACACCATAAAAAGAAAAAGTAGGGTTTGCCAAAGTAGATATATCTACTTTTTCTTTTTTATGTTTACTCATTTTTATCTTTCGCCCTGCTTGGAATCGAACCAAGAGCCTCAGCCTTATAAGGACTTTGCTCTACCTTTGAGCTACAGGGCGTTTTTATAATCACTTATTGTCCTTTGAGAATGGCACTTGCTGTATCGGCTTTGGGTCTAACTCGTCCCATGTCAGGTCCACATTATCGAGACTACGACTGGCTCGTTCATCAATTATAATTATTACAACAGCTATGAGCAGAACGAGCAGGATGATGACGATAAGTTCTGATACTATATTCTTTGCAAAGATTATTTTGTAAAATCTCACTTCTTCTCCATACTCTTTTTCCTTCTTCCTATTCCCCAAGTATTTCTGTCCACTGTAAAAATATCTATCATCTTCCACCCCGTTTGTTCCATAAGAGTTTCCATTCCATCCGGCAATATCCTCCAACAGTCAAGAGGAACTCTATGATAAGGCCAAGTATGCGGAGCCGTTAGGAATAAATAAGCATTTGGTTTAGCTATCCGAAACATCTCTTTAGCCAAAGAAAATGGATTTCGACAGTGTTCTAAGACCTGACCACTAATAACTACATCGGCAGACTCTGACGGGAACCCGGTATTGAACTCGGATACCATAAGATAATCCACATTCCTAGCATTTTCCAAATCAAATCCTATGTACTTGAACTTAGGCTCAAAAATTATCCTGTAACATCCATTAATGTCGGCAGCCCCTATATCCACAACCGTTGCTCCGACACGAAGATTACGGAGATACTTAGAAACACAAAGTTTCATCTGAAGCATGCTGTCATAATGCATCGGGTCTCCCTCCAATTCTATTCCTATATTGTGGTGCGTCCCTTTCAGCCCATCTTTAATCATGACCCACCTTTCTCCGAAAATATTTTTGCAAAGACCGGAGTTTTTTTCCCAACAAACGCACCAACGACATTAAAGTAAAAATAATCAATTGCTTCTCGTTCCGAACACCCCTCTTCCATAAGAAGTGCTATAACTTTATAATAATCATAAAGAGCGACACACTTATTGAAAATCTCAACGGTGCCAATAAGGGCATCATCAAAACCGTCAGCAAATAGTAAATCAAAATCCCCCGCCATTTCACAAACCTCTTCTCTGGTCAATTTGCCCTCTTTTTGCGATTTAAGCCACGAACTCGATTTACCCGTAGCTGATACAGGGGTAGGCATAGTTTTGGCCTCTACGGGCCTTCTAGGGGGTGTTTTTGGCATTATTTTACCCAATCTATTCATTTTTTCTTACGCCTTGTCCATTTCTTACGCCTGCTTATCTTTTCATCCTCGGGAATCGACTCAGAATCCTTGACTACTTTGCTTCCAAGTAACCGCTGAACGCACTTCCAACAAACGACATCTCTATTTGGAGTTACGTTTGAGAAAATCGGCTCAGAACAATGGCAACAATAAGCTGTCGGTTCTTTTTTCATCAACCAAGCTCCTCTTTAAAATACTCAAAGATAATATTCAATACCTCAACCAAGACATCCCATTTTGCACCCTGAATAATTTCTATTCTTTCTAGTTCTTTGCGTCTCCATGTCGGGCATGTCTCTGTTCTCATTTCTGCCCGTACTTCTCTAAGTTTTTGTTCACACCCATCCCGCCAGTCTTGTAAATCTTGAATAAACAATAACACCTTTTTTTTTCTCATGACACAGACTTTACTGGATTGTAACTTGTACAAAGTACATCTTCCCGATTCAGATAAAACTCGGGAACCCTGTCAAGCCCCTTTAGGCAAACAATTCCGATATTATCATTTGCACAAGTAGCACACCTAAATTCGTTTTCCCCCCTCGGAGGATTCTTAGGATAACTCTGAAAAGACCTATACCTAACAGGAGAAAATACTGGTTGCCTTTCATCCACATCGTCATAATCAAAATCGGGTATATATGTCTGCAAATCCAACTCGTCACAAACACCTGCAACGGCGACATTTTCATCAACCGACTTCTTCAGGGTTTCTTTCTCTACGTCACTCAAAGAATCAGAAATCTCTATTTCGATATCGTCCCATGTCAAAATCTTAGGGAGCATAAGAACAGCCCAATCTCCCTCACCCTGACTATCTGCCTTTTCGGAAATCTTTTTCTGGACCGTCTCAAAACTAACATCCATACGAGCCTTCATGGACCCATTCAAACACAGGACGATTGAGAGTAGCCAACCCTGCGGAGCAAGGTCTTCAATCGTTCCTGTATCCGTACCGGACCAGAAGCAACCCATATTGACATGACTATGAATCCAACACCTAATTTTTTCGGGATGAGGATGAGTCTCGACAAATTGAGCCAGAGCAGGCATGTCGAATGTAGCACTAGCCCCCGTAACTCTCTGCTTGATTACATGAAGGTCTTCAACCAACAGAGTCTTTCCAGATACGGAAACTTCTCCGAGCATCTGAACTTCCGAAGGCGAGGCAAGACGAGCAATATACAGCATCTTGTCACGAACCCTTTGAGGAAGAACGACCTTCCAACCTCCGGACCCAACGGGCATAATATTTTCTTTCATATTAAACCTCCATCCGGTGAAGAGTCAGGTCAGTCATACTTGCAATAACGTCATGCATTACTTCACCGTTTTTAAGATATCCACGAACAAGCCGAGTTACGATTGCCGCAACCATGAACCCAACATCGATGATTGACTTGGCAGTGCAGGGAAGAGGCGCAGCATCTTTGTCTTCAAAGAGATTTTTCTCATACCACCCATACTTCATATAATCATTGATTGGACGAACCGACAAAATCCTAATAAACTCACCACCAATACGGCAGTCAATGAAGAGACGAACATTCGTATTCATCTTGACGGCTTCCCAAATTTCTTTCCGACCATCCGTATCCCGATTAGCATTCCTACCCATACTATCAACAGCAGAGATAACTATTCCAGAAAGACCTGCCGCTTTTTCCGGAGTCCAGAATTCGTTCTTGACTTCGATATCGACTTCGCCAAGGTCATGACACACCTTGGCGATACTCTCTGCTTTTGGAACCCCGACTGAAGCAATCGCATGAAGCTGATTCGGTAGATTGTGATTTTCTACCTTATCTCCATCCCAAACTCTCATTTTATTTATACCCAGTTTAGCAAGAGCAAGAGCAACAAAAGAGCCAATGCCACCCGCTCCAATAATCTCAACCCCGACATTGCCATCTTTTTCAGGGTCAAAGAAATCAAGCTGCCTCAAAAAATTTGACTGGTTACTCATATCTTTACTTCCTTTCTCCCGCAACCACAGCCTGTTCTGGGATAGGGAGTGGTTTTCTCTTGACAGCTGTAACAAATAAATGTTCCAAATCACAGAATCTGTCCGCAGGATTGTAGACATTCAAAAAATTCCAGATAACATGAACAAGAAAACTCCAATTCCAATCAGCCATCAGTTGTCTCACACCCTCGCTCAAATTTCCCCAACAAATTGAAGAACCACCGCTTGTGATATGCGGACCCTGATAAGACTGATTCAACCCCCACTCATCGGCAGTGAGTTTAATCGAACTATGACCAATATCAATTGTGGCGGTATAAGTCCCAAGAGGCCACAGTTTCCCATCATGCCGAAGAGTCACTGCATCATAAGTAACAACGATATTATTTCCATACATCCGGACACCACGAACAAAAGGATATTTTACAATCCTGTCAATGTGGTCAGCATTCGTTTTTTTAAGAGCCTCTCTTCTATCCGAAAGAGACGCGTCAAGCAACCTACGATTCGTTTCGACTTGCGCCCCAAGAGTCACAACATTCTTAATATTAATCTCCATCTGTTTTTCGATATCCGAATTTTTTATCTGACTGAGGATAGAAGCGACACCTTTCGCAAAGTCCTCTTCGTAGTCCTTTTTATTCTTACCAAAAATTCCAGAGAGAGCATCGAACACTTTTTCTCTCTGCTCTTTTTCTTTTGGAGTATTTGCCGCATCAGTGATATCCGTCAGCTTAGAGTAAAGAAACTTCTGAACCTGATACGGCCCGATTGACTTTCTCATATTAGCCATAACCTGCTCATATTGAGAAACAGAATTATCAAGAGCTATCCTAACTTTTTGTCTGATATCATTACCACACGCAAGCATGACTTCAGTCATTTTTTCAACGACTGTAACATCAACCTTAACTTCATCCAAAAGGTCTTTTATTTTCTTCTCGGCTATTTTAGATTTTTCTTGCGTAAGTCCGATAAGTTTATTAAGACGACTGGTTTGCGGAGCCGGAGGAGCAACCCGCAAATTGTCTCCGTTCATTACGATATCTCCGGGCGCGGGCGCGTTATCGACAGCCCCCGGAGGAATTACACCTACCCTACTAACCCTTCTGCGAGCCATCTCAAGTCCATCTTGAAACTCTCTGAGTCGCCTTTCATTCTCCTGAAAAGCGGGGTCCACCCGAGCATGCCCCAACCCTCCATCCGGACCAACGGAAACAACCGTGAACCCATAACGAGAACAAATCCTCGTAAATCTATCTAAGTCCCCATCGAATATTGTAAAGTACATAGAATCCGTAGAGGGAATGGAGGAAATACCCCGCATTCCCTCACCAAGCGTGGTCAAAACATCATGAGCCGTGACAACACTACGGGGGTCTGCCCCGTTCCGAAGAACACTGACATTAATCCACGCACCCATAGGATTCTCCACTTTCAGACCCCGGCATTGATACGCTTGATAGCAACTACGGAGTCACCAGCCCGGACGAGGGCATCAATACCCCCAGCCTGCCGACCATTGATAAAGAAATGAAAATCAGGGGAAGAAATATGGTTTTCAGCCACAAGCTCCCCAATCGTCAGTTCTTCATCAGGACCAACGGAAACGGACTTTGGCGCACGACCAAGCTCAGCAACCCGAATCTGACCAACTGGAAGTGCATCCTCATACGCCTCTTCCGCAACCGCGCTACCGCCGTCTCTTACGAGACCGTCCTGTTCTGTCATGTTAGTCTCCTTTCACCCTATAGTATTATAGAATAACAAAATCTTTCAGTTTATTGTTTCAGAGAAATTTATCAAAGAGACAATACCCATGTGGATTTTCCTTGCCAGCAAAGATACATCCGTCGAGAACCCAGCTAAAGTTATTTCTTCAATGATGCTTTTTACTTCCTGCTCCACAGGAATACCCACATCCTCGCTCCATTTGTTTAGAACAACACTCATACCAGCCAAAACACAAACAATGGATTTTTCAACATCGGCATCAACCTGCGTCCGGACTTCTTCATACAAAGCATAGATATAACAAACTCTTCTATAAGCCGACCATTTATCAGTCATTTTTTCCTACCTTATCCCAAAACTTTACAAGTTCCCCAGAATCAGACATAGCTGCCTTAACAATACCTTTTATGCTGGCAAAGTCCTTCCCCTTAAATGCAGCAGCCAAACCATACGTCAGACCACCCTCACTACTACACCGCAAAAAAGAGTTCTCCGCAAACCAAACACTACAAACATCTTTACTGATAAGACCACCCACAACAAGCGGACAAGTACCACACCCCCCACCAAATGTAAGACAAAAATTGCACCAAGGATTATAAGACGGTTTTGAAAATAGCCTTCCTAACCCCATCATATGAGTTCTAAAAATACGAAGTTTTGTTATATTCCGCACAACCGTCCATCGAGCTATATCTAGCCAAGCAGAACGAAGCAATTCTGTTTTTTTATCCAAGGGAGACCGGACCTGCAAGGTCAATGCCGCCTCATAAGCATTAACAAACTGCAAACAACTATTCTCTGAAAAATCAGTACAATAATTCTCTGCTAATATTTCTACCAACTCAAGAGATTGTTTCATCGATTCAGATGGTCCTGTTTGGGGGTCCATTTAACACCTCCGAACATAAGTATTATAAAAAGCAGGATTTTTTCACATATTGCTGTGGTACTCAGAGGTATCCACAGAACTAACTCCGCTCGGTGATTTTCTAACTTTGAGCGTACTACTAATATCACAAAGCAAGTCCGAATCATGAGAAATTACATAAATAGACCTATCCTTTGCCCTCTCCGAAAGAAGGGACATCAACCTCTCTGTCCCGGACTCATCAAGATTTTCAAACACCTCGTCAAACACCTGAATATTCGTATCCACCCCATTCTGCCAAGCTACCAAATCATGCAGGGCTAGAAGCACAGCTACATCGACTCTGCGTTTTTCTCCACCAGACGCTTGTACATAAGACGTAGCCCCCTCCATCGTAACACTCGCAGATATCTTGTCCCGGACCCCACCACGCGCCGTCTCACTTTGACTCCTAAAAGATACTCCGATATCATTGTCTGCAAGTATACCAAGATACTTTTCCATGGCCTCGTTCAAGAACGGCATGATATTGTCTATTGCCAAAGATTTTATACCTTGGTCAGAAAACCCATGCTCCCAAAAAATAAGGACATCCCTGATACTATCGCAAAAGTCTCTCGACTCATCTATTGTCTGCAATTCTCCAGAGATAATCGACAACCGCGCTTCTAACTCAGCTTTGTCGCTCTCCAAAAGTTCCTTTTCTGCGGAATTCCTTCCTGCCTTGTTCTGATAATCAGAAGAAAACCTCTCCGCGTTTGTAAGGTAATTTGAAATTCCTAACCTCTCTACTTCTAGCTCTTGAACTCTTTCAAGACAATCCTTCTTTCTAGTAACAAAATCCTGTTTTTCCGTCTCAGCCTGATTCAATAGTGTCTGTATTGTCCATATTTGACCACGACTAGAATCCAAATCCTTAAGATTATTTTCTCTCTCTTGAACAAGACCCCCAATAATAATTTTAACTTGCTCAGAGTTTATATCCTGACCGCAGGTAGGACAGAATGACGATTCTTTTTTCGGCCTCTGAAATAAACCTATCCTAGAATCTATCCTAGAAATTATTTCTTCGATTGAACTACACTCAGACCCAAGTTTACCAATAGATACCCGCATATCAGCTATTTTATTCATGGCTTCCTGAATATTTAAATCTTCTTCAGAAACCATTCTCTTAGCCTCATATCCTTCAGCCACAATAATAGCCTCTGCTGTTCTTTTATCCTCTATGTTCTTACGAAGTTCCTGTATGGAAAATCCTTCCTGCAATTTTTTTAAATCCTCAGCTAGGTCTACCAGTTTCCTGTCTATAGCCCCAAGCCTTGACCACCCATCACACTGAGCAGCCGTTTTTACGCGTAACTCCACCTCCAAGTTTGTGACCAGTACATCGTAATTTTTTTTAAGTGACGAAACTCTAGCTCTAGCCTGCTCCAACCATCCAAGTGACAGCAAGCTTTCCATAACCTCTTTTTTTTCTGCATCCGTAGCTTCTATGAATCTATAGGGAAGTCCCTGCCCATGAACTACTGAATTCTGAAAAACCACAAAGGGGATACCCAACACATCCGATATTTTCTTGTCCGTATCTTTTGTATGAGGCTCGGAAAGCCTTGTCTCTTCACATGAGAACTCAACACTTCCAGAGCTTCCGGTTCGTATACGGACAATACAATACTCAACAGCACCTTTTTTAAAAAACACAGTAACTTTGCAACTATCGGCTCCATTCCGAATAACCGAAGACCCCGTAACTCCACGCAGAGTTTTCCCATATAACCCCCAAACTAAGGCTTCAAACAGAGACGATTTGCCCGCCCCGTTGCTGTCCGAAAACCCACCCTCTACCTCCCCAACCACCCCGTGCATCCCAGAAGAGTAAATAGGAAAATCAGCAGCCCCAATCGCCAAAAAGTCCCGAACTACAACCCGTAAGAACTCTATTTTCATAACTCCACCCTACTCATAATCTCCTCTATAGCCCCCTGTAGATTGTTATCTGACAAAGCCAGACCACGAACAATGGATTTTCCTACCTCTGTAATCGAGACAGGCTTACTCCGAGCATACTTCTCAACAAGTGTCTCCGGGCTATCTGCAAGACGTAGCTCAGACCTCTCACTCTCCGCACCTGCTTGCTCAGTATATTGGGAAAATCCACGAATCCCCTCCGGCAAAGCATAGTTCTTATCGCTTGTTCTGACCCGATAGTAATCCTCCCTGTCAAAGGAGTGAAATGTATCGTCCACCGTCAAAAACTGAGGATGAGCAAAGGCATGCCGCCTGACAAGTACCTCTTTTCCGGATACTTCCACATCATAGTAAGACCCACCCCCACAATCATCCCCAAAATTATGAGGAATAACAGCTCCCGGAATTAGGATAATCCCCCTATCTGACTGAGATAAAATAGGCTGATGAAGATGCCCCAGTATCGACAAAATAAAATTTTCCCTCAAAAACGACTGACTTACTCCCTTTGACATCCAAGGCTCTGCCTCAAACTCCCTAGACCCAACTACAAACCCATGACTTAACAATATTTTAGGAAAATCAACCTTAACCTGACCAAGTGCTTCTCTTATTCTTACCTCATGTTCCTCGTATATAACAGGGTCCGGAACAGCCACAACAGCCACCACCGTAGAACCCCGCCCCAACAGACAAGGCTCGTCTATAAAAAATCTCTTTGGAGCATTTTCTTCTACGAATGCAGCCAGTGCTGATTTTCCATCACGGGCCAAATCATGAGTTCCTGAACAGGCTATAAATTTAGTAGCTGGATGAAGCTTCTTCATAATCTCTTTGGAATAAACCAAAGACACCGTATCTATTTTCCCCCGCTCATGATAAAAATCCCCACCAAATAAAACAGCATCGTAAGTTCCATCTTGCGTCAAACTGATAATACTATCGACTCTCGATAGTATCTCAGCCCTTCTTGAATTTTCTCCTGAAGAATGCTCTGCAAACATCCGAAAAGGATGAATATGTGCGTCAGAAAAAACTAAAATTCTTAAATTACCATCCATATTATTGCCGCTTCTTCCGTAAGAACCAAGCCATCCCAAGAGACAAAACAGGAACCCAATCCTTCACCTCAGACTTCACCTTTGAGTACAGAGACGGCTGTTTTTCTTCCGTTGGAGCAGCCGCTTCCGGAATTACCTTTTCTGGAATCGGACGCGGCCTTGCCTTGGTCTTATCCTGAAACCCCTCCGTAACCACAGGTTGACGTTCCATAGCCTTATAGGTCACAGCTGGAGTAGTCTCCCTATGCCCCAACTTAGGAATCCAAAGAACGCCCGCCAGTACCACCGTCAATACCCCAAAACCAATGGACGGAACATTACTTTTAATCTTTCTCATTTCTCTCTCTCCCTCGGATTGTGTATCGGACAGTGCAATCCTTCGCAGTAGGCAGGGTCATGCGGAGTGAAAAATCCGTCCCCCCAATCAACAGGTTCCTCCACCTCGTTCATATCCTGACCCGCATCTATAAACTCTTCGTCTTCCTTCGCCCAATTCATGTCCTCGTAGGTAATAGCAAAGCCGGGGGAAGGAGTCGAACCTTCCTCTAGAATCTCCGGACCCGGCTTAAACTGCTCGGCTTTCTCACCTAACTTCTTTACATTTTTATCCTTCAACTTCATAATAATAGGTAACAATTCCTCAGGAGCGCGAAGAGATAGTGAAGGAATAAACCAAGCAGCTCCATGACCTCCGGGATTCTTTACCCAAGCATCATCCAAAAAATCAGAACCCCATCTCCATCCGACAACACGAAATGATGGAATATTACCAATAATTAAAACATAGATATGACTTACGTTGTCTTTATCTCGTATAATAAGACGACCATATAGCTTATTCGTTGTTCGGACTTGAATTATACCCAAAACATCACCAACTTCTCCAAAACTGTTCCAAATAGTCGGGTCAAACTCTATTTCATAAGCCTTACAAAAAACAAATTCCCCCGCCGTACCAAGGATATCATCGTTCAGTTCATCTTTTTCGGTCTGCCCAGAAAGCCAAAACCTTTTCCTATTTTTATTTCTTGAATCCTTAAACCTAGCCTGCGCAAGTAAAGTAATAAAAGAAACTTCATCATCACTAAGAATAATTTCACCCATCTTATTTTTAATGGTCATAGTTTCTCCTTTCCTTCCCTCAGTTTGAGTGCGGCCCGGATGACGGCGAGGGCAATGTAGAATATCATGCGACCTCCTTGAGCGTCTCAATGCGTTCCATTATCCACGCCTCGACCTTATCGAGAACGGCGGCAGAGGCGGCGGCATCGGCGGCATAGGCGGCATAGGCGGCATAGGCGGCATTGGCGGCGGCATTGGCGGCATCGGCGGCATAGGCGGCGGCATTGGCGGCATAGGCGGCGGCATAGGCGGCATTGGCGGCGGCATAGGCGGCATAGGCGGCGGCCTTGGCGGCATTGGCGGCATAGGCGGCATAGGCGGCAGAGGCGGCAGAGGCGGCATAGGCGGCACGATTTTCTTCCGTTGGGTTTTCCAGCCACGCCTTCGCCGCTTCTATCGCCCGCCGGGGCCGCTTGTCGTCCGGGTATCGCTTCTCGTATTCCCCGATAACCAACTCGGCGGAGTATATC
>Ga0315274_10010846_pt1 | contig 13106 bp, 10 predicted proteins | sample YL17G02_20_MG_FD_203700 | JGI IMG/M metagenome (GOLD analysis project Ga0315274, IMG submission 203700) | Sediment microbial communities from Yellowstone Lake, YNP, Wyoming, USA - YL17G02_20 | ecosystem: Environmental > Aquatic > Freshwater > Lake > Sediment | place: USA: Wyoming | collected... | reverse complement strand
CGTGGGAATGGGTGTTCCAAGTTCAGCTTGCCACCGCCCCATGTGCACCACACCTGTCTCTCTCTCTCCTCTTGCGCGCGCGCTTTTTTTTGTCTCACCCCGGTGCCCTCTCTCCTCTCAACCACCCCATCCCACAGCAGCCCCCTCCTTCTTCTCCTGGCCCGCGGCAAATCCGCACAAACACGCACCATGACCTTCCGGTACGCTCACTCAGGCAAAACTCTACGCACGCGTGGACCCACCGTTTGGTGACGAGCAGAGACCTGGAGAGCCACCTCATCTCTCCTCATCCCTCTCATCCCTTCTTACCCCCATTCATCATTCACAGCACCCGCGCCCTCTTCCTGGGCACGGTCGCCCTCATGGCCTCCGCCGGCGCCGCCTCCGCGGCGTCCGCGGCCGTCGCGGCCGCCCCGGCGTCCGCCCCGCCGACCGAGCAGGTCGCCAAGGTGGCGCCCGAGGTGGCGGTCGCTGCTGACATGGCCGCTGCCGCGCCGGTGAAAAAGGAGGCCAACCTGGCCACCGCCCTCGAGGCCGCCGCCGCAGCCGTCTCAAAGCCCCGCACCGTCTCCGCCGGTGATGCCGCCCTGGCCGCCAAAGGCGCCGTTGCCAACTCGGAGGCCGCCAAACTGGCCAAAACGGACGCCAACTATGACAACCCCAACAACGGCATCGAGCTGCCGGAGCTGACGGACGCCGAGTACCTGGCCGCGGGCTTCCGGAAGGACGCCCGCTCGGGCTTGTGGCTGTCCCCGAACAAGGACGCCAAGCACGACCTCCTCATCCCGCAAACCCCGGCCGACCAGGCGGCTTTCACCAACATGCTGCTGGCCCAGCAGCACGAGTGGGTGGCCAAGGAGCATGGCGAGCACTCCCTGCCCGCCGGCATTTCGTTCCTGGTCAAGGAGTACCAGCAGCTGGTGGCCGACACGCTGGCCATCCTGGGCATCTCCCAGCCGCATGTGGAGTTTGACTGGCTCGCCCAGCACGTCCAGTACAAGATCAACGAGTTCTTCCAGATGGTCAGGCACGTCTCGCCCTCCCTGGCCAACCACATCTCGATTACCAACCCGATCTTCACGGACAAAAAGACTGCCGTTTTCGGTTCTTCTTCAGAACCTCTACGTGATAACAAGGGCGTCCACTTCGGAAACAACCCCCTGGTATGGAGCCGGCAGAAACGGTTGATTTCCGTCTCCATCAACAAGGCCAACTTCTCGCCCTGCCTGGTCGCCCTGTCGGCGAATGCCATCTCCTTCGCGCCCCGCCTCATCTCCATCGGCCCCAAGCTCATCGCCATCTCCACGACGGGCGCCCACTTCGACGCCAAGCTGATGAACATCCAGCCCACGCTGATCAAGGTCAAGGCGACCGGCTTCCAGCTGACGCCCCGCCAGTTCAATGTCAACCCGTCCCTGATCGAGGTGTCGCCGACGATCACCATCAAGAACGACCGCCTCCGGGTGCCCAAGACCGAGCGCTGGGGCGCGCCCGTCCTGGACTTTTCCGGCAAGGGCGTCACCATCCTCAAGGGCGAGCCCATGCCCCGCAAGTCGGAGCTGCCCCCCCTGCCCCGGGTGCCCAAGTTCAACCCGAACGCGCTCAAGTACACCGGCAAGTAGAGTGTGTATGTGTGGAGCGCGCGGAGCGCGCGGGGCGCGCGCGCGTGCGGGTGGCCAAAACGAGGAGAAGGGCACGCCGTGGGGGGGGAGCCGCCTTCCGATACGAACTGTCTCTCCTCATGCTGAGTACGCGCTGTGCGAATGCATGAGCCTTTTCATCCCCACCCGTCGGTGTGCGTGCGTGAGAGAGAGCGGTTGGTGGGCGAGGCCTACCCGGCTGCAACCCAGGGGAGCGAAAAGAGAGAGAGAAATTCGGAATCAATAAACTTGGGCGTTTGTGCGTGCGTGTGCGTGTGTGCGGTGTGTTTTCTTTGTGGGGAGGGGAGAGGGGCGAATCGATTGGTGTGCGCCACGTTCTCGACACACGCCGGTGGCATCCCTGCCAAAAAGGGCTGTGCCACGGGCGTGCGAAAGAAGAGAGCTGGGGAGCGTGTGCAAAAAAAAAGCGGTGTTTTTTCTTTCGAAACAAAATAAAAGCCCGCCTCGCTCTCGCTCTCTCCACTTCTCTCAGCTCTCCTTTTTCACCACGTCCCCGTCGCGTGGGCGGACGGGTTGACAAAGGCCTCGTAGTCCCAGGTCGTCTCCAGGGCAAAGGGCTCGGAGACGGAGACCGAGACACCACCACCATCACCACCACTAGTCACCTTGGCGATCTGGAACTTGTTGATGGACTGCTTGTCCCGGTAGTAGCACACGGTCAGGGCCTCCTTGAGCAGGGCCTCCGCCTCGGTCTCCGACATGTCCGGGCGGTGTTTCTCTCGGAAGAGAGGGCTATGTGAGGAAAAGAAGGTGTGTGTGAGCGAAAGGGAAAAAAACACAGGGGGCACACCCCGCCCCCACGCACGCACGCGCTCTCTCTCACGACCATCCACCACCACACATCATCTCACCGTGCCAGGTGGTTGCCAAATCCGGTGGCGACCGTGCAGTCGGTGTAGGCGACGCCCAGCATGCCGACCGTGCCCAGGAAGGGCGCGCCGCTGGCCGCGTCCACGCCCGCGATGACGAGCGAGTTCCAGAGCGGGTCAAACTTGGACCGCCGGTTGTACAGGACCCGGGTGAGGTAGGAGTGCAGTTCGGCGGGGGACCGGGTCAGGCCGTCGCCCGCGCAGTAGTCTTCCGTGTCCAGCTCGTCCAGGAGGCTGAGGATGAACTGGAAGTCGGAGAGCTCACCGCCCGCGCCCAGGCAGGTCGCCCCGTTGATGGGCACGAGGCGGGACACCGACTTGTACCGCTTGGTGGACCCGTACGAGCCCAGCGTGTCGGCGGCCAGCATGACGCCGCCCGCGTAGGTCAGGCCCAGGACGGAGGTGCCCGTGACGTACGGGGTCCTGGCGTGGGGAGGGAGAGAGAGGACGCGGGGTTTTGATGAGGTCGCGAGCGTGGGGAGGACAGCAGGCGCGAGAAGGCGTGTGTGCGCCTGGGCAGCTCTGAGTCTTTCTCGCGCGCGACACACTGGGGGCCTGTAGCACAGGCATCACGCCTCCACCCTCGGCGCGTCAGGGCAGATCAGGCGCTTCGCCGAGCGTGGGGGCGTGGCTCCACAACCGAGCCAGCATTGGAATCGAAAAAACCGATCGGCGCAGGAAGGCGCGTGCACCCACTCTCTCTCCTACATCACCCCACTCACTGCGTGTGCTGGTGCGGCCCAGCCACGGGCGCGACCGCCCCCGGCTCCACCGCGCACGGCGCGGCGCCGGAGGAGGGGACGTGGACGCGCGGGCCAGAGGAAGCTCCATAATGGCCCACCGGCGGGGCCTGCGCGAGCGCCAGGTCCGGGCCGGCGCAGCCGGGGCCCAGGGCTTCGGAGTGGGTAACGGGGCGGGCAAACATGTGAGTGTGTGGTGTGGGGGCCTCGCGAGCGAGGGACGGGTCTCGGGGCCTGGTTAGAGGGCGTGTGTGTTCCGAGGTGTGAGCAGGTGCGCTTTTGCTCTCTCGTCTCCCTCTCACTCAATCCTCCTCCGGGGCCTCTCTCTCTCTCTTAAAAAAAAACCGGACACCACGTAAATTTTGCCGCCCTGGACCTGCACGACCTGCTAGCGGGCCACGCCATGGCAAAAAAGCGGGGCAGCCGTGGCGGGCGGGGCCGCAACGGCGGCGGGGCGGTGCGTTTTTCGTTTTTTTTTGGCTGTTTGTTGCGCGAGGGCGCGCTGTCTTGTTTGGGCGTGGGGCGGCGGCGCCTGCGTGTCGGGGGGCGCCTGTCCCTGCATGTGAAGCTGCACTGTCTCTCTCTGAACACCAGTCCGCGCGGAGCGGTGGACAGGCGTGGCGCGCCACCCCCCAGGCGCGAGGCGTGAGGCAAAAGACACGGAGCAGATGGCGCGCCGATGGCGTCCTCGGCCCCCTCTCTCTTTCCGCGACGCACCCTGCCACGCCGCGCGCTCTACACCCGCCCTTTCTGCGAGGCCGGCTGGTAGGAGGGAAAGTGCGACACACGTGCATGCCCAATCGCAAGCGCGCGCGCGCATCCCTCGCTCACTCACTCACTCTCTCTCATCCCCTCCTTTCAGAACGTTGCCGCAACTGCTGCCGGCGAGGCCCCCACCGACACCGCCGACGCCCTGGCCTCGGACCTGACCGCCGCGGCTGGGGCGGTGGAGGGGGCGGCCCAAGCGGCTGCGGACACTGTCAAGGCCTCGTCCGCTGCCCTGGGCGAGGCGGCCAACGTGGCGGCCGGAGCCGCGGCCGACGCGGCCACCCAGGCGGGCGTCGCCCTGGACACGGCGGCGGACGGCGTCGTGGCCGCCGCCAGCGAAGCTGCCGCCGGCGCCAACGCGGCGGTCGACAAGGCCGCCGCGTCCGCCCAGGCGGCGGCCAAGGAGGTGGGCGCGGCCGTGGACGGGGCGGCGGGCAGCGCGTCTACCGCCGCTGGGCGGGCGGCCGAGGGCGCGGCCTCCGCCGCCGGGTCCGCCCGGGACACGGCCGCCGCGGCGGCGGCCAAGGTGAGTGATGTCGCCTACGACGCGGCCGCCGCGGCGGGCGCGGCCGCCAAGAAGGCGGGCGCCGCCGCGGCGGACGCGGCCGGCGTGGTCAAGGCGCGTACGGCGGAAGCGGCGGGCGCGGTCCGGGACGCGGCGGCGGGCGTGGCGACGGATGCCGCCCACGCTGCCGGGGTGGCCAAGGACAAGGCGTCCGCCGCAGCAGGCGTGGTATCTGAGAAAGCGTCGGCCGCGGCGGGCGTGGTGTCGGACCGGGCGTCGGCCGCGGCGGGGGCCGTGCGCAAGGGCGCCGATGCGGCGGTCGAAAAGGCGTCCGCCGCTGCCGGCGCGGCCGCGGAGAAGACGTCCGCCGCGGCGGGTGTGGTCCGGGAGGCCGCCACCGCGGCGGCGGCGGACGCGTCCGCCGCAGCGGGCGTGGCCAAGGAGAAGGCCGCGGCCGCGGCCGGGGCCGTGTCTGAAAAGGCGACCGCCGCGGCGGGCGTGGTCAAGGAGAACGCGGTCGCCGCGGCCGCCAAGGCCGGAGAAGCCGCGGAAGCCGCCAAAGCCAAAGCGGGCGAGGTCGTGACAGCGGCGTACGAGCAGGGCGCCTCCTGGTGGCGGGCGGCGTCGGGGTACGCGGCCGACCACCCGGGCCTGGCGTGGGGAGCGGCCGCGGCCGTCGTCGCTGCGGTCGCCGCGGTCGCCCTCGCCGCCGGCGGGCCCGGGCGGGGCCGGGCCGGGCGGTGAACAAAAAGGGGCGATGGGAAAAGGGGGAGAGTGCGTGTGTTTGACGGTGTGCGTGCGTGATGCCCTCGGACCGTGAAGGCACGCAAACGCGGCCCGGGCGAGAATGAAGAGTGGAGAATGGGGTTCGGTGTGGTGTGCGTGTGTGTGTGTGTGTGTGTGGAGGCCCGCCGCGTGGGCCCCGCCGCGGTTGTGTGCTGTCACACACACACCAACAGCTTTGCGTGTCCTTCTTTCTAAACAAACTGGGGATAATGTGAGAGTGGTGCGTGTTATCACTTTTCGTTTCGTGTGGCGTGTTCTTTCGAGGCGCAGGTTCCGCACTCGCCTCTTGTCAAACGCGGTCGGCATTTTTTTTTTGGTGTGGGTCCGCCCCGTTCTCTGCTTTGGCCGGACCCCCCTTTCTCCATTCTCTTCTCGGTCGCGCCAGACTCTCTCGCACAGCGACCCTGTAGCTCAACCATGGTCGAGGCGGCCGTTGACAGGGTGCGTGAAACGGGAAAGGGAAAGGAGCGAGCTTTTTAGCCGCCGCAGCCATCTCAACCCCGCGCCTCCTCCCCCCTGTTGTCTTCTCCCTCACACGCACGTGCGCACTCACCCTGCGCACCCACTTTCCGTTCAGGTCGTCACCCCCGGCGACACCATCGCCGCCTTACCCTCCACGGGCGCCCTGCGCGTCGGGCCCGGCCTGGTCCCGGACCCCTGGGCGGCCGTGGTGCCGCCCCCGGGTGAACCGTCTACTTCTTCCGCCTCCGCCTCCGCCTGGCTGGTCACGACCCGCCCGGGCATCCTGCGCCGCACCCGGGCGGGCAAGCTATGGGTGGAGGGCCGGGCCCGCCGGTACAGCCTGGCGGCCGGCGACGCGGTGGTCGGCCGCGTCACGGACCGCCATGGGGAGGGGTGGGCCGTCGATGTGGGGGCCCCCTTCCCGGCCGCCCTGCCCGCCCTGGCCTTCGAGGGCGCCACCCGGCGCAACCGGCCCGACCTGAAGCCGGGCGACCTGGTGTACGCCCGCGTCGTCTCCGCCGGCCGCCCGGGCGAGGAGGGCGAGCTGGCGTGCACGGACGCCGCGGGGCGGGCGGCCGGGTTTGGGCCGCTGCGGGGGGGGACCCTCGTCCGGACGACGACCTCCCACGCCCGCCGCCTGCTGTCCGCTGACGGGGACGCGGTGTTGGGCGCGCTGGCGGCGGCGGGCCTGGCCTTTGAGGCCGCGGTCGGCCTCAACGGGCGGGTGTGGGTGGGCGGCGCGGAGGGGGGCGCGGTCGCCGCGGCTGCCGCCGCCCTGGCCCGCTCCGAGTTTGTGGCGGACAAGGCCGGCGCGGACGCGTTGGTGGGCGGCATCGTGGCGGCGGTGGGTGGGGCAGGTGGATGAAGGAGGTGTATGGAATGTGAAGGTTAGCTTTGTCTCTCTGGACACACACACGCACGGCTCCTCTCCCTCGTCCTCCCCCCCCCCCCCCCCCACGCGCGCAGCACACCACACACCCTCTCTTTCTCTCCATATTTGCTCACTCACGACGCCTGCACCGTGCCGGCCCGCACCGCGCGCAGGCGGTCCCCGACCCGGCCCACCCGGGCGGCCTCCATGGCGACCGCCCCGTCCCACCGGGCCCTAGTCAGGCCGCCCTCGCCGTGGGAGAGCGCGAGCAGGCGGGCCAGTTCCACCGTGCGGTGGAGGGCGCCCTGGAGGTCGGCGGCCGCGTCGGCGGCGGCCGCGCTGTCGCCGGGGGCGGCCGCTGCCGCCGCCGCCCGGGTGGCGGCCATCCACTCCACTATCCAGTCGACGACGGGTGGGGAGGGCGCGTCCCCGTCCGTGCCGGACATCTCATCGTCACCGCCGCCCCCCGCTTTTTGTTTGTCCTCCCCCCCGTCCTCCGCCTGGCCGTTGGCCGCCAGGTCGAAGCCGTCGCACGCCCGGGCGCCGGCAAAGAGGGCGCGGGCCAGGGACAGGAGGTCGGGGGAGGGCATGGCGGTGGCGGCCGTCGCGGCGCCCGCGCCCGCGCCCGCGGCGGCGGCGGCGGCGGCGGCCGCGCAGGCCGGGTCCAGGGGCAGCACCAGGTCGACGGCCGAGCGGAGGACGGACGACGCGGCCGCGGACAGGACGGTCACCGCCGCGTCGCACGGCATGGGCACCCGGGCGCCCGCCCCGAACTCGTAGGCGACCGCCTTTTCGGCCAGGAGCTCCTGCAGGGCCCGGGCGTTGTCCAGGCCGGCAGGCGTCAGCCGCCCGGGCGTCATGGCGGTCTCGTCCAGGACGACCTGCGTGGAGGGCGCGACCTGGAGGGGCGCGCGCGGGCGCAGGCGGTCGGTGGCCGGGCAGGCCGAGGGGCGGAGGCGGCCTCCCGGCGGGGCGTTCAGGGCGGGCACCGTGACGGGCAGGGCAATGCAGCGCGGGGCCAGGGCGGCCAGGGTGGCCGCCAGGCGTGCCGCGAAGGGCGAGATCAGCGGGCTGCCTCCCGGGCCGCCCGTCGCGGGCGCCGCGGGCGGGCACCCGCACAGGTTGAGGGCGAGCACGCCCGGGGCCAGGCTGGCCAGGCCCGCGCCGATGCCGCCGCCGCCGCCGCCGCCCGATGCCGCCCGGGAGCGGGAGACCAGCTGGAGCAGCAGGTACTCGGCGGCCAGGGCGTCCCCGCCCAGGGCGGCCGCGAGGGCGGCGGCCGCGGCCACGCGCGCGGCGCCGGCAGACGGGTGCGGGGCCGCCAGGGCGCGGGGCTGGATGGTCAGGGGTTCGCACGGGCCGCCCACCGCCGCCGCCTCCGCCGCCTGGTGCGGCGGGATGGGCGGCGCCGGCCGTACGTACAGGGCGTGCACGCGCGGGACGAGAGAGGCCGGAGGCAGGCCGCCCCAGGCGGCCGCGGCGGCCAGGGCGGCCGCCCCGCCGTCCTCCTCCCCGCCCTCGCCCGTCGCCCCCCCACTCCCCAGGCACCCCGGGTCGGGCGTGCGGGACAGGACGCCCCAGACCTCGATCACCTCGTTCAGGCGCGGGGCGGCGGCCAGGGCGTGCTCGGAGGCGCCAGCGGCGGCGGCGGGGCGGTCTGCGCCACTGGCCGGGTAGACACAGAGCACGCAGTCGCCTGGCGCGGGCGGCGGGAAGGCGGGTTGCAGGCCCGGGGGCGGGGCGGCGGCGGCGGCCGCGGGCGCACCGCCTGCCTTGGCGGCTTTGGCCGCCGGGAGAGCCGCGCCACCACCACCGGCCGCATCCATGGCGTCCGGCGCCGCCCCCTCCTCCCGGGCGCGCTTCGGGGCGGCGGCGGCGGCGGCGGCGCTGGTGGGGGGAGCGGCACCACCACCACCACCCGGCAGCTCCGCGGCGCCGCCCGCGCCCGTTCCACCCACCACCACCGCCGCCGGCGCCGGCTCCCCAGGCACGGCCGTGCAGTACAGGGCCTGGCGCTGCCAGATGGGGGCGGCCCCGCCGGCCCCGGCCGCGCCCGCACAGGGGTGGGGGCCGTGCGCGGCGATGGCGGCGCCCATGGCGGCCGCGTCGGCCGCGTCGGCCGCCGCGTCCGCCCACTTGACCGTGCGCACGGTGCCGCCCGCGCCGGGGAAGGCGCCGAAGAAGAATTCCGGGTTGCCCTGGTGTTGGACCTACAAGGAAGACGCGATCGAGCGACGGGAGTGAGAGGAGGGGCGTGGTGCGGGAAAGGAGGAGAAGGGGGGGGGGTCGGGGTCGGCCGAGGTCCCCCCCCAATACCGGCAAGATCGGTTTCTCTCGTTTCCTCTCTCATTCCTTCCACACACTCACCATGCCCCGGAACTTGACCAGGCAGTTGGGGGGGAGGGTATCCAAGTTGACTGCTGTCACGTCGGGGATCTAGAACAGGGGTGGAGATGGTCAGGGCGCGTGGGGCGCGGAGAGGAATTGGGCGGGAGACGTGCGCGTCTCAGCGCCGAGCCATCAGCTTTCTTTGTCCCGCGCCCCCGGTCTCACATGTAGACGCATCTATCCATCCATCCACCCCCGCTAGGTCCACTCCACTCACCTGCGCAGCCAGAACCGGGTCCGCCGCGACGGATGCAAAGTAGGACGCGACGCCCCAGTCGCCGTCGACAGTCGGGCGACCGGCCGACGCGAAGAGTGCGTCCACGATGGATAGGGGCGCCGTGAGGGCGGTGGCCGAAGGGGATGGGGGTGGGGGGTGGGGGGCGGCCATGGCCTTGGGAATTGGCTCGTGTTGTGTGTGCGGGGTTGGTAGTGACGCGGTTCGTCGCTGGGGGGGCGTGTGTTGTGGAGCCGGATGATGATGGAAGTGAGAAGCGCGACGCGAGTGCTCGCAACACTCGACTGTCACTCTTTCTTTTTTTCTCGAGTAGGAACGCGCCCCGCGCCACCACACCCACCACACACACACGCACGCACAAACACACCCGCAGAGAGCACATCCACACGGTCTCTCTCCTCTTGCTTTGCAGCAGACCCCTCCCCTGCCGACTCTTAACGCGCGCGCACGCACAGAAAAAAGACCTCTTTCAATGGCCGCCCGCCTCTCCCCGCTCCAGCAAACGGCCGAGTACGTTTTCTTTTTGTTCATTCGCACGCACACACACACGCACGGGAGGAATGACGGCTTGATCGCCCGAACCGCGTGCACAAAGCGGCTCGGTGCACGCGGCGTGCCCCCTTTCATCGCTCTCCCTCCCAACGGCCCCTCTCTCTCTATCTCTTTTCACAGGCGCGCCGCCCAGGTCGCCGAGCTCTTGCAGGCCGTGCCCGCCGCCCAGGCCCTGAACCGGGACCAGTGAGTTATTTTGGTGTGGGAGTGTGTGCGGGGGGTGAACGAGAACAAAGAGTTTTCGCACAGCCGCGCGCCCCCTCTCCCTTTTCCCCAACCTCAACCCTCCTTGTCATCTCACACACTCTCCTCTCCGCCCTCCCGCCCCGCCCGCCCCTCCCCCTCACCACCACCCAGGACCCTCTTCGAACTCCCCATCGTCCTGCCCGATGGCACGGCCACCACCCTCCGCATCTCCCTCCCCCCCGGCTTCCCCGCCCCGGCCGCCCCGCCCTCCCTGTCCCTGAGCGCCAACGGCGTCCGCCACACCTGGGTGGACGCGGGCACGGGGCGGGTCACCTGCCCGACCCTGGCCCGGTGGGGGGCTGCTGGCGGGGGTGGTGGCAGCACAGTGGCGGGGGCAGTGCAAGAGGTGTTGGCCGGGCTGGGCGTGGGCGTGGGCGTGGGCGTGGGCGTGGGCGTGGGCGTGGGCGTGGGCGTGGGCGTGGGGGCGGACGGCGTGGGTGCTTCAGGGGCGGCCGCGCCCACCACCACCACCACCACCACCACCACCACCACTGCCTCCTCCTCTCCCGGCGCGTCCGAATTCCCGGAGCTGGCCGGCGCGGACGCGGCCACCCTGGAGGCGTGGGTGACGGACGAGGCCGCCTTCGCGGCGCTGGCGGCCCGCGTGGCCGCCCGGGTGGGCGTGTCGGCCAGCGGCGCGGCCGCCGCGGCGGCGGGTGCTGACCCGGCCGCCGCGGCCGAGGCGGCGGCCCTCGCCGCCGCCCAGGCCAACCTGAGCGCCGCGGCGGGCGTGGCCGAGCTGCGCAACCAGGTGGCCGTCATTCGGGGCGGCGAGTACGCGTCCGCGGTGGAGGGCGCGGCGGGGCGGGCGGCCCGGGCGGCGGCCGTGACAGCCGCGCTGTCGCCCGCCGCGCTCGTCGCGGGCTTGCGGGCAGCGGCCGCGGCCGCGGACGCCGAGTCCGCCCGCTGCTACGATGCCTTCCTGTCCGCGGCGGGCACGGGCACGGGCACTGGCGCGGCGGCCGCTGCGGTGGACCAGTTCACGGCGGCGTACGTGGGGCTGCGCACAAAATTCCACGCCCGTGAGCTCAAACAGCAGGCGGCCTCCCAGACGCTGGCTTAGTCGAGTTTTTTTTTTTTTTTTTTGAGCGTGTTGTTGTCTTGTTTCGCGTCCTTCCTCCTTTTTCTATACATGGCTCTCCCTCCCTCCCTCACGTCGCCACCCCGAGCACCGCCACGCACTCCGCCGCGTCCGCGTGCGCGTTCCCGCTGGCTGGGCGGGCGGGCGTGCCCGGCTCGGCCGCGGGACCCGCCCGCCCCACACAAGCCAGCAAGCTCGCCGCCCGGGCCGCGTCCCCACGCACCCGCGCCGCCCACGCCAGGGCCGGCACGCCCGCCGCGTCCGCGCAGGTGGCCGCCCGGGCGTACGCGGCGGCCGCGTCGGCGTGGCGGGCGGCGCCCTCGAGCAGCAGGCCGAGCGCGAGGTCGACGGGCGCGGTCGCTGGGCAGCCCCGGGGCGCGGTGTCGCCCGCCAGGGCCAGGGCGGCCGCCCGCACGCCCGCCCGGGCGCCGCCCGCGCCTGGGCGGGCGGACGCGATCACGTAGTCATGCGCCGTCAGCACCGCGGACGGCGGCAGCGGGGCGCCGGCCATCGCGACGCCCAGCGCGGCCGCGAGCGGGGCGGGCAGCAGCCCCCCCCCCCCCCCATCCTCACCACCAGGCGGGGGCCCGCCCGGCACGACCAGGGCCTCTGGGCCCACGCTGGCCGCGGACAGGGCCTGCCTGCCCTGGGCGACGGAGGCAGATGCCCACAGGTCGCCCTCCAGGGCGGCCCGCACGCCGCCGTCGCCGCCGCCGCCGCCGCCGCCGCCGCCGCTGTGCCTGGGCGCCGGCACGGCAGGAAACCCGCCGCCCTCCCTCCACACCCTCTCGGTCCGGAAAGCGGCGCCGGCCGGGATGGCCTGGCGCCAGGGCGGGCCCGGCGCGAGCGGGTCCGCGCCACCAGGCAGGGCGGCAGCGCCGCCGCCGCCGCCGCCGCCGCCGCCGCCGCCGCCGCCCCCCTCGCCCCCGCCCATGGGGGGCGCGGGCCCCGTGAACAGCACGTCCGCGTCGGGGTGGGCGGCCGCGCCCGCGATGAGCGCGGCCCACGCGCCCGGGGCCGCCCGGTCGCCCGGGGCGAGCACCACTACCCATCCAGCCTTGGCGGCGCGGGCGCCCGCATTCAGGCAAGCTGCCCAGGCGGAGGCTGGGTCGGCGAGGGGCACGCCGGCGCGGGTCAGGACGCGGGCAGCAGGCGGCGCGGCGCCAAAGGCGGTGGTGGCCGCGGCGGCTGCCGAAGCCAGGATGACTTCCACTCCAGTCACTCCAGCCGCCAGCGCGGATGCCAGGGTGGCCACCGCCGCGGGCGCGGCCGCCGCGTCCGGCAACGCCACCACCACGGACAGGGCGGGCGAGGCCGGGAGGGCGGGCGCGCCGTGCGGGCGGGCGGCCTCCTTCACCCCACCCTCGCTCTCGCCCTGGAGGGCGAGGGCGAGAAGGCCGTTGCGGGACGGGAGGGGAAGCCGGGCGGCCGACGCCGGGTGCCAGGCGGCCTCGTCCAGGCGGAGGTAGGCTGTTTTGGCGGTGGCGAGGCCAGGCACCGCTGCCCTGGGCGAGGCTGGAGGTGGGAGGAGGGGCGGTGGTGGGCAGCCCGGTCGAAGCAGGCGACTCAACAACAGCATCAGCACCATGCCCGCCCCGAAGGCCCGCCAGTCTAGGGGCGGGGCCGGGCGCGCCCGACTGGGCGAGGCCTGGGGCAGCATGAATATTTTGTGCGTAGGCGCGCGATGCAAGACCTTTTGTCACTTCTCATTTTTTTTCCCCGCACAAATATGTCTGCCCTCCGCGTCGCCATCCCCACCCCTCGTGTGCTCCAGCCACGGGGCACCCGCACCACTGGCCGGGTTTGCGTTTGCGCCCTGACCGTGCCCACTTTTGCGTCGCCTGAGGCGGGGTGAGAGAAAAAAAACGAGTGCGGGCGCGAACACAGAAACCAGACCCACGCACAACTTTTCTCACCCTTTGCCTGTGCTCTCCCCTCGCCC
>Ga0315274_10010844_pt1 | contig 13110 bp, 11 predicted proteins | sample YL17G02_20_MG_FD_203700 | JGI IMG/M metagenome (GOLD analysis project Ga0315274, IMG submission 203700) | Sediment microbial communities from Yellowstone Lake, YNP, Wyoming, USA - YL17G02_20 | ecosystem: Environmental > Aquatic > Freshwater > Lake > Sediment | place: USA: Wyoming | collected... | reverse complement strand
CTTTTCATTTTTTATCCTTCCATGGTCGGGGCAGTTTGCTTGGCAAGATACTCATCGGCCATCTGAACATTAACTTCCCGCGGTTTGGCACCCTCAGCGCTGCCAACTACACCCACCCTTTCCAGTTGGTCAATAATCCGCGCCGCCCTAGCATAACCGACCTTAAGCCGCCGCTGAAGCAAAGAGGCGGAAGCCCGATCATATTGACGAATCACCCTAACTGCATCATCGAAAAATTCATCCTTTTCTTCATCTTCCGGTGTCCCGCCGATAATTCTGCCGGCCGGAGCTTGAGTTACCTCTTCACTATAAACCGGCGGAGCGCCTGATTTTCTTAAGAAATCAATCAGTTTTTGAATTTCCCGATCCGAGACAAAGGTGCCTTGAATTCTGGTCGGTTTCGCCTGATCAGGAGGGATATAAAGCATGTCACCTCGCCCTAATAATTTTTCGGCGCCCGGAGAATCGATAATCACCCGCGAGTCCACTTGAGAAGAAACGTTAAAGGCAATCCGACAGGGTATATTAGCCTTAATCAGGCCGGTAATGACATCTACCGACGGCCTTTGGGTAGAAACAATCAGATGAATTCCGGTAGCTCTGGCCATTTGGGCAATTCGGCAAATCGCATCTTCAACGTCAGCCGGAGAATAAAACATAATATCGGCCAACTCGTCAATAATAATTAAAATGTAAGGCAGGGCAGAAAATCCGGAAAGTTCGTTATAGCCATCAATATTTCTAACCCCGACTTCAGCAAATAATTTATATCTCCTATCCATCTCTTTAATCGCCCATCTTAGAGCTGAAATTACCTTATCTGGCTCAACAATTACCGGAGCTAATAAATGCGGAATCCCGTTATATTGAGTCAGCTCCACTCTTTTCGGATCCACCAGGATAAATTTAACTTCCGATGGAGTTGCCCGAAATAAGATGGTATCGATGAAAGAATGAATACAAACGCTTTTCCCAGAACCAGTCGAACCGGCAATTAAAACATGAGGCATCCGGCCAATATCAGTAATCACCGGTTCCCCGGAAACATTAAGCCCCAAAGAAACCGTTAGTTTAGACTTGGCTTTTTTCATCTTTTCTGAAGCAAGCATTTGTTTAAGCGTGACAAACTCCAGACTCCGGTTAGGCACTTCAACTCCGACCAAAGACCGGCCGGGAATTGGTGCCTCAATTCTTATTTGACCAGTAGGAGCGGCTAAAGCTAAAGCTAAATCAGTCGACAAGGTGGTAATTTTGGAGAGTTTTGTTCCTAGGGCAATTTCCAGAGCATACTGAGTTACGGCTGGTCCAGGATTGACTTCGGCCACCCGAGCGGATACGCCAAATGACTCCAAAGTTTTTTCGATTAGTTCGGCGTTCTTTTTGATATCACCGCGATCCGCTTTGCCCGAAACTGCATCCTCCAGCAGACTTAATTGGGGGTATTGCCAGATTTGGTTTTTAGCCGCCAATTTTCCGCCGACAGTCTCAGGCATTAGAGGCTCGGTTGAGCCCTTCTGGGCCTCTGGTTTCTTGGTTAATTCAATTGGTTTGGACCTACCCCGAGGTAAATTGAGTTTACCCACCATCATTTTCGGCCTAACAATAAATTTTTTAATCAGGACCACTGCCTTTCTAAAGGTCGTCAAGAGTCTGCCGATAAAGAGAATTATTTCTTCTAAAGAGGTGTTAAAAGTAATAACAAAACCAATAAGGGCAAAGCCAGACATGACGATAAAAGCCCCCAGGCTGGTAATTAAAGCGGTCAAGTTTTGCCAAATCTCAAAACCGACGACGCCGGCTTGAGTAATACTTATAAAAGAAATCATGAAAAAGACCGTGCCTACCAAAACATTGGGCCGAATTAATTTCCACTGCATTCGGGAAAGCATTAAGCCAGATACGATTAGTAAAAAGGGCAGAAAGATTACGCCCCAACCCATGTAATAACTTAGTAAATAATTAAGCTTGGTTAAAAGGTGCCCCTGACGGGAAAAAGAAAGCATAATTAATCCTCCCAACGAACACAGAGCCACCGTCGAGAAAGTATAAATGGTGGTTTTCTTAAGTTTCAGATTAAATGGTTTCCTGCGTCTGCCTCTGGCCATATAGTCATTATAAAGTAATTGACAAGAAAATTGAATAGAAGACCGATCTAGGCCTCGATGATGACTGGCAAAACCATCGGGCGGCGGCCGGTTTTTTCTTGGAAAAATTTCTCTAATTCTTCCTGAATTTTGAAACGGACCGACCGGGTGTCGGTCCGTTTTCCCTGAACTTCACCGATAACCTGGTGGATTTTTTTCTTAGTTTGATTAATTAGGTCGAAATTCTCTTTAATGTAGACAAAGCCCCGGCTGATTACTTCCGGTTCATCAACCAGTTGAAAAGTTTTTTGGTCAAGAGAAATTACCACCACCACCATCCCTTCCTCGGAAAGAATTTTCCGGTCCCGCAAAACCACTTTACCCACATCACCTACTCCCAAAGCATCCACCATAATTTCCCGGGTTTCCAAACCATAATAAACTTTCATTCTGGCTTGGTTATCAAACTCAACTACCTGATCGTTATCCATAATAATTACTTGTTGTTTCTTGAAACCTCGACTGATAGCTAATTTTTGATAGGCATACATATGGCGGAAGTTACCCCCGATTGGGATTAGATATTTTGGCCTAACCATATCCATCAACTTACCTAAATCACCCTGCGAACCATGGCCGGAAACATGAACATTACTATGAATATCCTGATAAATCACTTCACCACCCAACCGGTAGATATTATCAATTAGCCGGTAAATTGCTGACTCGTTTCCGGGAATATAATCGGTCGAGAAAATGATTTTATCGTTAGCCTTAATTTCCAAATTCGGCACGTCACCAGCCACAATTTTATCCAAAGAAGAACCAATTTGTGCTTGGCTACCGGCCACCAAAAAAGTTAACTCGTTATCGGCATATTGCTGCATTTTATTTCTTTTGACAAAAATATCTTCCGGGTACTCTAAATATTTTAACTTCTGAGCCAGAGCCATATTTTTTTCAATCGTCCGGCCGACCAAAACAATCTTTCGTTTATGAACCAGTGAAACATCAATTGCCAATTTCCATCGGGAAATATTGGATGACATCGTCGTAACGACAAATTTACCCTGACAATTACTAATTTCGCTTTCAAACATTTCCTTGATTTTTACTTCCGGTGGGGTAAAGCCCGAGTTTTCCGACCGCAGACAATCGGAAAGCAGACAAAGAACTTCAAGTTGGCCAACTTTTTTAATCTTCTCCTGGTTGGCTGGTTGACCCATCACCGGTTGTAAATCAAGCTTAAAATCAGCGGCATGATAAACAACGCCAACTGGTGTTTTAATTACCAAATGATAAGTATCGGGAATTGAATGAGTGACTTCGATAAATTCTAGGCTAAATTCTCCCAACTGAAGTTTAGTGTTTTCATCAAATTCTTTTAAATCGGCAGTAATTTCAAACTCCTCCAGTTTCATTTTTGACAGACCAACCGCCCATTTTGGTCCGTAAATCGGGATTTCTTTTTTTAACTGGGGTAGAAAATAAGGCAAGCCGCCAATATGGTCATCATGGCCATGAGAAAGAATCAGACCGCGGATTTTTTCCTGTTTTTCCAGCAAATAAGAAACATCCGGTACCACTAAATCAACTCCCAACATATCTTGCTCGGGAAAGCCAACCCCACAATCGACAATTAAAATATCTTTGAGCGTTTCATAAACAAACATGTTTTTGGTTACTTGGCCAAAACCGCCCAGGGAAATAATTTTTAAATAATTTTCATTCATAATTTTTAGCTTAATTAATTAAACTAAGCTGCATGTCCTCCGAAGCCTTGGCGGAGGAGGATTTATCTTCAATTATTTCTCCTCCTAGAAACTTTTTAATCTTTTGAAAATCAGCTTTTAAATCAGTCATCACCTGACCACTGCGCAGAGCCGCCGCCGGATGATACATCGGTATAACGATACGCCTTTTACCCAAAATTTCAACAAAACGTGCCTGTCCATGAGTTTTAGAAATAAATTCATTAGGTAAAAACTTATTCATCGAAAATCGGCCCAAGGTGACGATAATTTCCGGGCCAATAATCTTAATTTCTTCATCTAAATAATACTTAAAAGCCTCTATTTCTTCTGGCAATGGATCACGATTCGACGGAGGTCTCGTTTTAACGACATTAGTTATATAAGTTTCTTCTCGTTTTAATCCGATTGATTCAATTAACTTATCAAGCAATTTACCGGCATTACCGACAAAAGGACGACGAAGCTGGGCCTCCCAATAACCACCGGCTTCACCAATGAAGAATACTTTAGCGTCGGGATTACCTTCTCCAAAAATTACCTCACTTGGTTTTGTTAAAAGAGGGATTTTGCCAGCCTTTGATTCTAAATTTTTCTTTAATTGCTCCAACTGCTTTTTTTTATCAATCATTTCGAACTTTTTTTTCTTCTAATTTCGGTAAATGCGGGTCGAACATTAGTTTTTATTAGCCAACGATAGATAGAAGAGCTATGAACGCTCAATATCTCTCCTATTTGTGGCCCATTATATCCTTTTTCCCAAAAACCTAGAAGTATCTCTCTCATTGGTTTTTTAAATTTATCTTCCAGGCTTCGCCATTTTCTACCGCCTGATTTTACCCATTTATAAAGTTGTACAGCTTGTTGGAAAAGTTCATATTTCCTTTCCATATAAATATCATTTTTATTTAGTAAAAAATACATATATTTCAGTATTTTATAAGCATTTCCCCAACTATAATCTACTTGATACGTAATTGCTGTTTTCCCTTTTTTAGTAATTTTATTTCTTAATCTTAAATTGTTTGTCGATAAATTTAATTCCTTATGAAGAAACTGTGTCAATATCTTTAAAAACTGATAACTGCCACTAGAAAAACCAACCGATATTTCGTTTTTGCTTTTTCTGATATATATCCAACCGTCCCCGTCAAAATATCCGCGAATAAAATGGTGTAAAAATTTATTTGAAACTTTTGGAAATTTTAATATTTTGCTTTTTTTGGGTAAAACTCCTAATTTACCAAGATCCTTAATAATTATTGGGTTAGATATTCTTAACCTATACGACGCCTTACGTTTTAATATTGGATAATTAGATTTTAAAGCTTTGTTTATTTTTACCAATAATTCATAATCGTTTTTTAAATCCCAGGATAACGTCGATTGGTATATATTGCCATCCGCATAAGTAAACCCTAAAATATACGCCATCTGGGAAGTCCAAATTTTGAAGAAATTACAATCGACTTTATAAGTAAAATACTTCCAGCTAAAAGTCATTTACAACTGTTGTTCAATTTATTTAAGATTATTTCCTCTAACTTTTGTTTCTTGTCCACTTTAATTAATTAAACTAGCTCTAATTTTTCCAAGGCTTTCAAATAATAAGGCCTGGCCAAATCTTTTGCCTTTTTAGAGGCAATCCGATTATACATATAATTAAATTTTTCCTTTATTCCTTGTTTTGTTGCCTTTTCTGGGATCCAAGAAAGAAAAAGATTAATATTATTTTCAAAAAAACTCACACTATCTGTATCCTTTATCAAATCTTGTTCTTTATCCCCACCAATTTCATGATAAGTAATTAATCGCTTTATTTTACTGATTTTATTTCGGTCGCTAAACCCATTTTCTAAAAGGAATTTTTCTACAAAACTTGCCGATCTTTTTCCATGCCACAGATTATATTCTTGATCATCCCATTTCGCTCCGCCAACATCCGGCGATGGTGGTTTTCTGCCCTTATGAAATACCCTTTCAATATCATGAGAAATCACAGCAATAACCATCGCCTTATCGGCCTCCGGTTTAAGTTTATGTAACCAATACTCAGCTCTAATTAAGTGTTTATCACCAGTGTAATTCTTCTTTACCCAATTCCTAACAACTTTGACAATATCCATAGTTTAATTAATCAAACTACCACGTCGGCAAATATTCTTTCATATTTTCAGGTGTGATTTGGAAATTTTGGCCTTTACCTTCGACAATCATTTTAGCCACTTTGCGGCAGATACCATCAATTGTCCGCTCCAACGTCCTAATGCCGGAATCATAACCCAAAGGCCGAACAATTCTCGGCCAAACTTCGGCGCTAATACTAATAGTATCTTTATTTAAACCGGCCTCATCCAAAGCTTTGGGTAAAATATAATCCTTGCCGATGGTAATTTTTTCCTCATCCGTATACGAAGGCATCTGCATCGGCTCCAGACGATCCATGACTGCCACCGAGATATTGCCAATATTATTACAGGTGGCAATAAAAAGCACTTCCGATAAATCGAACGGGTAATCAATATAATGGTCTTGAAAGGCAGCGTTTTGCTCCGGGTCCAAAAGCTCAACCAAAACTCCCATTAGACTGCTCCGGCCTTCATCAGTTACCCGGTCAATTTCGTCCAGCAAAATCACCGGGTTTTTAGTCCCGCATCTTTTTAAAGCTTTAATAATTAATCCCGGCTCGGCATCCGGTCTTAATTTTGATTGTCCCCGCAGATCCAGTGGATCACCCATACCGCCGAAAGCAATCCGGGCAAATTTTCTGCCCATAGATTCAGCAATCGAGCTGGCAATGGTAGTTTTACCGGTTCCAACCAAACCGACAAAGCATAAAATCGGTGCCCGGGTTATTTTTTTACCACGTTGGAGTTTAAGAACCGACAGATACTCTAAAATTCTTTCTTTAATTTCCCCCAACCCATAATGGTTTTTATCCAAAATTTGTCTAGCGTATTTTAAATCCAAAATATCGTCACTCCTTTTACCCCAAGGTAAACTGGTAATCCAGTTTATATAGTGGGCGGTTTTTTCATATTCGGCCGAGTACTCACCAAAACGCAACATCCGAGAAAGCCGAGACAACATCAGGGTCGCACTTTCTTTTAATTCCGGCGGGATCATGGCTGACTGAAGCTTTTTCTCTAAAACAGCAATTTCAGAAGTAAGATCGGCAGACTGACTATCCATATAAACAATAATAACTTATCGGCGGCGGGGAGAAAAGGGCCTTTTGGCAAAAGTCTTCGGTCGAGGTTTATCTATCCCCTCAAGATTCATGGAGAGGTTAATTCGATGAAGCTCGTCGATTTCAAAAACCTTGACTTTAACTTTTTGGCCAATTTTAACCACCGTATTCGGGTCAGACACAAACCCCTGAGCCATCCGAGAGACATGAACTAAACCCTCTTTGCCGGGTAAAATTTCTACAAACGCACCAAAAGGTTGAATCCTTTTGACTGTTCCCTCATAAATTTCACCCACCTTAACTTCTTTAGTCAGCCCCTCAATCCAAGCAACGGCTTTATCAACACTCTCTTTATCGGGAGCGGAAACATTAATTGTCCCATCGTCTTCAACCTCAACGTTGGCTCCAGTCTCGCTAATAATACCTCTAATAATTTTTCCGCCCGGACCAATGACTTCACCAATTTTTTCGGTGGGAATATGCACTACCTCAATTTTGGGAGCAAACTTGGAAATATGAGCTCGGGAAGAAGGCAGAACTTTAAGCATCTTATCCAAGATAAACAATCGGCCTTCTTTAGCTTGTTCTAAGGCTTTTTTCAGTAGGTCAACCGTTAAAATCGGATTTTTGACATCCATTTGAATTACCGTCACCCCTTTTTCAGTTCCGGCGACTTTAAAATCCATATCACCATTAAAATCTTCCAAACCAATAATGTCAGAAAGAATCACCGCCTTCTCTTCATTCTCAGCGATCATACCCATAGCAATTCCCGCCACTGGTGCTTTAATCGGCACACCGGCATCCATTAAAGAAAGAGTGGAGCCACAAACTGAAGCCATTGAGGTTGAGCCATTGGAAGACATGATTTCTGAAACCACCCTAATGGTATACGGAAATTTTTCTTCCGATGGAACCACTGGTTCTAAAGCCCTTTCTGCTAAAGCACCGTGGCCAATTTCTCTTCTGGAGGGCGAGCCAATTCTACCTACTTCGCCCAACGAAAATGGAGGCATCGAGTAATGATGAATATATCTTTTAGTTTCCTCTCCCTCCATACTTTCAATCAATTGCCCCAAAGAAGGAGCCCCTAGGGTGGTAATCGTTAAGGCTTGAGTGCTGCCTCGTTTAAACATGGCTGAACCGTGGGTTCTAGGCAAAACTCCAACCCCTATTTCAATCGGTCTGATCTCGTCTATTTTTCGACCGTCGGGACGCTTACCATTTTTAAAAATGCCTTCACGAATAATTTTTTTAAGGGTTTCGTTTAAAATTTTAGCAATTAAATCTTCTTGTTCTTTTCCAAAAATTTCTACCAGCCCTTGTTTTACTTCGTCCATAAATTCGACCGATTCCTTTTCAAAAGTAGTCCCCTTAAGCTCTTTTTCTAATTTCGATTTTGCCTCCTTTTCAATTTTGCTAACCAGCTTAGCATCGACTGCCTCTTTTGCCATCGTAAGTTTTTTCTGACCAACTTTCTGAGCCAACTCTTCGATTGTCTCAATAATCTTTTGGCCTTCTTTTTGAGCAAAATCCATTGCCTTAAGCAGGATTTCTTCGGGAATCTCTTTTGCCCCGCCATCAAGCATCACAATCGCCTTTTTGGTCATCGAGACGATTAAATCCAGCTCGGAATACTGGAGATCCTGGTGAGTCGGATTGACGATAAAAGTACCGCTGCCATCCTTGGGAATATAGCCAATTCTTACTCCGCCAACCGGCCCTTCCCAGGGAATATTGGAAATCGCCAGAGCGGCCGAGGTCGCGCAAAGTGCTAAAATATCAGGGCTATTTTCGGCATCGACCGAAAGCACGGTAATTATCACCTGAACTTCATTTTTATATTCATGGGGAAACAGTGGCCTAATCGACCGGTCAACCAGTCTCCCGGTCAAAATTGCTTCGTCCGAAGGTCGGCCTTCTCTTTTGACCCAACGGGAACCCTTAATCCGGCCGCCGGCATAAAGTCGCTCTTGGTATTCAACATCCAGTGGAAAATAACCTAAGTTAGGTTCCTGACGAGATGCCACCACGGTTGCTAGAACCATGGTGTCACCAATTCTGGCTAATACTGCCGCATTCGCTTGCTCGGCAAACCGGCCAACTTCAAAGGTGAGAGTTTTGTCTCCGATTTCAACCGATTTAGAAATTACTTTCACTTGCTTCTCTTTATTTACTGATTTTTAATTTATCCACAACGCCTTTATACCTGAGTTCATCTTTTTTCATCAGGTAAGCCAGAAGCCGTCTTCTTTTGGAGACCATCGCTAGTAAGCCCCTTCGAGAATGGACATCCTTTTTGTGTTCTTTTAAATGACCAGTTAATTTTTTAATCTGCGCCGTCAAAAGGGCGACTTGGACCTCCGGCGAACCGGTATCACCCTTAGTCTGGGCAAACTTTTTAACTATTTTTAATTTTTCATCGACACTTAACGCCATAACGAAATGTATTTTAACAAAAACAGGACAATTTAACAAGAGGATTAAATTAGCCGGCCGCCTTTATAAATTTTAGGGGCCATCCAATCAGGTGAAGGCGGTTCTTCTTTTTCTTCCGGCTGGACTGGCGATTTTTGGGCAGAAATATCCGCTGTCATCGGTTTAAGCTCGACTTTAGTCTTATTTTTATTGGCACCGGCGCGTAGGCAAAAAGCAGCCGCTTCAAAACTTAACGGGGTGACTTTACCAGAAAAATTATTGGTTACTTCTTCGATTCCTCTCAAAAGATTACTGGCCATATCCGAATCAACCGGCAATCTTAAATTCGATAGTAAACTGGCCACCAGCTCCGAATAGGAAACCAAATTATTTTTAACCAAGTTTACCTTGCCAAATTGGGAATTTGTCAATTGGATATCAATATTAATAATATTACCGTTACTAAAAAAATCCTGGTTTTCCGAATAAAGCGCCCCTAAATCGGTTAAACTCGAGGCACCGATAACCAGAACCAGATCAGCTTGGCCGCCGGAGTAAGAATAATTTACTTTTTCGGTAGCCAGAGGCGGAAAACCATCCTTGGGCTGGATCAAAAGATTAAATTTGTTATTCTGAATATTGTAACTAACTTTTTCAATCGAATCGGCGACGTAATCAAAAGAAACGGTTAGATTTTTCCCCTCCAGTTTTTGCTTAATTTTATCCACCCCGACTAAATTGGAATATTTCACGATCATCGGTTTGACACAATAGATAGTAACTTGTTTGCCAATTTTCTTCAAAGAAAGAAATAAAGACAAGGCCGCGGCGACCTTATCCAAATTGAGCTTTTCCGGAAGAACAATATAAATCAGTTGGGCTGAAGTGAGGGCAGTTTGAATTTGATTAAATTCCGGGAAGCTTTCCATTAAATACTCTTCTAAATACTCTTCTTAAATGATATTAACATATCGCCTTTGTTAAAATCAAGAGCGGGGGACAAAATTGCCCCAAACTCTTCTCCCCCCTTAGCTTTATCCACATTTAGCTTACCTTTTTTCATTGATTTGATTCGACAATCACCCAGTATTTCTTTACCTCTTTTAAGATGAATTGTGTCTTGTTTAGTCAGTACTCCGGAGATAACTTTCGCCCCGGCGATCCTTTGTTTTTCAATTTCGAATTCGGCGATAATTTCTGCCGAACCCAGAACCTGTTCATCAATCGTTGGTTCAAGAATTTTTAGAATCTTCTTTTCCAAATCTTCCAACAACTCATAAATTATTTTGTATGTCTTTATCGTTACACCTTCGGTTTCAGTTAATTTCTTGATCACTGCCGGGATTTTGACATTAAAGCCCACGATCTCCGCTCCGGTGGTACTGGCCAATAAAACATCAGATTCATTGATTTCCCCGACTTCTGAATGAATCACCAAAACATCTTCCGAAAAACTGCCGATAATTGCCTCCAAAGTCCCGGCGACATCCGCTTTAAGAATCAACTTTAGTTGTTGTTTTTTATTTTTCGCTTCGACGACTTCTTTCTTGGAAAGCTTGGGTAGAGCAGTCTTAATTACTGGCTGGCGCTCGCCAATCTTAAAAACCGAAGCTCCGGTAGAAGGAACGTGACTAAAACCTAAAACCATCACTGATTGGCTGGGAACGGCTCTGGAAATTACCTTGCCGTTGTCATCAAACATCGCCTTAATTTTGCTTTTAATCCCCTCAATGACAATCTCGTCACCAACTTTTATACTCCCGTTTCTAATCAAGATAATCGCGGTAACCCCTTTTCGGGAATCCATTTTCGACTCCAAAACCACGGCTTCCAATTTGTCGGCTGGGCTACCTTTCAATTCTGCCATTTCCCCCATCAGTATGATCATCTCCAAAAGCTGGTCAATCCCCTTGCCGGTTTTAGCTGAAACCGGAACCGCTACAATTTGGCCCCCGTAACCCTCGATAAAAATTTCCTTCTCCGCCAAATTCTTTTTTAGCCATTCAAGATTAACTTCCGGCAAATCAATTTTATTAATCGCCACCAGATAGGGTATTTTGGCTCGAGTAATATGTTTCAAGCTTTCTATGGTCTGAGGCATGGCGCCTTCATTGGCCGCCACCACTAATACCGCCAAGTCGGCCACTTTGGCTCCTCGGGAACGCATCTTTGAAAAAGCCACGTGTCCCGGAGTATCAATAAAAGTAATTTTCTTGCCTTTAAATTCGATTTGGTAGGCACCGGTATGTTGAGTAATACCCCCAGCTTCGCCCTCGGCAATATTTGCCTGGCGGATTTTATCTAAAAGGGAAGTTTTACCGTGGTCAACATGACCTAAAACTACCACAATCGGCGGCCGAGTTTGACCCACCGGTAGGCAGGCAGAAGTTTTTTCTTCAGCTGGTTTGACTTTCGAATTTTTAACTGCCATTGTTCCACGTTAACCCTTTTTCTCTGCTTTCTTTTTCGCTGTTTTTTTAGCCTTGGTTACCTTTTTAGCGGGCTTGCCCGCCGTAGCTTTAGCGGAGGCGGGTTTGTCTTCTTTGATATCAATCTTATAACCAGTTAGTCTGGCGGCCAGACGAACGTTTTGACCGGTTCTGCCAATTGCCAAAGAGAGTTGATCTTCCGGGGCGGAAACGACCGCCGTTTTTTTCTTCTCGTTAATTTCGACTTTGATTTCTTCGGCCGGCGCCAAAGCAGCGGTAATAAACTTTATCGGGTCATCGGAATACTGAATAATATCAATCTTTTCTCCGTTTAATTCCTCAATTACCGCTTGAACCCGAACGCCCTTTTGTCCCACACAAGAACCAACCGGATCAACGCCGCTTTGGGTAGACAAAACGGCAACTTTTGACCGACTGCCTGCCTCTCGAGCGATAACTTTAATTTGAACTGCCCCGGAAGCCACCTCCGGAACCTCTCTTTTAAATAAACCTTCAACCAAGCTCTCCGCCGACCTGGAAACTATAATCTGCTTGCCCTTAAGCGTTTCTTGAATTTCTTTGATAAAGAAAGTTAGTCTTTGATTCAAGCTATATTTTTCGCCGCGCACCTGCTCGGCCGGAGTCATCAATCCTTCGGCTTTGCCGATATCTACCATTATATTTGGGCCATCAAAACGCAAAATCATCCCGTTAACTAAAGTGGCAATTCTTTTTGAATACTCATCCAGTAAAGCGGATTTTTCGGCTTCGCGGATTTTTTGAAGCAACACCTGTTTGGCAACTTGAGCCGCAATTCGACCAAATCCTGGCGGAGTAACTTCTTTTTTAGTTTTGACCTTTTTACCGATTTGCCAGGAAAAAATATGGGTTTCACCGGTCGCCGGGGTAATCACTACCTCATATTCAAAATCATCTTTAAAATTAAAATCCCGCTTATAAGCGGCTAAAATCGCCTCTTGAATAGTCGCAACCACAATCTCTGGTTCAATACCTCTTTCGGCACAAACCTGATTTAGGGCGGCGGCAAATTCGGTTCTTGGTTTTAAAATTGGCATCTTTTTAAAAAAGGTGGGTCACCCCACCTCCACATCTTCCTAACTTGATATTATTCTACCACAACTAAAAAACTAGTCAAGGAAATGTGCTGGCTGACCACATCGGTAACACTTTGAAGTAACGTTCTTGAGCATATTCTAGAGGTGTTTGATAGTCAAGAG
>Ga0315274_10010842_pt1 | contig 13112 bp, 22 predicted proteins | sample YL17G02_20_MG_FD_203700 | JGI IMG/M metagenome (GOLD analysis project Ga0315274, IMG submission 203700) | Sediment microbial communities from Yellowstone Lake, YNP, Wyoming, USA - YL17G02_20 | ecosystem: Environmental > Aquatic > Freshwater > Lake > Sediment | place: USA: Wyoming | collected... | reverse complement strand
AAAGCCAATGTACTTATTGACCGTGTTATCCTGGACGTCACCTTCTGAATTAGCATTTGCGGCAATCGTTTCACCAGCGTCGAAGCCCATATCATCCGTGATATTTGCACCCGGAGCCATCGCTCCAGCCGTCATCTTCCAGGGCGTCACTATTACAGATAATCTCGCAGCATTATCGTAAGTCAAAGTCTGGTCGGTCTTGTTCTCAGCTATCAATCTCCAATATGCGGGTAACATTATATCGTCCTCCCTTCTATATTGGTTTTTAACGCGGTCTCTAACGAGGCCAGTTCTCCGGCTATGCCTTCTATCTGTAACTGGATAGCACGCAAGGCCAAGAACTTGTTCCAGACGGTGTTAGCCGCCTCTATTTTTTTGGCCGCTGTTGAAATGTCGGCGTTTTGAAGAATTACGGTATGTGCCGGTCCACCATCGACCGAAACCACACACATTATCTTTACAATCTTGGCGGGAATATCCACCACCGTGATTGTTGGTATACAATTGATTGCCATTTTTAATTCGTATAGACCACTGTGACTTTTTCGTTCGCGACTTTGAAAAGACAATTTACCAGATTCGTATTCGTGAGCGGCACACCCACCGAGTCGCCGGCGGCCAATGGATAACAGGCTAAGGCGACCGCCGCATTATTGAAATCGACCCAGACAAGGCCGGTATTGATCGTATGTGCCCGGATCAGGACTCTCTTGCAGGCGTGGTTGGCCCCGACCGTATTCGCATCGGCGGCAACGTTGGTGATAATGATGCAGGGCTGGGCGATCCCATTATCGACCACCGTAACAGAGCCATCGACCGTTAACGATCCACCGTTATCATCAATGCCGAGCGGCTCCTGGACCGTCACAACGGAACCGCCTTTGTAATACTCGAAGTTTATGCCATAAATCACGTCGATCCATTCACCCTGGAGCGCTGCGTGCGTGATGAAAATATTGCAGAAGATTGTTTTGACAACCGTACCCAAAACCAAATCGATCGGATCGTTCGTGTTTCGGTTCAACCTGATCGAGCCGATCGCCAAAGCCGAGCTCACTTCCTCGACGTAGAAAAATTCCCCGCAGATACCCCACAATTCCAGGTCCTGGGCGACGTCCAGATAGATTCGGCGGCGGATGTAATTATCCCAGCCTCGCCGGTACTGTTCGCCGAGTCTTTTGTCCCAATCCCTTAGATTGTTCGTATCTTCGAGGCCCATTTTATTTGCGTGATAAACTCAATAAAACGATAATCAATATTGCTATGCCCGCCGCACCCATTCCGGCGACGGCGATTTTTCCTTCCGGCGATTCGATAACTTTTTCAACGATCTGGTAAATCTTATCGAGCGACAGCCATAACATTAAACCAACAGTTGCCGCAAGAATTATTTTTGCGATAACAATACCCGTAACACTTGCAGTTTGCAGTACGGGCCCCTGTGGTTTTGCATTTTTTATCAAAATCCTGAATGAAATCCTGTTGTTTTCGGGAAGGCTGTTCGAGATGATCTCCCAGTCATCTCGTTTCCCGATCCGCCACTCGATCATTGCGACCTGGGCCGCCGTGATCCAGACAAGCCCGGTGCACCTGTACTCCAGCTCGATCACATCGCCCGGCATAAGCGGCTTGTCCTTATCGATCTCGATTCTCTGCAAAGCCATTATCGAACCCTCTGGACTGATAAAAACGATCCGGTTTCCTCACCTAAGACGTGAACGCTTTCCGTCGCATCATTGTGATTGATTCCAACTTCCAGATATTGCAATGCTGTTAGTTTGACAACATCTGAAATGCCAAGACTGATATGATAAGCGGAACTCGCTCCAGTCACCGGGGACATATATTCTCCATGTGCAACCAAAATGCCGCTTCGTGTTAAATGAATACTGTACTTTTTTGTATCTATGAGCGTTTCGAGCTCTAAATAAGCATTGACTTGATACCAGCCGGCAACGGCGGGAAAAATTCTGTGATTGACAAGATCTTCGATACCATCTGTAAAGCCGGCAGAGATCGAATCGAATAATATTTTTACAAATAATCCATCGGCAATATCTTCCTGTGTTGTTTCCAGATAAATCCTGCCGCTCGGCGTTTGCGCCGGTATATTTACATTGGCCGCTTTCGGATCTGAAATATGCTTCATTAGACTTCTCCCATTCCGACCACCTGCGCCAAAGTGGCTATGCCATAGACCGGGCCTCGGTAATCATCGCACATCCAGGACATGCCCGCCTGGAGTTCTGCGAACCATATTCCCGGTGCCCCGCCGACAGTCACCGTTGCGGCAAAGCCGAGGAAAACGCTGCCGCCATTCGTCGATAAAGCCTGTATGACGATAGATTTTCGAGCCGCTCTGGCCGCCGCGATCAGAGTGGCCCCGGGGGCTGCCGTAATCGTTACACCCGTAAATGCTTCCGGTGTGAGATCTCCGCGAAGCTCATCGAGAACACCACTGACGCCCGCAACCGTCGTGGACCGCATGTCGATCATTTCCAGCATGTCCGGCGCTTCGGTGCCGTAAAGCAAAAGCATTTCGCCCGCCTGCCCGGCCGGAGTCGTGATAAGCAGCTTATGAAAAGGCGTGCGCATCCCGGTATGTGCCTGGAACGGGATCGCGGGCTGATTGCTTTCGTTGACTTTAATAGTAACGTAGCTCGATTCATCCGGCATACTCCAGACCTGGAACATATTGCCGCTGATATTGAAAGGCTGATCGACTATTGCCGTTGCAAGATCGACCGCGATCATTTTCGGCACACCCATCGGCCCGCGACGGACGTATTCGATCTTCGACTGAAACGTATCTAAAATCGGAGGCTGTTTCATTTTTTCATTCATTTTTTCACCGCGAGTAAAATCACCAGGCCAATAACCGCCAGGGCTCCCATCGACAGGCCGAACGGCAGGGCCGAGCCAGCTTCGGTCGTGACCGGGGCCGCTGGCTGGGATTCGGTCGATGGGTATCCGAGTCCGAACAGGCCTTTGACCTGGTCGTAAATCTGCTGGATCTTCGTAATGGTATCGGCTGCGCGGTCGGCGGCCTTCGGATCGACGTTCTGGACGTTCGTTCCTTCCGGCGAGCCCGCACGCGGCTTTTCGACTACGACTTCCGGGGATTTTCCGATCGTCTGGATTTTGTCCCAGATCGTGACGACCTTCGAGACGTTATTGCTTATCGAATCAAGAATATCGCCGAGCCCGCCGGTCAACGGCTGCTTCTGATCGATCAGTGACGTTTGTATCGTGGACATTTTTTATCACCTCTGAATAAGTTTGCTAAGGCTCAAGCCTTCCTTGCGCTTGATGGGGATCGCCATATTCGCGGCGTACGGGCTGCCGATCCAGCCGCGGCGGCGGTAAAAATTCGTGAGAATTACCGATTGCAGTTCCGGCCTGACCGAGCGAAACGTTTTGCCCATGTTCGCCGCCGACTGGGTCAGCTCGCTCTTGATCGTCGACCGCTGGGGCGTTGTGAAGAACGCGCTGCCCGTGTGCGGACTGGCCCCCTTGCCGATCTGGGATGTTATAATCCCGATCCCGTTTTTCGATGTCCCCGGTGCCATGATAAGCATTTTAAAGTCCTTTAAATAAAATAATCGCTAAAATTGCAAGCCCGGCGTAGAGCATGATATTCGGCTGCCCTGCAGCCGGCGTCGTCATTACGATCCCGCCAGTCGATTGAGGCGGGATAGTCAAGTTTATCACGGGTGATGAACTCGAAGGCGGTGGATTGCTCGGATTTTGCGAGACCGGAACCGTTTCCTGCCCTTCCTTGCCCAATATTCTTCCAATATCACCCCAAATTTGTTCAATCTTCGGCAGGACCATGGCAAGAGTATCGATCACAGCGGGCCCTGCTAATGCCCCGCCGGCTACAACAGCGGCAATCTTGAACTCGTCCGATTCGAGCCATCGTTTTTCCGTGGCAACTATATCCGTTGTTTCCCTGACGGCTTCCGCTGCGACCTTTTCGACCGGCCTATAAACTTCCTCGGCAACTTTTTCGACCGGCCGATATACTTCCTCGGCAACTTTTACAACCGGCCGATAAACTTCCTCGACAACTTTTTTGACCGGATTGACGAAAACATCTTCGAAGAAATTTCCCATAATGTCACCCTAAAAAAGAATGGCGATTCTCCGCACGAAGAATCGCCATCGCAAACCTTTATCCCCTCTTGACGGCCTTCTTTTTTTAAGCCGCAATTACAGGCGGCCGAATCAATTCGCACGGGTAAATGTCGATGAACGCATCCGTAGAGCCGGCGGGCAGCACGACGTCGAGGATCAATTCGAGCGAGCTGAGCCTCGAAGTGTCGAGACATTCGGTCAAGCGGCCATCCTTGCAGAACTCAAGCACGTAATAGCCTTCCAGGCCATTCTCCAAGAGCCTGTGATTGAGCGCAGCCGCACTTGCGAGCAGCTCCGGCACTTCCAGCATGTAATCGAGCCGATTGTCCGCGTTCAGGGGCCCCGCCATTCGGTACTTGAAGACTTCCGTGCCCGCCTGGAGCGTGATCGTGTTCTGCAAAGCAAGCGTGAACGGCAAAATTCCGCAGGTATTCAATCCGACGCTGTGACATTTGAGTATAAGCCAACGGTACAGGTTGCCGACCGGGAGCGGGATCTGGTGACGATTGCTCGTCGCCGTAACCTGGCTTCGGATCATATACTCTTTGTTCATCATGAACTGCGTGCCTTCCGGCACACCGACCTCTTCGACGCTCGATACGAAAAGCTGGGCATTGACGACTGTCACACCGACACCGGCCGGGTTGTAATTGGAAGTCATCGTATCGTTACCCGTTCCCCATGTGATGATCATCTCCAGCGTCGCCAGTCCTGCTGAGTCGAGCAGCGTATCGATAGGCCTGACCGAACGCCACATTTCGAAGTCGATTCGTGCGGAAACTACCTGAACTACTTTGTTCCCGATCACGATCGCGGCACCGCCGCCCCACATCGGGGCGTCGATCACCGGCCTCGTGCCGTGGGCAAGCTGGTTGATCCGGTGCAGCGACTCCATGTCGATGTTCTTTATGACATCGCGGCCGTTCGCCCGGATCATGATGTTCTTCACGAGCTGGGACGGAGCGCTGTCTTTGCCAGTGCCGAGCGTTGCACCCGCTTCCCTGTACATATCCGCTATAAGCAGCATGTTGATACACCGGTATGCGTAATTTCGCGGCAGCTGGATCGTCCGGGTCTGGTTCGCCGCGTAAGTGATCGCTGAAATTTCTCTTTCAAGAATTTTCATGTTTCAAAACCTCCTTTCAGGTTTTGGGTTTATGCCCTAAGGCTTATACCTTAAAGAGGTTTTGTACGCTTGCCGGGAGCATTTTCACTACGAATAAAATGACCACGAGGGCGATCGCAAGTGTGATTAACTGGTTGATTGATGGAATTTTCAGGTCTAATGCCATGTTCTTTCTCCTTAAAAAATCAATGGTTTTTAGTCCAGCCAATTCTATTTCAGGATTTTGTCAATGATTTTTTTTTCTTCCCGCGCTTCCGTGCGTAGCCGATCTTCGATATCGACTTCTTTTGCCTGGCAACATTGGCTACGTGCCTTTTGCGAGCCCGATACAGAGCCGACTTGCACTTTTTGCAGCAAAAACCATCCCTAAGTGTCGATTTCTTCGCACGATATGTATTGCTACACCATCGGCAATAACTGATTTCACCATAAAAACGCATCGGCTTGCCCCGTATCTGATCCTGAGCCGGCTCCAAGCGGATCCGTTTACTGATCCCTGGGATCGGTTACGCTCAAATTTTTTAAGAATTTTCTTTAGACACCTGATCGTCCTGCTCGTTTTCAGATCCCAGCTCCAGATCCGCTTGACCTTCAAGCGCTTCGGTCACGCGCGATTTTGTAGAGTCCGGCGGCGATTCGAATTCTTCTTTCGTTGCCTCAGCCGCCAAAACTTTCAGCCCCAGCGCAGCTTCACGCATATTCAGGTTTACGGCCTTGCAATCGCCGATCACAGCTTTTAGCGATTCATTGATCAGCATGGAATGACTAATCAGGCCCGTGAGCAGGGCCTTGATTTTTTCCAGCAGATCAATAACCGTAATGATGTTGTCTAATTTTTCTTCCGACATTTTTCTCCTTTCGTAATAAAGGCCGGGGACGGGCAAAGAAGGAGAGACGTCTGCCCCCGCCATGAACCGGGCTGAAAAGATTATCTTTTATTGCCGCTTTCCAGTGCCGTCGCGATCCCTTCGATCCCTGCACAAATATCCTTCAACACACCTTCGATCACCTGGATACTTCTTAATTTTTCCTTGTGATATTCATCGGCTAAATAGACTGTCCTGCAAATCGCGATATGATCTAGATCCATTTGGCCTTTTTTTTTACCGGCCGCGATCTGCGAATCTTTCAGGCCCTTCGCCTTCGCGATATTCACCGCCAGCTCGCCGACCGGGCATTGATAGATCGCCAGCAGCTCAATCAGGTCCTCGTATTCCATCGAGAGCAGCTTCTGGTTTATCTGCTCCATCGTTTCCAACGCTCCGAAATTTTCCATTAGAATAACTCCAGTTGTTTTGGTTCCCGAAAAACACAAAGGCCGACACCGGCCGGAAAATCATTCAAAATTTCCTGGTCAGTCAGATCGAAGCGGTCCTCGATCGCCGCCGCCGATCCGACACCATGATAAGCCCCGCCGCAAACACAATGGCAATCCGAGTTCACGGCTTCGTGACACCTGGCATCGCACCGGCCCACTATTTTCCCGTTACAATGAATTGTGATCGTCGTTGCCATTTTCAAGCCTTCCCTATTTCAAGTTCCTGTTTGCCTTCCTGCCAATGCACGTACTGGTACTGCTGGAGCGCATCGAGCTTCGGCTCGATCTGCTCACCTAACAAAAGTTTCAAGTATTCCCGGTCCCGCGGCTCGTTCGTGCCGAAAATATAAATCTCTTTGGCTTGGGACGTCAGGAGCCGGTGGATCCCGTACGGCCTCTGCGTAACGCCGATCAGGGAAATGTCCTTGTGCCGGCCGCGCTGCACTATGTGGGCGAACGCATCGCTGATCTGCCAGCTCGTGCAATAGCAATCGACCTCTTCTACGAGGAAAGTCATATTGCCCAGGGCAAAGACCAGCTCGGCAATATCATCGATTTCTGCTTCCGGGTTCAGCGGCCGGTAAACCAGGCGGAAATTCCCGCGGTATACGTGCCGCCAGAATTCCAAGAATCGCTCAGGATCCTCGGCATCGAAAATCACACCGTTGTTGTATTCGCTGAGTGTATCGAAGATCAACAGGCGTTTTTCCTGCCCGATAAGTTTGTTGGCAAGATAACTTTTTCCTGTGCCGCGCTTGCCAAAGATCAGAGTTATCTTTTTTTCGCTCATTTGTCCCTGATATTTCTTTCGATCAATTCCTTGATGGCGTTTTTCAAAAATTCAATCCTCTCGCGATGTTGATCATCTGCAAAATCCATCGCAATGTCCAGGACCTTGTATAAATCCATCCATCGATCAAGACTTAATTGCAATACTGCGTAAATTATTTTATCCATTTATGTCACCGGTTTTTGAATTTGCTCCAGGGACGGAAAAACGGTGGATGGATGGGAGCCTCCATGCCCCTGCGGTACCTTTGAGGAGTTTGCAACGCCGCGAGCTGCATCCATCCCACGTTCGGAGGAGGGTTTATTTTTTCTGATCTCCGCTATCAAGGCAAGCCGGGACTTCATTATCGAATACGAGACCGCGCTGAGACTGATCCAGGCCCAGGCGATCTCCGGTATCTGGGGAACGTAATGGTCGAGGAGCTGCTTGACCGGCTTGGCCAACATTACCGATTCATCGTTCGAGATTTTCAGCTCCGGCACACCCTGGGATACCGACCATAGATCGAACGGGATCTGCACGACCTGGCCGATCACTGAAATATCGATTTCAGGACCCGCCGCCGGCGACGTGGACGAAAATTTGCCGCCCGGCACCCTGGCCGGTTTCTTGCCGCGGGCCATTTGGGCGTCGAGCCGTTCTTCGAACTCCGTCACTTTCCGCCCCGCCGTCGGATAAGGTGTTATTACTGGCGGATTTTTATCCTGGTCTTTAATATCCGGGACCGAACGGCTCCCAGTTTCCAGGCTGGAACTCTTTTTCTTTTTTACTTTTTTCTTCGACATTACTTTCATCCTTGATTACAGAATATCTTCCTCTGCCGGTTCCGGCTCACCAGGCTCTGCCGGCTGCGTCATCGTCAGCCTGGCCTCGAGCGCCTTGACCCGGCCCTCGAGCGCTTCCACCTGGCCGATCTTTACGACGGCCGCCGCACCCGTTTTAGTGATTTTGAACGTGGCGTCGCAAGTCACGCAGATAATTTTATCACCTGTTTTTTCGGCATCGCCGAGACAATTAGGGCACTGTACTTTTTCAGACATTTTTTGCACTCCTTTTTTTTCTTTGTTTTGCAACTCTTTCCTGCTCGTTTTTGTGGAATGTTCCTATATCGACGAAAACCTTGTAATCTTTTTTCCGGCCGCGCTTGCCCTTGTAAATGATTTTGACCAGGCTGCCGATCAGCTCGTTGTCGTTTATGATCCTGCGCGGGACGATGTTCGCAGGAAACTCGAATACTTCCCCTTCCTCCGGAATAACAAGTGCGACACCATCCTGCCTACCTTCGAGCGCTTTTATCTTGAAAGTCGTGAACGGGTAGTGCAGTGTTTGTATGGTTTCCTTGCAAAGCAAATAACCGTAGAGAAAATCATCCGGCTGATGGAAGTAAAAAATTCCCTTGCCCTTTCCCTCTTTATCGAGCTCAACGAACCGCCGCGGCAATGCGTGCATTTCCGTCAAGTGTCTTTCTTGATTTTGTTTCATCGAGACCCTCTATGGTCCTATAACACTTTTTTCAAGTTCCAATAATATCCTTGTCAAAATCCTTTAATCGCTATTTTGTCAAGGTTTAAGACCGCTGATGATTGTTATGTTTCATTCGGCTTATCGGACCTTAAGGAACTTTCACTCTTCCTTCCAAATACGTATATGACCGCCCGCTGCCTGCATTTTTAATCACAAGCACTTCTTGATACGTTGGACATTCTTTCCTGATCCGGGCCTGCCTTCTTGCCGAAGTTTCTCCGCATCCGGAAAAAATCAGGCAAATCAAACAGGCCGCAAAAATTAAACGTTTCATGGTAACTCCTCACCAGAATATTTACTTGCTAAAAGCATATACATAATTCCTTTACGACTAACAAATATACGCACAGGCAAATCAAGGCAAAATTCACAATCTTCTGATATATAAGGTTTTTTGCACTTCAATAAGGCTTTTTCGATTGCTGCTCGTATAGTAATTCGATTAATTTTTTTCTCTCTTAGTTTTAATCTTACAAATCGGCAAGCCTGCGAGGTTGGACGAACAAATGATCCGGGCCGTAAAAGGTCCGTTCGAATGTTACGCCTCGCAGGCTCGGCCGTTTGATTTATTCTCGTTTGAAATTGATCATTCATTTGTTCGTCCTTTCACTTTAAAACACAATCTACCATACCAGACGCCCGGGGTCAAATAAAAATTTCAAAATTCCAAAATTTTTTTACGTCAGCGGCATGGGGCCTGCGGATGTTCCCTGAACAGCCGGTCGCCGGTTCGGCCGCTGGGGCCGACTCTTAATCTCCAGCCGCCTTAGCGGCCTCCTTTTCATAACCTCAAGGAGATAGCTTAGTTAAAGCGCACGTTGTGCGTTTACTAAGCTATTTATTAGCTTAGTAAACCTGCCACCGCCGTCAAGTCTATCATACGCTTTCCAAAGTGTCAAGAAAAAACCTTTTTCCGCAAAATCGCTGTGAGCGATTTTAAGGCGTTATTTTGCCTGACCCATACTGAGGTGCCCTAATGGGCCACATCTCGCGGGTCAGGGTCTCCTGGAGCGTTCTGGGCGGCGTTAAAGAGCCGCTCGATCTCGCTGAATGGTACGATTTTGCTCTGCTTACTGCCGTGAAGCGCGTAATTCACGATGATATTCTCCGATGCGACGTCGAATTTGACGTCGGAAATGACTACGCCGAAGCGCAGCAGGGCTGTTTTGATGAGGAATATCGTCATCTGGAAGCCTTGAGTCTATTGACCAGGTCATCGGCATTGCTATATATGCCGGCCTGAATCATTTGCTTGGCGATTGCCGCCTTAACGGGATTCGTGGGATTCGGCTTTTGTTCATTCTCCGCCGCTTCCACACCCTTGACGATCGCTTTCGTTGTCTTGGTCATAAGATCGCCCTTTCGTTTCTGGATTATGTTATATATCAGCGAAGCGATCAGGGCCGCCAGCGGCCCGTATTGCTCGGCTGTGCCGCTCTTGCCGCTTGCAGCATCACCGACAGCTCCAGCAATGCCCTTTGCCGCCTGCACACCCTGCCGGAGCAGCACCGTCTTGTTAATGTCGGTCTCGATCGTATCTAGGACTTCTGATTTTGCCTCGGCCTCGACGGCCGTGTTGTACCGCTCGATCAGTGCCTGCTCGCGTGCCTTGAGGTCCACCTCGATTCCCTTGACCGTCTCGCTGGCTGCGAAACCCCCCGCCAGGCCCAGGCCCCCCGCCGTCAATTCAGATCCGCAGCCGGCAACTGTGATCAATGTCACGAGTCCTATAAACAAAAATATCGTTGCATTTTTCAAAATTCTCATTTTCCGCTCCTTTACTTAAAATTCCGATTCACTGCATCGGCTACAAGGCACGATCTTAATCCGATCCGATATAATGTCCGGGCGTTTTCAACTGTTTTCGAGCGTAACCGATCTTCCTCGAGGACGAGCTGAGCTGCCGGACCTGGCGGGACCCGAAAAATGCGTTTTCAGCCTGATTCTCACGTTGTGACATTTTCAGCTGAAAAATTCGAATTCCGGATCCGCAACATCGGTTAAGCTCAACCGGCATTATTTCTTCTTACTGATTCGGTAGCCGCCCTTGACTTTATAGACTGACCGGCCGCGGGCTGCACGCTTTGCCGAACCTTTTTTCTTGAATGTCTTTCGACCGCTTTTTCTTCCTCTACGCTTTGCCACTTTCGACCATCCTTTCTTAAATTTCCGCAAACATTCCTATTTTCTGCTCGATTTTTTCACTTCTGTACAAACTGCCGAATTTATGGACGGCAGCAGGTGCCCCGCCTGCCGTCGCCCACAGTTCAACAAAATTCCTCTTAAATTTCTGGATAGACACACCCGCCGTGACCGAGACAGTCCATCCCCTCGCCTCTAATGTCATTTTACTTCTTAAACCGTTGATTGTTGGTGGGGCGTTAGTACCGCCGACATCGAGTTCATTAGTTAGTGACTGGCTTATTACACAATCGGCCAGGACATTATCAACCTGGTCACAAGTCAACTTGCAACCATCAAAGTCAACTTTAGTGAGAGTGGTTGTTAAATAAGTGAAAGCACCACGACGTCTCTTTCGGCTAAGATTGGAAGAATCGTATTTTATGTTTGTTGAATAGACATAGAAAGTAACCAGGCTTGCTGGAAGTACCAACCCTGATATGTTACCGGAAACACTGGTTGAATAGACATAGAAATAAGCCAGGCTTGCCGGAAGTACCCACCCGGAGATGTCACCGGAAATACTGGTTGAATTGACAAAGAAATTAAGCAGACTCGTTGGAAGTATCCATCCTGATATGTCACCGGAAACTTTATCAGTACTTATGTCTATTTCAGTAATTGAATTCCAGTTACTGCAAACATATTGAAGTTTCTGCCCTACGGTTAATGATATACTATCATGGACATGAGATGTCAAATCCTTGATGTAAATATCTTCTACATAGACCTTGACCGTCCCGGATGGAAACACAAAGTGGGGTGTAACCGTCGCTACACCGGTCGCCCCATATAATGTAATAGTCGTATCTGGCATTTTATAACTCTATACAGCAAGCCCGTCCTTCATCCACAGCATCCGTCGAAAGTGTTAATCTATTCAACAGGATACAATCTAAACTAAGACTAAAATCAGCCTGGTCGGACGGCCAGTTTGTATTGTCGGCTGAAAATTCGATGTACAAATCTATCGTTCCATCTGTAGAAGTTACATCTGCTATCGCAAGAAAAATACCAGTAAAGCCAATGTACTTATTGACCGTGTTATCCTGGACGTCACCTTCTGAATTAGCATTTGCGGCAATCGTTTCACCAGCGTCGAAGCCCATATCATCCGTGATATTTGCACCCGGAGCCATCGCTCCATCCGTCATCTTCCAGGGCGTCACTATTACAGATAATCTTGCAGCATTATTGTAAGTCAAAGTCTGGTCGGTTTTGTTTTCGGCTATCAATCTCCAATATGCGGGCAGCATTATATTGTCCTCCCTTCTATGTTGGTTTTTAACGCGGTCTCTAAAGAGGCCAGTTCACCGGCTATACCTTCTATTTGTAACTGGATAGCACGCAAGGCCAAGAACTTGTTCCAGACGGTGTTAGCCGCTTCCGTCTTTTTGGCCGCTGTTGAAATGTTGGCGTTTTGCAGAATTACGGTATGTGCCGGTCCGCCATCGACAGAAATCACACACACTATCTTTACAATCTTGGCAGGAATATCCACCACCGTGATTGTCGGAATACAACCGATTGCCATGATTTTTATCCTTTAATTTCATCGAACCATTTTTCTTTTACGAACTCACTCATCGCCCGCTGCCGGGCGGCCCGGCCGAACCGGGCTATAGTTTCCGGGGTCAGGCTATTTATCAGCTCGACCGCCTCGGCGTGGCTGTCCACCTTCCAGCCGGTCAAGACCGTAACGCGATCCGCCGGCCCGTCCCTGTTCTCGCAGATCACCGGCAGTCCCGCCGCCATCGCCTCTACGATCACCCGCGGACCCTGGTCGGTATAACCTTCGGGCAGCAGGTACCAGAAGACGTTGCCCTTGGCGAGAAACGCCGCCACATCCACCGGGTCCGATGCGTGCGGGGCCTTCGAGACATTGACCTCGAATTGCAGCCAGCCCGGGCCGGGCATGAATAGAAACTTGGCCTTGCACTGCGCCATGATCGCCGGCAGGTCCGCGGGGAACTTTACATCGCCCTGCGAACTGTGCCGTACGATCCGCAGATCGCCTTCGTAGTTCGGCTCGACCT
>Ga0315274_10010840_pt1 | contig 13114 bp, 10 predicted proteins | sample YL17G02_20_MG_FD_203700 | JGI IMG/M metagenome (GOLD analysis project Ga0315274, IMG submission 203700) | Sediment microbial communities from Yellowstone Lake, YNP, Wyoming, USA - YL17G02_20 | ecosystem: Environmental > Aquatic > Freshwater > Lake > Sediment | place: USA: Wyoming | collected... | reverse complement strand
AATCGCCGTCTATCAGAAAATTCAAAGTCATGGAGATATGAAAAAATGAATGAACAAACAAAAACTGAAAATACAGAAAAATCAGGAGAAGTAGAAGAATTTGTTACAGATGCTTTACGAGGACCGCGACAAGGCGTTTACGGCCAGCTTCTAGCACAGCTTCTAGTAAAAGCGAACATCATAAGCAACCCGCTGTTAAAAAATCAAGCCATATGTGAGGCCGCGTTTTATTCAAAGAAAAAAGAGAAGCTCGACATGGATCTAATCGACATATGCTTGCCGGTTTCAACATCGCTGATCAACACGGAGAAAAACAACATTTCAGCGCAAAGCAACCGAGACATGATTAGATGTTCATGGAGCTTCAAACAGACAGAAGAGAACTTCAAGAAACTCATTAAACCATGGCAGATTCTTGACCTTGAATATTATTCCATCTACACTAGATACGTCAACGACGAACACCCACACTTCTCTCCAGTCTGCACCTATAGTTATGCAGATGATGTGGAACAGTGGCATAAGTACAAAGATGAGATTTTGGAAGAGGTCGACGCATGGTTCAAGAAACTGTCTGATTCAAAAGTGTTCTATGAAGAAACATACGCGTTATCTAGGCTTTCTTTTGCAGAGTTGGTAGGCGAATTTGAAGACTGGGCAACCGTGAAACTGAGACCAATTCAAGCGATCCTATCAGAGGAAGTCAATCCGGAAATCTATCGAGATATTCTTCAAATGATGACTCAAAAAGTCAACTCAGAAAACACGCAAGAGCTAAAAGAACGAAACGAATAGCCGAAAAGGTTTGAAATAATGTTTGATTCAGGGCTCGTCTACCAATGCTTCTCAGGTGATGCTCTAGCGGTATCCATTGACTTTTCTACGGAATTGAGGCCTGACAATCATATTCTAGGCAGTGTTCGTTCGTTTGTTCTGACTACATATCCTTCCCCCCATAGGGCTCTGTATAATAGAGTGAACGGCAAGCATGATGAAAGACGGTGTTTTTTGGGGTTCATAAAGAACCTCACACAGATTCATGGAGATGCTTAAGATTGTTGGAGGAAATTGAACTCTTCTGCCAGGGAAAAGATTGGCGAACATGCTCAGTCTATCACAGCTACGGCAAAAGGTTTGAACGTTTTCTCGAAAAGGAAAACTTGACTCTTAAAGAATTGAAGCCTATAGACATCAAGAAATTTATCTACAGCGCCGGAACAAACAAGAAAGGCGAATTTGTTCTCAGCAGCGCACAAGCATACAAGAGGTTCATAGCTGCTTTCTGCCGGTTTCTAGGCCGCAATGACCTTGTCGATTACATCAGAATCAGCTTGAAGGAAATCCAGGCGAAAGGCAAGTTCAAGGTCGACCTGACTCTCGAGGAAGTCCTGAAACAGATTGACGTAACAGATCAACTTACGCTAAAGTTTGCATGGTCCCTGATGGCTTTTGACGGTTTACGTGCTGGAGAAGTTTTAGGGTTGTTCTCCTCAGACATTGACCTGGAAAAGAAGACAATCCGGCTATTGAGAAGAAAAGAACAGCGGTATTATCCTAAAGGCATGAAGGTAGATCAAGAACCTAAGCTTATCCCCCTGAACGATTTTTCAGCAGCTCTCTTCAAACAGTTGATCTATAACCCTGGAGAACGGATAGTACCCATAAGCTACAAGACTCTGAGAAAATGGTTCGGTCGATACGTCAACATTGCGAATATCCATAAGAGTTTTCCCATGACCACGCACAAGCTTAGACATTTCTTCGGCCACTACTGGGATAAGAACAAAGGCAACATACGGATTCTTCAGCAAGTGATGAGGCATAGCGACATAGAATATACGCTGCTCTACACTGAACCCAGCGACAAAGAAATTAAAGAAGAATTTGCGGCAGTGATGAAGTTTTGAAGATTCACTGGGTTCGAGGCAATGACAAGATCAACTTTAACAAAGCTTACCGTTGGTTCTGCCTGGGAATAATTGACAGCGCAAAAAGCAGTTTTCTTGAAAAGATAGGCGAACAATATTTGAATGCTGGCCAGACCGTTCTTGACCTGTACGGTTCAAGAGACGGCGAAGGATTAGCATGGTGCCGTAGCAGTTGGGCGAAAGACAAAAGAATACTTTTGCTGCATGGCGATAACGTCGATGTCTCAGGAAGCTTTGACCTGAAGAACGTTTCAAAACTATCCTTAACGGACCTTGACAATTACGACATTATCATATCAGCTACACCCTTGTACACGAGCCCCCACCAAGAATTTCGAGAAGTCAATCGCGTATTGGATCTTCTCTATAAGAGGCAGTACTGGAAAAGGTTGGTTTATGGAATTTGCAGAGAGGCAGGTAATCTTTTCTATAGCAGAATCCGAGTCAGCAAAGATCAATTTCAGGCGAAAGCAGAAGCCGTGTATTTGGTCAGAGAAAGTCGGCATATGGGCCTAGCATTGGGTTTGGATTCTTTGAGGTTTTATTCGGTTGATATTGATTTGCGATCTATCGTGGATTTTGAAGTGATCAAGAGTCTAGGATTGTTCGGTTTACCTGATGATTTGGATTGGTTATACCATATCATAAGCCCGGTTTTCATAAGAAAGATGCCGAAAAGCGCGTTTGTCATTCTAAGCAAAACCGGCGCTATCGGTCTAGGATCGTTTCCAAAAGTGCCCTGGCATAAAGAGGAAGGCGAACACATTGCGCGGTCAATAGGCTTGAAGATTGAATATGGTGAAGAACCAGAACTAGGAGAAGACAGACACACTTTCAAAACTATAGGTGACGCCGAACACGCCGAGATCATAGCGCTATACGTTGATGACCTACAAAGCATGCATAAGATTGCTGAACAGAAGAACAGAAGCACAGCGACTATTCAGACTCAGATCAAACGTCATAATCTGGCAATTCGGAGAAGTGGATTTTGCCCTATGTGTCGGAGAGTAAGAGGCAAGAACGATTCAATGACAACCCTTGAATCTTCTGTTCAAGCAATGGTTCAGAAATAATATGAGTGGCATAGTTTCACTCCAAAACCCTAGCTTTTTCTCTTAGAAAGGCTTGACCTTTTCCATCGACATAGAAAAAGTCTATTTCGAAAAACACTTTCTGAGAAACTCAGAAACCTATAGTCTCTTGCCTTTCGTGACTGAGGCAATAGTGGCTACGGCTCCAATCAGAACAAACGCGGCTATTCCAATCTTCAGGAGTTGAGGTCGATCCAACGTCGGCATGATTGTTGATTCTCCTGTTGCAAAGTTTATTTTGACGGTTTCGGCTTCAACATGGAAGAATGAGCCAGTCAACTGTGCTCCGCGATATTTGGCTACCCAGTTGTAGCCGCCTGGTTGAAGGTAGGCTAAGACTTCGCCGTTGTCTTCGGTTATGTATGTGTCTTGCAGTTGATTGTAGGCTGCATCGTAAACTCGGATTTCCGCGCTGACAGCAGGGTTTTTGCCGACTGTCACTTTGAACAAGACGTTTTGGGAGCTGCTTATTTGGAGTCCACTCGGTCCTGGTCCTGACGGTCCAGGAAGTATACGTAGTGCCGGTATGTCGAAGAAACCAATGTTAATGTCATATATGTTCTGTGTAGTTGTGTTAGCCATCCACAGTAACCCGATAGAATACTCTTTTGTGGCTGGAAAACTATTCAATTTTCCATCATATCCCCACTGATCAAAATAAGGAATAGTGTTGTTTTCATAGGCTATTTGAGTTGTCTGACTATCCCAAACATCTGTCTTAGTGTCCATTTGTCGATAGACTATGTTATAGGCATCGTAGATCCAGAATAGAATTAGAGAATTAGACAGTTCATTTAAAGCTAATCCAGGCGAAGCAAGTTTTAGAGGACTAGAATTAATGATGGTTTCGCTGCTCCATGTTCCAGTGTCAGCGTCTCTTTTGACAAAAACAAGGTCCTCTGGTATTCTTCCGTCTGTTGTCTTGCCTGAAACAAACGCGAAATAAATATTGTCATCACTGTCTGCTACCGCAGTTCTAGACCATGATTCTGCCGCGTATGAATATTGAGTGACTATAGAACTTGTACAGATCCGTTCATCAGAACCCCATGAATTCCCATTCCAAAGTTTCCCAACCGTCTTACCCCCCGTCTGAGCTTTAAAAAAGCCCACGTACATTTGTCCATTTGAAAGAGGAACAAGAAAATCGTTTGTCCAAAACCAAGTACCATAAGTCAAGTTCGCTACTTGTTGAGGCCAACCGCTTGAAGTAAGCCATGTTCCATTATTCAAGTCAGATTTAGAAACGTAAACCGTACTATTTAACACGCCCTCATAGCCCCATGCAATCCACGGATAATCGTAAGAGTCTAACGCACCATAAAAGTCGCAGTTCCCACCACTAGACGCCCATGCCATTTGCCAATCAGTCAACCAAGTCAACGTGCCATTAGCGAAAGGAACCCCTACGCGATACGATATTCCAGGGACTCTAAAGAAAACATGAATATTGCCAGAAGAATCAACTATCGCCTGAATATTTTCTCCAGTAGTTTCTGACATAGTGTGTTTTGACATGTTGACGGGCGTATCCCATGTTAAAGTATCCGCGCTTGAACTGTAGAAACCCCATGTACCGTCCAAATAGAAAACCCACCACCTACCGTTGGCAGGCACCATTTTCTGTTGCCATCGAATACCCATAAAAGAAGAGGTATTAGCTACTACGTAAGAGGTCACGGGCTCTTGCAGAGTTACCGGGTAGATTCCGCTTGAACCCCAAACATCGGTTGTGTCGTTGCAGTAGAATTGATAATCAACTTCTTGCCCTGTTGTACCATTCAAAATCATATTGAGCTCAACCCATGCATTTCCACTTACAGGATCAACACTTGAAAAAGCCGTAGCCGTAGAATTAACCCATGAACCATTATTGTTCTGACTGAAAATGTAGTGTGAAACAGGGTAAGCTCCACCTTGACCGTACGCATTGAAAGTGGTGTTTGTTCCAACTGCAACATAGTTCACGGAGACACTGGAAAAGCTTGGACCTGGAGAATCCGGGTCATATCCCCAAACCATATAATTAAACGTAAAACCGCTATTTGCCTGCCAACTTGCATAGTGAAAGAACGGTGTTCCAATTTGAACAGAACTCCTTCCCACTCTTATAAAGTTGCTACTATCCACAGTTCCCGAAATCGGATTCTGATAAGCAATAATGTAGGTTGTGTTCGGCTGCATCGTAGTTCTGTTTGCTCCTGAAAACGAAAAGTTTATCCACTGATCGCTCGTGGTCAGTGTTGAAACGTCAAAATCGTCTGATATGGCAACACTTATCCATGTGCCATTGTAAACAACAGCGTGCGCTTGGCCTGTTGGACTGCCCCATTTGTTAAGTTGAAATGAAGCTGTTGTGAGCGTTTGATTTTCGAGTGCATTGATGGTGAAGGTTTCTGCTCCACCATTCAAATCTGAGGAATTGTTCCATAGTCTATTCATGGTCCAGAGACTTGCGCCTCCAGTGTAAGAGGCTAACAATCCTGCGGCATCAACTGTAGGAATGAAATTGAAAACGCCAACTGCCATACTGAATAGAAGAAGGGCGATGACGCCGGCGACCGCAATACCTCGAAGCTGCTTCATGGTTCCGTCTTCCGTTCCATTATGACGTGACTGTTATCACTGTACATCGTGACCATGATCGCCTTTCGCTGTCTCCGTTTCTGTCTTCTCCAATACTCGCGAATTACAGCCGGAGCTCGTCTAGCCATCAAACCACACACCAAGTTGCTTTATTAGTCTAGGTGTATACTGTACACTAAGTTGTATTTAAAGTCTTGGACAATGTCTCAGACAAGGGAGTTGTATGTATTTGGCTACGAAAATACATACTCGTCTATATAGAAATCTGGAAACTATATAGCTTTCAATCCCTTCAACACTTCATACCTATGTAATTCCCTGTCATAGGTATGTGCAGACAGGGCGTATAGACGGGCGTATAGACGCAATACGTATACGCATATGAATACTGTTGAATTTGCGACACACTTTGTCAATTTCTTCAATAGTAAAATAGGGGTTATACTGATAAATGTTGAATTTGAAAGCCTTATAAAGGATAAAGGATGATATATTCTAGAGAAGTATCATCATGTTGGAACTAAAATTACCACGGATCGAATGTCCCTTCTGCCATGAGACTTGGATTCCACGTTCTGAAAAGCCTTTACGGTGTCCACGCTGCAGTAGAACACTTGAACCTATAAGGAAAAGGATGGAGAAAGAGGAGCTGCAAACTTCACCTTCCTCCACCCAGAGTCCATCCCACAATGGAGTGAACCCAAGCGATGACTAATACTGTAATTGTACATAACTTTTGCGGCAATTGCCTTCAATGGTGCGGGAGGTGCTTGGCTGGAAAGCGTAACCGACTTGCCTCTCAAGACGCATGCGAAATCTTCATCCCAAGACTGGGGCACGAATATGAATGATGCCAACCGTATTTATGAGATTCCACTGGAAAAAATCAGAACAGATCCATCACAACCGCGCAAATTCTTCAGTGAACAGGACATCAGAGAACTTGCAGATTCGATTAAGGATCACGGTTTACTTCAGCCTATCATGGTGAAAAAGAACGGTGACGGCACTTTTCTTATCATTCATGGAGAACGTAGATTCAGAGCGCACCAAACCGCTACCATGCCCACTATTAAGTGTATAGTTGCCGACAAGACAGATGCTCAAGTTAGTGACGCCCGGATCGTTGAAAACCTGGTACGCGCCGACCTGTCAGATATGGAACTGGCTAAAGAGTTTCAGCGCCGCGTTGACGCGGGAGAAACCCATGAGCAAATAGCCCATTCAATCAAGAAATGCAGGGCGTTTGTGACTCAGAGACTCGCGCTTATGCGCCTGCCAGAAGAACGAAAACAACAGCTTGAAGAGGGTAAGATAACTTTTGCAGATGCTAGAGTATTCGTGCCAACTCCATCGGAGGAAATTGTTGTCAGTCAACATAGTTACGCCGTAACAATGGAGAACCTAGAAGTCTATAAGCTGTTCCAACAACTCGAAAAACCAACTCTTCAGGTGATCTATCAAGCCATACGTAAAGACCTTTCAACGCTCAAGAAGGTGTTAGCATGACGGGTAACGATACGTCAATGCTAACCTCACTGGCACAACTGCAAGCCATGACAAGGCAGCAACTCGAAGAGGCGTTCCCCCAGAGAAGACCACAATGGAGAGCAATCTACAAAATAGATTTGACGGCGCTATTGAAGGCATGTATTCTAGCCGTGAAAGAATTACATCTTCCGGTACTGGATGACAGTGGATGTCGCGAACGCTGGTACAACCCTATCAAGGCCATCCTGTTAACTGCTGATCCTGAACGAGTCAACAAATCATTGAAACATGGGTACATGGCCACTTTCGAGCATATTCTCAGCGTCATGGTAAGAGAGGGAAAAGTCACCTACGCGGATCTAGGCATCAACGATTTTCGCACAATGAAACAGCTTTTCAGCGAAGTATATTCTGCCATGTGCTGGACTAATGTTTTACTGTTCGTCGAAAAAGACTCTGCATATGTGCATCTGAAACCGTTATCCGAATTCTTCAACATCAATATAATATCGGGCGGCGGATGGGCACACACCGCTGGACTTGAAAGGTTACTCCGCGAATTGAAACAGAAAAGCATCGACGAGGTAGTAGTTTTCACAATAGGCGATTATGATCCGTTTGGTTTTGCGATTGGAACAGAGTTTGTCAATACTTGCGAAACACTAGGCTTGTACGTTAAGGAATATCACCGAGTAGGCATCAACCCGGAACATGCAACTGCTGAAATCTTAGACGTTCAGAAATACCCCATTGAAAGAGGGCGAAAACTACATGTTGGCGACGTATGTTTCAACGCTGACAAGTGGCTAGAAGAATGTGGCATCGCTGAAGACGGTAGCATAGGACACGGAAGTTATGGTCTTGAAATCGAGGCGGTTTCAGGCCAGGCGGGAGGACACCAATTCCTAAGAGAAATCGTGACTGCTGAACTTTTGAAGTACCTGAAAGAAACGGATCGGATTGAAGAATTAACGGCTAAAGGATGGAAATCAGCACCACTATACGCAATCGCACGCTTTATGAACGTGTATTGCGGATGGAGCGCCTGGGCAGAAGAAAAAGAAATCATTACGCTACCGAAATACATGCCGACGGAATTCTTACAACATAACGAATATCAAGAACGCGCCCAAAAAATCGAAGAACAAAAAGAAGTTGCAACGGAAGACATAGAGGGCGAAATAAGCGACGCTGAAGACACCGTGACAGAATTGGAAACCCAAAAAGAAGACATAGAAAAACCCTTCGACGACCAACTAAGCGAATTATACTCCGACTATGAAGATACCGCACATATCATCATGCACGCGCTTTACCGCTACTATACCGAACATCAAGACAACTGGCCACGCACAAAATATAGTTTAGGCTATCCAAGCGGTTGCATTTTAGAAGCAGTCAAACAACAAGCAACCATATCCAGTTTCAGAACACATCTAGACCTACACGAAATATACACCGACCTGGACACGGCTTTCATTGAGATCACCAAAAACGGCGAATTCAAAAAAATCTTAGACAAGGTTTGGCAAGACGTCGACAAGAATAATGGCAGCGAAGACGGCGAAGGTGAAAGCCATGACTGAGTCTTTGCCTGGTTGTTTTGGTCAACTATTCCCGACGCCTCCAAACGATTGCCAAACATGCCCAAGAGAAACCTATGAAACATGCCGGGAGAACGCTATTCACAATCACATTAACGAGGAAACGCAAGCCTACGGCAGATCATGTGCTAGGCGTTGCAGTCGGAGGCTTTTCAAAAAATGAACGAGCTACCGATAGCTGACGTTCAAGCTGCTGCACAAGCCTACCATGAGTTAGGAGTGGCTATAGTACCGTTCAAAGTGTTTCAGAAGGAAGACGGAGCATATGATAAGAAGCCTAGTACGAAATGGGCGAAATGGGAAACAGAGCAACAGACAGACGAAGACTTTAACGCTTTAGATTGGACTGACATGAACGCTTTAGGCGTTATCCTCGGAACACAAGCCAAGAACGGCCTATACCTAGCCGTAATAGATTACGATGTAAAGGGAAAAGTCCCTGACGAAGCTAAAGCTAAAGGTGCAGAGCTGCTAAAGGAATTCCCAATAACACAGATACAGACAACCGTGAACAAGGGCATCCATCAGGTCTATTGGAGCCGAAAGAAACCTAAGACAGACGGCACGTTTCACGATCTTGTTTCCTTGGAATTGCTGGGCGAAAAGAAACTATGCTTAATGGCTCCTAGCATTGGGTACAAGTCACTGAATGACAATTCGCCTACAGAAGTCGAAAGCATTGAAGATGTCTTTTATGGCGTTCTCAGGAAGAACGGTTTTACGCTTAATGAAGAAACAGAACTTCAGAATCAAACCGACAACTACGGATTCCAACTGAACAAACTTGTGGATATGGCTAGGCTACAGAAGATAAGTCCTGACGAATGGCAAGGACCACACCCATTCCACGATAGCATAACTGAGAAAAACTTCACCGTGAATACACGTACTAATCAATGGTACTGTTTCCGACATTCCAGCGGCGGCGGTGCGCTGCAATACCTAGCCATGAAGGAAGGTATAATCAAATGTGAACAAGCTAAGAAGGGTGCTTTACGTGGCGCAAAATTCAGAGAAGTCCTACAGATCGCGGTTTCACAAGGACTACTCGATGAGAAACTCTTAACCCAATCGGAAATAAACCCCATTGTCCTGGCGAAAGACATCAAGGAAGACTATGTTTTTATCGTTGAAAAAGACAGTGGAATCCTCTATTATTTTGACGTAGCCAACGGAATCTATAGCGACAAAACAGAACAATTAATCAAACGTGAAATCGTCAAACGCCTAGACGAAAACACTAAAGCCAGGTACTACGTCGAAATAGAAAACTACATCACAAACAGCGCGCCTATAATCGAAATGAACGTAACGCCGGAACTGCTAGCGGTAAAGAACGGTGTGCTAAATGTTCTGACAAGAGAACTGAAACCTTTTGGTCCCGAATACTACCTGACGCAAAAGCTACGTATCAAGTATGATTCTAAAGCTGAATGTCCAGCAGATATGAAGTTTCTAGGTCAAGTGTTACCTGATGAAAAACAGCAAAAAATCATTGAAGAATTCGTAGGCTATGCTTTATACCGGAAGATCACACACCACGTATGCTTATTATTCGTTGGTATTGGTAGAAACGGCAAGTCGAAACTTCTGGAATTGATCCTAGCACTACTCGGAAAAGACAACGCCAGCAACCAAACCATTCAGAGCCTATGCTATAACCGTTTCAGCCTAGCCGAGCTGCACAACAAGTTAGCGAACATCAGCGCGGATCTACCTTCAAAAGAGCTGACGAACACCGGCATATTCAAAATGATAGTCGGCGGTGATAGACTGCCAGGCGAACACAAGCATAAGGACCCGTTTTCCTTCGATAATTACGCCAAACTGATGTTTAGTTGTAACCGGATTCCACCCATACCTAGCACAGAAGCGTGTCTGGCCTTCTATAGCCGATTCAAGATACTGGAATTTAAAAATATATTCATGGGTAAGAAAGCTGACAAACGAATCATTGAGAAGCTGACAACTGACAGCGAATTATCCGGATTTCTGAATTTTGCCTTAGATGGGTTGAAACGCCTAGAGGAACAAAAAGACTTTACGGAAGACATGACGCAAGAAGAAACAGAGAAAGCATATGTCAAACTTAGCAACAGCGCACAAGCCTTCATCAATGAGTATATAAAAGTCACCGACGAGTACACGGATTTCGTTTTCACCGACGACCTATACCGACGGTTCATTGACTACTGCCATAAAGAAAAATTACAGACACTACCGAAAGCAGCGTTCACCAAATCAATGCAAGAATTCTGTAACGGTGCAGAAAGAACCAAAATCAGACCATCAAAAGAAGAAAGTCCACTTTCAGCCTGGCGTTACATAAAGTTTGTTCCACCTGTTCCACATGTTCCACCCCAACCAACTATTTTGGCAAATTACGAAAATCACACTGTTAAAAATAACAGTATAGAGAAAATAGTTTCAGATAGTGGAACAGATGGAACACCTGGAACAAAAGAAAAGCCTAGCGTAGATGTTGCTCCATTAATAAACCAAATAAAAAAGATAAACGTTGAAACCATCGCTAAAGAGATACTAGCTGAGACACCAAAAAACAACATAGAAGAGGAATATCATGGTGCAGCGGTACAAATAACAGCGGACCTAATAAATAAACGTGTTTGTGGTCACTGTCAACTATGGCATACGACTGGCTGCCATCCTCCTGATGATATGCGCGCTGACTGTATGAATCCTGAAAACAAGTACGCTGCTGACTGCCGAGACTTCACAGTGAAAAAGGAGGGTTCGCCGTGACCTCTTGCCCTCAATGTGGCAGTCAAGGACCATTCTATAAAGACGGTTTAAGACACTTGGCGACGGGTAGCATAGTCCAACGATACTTATGTCAAAACTGTTTCTCCAGGTTCAGCAACAATAATAAGACAGGTCCAACAAACAACGGTTCACTCCAAATATGCACATCTCGGCCGAGAGTGAAAAATTTGGATACTGCAACAGAATCTAAGACTGTTGCGGGAGATACACAGAACCTAGACACGAAAGGCAGAATCATTGAATACTTATTCTACCTGAGGAAACAGGGCCGTCGACCGTACACGCAGATTGCACATCGGAAGGTTCTATATCGACTTGCCAAACACGGAGCTAACCTACTAGAACCAGAGTCAGTTAAAGAAACGATAGCTAACGAAAGCGTTGCTGACAGCACAAAAGTACATTATGTCGGAGTCTACACGGTTTTTACACGATACTTCAAACTACCCTGGGAACCACCATTATACAAGGCTACGCGAAAGCTACCGTTCATTCCATTAGAAACTGAAATAGACCAATTGACAGCCGGATTCAAACGTAGAGTAGCAACGTTCTTGCAGACTCTCAAAGAAACCGGTGCTAGATGTGGTGAAGCATGGAGTCTAGAATGGACTGATATAAACGGAAACATCGTGACCATTAACACACCTGAAAAAGACAGTTCACCACGCCAGCTAAAAATCAGTGAGAAACTTGTTTCAATGCTTCAGAGTTTGCCGAAGAAAGATAAGCGGATATTTGGACCGCAAACGAGCCTTAACAATCTACGAGGAAACTTCATACGAAAAAGAAAGGCTATCGCAAGAACCTTATGCAATCCTAGACTTGAACGGATAACGTTCCATACGTTCAGGCATTTCTACGCGACAATGCTGTATAGTAAAACCAAGAATATTCTGTTGGTCCAGCAGAGACTAGGCCACAAGTCGATTGAGAACACAATGGTCTATACGCAGCTCATCAATTTTGAATCTGACGAATACAACACGGCAACGGCAACTAAGACGAGTGAAGCTGAACAGTTGGTTCAAGCCGGATTCGACTATGTATGCACGACTACCGAAAGTATCATGCTGTTCAGAAAGAGGAAATAGAAAAATGTCAAGGTTTAAAGGAAATTCACAGAGGCTTGAAGTAAAACCGCAGTCACCAATAGACATAAGCGACTGTCTCCCGCACAATTCCCCTTTTTTCCGAACCATTTTTGGAGTTGATGAATGTTGACAGATGACAGACCGATCGTGGAACCTCTAGTGTTTTTGCAGGAAAAACCTAGACCTGGCAGGCAAGAAAGGGCTACTCGTCAACATCAACTAGAGATAGAACAACGTTGCAGACAACTTAGCGCGGACCTTCTCAGGAGGACACGGCCATGAAGAATAAGCTGTTGCTCCTAGTCTGCCTAGCTGCAATTACCTTGAACGTGGAAATTTGGACCGTATCAAGCGTTTGGTCATTGCGAATAATGACCTTGACGCTTTCAAACTTGATCATTATGACAATCGCCGTCTATCAGAAAATTCAAAGTCATGGAGATATGAAAAAATGAATGAACAAACAAAAACTGAAAATACAGAAAAATCAGGAGAAGTAGAAGAATTTGTTACAGATGCTTTACGAGGACCGC
>Ga0315274_10010839_pt1 | contig 13114 bp, 8 predicted proteins | sample YL17G02_20_MG_FD_203700 | JGI IMG/M metagenome (GOLD analysis project Ga0315274, IMG submission 203700) | Sediment microbial communities from Yellowstone Lake, YNP, Wyoming, USA - YL17G02_20 | ecosystem: Environmental > Aquatic > Freshwater > Lake > Sediment | place: USA: Wyoming | collected... | reverse complement strand
AACACGCAGAATCTTGTTGACAGAGAACTTGTTGCAAGATCGCCAGGGATGAAATACAAGCATTATGCGCCCAAGGCGGAATTACTAGTCGTGATTGGTAGTGACAATGATGTTCAGAGGAAAATCAATGAGCTGATAAATGATTTCGATACGAAGGGTATGCGAATCGGTGTGGCGACCACAACTGGCAAGAAGTATCATGTCAACCACATCGAGAGTCTCGGGGTTACAAAGCAAGAGATAGCCAAGGGCTTGTTTGACGTTCTGAGAAGATTCGACGAGGTAGATGTTGACGTAATACTGGTTGAGGGGGTTGATGAGGAGGGTCTAGGCCTAGCTATAATGAATCGACTTAGGAAAGCTTCTGGCCACCGGGTCATTGACGCTTAGACGAGTCGTATTACTTTCCTGTTCTCATACTACGCTTCAAATAGCTCTTACTCAGCTTCAAGAGATCGTAGGACTTCATCAACACTCATTAGAGACAGATCATCAAGTCTGGCTTGGCTGGCCAGAACCTTGTATGCTCCAACACATCTTTTGGAGACTTGATCGATTAGTATTGGAGGAAGATTTGGTGGCTGGCCGTCACCAGTGTATCCTCTTCTCATCAGGAAATCTCTCAGAAACTCTTTGTCCAAGGAGTGTGCTTCCTGTCTTTCACCTATACGATAATGTTTCTTGGACCAGAGTCGGGCTGAATCATGAGTTGGAGGTTCATCAATTTGTATTAGTTCACCTTTGACTTTGCCATATTCAAGCTTGAAATCAGGTATCATCAAATCCTTTCTTGCAGCTTCTTTCTTATAGAAGTCGTAGAGCCTGAATGTAGCTTCTTCAAGTATCGACCATTCGTCTCTCGAGACTATCCCCTTGTTAATAGCGTCACTCTTCGACAGTTCAATGTCATGTCCTACTTCACTTTTGGTAGTTGGTGTAAGTATGATCTCAGGCAATTCCTCAGCTAGTTGCAGTCCATTTGGAAGACTTAATCCACTGATGAAGTGTTCCCCCCCAATGTATTTGCGCCATGCCGAACCGTAAATGTGACTTCTGGCGACCCATTCAATATCTATTCTATCAGCTCTCAGGACTTCTATGCTTCTCTCATCGGTCTTTTCAATGAAATGATTGGGGAATATCGATTTAGTTTTCTCCAACCAGTAGGCAGATAGTTGATTGAGTGCCCATCCTTTGGACGGTATTCCATTCGGAAGAATAACATCAAAGGCTGATACTCTGTCAGTGGAGACTATGAGCAGGTGGTTTTCTTTTTCATATATGTCACGGACTTTTCCTCGTTTGAGGACAGGCAGTGGGTAGTTTGACTGTATCAGGATCTCGCTGTTCATCATTCTGAACCTCAAATTGCAGTGATAGTTAAGATTCTGAGTCTAATGAATGAAGCGGTAGTTTTCTAATCATAATCGTATTCAAATCAGCGAAAGCATTATCTGCTCGAAGATGACTGTTGTGGCCCAAAATAGTACTGCAGAATGAAGAGCCCAGTGTCGACTCTTGCGGTACCTTCCCTGATTGCGAACCTCTAAAGTGGCCTCTTGATATTGAAGATCGTATGTGAAGCATTGATTCAGCTTGAATACATCTGTAAGGTCTTGGAATTCATTTCTTTGGAAATGTCGGTGTGATGTTGGTTGGAGACATTCATGTTCTATGCGATTACGTCTTCACTGTTCTTCTCTATTTTCATGTTTGCTGCCAAGTATGTGATATCGAAGAAGATGAGCAGCTTTATTTCCTTCATTTACATGCAGGGCATTTTGATAGTAGCTATCTTCCCCATTCTGTCCTTGATAATCGCGCCAGGCCAGGTTACTCTGCCCCCTGCGGAAGTGATTCCCTACGCGTACATCTCTGGAGCAACCTCTATCATAGCCTATCTGTTGACGTATTATGGTCTAACCAAATATGATGCTTCTTCCGCTGTTCCCATTGTAGGAATAAAGCCTATCTTCGTTATCCCTCTCAGCTATGTTTTCCTCGGAGAATTCTATGGCTTCGATGTTATTCTATGGATTATCATTGCTGTTTTAGGAGCAGTCATGACTTCATGGGATGAGAACATAAGGGCAAGGCAGCTCTTCTCATTCAAGAACAAAGCACTTTGGATTTTCATGGCTGCGGCTTTTCTATACACCGCCGGGAATGTGGCCGTTAAGCCTGCGATGAAGCTGGTGACGAATTTCAACTTCCTGGTTTGGCGTGAAATCGGTTGGTTTTGTGTCTTGTTGGCATTGATGCCATTGATATTTCATGAAGAAAACTGGGCGAGTCTGCGAGGGGAATGGAGAGGTGCCTTGCGGGCTGTGCTTCTGGTCGTGTTGGCGCAATATTTCGGTTATATATTGTTGTTCTATGCTTTAGGGTTCTCTGTCCAGATCACTGAGGGGCTGAATGGTAGTCAGGGTCTTTTCGCTGTTGCTGCCGGGTTTGTGTTGTCTAGGACCAAATCAGGGTTAATTTCTGAGAGGCACGAAAGCAGAATATACCTAATAAGAGCTGTGGGGGCGTTGTTGATCCTATTTGGCACTTACGAGCTTTCCTACGCATTCAGAAGTTGACTAGAGAATTCTGCAGATATCGAATGCCTCTTTAGTTCTAGCGCGCTACATTTGGTTTCAACATGTGTGGCCAATTGATCTCGGTATTCGAGTTGGCTTATCCTTGTCAGATTTCCTGAAGCGCGCGGGGTCATACACGTATCGATACCTGATACGTCAGATGCGATGGTTTGGGAGTGTAGTCTCTGACTTGCCTCGGATAACTCATTTGTCGCTGAGGATCTCGATTCCTGGAAGGATCTTTCCTCCCACGTATTCGAGTGAGGCTCCTCCACCAGTTGAAATATGGCTGACTTCGGATTCCTTTACTCCTGCTTTTTCCAAGGCTGAGACCGAATCACCGCCAGCGATTATCGTTGTTGATCCGCGGAAATGTGCCAAAGCAATTGCCTGAGCGACGTCTGTAGTCCCGTGGGAGAACTCCCTAATCTCAAATAAGCCCATAGGACCGTTCCAAAACACGGTTCCTCCTCCAGAAGCTATTATTGACGTATATCTTTGTGAGGTTAAGGGTCCTATGTCAAATCCCTTCATATTCGCAGGGATCCCGCCCCGTACTAGCTCAGCTTGGGTAGGGAGATCAACATCTGGTGAAATTATGTGATCCTCAGGAAGCAGTATTTTCTCTTCTCTTTTTAGAATCTCGCTTCCCCAAGCTAGGACATCATTTTCTATCGGAGATTTGCCAATAGAGACTCCTTTTGATGCTAGCAGAGTGTATGCTATGCAGCCTCCGACCAGCACTTTATCCACCTTCTCAATCAGGTTCTTCATTGCATCTATCTTGTCGCGAATCTTTGCTCCTCCGACCACTAGGATGAAAGGATGATCAGGCTCATCCCTGACCTTCCTTAAGTAAGTCAAATCCTTCTGCAATTGAAGGCCCGCAAGTCTGTACTGCAAAAGGGCAGGTACTCCGTAGGTCGACGAATGCTTCCTGTGGGAGGCACTGAAAGCGTCATTGACAAAGACCTCTGCAAGCGAGGCGAGGGCGCGTGAGAACTCACCATCGTTCTTCTCTTCTTCCACATGGAAGCGTAGGTTCTCAAGGAGGAGGATCTCTCCAACTCTTAGATCCTTCACAGCGTTCTCGACATCTTTGCCGATACATTCACCGACCCATTTTACCCTCTTACTGGTAAGGCTCTGGAGACGCTCAGCCGTAGGTCGCAACGACATAGCTGGATCAGGCTTTCCATCTGGTCTACCTAGATGTGACACTACTACGAGCTTTGCTCCTCTTGAACAGAGATAGTCCAATGTTGGAATTGAACTTCTTATCCTATAGTCATCGTCGACCTTTCCCTCCTTCAAAGGCACATTGAAATCAACCCTAACTAGAACGATTTTTCCATCATAGAATTCATCTGGAAAATCTGTTATAGAAGCCTTCATCCTCACATCTCCCTCATTGAGAATCAATTCCTAGCCTGTTCGACTCATTCCTAATCAAGCATAGACATCAGTAAAGGCATCAAATTCGACCCTATCGGGATAATCCCCAAGCTACCCTTTGCACAGTTCTTCTCGCAAAATCTTCCGACCCCGTCTTTCTGGAGGTTCCTTCCGGCAATAAGTAATGGTACTGGATCGTCTGAATGTGTCTTCATCTTGCACGGGGTTGCGTGGTCGGCTGTCACACAGACTAGGGTCTTCTTGAGAACCAGTACATCGAGTATCTTACCGAAGAAGTCTCTATCAACAGTCTCTATTGACTTCCTCTTTAGTTCGAAATCACCGTCGTGGGCTGGTTCATCAGGTCCCTTGATGTGGACATAGAAGCAGTCATGATATTGAAGATTACCGCACAATTCGTCAGCCTTCAGTTGGCTGTCGATACTCAGATTACCTGAGGGTGGTGGGAGTTCTATAGTTGTCATGCCAGCGAGTACTGCTATTCCTTTCTCGACCGGCATCTCGACCAAGCAGGCGAAATCGGCGTCGAAATTCTTGTTTATATTAAACAGGTCCGGTAGTCTGTCGCCTGCATCCCTGGACAGTATGGCGTTGGCTTTCAGTTTTCCAGATTGCTCACGCTTACTATTGACATGGTGATTCTCAAGTAGTATTCTTGTTTTCTGGGTGAATTCGTTGACAAGTCCTGCTGAGATCTGTGCTTCATAACTGTTGTCCAGTGGTTCGCATTTATTCACAAAAGCTTCGGCATCCTGTTTTGACTCGGCAACACCGAATCCTTTCACGCGCGCGTATGCAGGGTCGGTATTCCCGATCTCTCCTGAGAGCCTGCCGCCTATTCTCCTTATTACCAGAACCCCACGATGGCCAATAGTGCTTTTGAATTCAAAATTGGAAGGAACGGTCTCCAGACTTATTTCCGAATTGATCGATTTACTCAGCTCAGCAGCTTCAGAAGCTGAAAGGTTTCTCCCAACACGACGATCCAGAATCTTGTTGTTCTTGTCAACCGTTGCAAAATTGCATCTGAGGCCCAGCTCTCCCTTTGTCATTTTCATGCCTGAACCAAAAGCCTCCAGTGGGCCCCTTCCAGTGTAGAATCTAGCAGGGTCGTATCCAAGAATCGAGATGACTGCCACATCACTCTCAGGGGCTATCCCTGCTGAAACGGTATACATGAGCCCAAGTCTTCCTTGCTCCGCTAGCCTGTCAAGGTTTGGGGTTTCCGCGACTTCAAGAGGAGTTTTGCCTCCAAATTCCGGGATGGGGCGGTCTCCTAGACCGTCTATGACTATGTAGAGGAGCTTGTTTTCTCTCATGAGATTTCATCTGCTGGAATACTGGCCAAGCTTTTGTCTTTCTTAAGATCGCGCGCGCGCTCTGGAGTTGAACGTCGGAGAAAAAGGGAGTTTGTAACTATGATTGAGCTGAGGGCAACGGTTGCCGTAACGAACATCGGATCGAGAAGGGCGCGCTGGATCTGTTACCAATAAGACTTAGCTCCTTAGGTAGGACTGTTCAACCGGTAAAACAAAAGAACCGGATTCTAATTCCCTCAAATAACCTTGGAGGGGGCCTTGTCAAAGTCTTCTTTACAGCTTGGAGAACAGAAGTAGTAGATCTTGCCCTGATAAGTACTCTTGAATCCAGCCGCTTTTTCCTCGACATTCATACCACAGATAGGGTCTTTCACCAAGCAGTCCACCTCAAGTGAATTGAATTATCAACTGACTTATAGATTTAGCTCGGTCCTAGTTTTCACAACCTGGAATATATCACTGTGAGTCAAAATGCCCAAGAGTCTGCCTTCAGCCACAACCAAGACTTGGCCCACATCATATCTTGACATTTTCATAAAGGCTTCAATGGCTTCTCGGTCTGGACGAACCATGACTATTTTCTCATTTGGTCGCATTATATCCTTGACATAGGTAGTTTTCCACTGTTCCCTAGGAATTTGCTTCGCATCTTGGATGGACATTAGCCCCAAGATATCTCCATTTGAGAGCACCGGATATACTTCATGTCGGAATTGCAGCAAGTATTCAGTTATGAACTCCTCAATTGTCATGTCCGGAGTTACGGTCTTTACATCCCTTGTCATTATGTCGCCTATTGAGATGTTGAGAAGAGATTTGTTGATGATTGTTTGTCTAAGGCTTGATTCAGCCCCATTCTTTATGAACAGGCCGACAAAGACGAGCCAGAGCCCATTCGCCCAAAGTCCCATTAGTGCAAGCACCAAACCACCGCCGATCATAAGATAAGAGATTCCGATTCCAACGTTGGTTGCTATCCGAGTTGCTTTGACAATGTCATGCTTCCGGAGCCAGACCGCGGATCGCAGTATTCTTCCACCATCCATAGGGAAGCCCGGGAGGAGGTTGAATCCAGCTAGGAATATGTTAATCCAGAATCCATAGTCAAGGGGGGCACGAATCTGAGGTGGAAGATGTAGAATGGAACTGCCATAGACAGCTAAACCGAAGGCTGCACCCAGAAAGATGCTTGAAGCTGGGCCTGCAGCAGCCATCTTTAATTCAACTTTTGGATCTTGGGGCTCCTCAGTCATTTCAGAGACTCCACCAAAGAAGAACAGGGTGATGCGGGCTATTACCAATCCATATTTTCTTGCAACAATTGAATGACACAGCTCATGAAACAGAACTGACCCAAAGAGAAGTATGGTGGCTATAAGGCCTATGATCCAATATTCGATTGATGAAAGGCCTGGGTAATTTATCGGCATATAGCCTGCTGACAAGACCAGGAGGATCAGAAAGAAAATGAAGATCCAGCTGTAATGTACCGCTATTTGAAAGCCCGCAAGACGTCCAATTCGGAATGACAAATATCTCCCAATCCAATCTTGAGCCTGAGGTAGTTAAGTACTTTTCAGAGGAGTAATTCAAAGCAACATTTTGATGCTAGAAGTATCTCTTGGAAAAGAGGAATTCGGCGCGTGTAATATTCTCAGGAATGCCAGCAGACCAAGAGAGACAACTAGCTATGCTGAGTACAGACATGAAAGCCCCCTCTACTGGCAACTCGGGTATTGATTATGGTGGCAACTCAGGATAGCGTTACTTCGAAGTCTTCTCCTCGGTATATGACCTGCATCAACACGTAGAGGAAATCCTCTTTGCTTGGCAGTGACAGTCCTCTTGCCATGAGCCCTTCATAGACTTGGTGAGGCTTCACCTCTGCAATTGAAACAGGCACTATGACAGGAGCGTTACTCTCGTCTTCAATGTAGATTTCGCTATTTCGCCTTACAACTCGAAGTGTTGACATCTTTGTTCTTTTGGAACTCTCCTTGTCTTATTGCAGGTACAGTATTGTGTGGTTACCTATCAACTTTTTTAATCTAACGGATCTGGGGCGCTTCTTTTGCGTCAGAAGCAACTCGAAGCAAAATATCTGGCGCATTTCAGATGTTCAGAGAGAATACTAGTAAGGCTGAAGATTAAGAAAGCCGGGGCAAACTAGCCGAGTATTTCAAGTCTTGCCGTCTACTCCGCAGCTTGAGTATTTCAAACCACAGCACACTCGTCCCTCCGGCCCCTAGGCACACCAACAGATCAAAAGGGTGGAGGAAAGAAAAAGAGAAGAGTTCCTGGAGGATTGGCACATATAATACCAAGCCAAGAAAGAGAACCGCTCCGCCGACAACCCACCAAAGTGCTCTATTTGGCGAACGTAGAGTGGCTGGAATTGTTCGCAACCAAGAACGATTTGTAAGCATCAAGCCGAGATTTGCAATGACAAGAGTTGTAAAGGTCATTGCTCGGGCCTTCAGCTCTCCACTACCCAAAGCTATTGTGCCGCTGAATACTACAAGAAGAACAAGAAGCAGAACACAACCCTGTAGAAGGCTGAGTACTATAGTCCTCATATTGTAAAGTGATTCGTTTAGCTTTCTAGGAGGCTTCTTCATGATATTTGCTTCCTCTGGCTCTTCTTCAAAGACTACCGAGCAAGCAGGATCAATTATCAACTCAAGGAAGACAACGTGAACAGGGAAGAGGACTAGTGGCCATCCAAACAGAACGGGGACAAGTGACATACCAGCTATCGGCACATGAATAGACAGTATATACGCGGTAGCCTTCTTCAAATTGTCAAATATTCGCCTACCCGTTCTGACGGCGGCAACGATAAATGCAAAATTGTCGTCAAGCAGTACAAGTGATGAAGCTTCTCGGGCTACATCGGTTCCAGTATTTCCCATGGCAATGCCGACGTTCGCTGATTTTAGCGCCGGTGCATCATTCACTCCATCGCCTGTCATGGCGACAGTTTCGTGATTTGCCTTTAGGGCATTGACAATTCTAAGTTTCTGCTCAGGGACAATCCTTGCGAAGATATTTACATTCCTGACACGCAGTCCAAGTTCCGCATCGCTCAAAGCATCCAACTCATCGCCAGTGATATACTCGTCAACTGATTTCATGCCGACTTGTCGAGCAATGCTCTGGGCTGTGGCCGGATAGTCTCCCGTAACCATCACCACCCGTATGCCGGCGGTGTAGCATTCACTGATGGCATCAGCGACCTTCGGGCGAATCGGATCTGCAAATCCAACAAGGCCCAGAAATTTGAAGGTGAAATCGTGTTGTTCCTCTGGTAATTCGGTTCTCCTGAAGTATGCTCGTGCTACACCCAGAACTCGCAGCCCTTTTTCAGCCATGGTATTAACCTGCAAGGAAAGCTCCTTCATATCCACCTCTCCAAAATGACAGAGATCTGCAATGTCTTCAGGTGCCCCTTTGGCTGCAATGATATACTCAGCGCCATCGCGCGACCTCCAAACATTTGACATTACAAGCAATTGCTGTGAAAGCGGATACTCTTGCAGGAGCTCCCAATCTCCGTGCAAGTGCGCTGTACCTACGAGGTCTATTTCACCAAACCTTATCAGGGCTTTTTCCATCGGGTTGAAGGGATCCCGCTTACAGGCAAGAATGCTGAATTCTACAAGTTCATGAAATGGTTCAGGAATGGGGCTGGCTTTTGTAGAATGAGGATAGTATGTCTGTCCGTTTGAGAAGAATACGTAAACAGACATCTTGTTTTCGGTAAGCGTTCCGGTCTTGTCCACACAGAGCACCGTCGCTGCACCGAGGGCCTCAATTGCTGGCGCATTTCTGGTGAGTACGTTGTTCCTTGATAATCGCCAAGCACCAAGAGCAAGAAATACGGTGAGTACTACAGGGAACTCTTCAGGCAGAATTGCCATGGCAAGAGTGATCCCTGCCAGAAAACCATGAATCCAATCAGAACGGATAAGCCCGTACGCAATCACAACAATCGCGCAAAGGCTGAGGCCAATGATAGCAGTAGTCCGAACGAGACGTTCGGTATCCTTCTCAAGTCGTGATTCTTCCCTGTAAGAGGTCTGCAATGACTTTCCGATCTTGCCAATCTCAGTTGTGGCTCCTGTCGCTCTGACCTTTGCTACCGCATGTCCTTGTACAACGAGTGTTCCTGAGTATACGAGAGGTTGATCGTCCCCCCCGGGTCGATCTGCAAGAGTTCCGCCATCCCATTGTACCTTACGAACTGGAAGGGATTCTCCCGTGAGTAAGGATTCATCGATCATCAAGTTGCTGGAAGAGAGCAATATTGCATCCGCAGGTACACGATCTCCTTCAGAGAGGACGAGTACGTCTTCGCAGACAACTTCACGGCCAGAGATACGCTTACGTTCTCCATCGCGAATCACATGTGCCCTTGGGCTAGATAAATTTCTTAGTGCTCTTAGTGCGTTTTCAGCTTTCTGTTGCTGATATATGGTGATGCCAATGATTACAGCGACAAAGCTCATCAGCATTATTCCTTCCTGAAAATCCCCCAGTATGAAGTAGATCGAGCCGCTTGCTACTAGCAATAGGAACATGGGCTCCCGAAGAATCTCAATGCCGATCCTGAGGACACTGCGCCCTTCTGCAGATGGTAGTTCATTAGGTCCATCCTGCTCCAGCCTTTGAATAGCTTCTCTATTGGAAAGCCCAGAAATGGAACCTACATCTACAGGCTGCATCAATGCTTTCGACCGTACACTATCTTCTGGGAATCTATAGCGCGCGCTGTGAAGATCCCGGCTACAACGGTGCATGCAATCAAGAGTGCAAGTCTTGGGTTCTTGAATTGTCTGAGGAGAACTTGTGTGCGACTGAAGGTTTGCTTAGGTAATTCATTGTATCCAAATTCTTTTGGTCGCTGTCTAACTTCCTGCTCCGTTAAGCCCTGTTCGCTAGTCTTGAGAGTTTGATGTAGATCCGCTTGCGGGATCGACCAGTAATCCTTGCGTGGGTTGACTAGCTTTTCTCTTGTCGTGGTATTGCATCCGCCTCAGATTCCGCCCTGTTGCAGCCAGGTCCGATATAGGCGTTATGTTATTATCGTGGGCTTAATGCCGCCAACACTAGGCGCGCGCTTTATTGCCTCAATTTTCCTTTTGATTATCCCTGCAATTTACTTCTCAGGACGCTCTAACAGTGGAGGAGGCAAGCATCATACCTCGACGGATATTGATTCCAAAAGCAGAGCAAACATGCTATTAGTCTATCTATGACTAATGACAGAACAAATACGATGGAATCGTTGCGCGCATATTGCGCTTTCCTCTAACGAGTCGTTTAGTCCGAAAAACACTGAGGTTTCACTACAGATAACCCCATGTCTGCAACAAGTCTCCATCTCGATTCCAACGTTCTCCAATGTCCGTCCGATAGAACATATTCGGTATGATCACGTTCCTAACTCGATTGTAGGTTTCTTTGCGGGCGTCCTCCAATGTGGGGCCAGAACCAGTAACGACTAACGCGTAGCCAGAGTTGCCTGCGAGACGCCAGTCTCCATCGACGAGTTTAGCGTCACCATGGTGAATACCGTTTGACATGACCTTTTTGAAAATGATCACTGCATCCTCTGAGTAGCGTCTGTAGGCGGCAGGATCTGAGAACGGATAGGGCGGAACCGCGACTACGACACCGATCTGAAATCCTCGTTGAGTACGTAGATTGAATTGTTGCCTGTTTGCCAAAGCATACAAGAAATCACTCCATCGGCTTAGGATACCTTCCATCTGGATATTGATCGTTGGATAGCCAAACCGGGGTGTAATCTCCAATGGGTAGATTCCGCGGGCGTTAACGATGCAGTTGATGTCAAAGTATCCGACATATCCCATCTCCGCCAAGAGTGTTGTGAATTTTGGCAGGGTCTCGTCATAAAGGCGGGTTCGCTCTGACCAAAACATCAGAGTTCCCATCTCGCCGGTGCTGGGACCTATTTCCTCATTGAACATTCGTTTGTGCTCGAAGTTGATACATGCAGGCAAAATGAACTCTTGCCCATTGAAGAATGCGCCCACAGCTACTTCGACACCAGACACGAATCTCTGTAGCTGGAAGCTTTTGATTTTGGTGCTCCAAGTGCTTTTGTAGCGTTCAAGTATAGATACTATGTCAAGTCCATCTTCTTCTTGGCCTACAAATGATAGGACTTTTTCCTCTTGGGCCTTGCCGCTCGGTTTCACAACGTATCTTCCTGAATTATCTTTGACGAATTTGATCGCATCATCGAATGTAGTGAACTCCCAAGATGGAACGGTCTGAAGGCCAGCCTTCTTGAGCTGTTCTTGACCAAAGTCACGGTCTATCTCCAAGCAGTCGCTTGCTGCAGTTCCACCTACCACTGCTTTTCCTTCTTTGCGCATACGTTCTGCTGCAGCGCCAAAGCCTATGTCATCAAAGACGATGATATCAGCCCAATCCTTAAGGGACTCCCAGTCGCCCACTTTCTCGACAAAGCCATCCGAGATGTCCTTGTCTGTTTTGCTCGCAATGTAATATCGTACTTGGTTTCCTTCGTTCTTGACAGCATATGCAAGGTCGCCGATCAAACCAACATCCGAAACGAACAGGAAGTTTCTTGATGGAGTTAGGGAATCATTCTGCTTGACTGAGGCAGTCTGCTCCCGAATGCTACTGCCCTGAGGTTTTTCGCTAGTCATGTTCATCAACAATTACACGTTGTAGTCTATAATTGCATCGAAATCTCAAGAAACGAATCTGAATCGAAGACTCTGAAGTCCAAATCGTATTTTGTAGGCCCCCTGCAATTAGCAATTCCATCTCTGAACATTCATGACGGCTTCAGGTATTCGCCCAGGAATTTGGCAATTCTCTTATGGGCATCAACACGATTGTCAAGTCTTCGGAATTCATGTCCCTCATCTTGGTAGACCACTAGATCAAACACCTTACCCAATTTCTGAAGCATATCCTGTGCATGCTTGGTTTCAGAAGCTGGGCAGCGAGGGTCATGTGCCCCTGAAATAAGATGGACTGGCGCCTCAATATCGTCGATGAAGAAGATAGGCGAAGAGTTACGAAAGCGATCGTAATCTTTCTTTGGATCACCCATATTCTCACGGTCCCAATACTGCAAGTCCTCACGCTCGTTCTCGATTTCTGTGAACCAGTTAAGAAATGGCACCATTGCAGCGCCGGCAGCCCAGTATTTGGGGAACTTGGTTAGGGCGCATAGGGTCAAGTATCCCCCATAGGACTCTCCTAGAAGACCGATTCTACTTGGATCTGTAAGCTGTTTCTCGATTAGGTAACCTGCAGCGGCGACAACGTCATCTAGGTCTTTGTTACCCAGAACGAATCGATTTGCTTCCCGAAATTCTCGCCCGAATCCGGAACTGCCTCTGTAGTTTGGAACAACGACGACATAGCCTAGACTTACGAGATGCTGGATTGAGGGATGCCATTCATTCATGTGCTGCAATGTGGGACCGCCGTGAACGTAGATAAGTGAAGGGCCAGGCTTCGCGGGATTAAATGTCTTCGGGAGATAAAGTAAAGTTGGAATTTCCAACCCATCCTTGCTAAGATAGCTAACAGAAGAACCCTTGACGAACAGTGTAGGGTCAATCGTGCTGGGAAGAGAGTTCGTAAGTTGATGAAACTCCTGATTATTCAGGTTCACATTCCACAGATCTGGAGGGTGACTTGGATTTGAGAATGTGAAGAACATCGTTTCAGGATCACGGCCAAACCCGATCTGTGCGTGCACACCCTCCTTGAACTCTAGAATATCCG
>Ga0315274_10010838_pt1 | contig 13116 bp, 11 predicted proteins | sample YL17G02_20_MG_FD_203700 | JGI IMG/M metagenome (GOLD analysis project Ga0315274, IMG submission 203700) | Sediment microbial communities from Yellowstone Lake, YNP, Wyoming, USA - YL17G02_20 | ecosystem: Environmental > Aquatic > Freshwater > Lake > Sediment | place: USA: Wyoming | collected... | reverse complement strand
CGATAATTCGAGAATAGCGATTCGAGAATCGTCCACGAATCCCTACTCTCTACTCTCGAATCTCTATGAAAAATCTCTTCCTCTCCCGTATCCACGCCTTCGGCCACGCCTTTCGCGGCTGGTGGTACGTCATCCGTACGCAGCGCAACGCCTGGATCCATACGCTCGTTACCACACTGGTCATCCTACTGGCGCTCTGGCTGCGCCTGCCGGCTCGCGATTGGGCGGTGCTGTTCGTGACGATTGCCCTGGTGTGGACAGCGGAATTTCTCAATTCTGCCCTGGAGGCGGTGGTGGACTTGGCCAGCCCGCACCACCATCCGCTGGCAAAGGTGGGCAAGGATGTGGGTGCGGCCGCTGTCCTGATCGCCGCGCTGACATCCATCTTTGTTGGTCTGCTCATCCTCGGTCCACCGCTGTGGGGCAAGGTATCCCCCTTGTTTGTCAAGTGATTACGTTTCACGCTTTACGAAAGCGTAAAACGTAATGGAGATGAAGATGGCCCTCTCTTTCAAATTCGGCACCGTCGGTTCCCCCGCAGCCACGCCTCCCAGGCCCGGCGGGACGGTGGGCGGGATACAGTACACGGCTTCCATCGGCCTGGATGCGCTGGAGCTGGCCTGGGTGAACGGTGTGCACGTCGGCGAGACAACTTGTGCGGCGATCAAGAAAGCCGGTAAAGAGGCGGGCGTCTCGCTTTCGGTACACGCGCCCTATTACATCAACTTGAATGGCGAGGACGAGAAGTGGCCGCGCCTGCGTAAATACCTGATGGACGCAGCGCACTTCGGCAACCTGGCTGGCGCGACCGACATCATCTTCCATCCTGGCACGTACTTTGGCCGCCCGGCCGACGAGGTGCTCAAGGTGACGATCCCGCGCCTGCAAGGTTGTGTGGATGAACTGCGTGCTGCTGGCAACCCGGTCACGCTGCGCCCGGAGACGAGCGGTAAGGCAGCCATGCTCGGTTCGCTAACCGATACGCTCGCGATGGCGCGTGAGATTCCGGGTGTGGTCCCTTGCGTGGACTTTGCCCACCTTCACGCCCGTCTCGGCGATGGCTCGATGAATAGCTATGACGAGTGGATGGCCGCGCTGGATTTCTATCGCAAGTCGCTCGGGGACGAAGCCATACAGCATTTACATATCCACCTTTCGGGCATCAATTACGGTCCAAGGGGCGAGAAGAATCACCTGGTCATGGAAGAAGCCGATATGGACTTCAAGACGCTGATGCGCGCCTTGCACGAGTCGGGCGCGCAAGGCCGCATCCTGTGCGAAAGCCCCGTCCTGGAAGTGGACGCGCTGAAGTTCAAGGCGTTGTGGATGGAAGTGAGCGGGGAGGGTGAATGACCGATCCGCTTCTGCGCACGAAGCGTTCCAGGAGACTGGGATCTCGCGCCGGGATTTCATGGTTGAGGGCTTTGACCGCAACGATTTCCCCCGTCTGAGTATCCGTGGCGCGGTAAACATCGCACATCCCACCGCGGCCGAGCAGATCTTTTTCAAGATCGTTGATGGTAAAGCGTTGGGCGATGGTTTGGTTTGGGCTCATGCACTGTCTCCCAATTCGGCCAGCAGTTCTGCGATAGTAGATTCCAGGTCCCGGGCACGGCCGCGTTCCTTTGCTGCTGCAACAATATCTGGTGGCAATTCGGCTTCGAGTTTGGCAATCAATGGTGCGGCTTGATCTTTAGCCATTTGCCAACTTATCGGATGGTGAATGACCAGAGTCAGAAGTTCCAATCCCTTGTCCATTTTCCCTTCGGCCTTCATAAGTGAAGCTATTCCGATAAGATCAAGTATGACAAGGCTCATTCGCCTAAGACTAACATCGTACATCAAGGCACGATGGAGACAGTCCCTAGCTTCAAGCAAGGTTCCCATTCTACAGACTGCATTTCCAAGAACCCTGACAGGCCATGAAACATCTACATGGTAAACCTCTCTGTAGAGTTCGAGGCTTTCCTGGGCAAATTGGGCAGCCGCTAAGTATTCACCCATTATGTTGGCCAATTCACCCAAATCTCCTAGTTCGTCTGCAACTCCCCTTTTATCCCCGGTTTCCTTGTAAAGTGCGAGGCTTTCTTGGAACAACCTCCGAGCCTCTTCATATTCCCGTAGTCCAATAGCATCGATACCCAAATTGCCAATGGAACGGGAAATGCCTTCCTGATCGCCGGTTTCTCTACACAGGGAAAGCATCACCTGATGAAGTTGTTTCGCCTCAGGATATTCGCCCAGGATCCAAGAGTTATAGCCCAAGCCGCTGAGCGATTTGGTTATCCCTTCTCGATTGTCAACCTTTCGGAATAATGCCAGGCTGTCTTGGAAATATTTTTTTGACAGTATATAGTTTCCCTGGTGGAGTTTAGCCCAGGCTAGTCCATTCAGGGAAAGGGCAATTCCCCTCTGGTCGCCAATTTCTTTGAATATGGCCAATGCTTCAAGGCATTGTTCGTCTTCCGGGCTATCGCTCCCATAAGTTCCCCCACATCCCCCTAAGTAGCTTAAGGCGCAAGCAACTTCCCTTAGGGCGCCAAGATCACGAAAGATTACCAAACTTGCTTGGAAGAGCGGTTCGACTTTCTCTTCCAGTCCAAGAGATTCACAAAACCGCCCCTGCCACACAAGAGCCTTTCCCAAAACCAGCCGGGATTCGGGATGAGCATTTCCCTCTTGATCGCCAGACAGCATTTGCACAGCGCTACCAACAACTTCTTCTCCCTTTTTGAACCAACCTTGGATGCGGTAGGTTTCAGCCAGGCTTTCCAGACAGCAGTTGATTTCTTCTATCTTGCCTCGGCTAACTGCCCAATCCCAAGCTGCCCGTAAATTCTCGTTTTCAATTATGATTTCTGGCAGTACCTGTTTCTGTTCCTTGCTCACCAAACGAGTTTCTCTTTGCTGAAGAAACTTTGCATAATAGGTGCAATGCCGGTCCTTGCAAGCCTGCTCATCTTCGGGTGCTCGAGCCAGCTTTTCTGCCGCATACTGGCGCAACAGCTCGTGGATTCCATATCGCCCACTGGAACTGCGTTGCAGTAATGACTTGTCAACCAACCCCATCAATTCACGCAACGATGCGCCCGTCACCTGCTGGGCTGCTTCGCGGGTGAAGCCGCCGCGAAACACAGAGAGTTTCTTGAATACTTCCTGCTCGCCGGGTGTGAGCAGATTCCACGAGTAATCAAAGACTGCCCGCATGCTGTGTTGCCGGTCGGGCAGGTCGCGTTGTTCTGTCTCCAGAAAGTCCAGGTTTTTTTCGATTTCCTTGGCAATCTCTTCAAGAGCAAGCATCTCCACCCATGACGCCGCCAACAGGATGCCCAGCGGCATTCCCTCCACCAGTTTGCAAATGCGTGCGACGTATTTCAGGTTATCGGGAGTCAACTCAAAGTCCGGGCGGACGCGCCGGGCGCTCTGCAAGAACAACTTGACGGCGCTGTATTCCATCGCATCGGCTGGGGTCTCCCAATCGGGGAAGTCCATGCCGCTCAGGTGAAAGAGTTGTTCGCCCTGCACATTCAATCGGGCGCGCGATGTTGAGAGGATCTTCACTGGCGGAGCGGTATTCAAAATTTCGCCCACCAAATCCACTCCCGAAAGCAGATGCTCGAAGTTATCCAGGATCAACAACATGGATTTCTCGCGCAGGTAATCGAGCAACTGCTGGCGCGGCTCGCCTCCTTCGTAAAAGGAAAAGCCAAGCGCCTGCGCTGTGGCTGGAACGATGGCCTCACTGGAATCAATCGACGCTAAAGGAACGAAGTAGACGCCATTTGGATAATGATTCAATTGAGCCGCGCCCGCCTCAAGCGACAGGCGTGTCTTGCCCATGCCGCCTGCGCCAAGGATGGTCACCAAACGCACTGCCGGGTCATTCAATAGCCGGGCAAGTTCGGTCAGTTCTGCCTGCCGTCCCACAAATGATGTTAGCTGGGTTGGAAGATTGTGCTTTGCTCTTTGTGCCGATGGAGTGGGTGTGTCAAAACGACTCCCGGTGGAAACAGGATGCGATGGAGTAACAACCTGCCAGCCCTTCAACATGGCTTCCAACTCGGCTCCCACCAGGCGGACGCTGGGGATGCGCTGCTGAGGGTCTTTCTGCAACATGCGGTAGATCAGGTCAGCCAAAGCATCGGAGATGTTGGGATCAATCTGGGCTAAATCGGGGACGGGTTGGGTCAGGATGGCTGTGAGTTTGGAAGTCAACGACTCGCCTGTGAAGGGCAGGCATCCTGCCAGCATTTGGAATAACATCACCCCGAAAGACCAGATGTCTGCCCGTTCGTCCAATTTCTCCCCATTGCACGCTTCCGGGCAGAGGTAATCCACCGTGCCTACCAGTACTCCTGTTTGCGTCAGGTGGGGAGTATCGGCAATGTAAGCAATGCCAAAGTCGGTCAAGCGCGGCGTGCCATCTTCAGCCAATAATACATTCGCAGGCTTGAGGTCGCGGTGGATGATGCCCAGGTGGTGAGCGCGGGTCAATGCATCTGCCACCTCAAGGGCGATTTGAATGACGCGTTCATTGGGCAATCGTTCATTTGTAGCTAATAAATCTTGTAGTGAGCCTCCCCCAACATACTCCATCACAAGATAATGATGCCCTTCTTCTTCAACCGCCGCGACCATGCGCACGATATTGGGATGATTGAGTTGACGCAGGGCTTTGCCTTCGCGCACGAAGCGTTCAAGGAGACTGGGGTCACGCGCCAGGATTTCAGGGTTGAGGGCTTTCACTGCAACGATTTCCCCTGTCTGGGTATCGGTGGCGCGATAGACATTGCCCATCCCGCCGCGGCCGAGCAGATCTTGAATTTCGAAGCGATTGGCGATGAGTTGGCGAGAAGTCATTACTTTTACTCCTCCTACATGGGTTTATTGTTGCCATGACGATGGCAGGCGTAAACTGCTTCGAGAGCAAACCGCGCCGCCAGCAGGGCTCCACGTTGACCCTCATCATAACGAGGCGAAAAGCAACACAAATCAAAACCCGCGATTGGCACGGCACTGGTAACCTTCCGCATAATGGTTAGAATTTCGCGCGGTGTAAACCCTGCTGCATCCGGATACTTTTGCGCCGGGCAGAAGCTGGGGTCAACGACATCAATATCGAGCGAGATGTAAACGGCTTCAACGCCTTTCAAGCGATCATCCAACTCCTTGCAGATGGACGGGAGACCCCGTTCATCGGTCTCCTGTATGGTTATCACCCGCACACCGTTTTGGCGGGCATATTCGATCTCATGCGGCGATTGTCGCACGCCACGCGGACCAATAATTGTGATGTTCGCTGGACGAAGGTGTCCTTCGTCAATCAGGGTACGCCACTGGGAACCTGCCCATAATGGGGGAGATGGATGAAGGTCCAAATGCGAATCGAATACCACTACGCCAAGACGCTGGGTATTTCCTTGTTGCAGTCCACGGATGAGAGGCAGCGGTACCAGATGGTCGCCTCCCAGCGCGACAGTCACGCCTCCAGCCTGACCGGTTTGGCGGGCAACCGCCTCTGCGCTTTCGAGGGTGTGGTTTCCAGCGTCAACGATCCGCAGGTTGTCCGAGAGACAGGTGAAATCGAGCTCGGCGGCAATCCCGCCCTCGTGCTCGAGCGAGTAGATGACGCTTGCGCGGCGGATGGCATCCGGCGCTTCATCGGCTCCGAAGCGGGCGTAGAAGGATTCGGGAGGGCGCGATCCTGGGGGATAGAGAGTGTGGCGGTCTCCCACGAGGATGCCTTCGTACGGGACTCCCAGCAGAACAACGTCTCCTGTGTCGCCTTCGGCGAGTGGTGCTTCAAAGAGTGTGGGAACATCTCCATGAAGGATTTGTGCAAGTCTGCGTTCAGCCATATTAACTCCTTTTTTTTTCTGTTACAGTCCAAAAAGCCGGGCGGCTTATCTTGATGCCTCATCACTCAGGGCCAGTTCAATTGCCTGCTCCAGCGTCATCGCGCGTCCTTCCTCCCAAGCCATCTCAAACCTTTTCCGTTGAAGGGGGGCTACATCGCGGAGATAAGCGACATGATCGGCGGCTTCAAAATCTGCGCCGAGGGCGTGACGTAACTGTGCAGTGGCGGCAAAGAGGCGCGCGGCGCGCTCCAATTCTCCGGCTCGGACAATCGCGCCGGCAATCCCTTCGAGACACATGATGATTCTCCGCCCTTCTCCAATTTCTTTCGCGATGAGTAAGCTCTTCCAAAATCGTTCGGTGGCTCTCACCAGGTCACCTTGCTGTAACGACACATGTCCTAAATTATGAAGCAAGGTGGCGATTTCTCGTTCGACTCCAATCCTTTGGGCTATTCCCAAACTCTCCTCATACAAGGTCGCCGCACGGTCATAGTCACCCTTGAGTCGTACGGCTTCTCCGAGACGTTCTAGCGCAAAGCAGATGTACCAAGTCTCCCCCAATTCGCGGCTCACTTTGAGAGCTTCTTCTCCAAAAGCCATTGCGCTCACGGAATCTCCCTTGTGCTCCGCGACACGTGCCATCATCATCAATGCCCAAGAAATGGATGCTTTGTCATTTAAATCACGACCGATTCTCAGACTGTCTTCCAGAAACGACATGGCTTTTTCGAATTGGTCGGGTTGTCCCGATAGAAAGATCCCAGCCCAGGACAGCACATGGGCCATCGCGGAAGTCTGCCTGGAAGTACTTCGGGCAAGTGTTCGCTCTATCCACTGTTTTGCTTCTTCAAAGTGACCATGCAACCACCAGAACCATAGTACCGCAGCCACCAGCCTTAGACCACTTTCTGGATCACATTCCGGTTTCTGGCTCCATTCTAGGGACACTCTGAAATTGTCCAACTCGAACTCCATCCGACTGAGCCATTCTCGTTGGTTAGGTCCTTTGAGTTGCTTATCCGCACCTTCCGACCATTTTATGAAATAGTCGAGATGGCGATCTCTCACCCTTGCGTCATCGTGCGTATCCAGCAGACGGTCGCGCGCATACTGGCGTAAAAGTTCGTGCATGTCGTAGCGTCCTGTCGGAGCGCGGTGCAACAACGACTTATTCACCAGTCCCATCAACTCGCGCAATGTTGCATTTGTAACTTGCTGGGCTGCTTCGCGGGTGAAGCCGCCGCGAAACACAGAGAGTTTCTTGAATACTTCCTGCTCGCCGGGTGTGAGCAGATTCCACGAGTAATCAAAGACTGCCCTCATGCTGTGTTGTCGGTCGGGCAGGTCGCGCTGTTCTGTCTCCAGAAAGTCCAGGTCCTTTTCGATTTCTTTTGCGATCTCTTCAGGAGCAAGCATCTCCACCCATGACGCCGCCAACAGGATGCCCAGCGGCATTCCCTCCACCAGTTTGCAAATGCGTGCGACGTATTTCAGGTTATCGGGAGTCAACTCAAAGTCCGGGCGGACGCGCCGGGCGCTCTGCAAGAACAACTTGACGGCGCTGTATTCCATCGCATCGGCTGGGGTCTCCCAATCGGGGAAGTCCATGCCGCTCAGGTGAAAGAGTTGTTCGCCCTGCACATTCAATCGGGTGCGCGATGTTGAGAGGATCTTCACTTGCGGAGCGGTATTCAAGATTTCGCTTACCAAATCCACTCCCGAAAGCAGGTGCTCGAAGTTATCCAGGATCAACAACATGGATTTCTCGCGCAGGTAATCGAGCAACTGCTGGCGCGGCTCGCCGCCTTCATAAAATGAGAAGCCGATTGCTTGAGCAGTGGTAGGGATAATGGCTTCAATGGACTCAAGCGGAGCAAGGGAAACGAAGTACACTCTATGCTTGAAATTTTTCAGTTGCGCCGTGCCTGCCTCGAGAGCCAGGCGCGTCTTGCCCATGCCGCCTGCGCCGAGGATGGTCACCAAATGCACCGCCGGATCATTCAGCAAGCGGGCGAGTTCGGTCAGTTCTGCCTGCCGTCCCACAAATGCTGTTGGCTGTATTGGTAAATTATGTTTTGCTTTTAGCGCCGATGTGGGTGTTTCAAAACGTCTTTCTTCCTGGATTACGCGGGATGGAGTGACTGGCTCGCGTCCCTTCAACATGGCTTCCAACTCAGCTCCCACCAGGCGGACACTTGGGATGCGCTGCTGGGGGTCTTTCTCCAGCATGCGATAAACCAGGTCGGCCAAAGCGTCGGGGACTTCTGGCGTATATTGTGTCAGATCGTGGATGGGGTGGGTCAGGATGGCTGTGAGTTTGGAAGTCAATGACTCGCCTGTGAAGGGCAGGCATCCTGCCAGCATTTGGAATAACATCACCCCGAAAGACCAGATGTCTGCCCGTTCATCCAATTTCTCCCCATTGCACGCTTCCGGGCAGAGGTAATCCACCGTGCCTACCAGTATTCCTGTTTGCGTCAGGTGGGGAGTATCGGCAATGTAAGCAATGCCAAAGTCGGTCAAGCGCGGCGTGCCATCTTCAGCCAATAATACATTCGCAGGCTTGAGGTCGCGGTGAATGATGCCGAGACGATGTGCGCGGGTGAGCGCATCTGCCAAATCGAGGGCGATCTGAATGACACGCTCATTGGGCAGTTGTCCATTCGCGAATAATAAATCCTGCAATGAACCTCCCCCAACATATTCCATGACGAGATAATGACGCCCATCTTCTTCAACAGCCGCGACCATCCGCACGATATTGGGATGGTTGAGTTGACGCAAGGCTTCGCCTTCGCGCACGAAGCGTTCGAGGAGCGTAGGATCGCGCGCCAAGATTTCAGGATTGAGGGCTTTGACTGCGACTGTTTCGCCAGTTTGAGTATCGGTGGCGCGATAGACATCGCCCATCCCGCCCCGGCCAAGCAGATCCTTTTCGGGATTGTTGATTGTGAAGCGATTGGCGATCAATTTTCCCATAACATTACTTAAGCACTGCTTCAAGGGTTCGGGTTGTGGCAGCCAATCGCTCCGAAAGCAGGCGGGCGGCAAACTCATGGAAGGTCGCCGCAAGTTCGGGCTCTTTTTCTTTCATCTCGGAAAGCGCCGCTCGTGTCAGACGATAAGCGGTTACTGGCGAGTCCGCGATGACGGAAGTGGTGCAGGTCGTGCCTAGATATAGACCTGGTTCCCCAATTGCTGTTCCAAATCCAAGTGTTTGCAATCGCACTCGTTCTTGATTCCCCAGTTCGAGATGGATGGACACCATGCCCATCTCGATAAAATATAGGCAATCCGCTTCATCCCCTTGATGGATCAGGGTTTCGCCCTTCTTGAAGTTGACGCGTTCCAGAAAACTCATCAAGCGTGTGGTATGGGTCTTTTCGAAGCCGCTATCTGCCAATTGCGCGCTCAATGTGACTGGCGTGTGCAAGGTTGTGACCTGCTCGATCTCGAGCAACTGCTCCTCGCACCATTCCAGGCCATGATCGAGGTCCGGAAAGATGCGTACACCTGGGTCGCTTTCCGACAAGCCGTCCAGCTCCAACCGGCGTCGCATTGGCTCTGTTAGGTGGGTCAGTACCAGGGTGATCTTCTGCGCTTCAGCCAGCTGCTTCCCCTTCACAAAACTTATTACAGCCGACGAATCCATTCCATTGACGCGGCGGAAGTCCAGGAGAATGTAGTGCACTGGCGGCCGGCTCCTGTCCCCCACGCGCGACCGAATTTGATCCAACAGCGCATTGGCTGTTCCGAAGAAGATGAATCCTTGCAGTTCAAGGATATGGATGTGCTGGCCCAATTCTTTGGCGAGCACCCGCTGGTGATAAGTGCAACGTTCGACGTTACTTCTCATCTCCGCTCCGGAAAGGGCGTGATAGATAACGTTGATGCGGCTGTAATTCACTACAAACAGGATGATGGCTGCGACCAGACCCACGCCCACTCCCACCAGGAAGCTTGTCGCGCCGATCACGACGAGGATCAGAAGGACAACTGCGTAATCGGTGTGTGAAAGTTTTGACCAGCCGGCAATCAGCCACTCGAAAAGAAAATCCAAGCCCAGAAAAAGCAACAACCCGCCGAGGATCGGCTTTGGGAAAAAAGCCAGCAGTGCAGACCCGGCAAACAGCATCACCGCGCAGATTGCCCCGGCTACCAGCCCCGGCAGGCGGCCACGCGCACCAGTACGATAGCTGAGCGAGGAAAAGCTCAGGGCATGGTAGCCAACCGTGCCGCCCAAGAACCCTGAAAAGATGTTGGCGATCCCGGCTGCGCGCAGTTCACGGTTCAGGTCGATATCGCGGCGAATGACCAGCTCCAGGCCCGAGGCATTGAGAAGCAGGCTGACCACGCTCAGGATGAGAACGATGGCGATATTGCTGCCCTGTCCCAGAATGGACGCCCAGTTTGCGGCCAGCAGGTTTTTCAGCGCCAATGGTTGCCAGGTTATTTCTCCTGATACCCCTCCCAACAACAAGCCTTGCCTGGTTGCTTCTTCAACGGAGGTACCCGTCACCAGCAATGAGAAGTAAAACAGGACGATAGCCCCAATCAGAATCCCCGGCATTACCAGAACGTGGCGAATGTTTCGTAAGCCAAAAAACAGGAGGAGGGCGAAGATGGCGCCGGGAATCCAGATCACCAGCCGGTTTGATTCGAGCAATACTGGAATATTAGCGAAGTTAAGCGGCATCCCTGTCATCACGCCGAAAGAGCCCTGCAACAACAACCAGCCCGTGCCTGCCAGAAAGCCACCCACGACCGGGTAGGGAATAAAGCGCACCAGTCCGCCCAGTTTGAACAAACCCAGCGCCAGGAAAAAGATGCCGGTCAACAGTGTAGTGAAGGTGATGGCTGTCAATACTGTGGCGAGTTTATCTTCCACCCTTGATACAGAAAGTGTGGTCACCAGCCCGGCAGCGATAACTGCCAGGATGACCGACGAACTGTCCTGCATGCTACCAATCACACCCGGCACTGAACTTATTAGTGAAGTACCGATCATCACGACGGCAGAAGTGACCAGCGCAATCCCAATCCCGTATGAGAGATACGGGGTAAGCTCGCCTGAAAAGATCAAGCTTCCCATCGAAAGGGCGAAGACAACATCCGTGATGCCGATCAGCACACCCGCAATTAGACCGGGTAGAAACCGTTCCGGTTGGAATTCATCCCGTAACCAGTGAAGGATTTTCCCGCCTACAGTCCGGGTCATGGCGCCCTCCCATTTATGCCTGAAAATGGAAAAGAGTTGCGATTCAAAAAGCTTTGTCTCATTATATATGGGAACATCATCTTATCCAATATGCTGATATACCCATGTGAGAATTACAGGCATTACTGCCCAGCTTATATCCCAGGAGACGGCGCAGGTGCATCAATAGTAATCGTTAAAGCGCGGAATGAAACAAACCTGATTGGCCACAGGTGACAGCCAATTTCAAGTTGACTGTCACCTGCCTGTCCTCTTGAATGAGGATAGACGAGATATGTTACAGGTATTTATCGAGAAATTCCCGAGGCCTTAGAACTTCGACTTCTTGATACCCTGAAACTTTGAGCAAGTGCTTGTCCCCGCTGACGACGATTTTGCTTCCACTCGCCAGCGCACAGGCAAGAAATTTATCATCATCGGGATCTCCGCAAACTTTTTCAGGGAGAGATGGTGCGGAAACTACCTCCGCATTTTGGAGGACAAATTCAAGCATTGGCTCCAAGTGAATGGCCGGGTGGTCTTCAGCCAGGATTGCCCCCACTCTTTGATATTAATCCAAAATTTCAGGGGAGACGACCAACTGAATTTGATCGTCTCTCCATGCTTGCAGGATTTGATAGGGCGGTACGCTGAAAAAGATGCCCGAAACAAACACGTTTGTGTCGAGAACAACTTTCACTTTGTTCCCTGCGTCTTCGATACAGCCTTCGCAATATCTGCGCGTTTCAGTCCCACTGCTTTTGCCTGTCGGCGCGCTTGTTGAATGAGGGCGTCGAAGGTGTCCATGCTGGGGGTTGTGATTGATTTCAAGATAACCACATCATTCTCACCAACGACAACGAATTGCGCACCTGCTTGAAGATTAAGCCGCTTGCGAATGGTTTCAGGGATCACAATCTGTCCCTTTGAGGACATGCGGGTTGTGGCAAAAGTTTCCATAATTTCTCCTATTCTTACTGGTAAGATGATAGCACAGAAGGATGGATGAAGTGACGGCCATCGGTATTAAACCCCCCAATCAACCCCCTAATCTACCGTTTGGCAGATGTCATCCAGGGGGTTTATCGAGTAAAGTAAGCATGTCAGTGCCCAACAGACTTTCATAAAGGAGAAACAAATGACCACAATTTCTGATATCAAAACCCAGGCGAAGGTTGCAGGGCGGGCAACGGCACTGCGTTTTGTGTTGGGCATCATCTTGTCCGCGCTGAGCGGCGTGATGCTGCTGGCCACCGCCAAGAGCAGCAGGGAAGAAGAGGCTAAAACGAAGCCAGCCGTAGCGGCGCAAGATCCCGAAAAGGCCGCCCTGAACAAGCGTCTCGAAACGATTGGCTGGGGCTGCTTCCTCATCATGCTCGGTGGGTTCGCTCTCGTGCCGGATGAAACCATCCCCAAAGGCGTCTGGTCCATCGGCATCGGCGTCATCATGCTCGGCCTCAACGTGGCGCGCTACTTCAACAAGATCAAGATGAGCGGCTTCACCACCGTACTGGGTATCCTGGCCCTGCTGGGCGGGATTGGCGAACTGCTTGGCGTCACTTCGCTGGATGGCGCGCTCCTGCTCTTCATCCTGGGCGCGTACCTGATCCTCAAGCCGTGGTTCGAAAAGCAGAAACTCTTTGGCAAGGCCGAGGAAGGTTAATAAGCCAGACTTCCGAAGTCCGCGACATCGTCCCCGGAAGGGAGACTTCGGAAGCCTGGGATCATGCAAAGGCTCTGCGAATGGCAAAAAACCGAATGCGTCAAGTCGAGATCCGCGTCGAGGGTCATCTTGGCGAACAGTGGGCCGAATGGATGGATGGATTCACTCTCACTTACACCGGACAGAAAGAAACGGTCCTCACTGGTCATGTTACCGATCAAGCCGCGCTCTATGGCTTGATCGCCAAGCTGCGCGACCTGGGGGTTATACTCCTGTCGGTCAATTATGGAGACCAAATCCCTTCCTACAAGGTGTGAGTTCGGCGATTTGTTTGAAGAAACGAAAGCGGCCTTCCTGCGTAAATGTTTGTGATGAAAAGAATAAATTCCGATTTTGGG
>Ga0315274_10010837_pt1 | contig 13117 bp, 8 predicted proteins | sample YL17G02_20_MG_FD_203700 | JGI IMG/M metagenome (GOLD analysis project Ga0315274, IMG submission 203700) | Sediment microbial communities from Yellowstone Lake, YNP, Wyoming, USA - YL17G02_20 | ecosystem: Environmental > Aquatic > Freshwater > Lake > Sediment | place: USA: Wyoming | collected... | reverse complement strand
CTTTGCCTTCTGGGTATGGTCGCTGTTTTTGCTGTTTCTTATCATTTCTTCGGCCTTCGGCAGAACTATCTGCTGGCGAGGAATATGTTATAAACTGCTCAGCCCGACCGAGACAATCATCCTCGGCGGCAAAGAGGAGCGATAAGTCCGGTCAGAAATTGCGTTTGAACGTCCAGCAAAAAGAATGGGAGGGCAAAAAACGTTACAAAACCACCCCGCGACACCTTTTTGACTTGACGGGATTTATGTTATCTGATACACAGAACGTAAATGGTTTTTATGAGAAACAAGGTCTTTACCAGTAAAGTTGTAACTATCCTTCTGCTTATTCCTCTCTTTGCGGGCTGTAATGCCCCCAAAAGCCAGTTGGAGGTCTTTAACGGGTATTTCAGGTCTTCGGATTATGCAAAGTCCCTGGAGTTTGCCTGCTCCAAAATTGGTAAGGGGCAGAACCCGGGCAGAGAAGACCTGCTGTGGTCGCTTCAGGCAGGTTCTGTTGAACGGCTGCAGCATAACTATCAGAAAAGCGCGGAGTATTTCGACAAATCCGAGGAGATGTTGAAATACTTCGACCTGCAAAGCAGTATCGGCGACACCGCTGCCGCCACCATTATCAACGATAACGCAATGCCCTATAAGGGTGAGGACTATGACGGCATAATGGTTAATACATACAAGGCCCTTAACTTTATGATTTCAAAGAACGATGAGCTGGCCAGGGTCGAGTTTAACCGGGCAATGGACCGACAAAGGCGGGCAAAGGAGAAGTTTGCCCGGGAGATCAATAAGCTGAAAGAAGAAATCGAAAAAGAGCAGCAGGCGAAAAGTCCTACACTGAAAGATAATATTGAGAACCCGCAAATCAAGCAGTTGATTTCTCAAAGGTATGCCGGTTTATATGAGTTTGAAGCTTATCCTGATTTCGTTAATCCTTTCTCGACCTACCTGGCAGGGATATACTTTAACCTTGCAGGAGACCATTCGAAGGCAGTCGATTTGCTCAAGGAAGCCTATGGGATGGTTCAGAACAACCAATACATTGCTGAAGACCTGGCTGCTACCGAGAAAATCCTGGATGGGGGCGCGAAATTAAATAACACCGTCTGGGTGGTGTTTGAAAATGGGCTGGGTCCCGTCAAGGAAGAGTTCAGGATAGATTTGCCGCTGTTTATCGTAACCAATAAGGTCAAATATGTGGGAATCGCCTTACCAAAGCTGGCTTTTAGGGAACAGGCGTATCCTTACCTGTCGATAAAGGCGGACGCCAACGAGTATAAAACGGAACTGGTTGCCAATATGGACAGGGTGGTTCAAACAGAATTTAATAAGGACTTTAATATTATTCTGACAAGAGCTATAATATCAGCAACGGCAAAAGCAATAGCGCAGTATGCCATACAGGAGCAGGATAGCTCCGCGGCTTCCTTTGCGTCTATCCTTATGGCTGTATATTCTTTTGCAACAACGGCGGCAGATGTTAGAATATGGACGGCATTGCCGAAGGATTTTCAGGTTGCCCGATTCAGGATGCCAAATGACAGACGTATTACTATAATACCGCCGGGAGGAATTGTATTTGATATTCAAATTCCCGATTGTAGTAATGCGGTAGTGTATATTAGAATGCCATTCAAAGAAGCAATGCCTGTATATGATGTAATAACGTATTGAGATATTTTTGGAGGAAAGAAAAATGAGAACGTTGGCCTTTATCTTATTATCAGTTGCTTTGTTAGCAACAAGCTGCTATCAGCCGCAAGACTCAAGAATCCATGTGCGCGAAGAGGTCAGAAGCGACTCGCTGGGCAACAATATCGTTACAAGACCCGTAGCTCACGCTTTTAGTGCGCTGATAGGCGAGGGAATTGTTATCAACAATGCTGTCACCAAAAGAAATGACGCGGGTCTGCTTGAGGTGCACGTCAACGGATTCAACCAGTCATACGAGACAGAGCGGTTCAGGTACAGGGTTGAGTGGCTGGATGAGAGCGGGTCGGTAATCGAATCAAAAACAAGCGTCTGGCTGCCGATGTCGGCTATGGGAAAATCGCCATTTTCGTTTAAGGCGGCTGCGCCGAAACCGGAAGCCGTAAACTTCAGAATGGATACCAAAAAATGGGAGTAGTAATAGGAGCAAATTATGAAAACAAGAATATTACAAATCGTAGCTTTAATCGGTATTTTAATCACCGGCTGTGCGACGGAAACCACGACCATCGATGTTGTGCACGATGATGGAAAGCCCGTTATGGCGCTTGACTATCGGGATTTTGCTCAAGCTGCAAGTGAGATGCTCCAGTCGATGCTCAGCTCAGGAGCGATGAAAAAGCCCGGCGGCGGAAGATATGTTGTCGCAACGGGACGCGTCGTTAACGATACTATGCAGAGAATCGACACAGACCAACTTATGGCCAAAATTGAAGAAGAGCTGCTGAATAGCGGACAGGTCGTTATGACATCGGCTGTGGGGGGCAAAGGGGCGCCAGACCAGTTGGTGCATGAGACCAGAGAGCTGAGAGATTCTGAGGAGTTTGACCAGAATACGGTCGCTGCAAAGGGCACTCTTATTGCTCCGGAACTCAGTATTTCCGGCAAGATTTTCCAGAGAAATTTGCGATATGACAACAATCGCCAGCAGGTTGAGTATTATTTCCAGTTACAAGTTACCGATATGAAAACCGGCCTGAGGTTCTGGCAAAAAGAAACGATTATAGGAAAAAGAGGCAGCAATCAATCCGTGGCCTGGTAAGTCATTAAGGTAACTTCCTTTTTAGGAGACACAAAAATGAAAGCGCTTTCTGCCATATTAGTTTTTGGCCTCTTCATCGTTGCGAATTCGTATGCAGCCGACACAAACGATGTCATCGTCAAAGAGGTGGTCGGGCAGGGAAGTAACAGAAATGAAGCGATAAAGAATGCTTTGTATATCGCCGTCAGCCAGGTCAGAGGCGTTAAAGTAGATTCCGGCAAATACGAATTCGGTTTTTCCGAAGTCGGCGCTGATATTGACAGTCAGCAGCCAGGAAAGAAAAAGATTGAGGTTGAGTCAGTATCGGTCGCAGCCAGCGGAACCGCATACACAACCGAAATAGCCGGTCTGGTCAAGACATACGAAATACTCGAAGAGAAAAAGATAAATGACAATACTTATGAAGTAAAACTTCGGGCAATGGTCTATAGCTACGCTGCCAGAGGCGATGTCAAAAGAACCAAGATAGCACTTATGCCCATCAAAGCACTGGCGCAGAGCTACCTTTTCTCAAATCTTGAGACACCGGCGATGGTCGTTTCCAATATACTTATGCAGCGCCTGGCTGTGGCACTGACACAGACGAACAAGTTTGCTGTTCTCGACAGGGAAAATATCATTGATTTTGCACGTGAGAAACAAGTGCTTCTTTCGGACAATACCCCTCTTGAGGAACAGGCAAGACTCGCCGCGACCCTCGGAGCCGACTATTTGCTCGTCGGCACTATCTCGGAGGCAAAGCTTGAGAGAAAGGATAAATTCTTACAGGCAACCGGCAACACCATCACCGAATATAAAAGCAGATTTGTTTTTAACTATCGGCTCATAATAAGCTCTTCCAGACAGGTTGTTTTTGCAGGCGTCGCAGAAAAGTATCTCGAGAACGAAGAGATTAGGGCTCTTTCGAATGAGTGGGACCCAAAAGAGTGGGACCCAGCCCAGATTCGTGACGGAATTATCGGTTTGGTGGCAAATGAAGTGGTCAAAACAATTATCGACAGACTTTATCCAATAAAAATTGCCGCTATTCAGGAAGATGGAACGGTAATTATCAGCCGGGGAGGGGACAAGATTGCCGAAGGGACACTGCTGGGCGTTTTCACCGAGGGGCAGGAGATATTCGACTCCGACACAAAAGAATCACTGGGCAAAGTTGAGAACCTTATAGCCACAATAAAAATTAACAGGGTTGAGCCCAAAATGTCGTTTGCGCAAGTAGTTGATGGGGATGCGTCCAAAATATCAAAAGGGTTGGTCTGCCGGATTAAAAAGGCGGCGAAGCCGGATAGCATCGGTAGAAAGCCCGATGTGGGTAAAACAAAAGAAGGAGGCGTCAAGTTACCTTTTGACAAGAAGTGAAATTAACGGGGACCTGGCACCTGATTTTACGCTCTGCTCCAAAATTACATACTTTTGTGAGCTGCTCAGCAGACGGTATCAATTAAAGTAACCTGTGGTTACTGGATATCGGCGATGTCGCTCTGGGGTTTGCCGACCAGATATATCCTGTTTTTGCCGCTGCGTTTTGCCTCCAGCAGCCCCTCATCTGCCCGCTGGAAAAGTTCCTGTGCTGTCGAGCCATCGCGAGGAAAGCTTGCCAGGCCCCCGCTTATTGTCAGAACCCCCTTACCCCCAGGACCTAACAGAGGTAATTCTGCCTTTCCTAATTCCCTGACAAACCGCTTCGCTATAAATATCGCTTCTTTAGGATGGTCAGCCATCGCTGAGCGTCTCTCGGCTTCAGTGCCGGCCGGCTGCCGTTGTGGGTCGTCCCAGAAAACGGCCGCAAACTCATCTCCGCCGATTCTGCCGACAACATCATGCTGACGGCAGCATCGCCTCATCAAAACAGCCGCCTGTTTCAAAACCTCATCACCCGCCCGATGGCCATAAGCATCATTGTAGCGCTTGAAGTCATCAATATCAAAAACAAGCAGTGTCACCCGCCCATTTTCCTCCCTGGCACGCTCTATAATCTGTCTGGAAAATTCCCAGATATATCTTCTGTTCTTCAGCCCCGTCAAATCATCTTCTGTGGCTAATTTTTCAAGCAGCTCTATTTTTCTTTTTGTCCTCGTATCAATAGTAGTGGCCAACCCTATCTCGCCCTTCACAGCCACACCTTGCGAAACGCCGGGTCTGTCACCGACCAGGTGCGACATATAAGATTCCAGATACGAAAGATGGATTGGACAAATCAGATAATCATCTGCCAAACTCCTCCCGTCATACGTCCCCCTAACAAGCTGCCTCGCTGCCGGCTCTTCACACATCCGGGCCAGAAGAATAATTTTCGCATCACGGTTGGCCTCTCTTAAGGCCTTCAGGGCCGACCTTAATTTGCCCGATGTCCCGGCCATCACCACACCGATACCTGTAAAATTATTCTTCGCCGCAACAGTAATTCCATCAGGCATATCGCTGTGAACTTCATAAAACTTTGCAATGTCGCCGGCATCTAAAAAGGCCTTGCTGATATCACCTATCAGCAGAATCTTGTGTGTCTTACCATTCAAGCGTTTCACCGTCCCACCATCTAACAGTCTAACCGTTTACCGCCTCATTGCGAGTCCGCCGCCGTTTAGCGGACGAAGCAATCCCAATTCTTCCTACATTCGTCATTGTAAATTCGATATTCATTCTGACCGTCCTACCGTCCAACCCTCAAACCGTCTCACCGTGTAATCGTCTCTTGGCGCCCTCTGTTATTCGACTTTCGGCAGGTTTTCCAGATTCTTCTTGACCTGCTCGACATAAAAGCTGTTGGGATACAGGGTAATGAAGCTCGTAAGAATTGCCCTTGTCTGGGCCAGATACTTTTTCTTTAGCTCCGGATTAGACTCCTGCTGCTGACGCCACTGGCTAATCTTCAAAAGCCCCAGCTCATATAGTGCCTGCATTCCGCCATCGGTCTGCTGGAATTCCTGGTGCAACTGGCTTAATTTATCGGCCTGAAGCTGCTCATCGTCCGTAAGTTTTGCCTGCGCCAGCAGGATATTGTCACGAAGCCCGTCCTTAGCACCTGTCTGTCGCAGTAATTCGTCAAGACGCTGGCCATAATCCATGCTGTAAGGATTGAGCATAACAAATCTCGCCAAGCGTTCAGCCGACCCCGGCTCGCCGATTCGGTTCTCAGTCCCTATGAGAGCTCGCAACTGGTTCAATTCTCTTTGCAATTCGCTCAACTTAAACGCCGTCATTGCAGAATCAGCGGGCGGACGGAACAAGCCGAATAATGAGTCGCTTTTCGTTTGTTTTTCTTCGAGAAGTTTCAATCGCTTTTCCACCATATCCTGTGCCTCAGCAGCGATTTTTTCGGCCTGCTCAAACTTACCCGCACCGGCCCAATCCCTGGCAATCCGCCATCGCGCTTCGAGCGACTCACTGCTTCCAGGAAAGTTCTCATAAAGAGGATACCATATAGGCAAGGACTCATGATGCGGATAATTGTTATAAAAATGCAGCAACTCCATATCTGCGAGCAGCTTAATATCCGGGCTGTATTCGCTCAAAAGGGCCTTGTAATAGAGAGCTATCGGCATTCGACGGCTTTGGGGACGTTTGGTTATAAACAAATCATACTGCTCAAGCAGCCATTGTCTTTTTGCCTGATACTTTAACTCCTGCGGCACGATAAACCAGTTCGGCCAACGGTCATGACTTAGCTCAAACTGGAGTTCTCTTTTCAGCTCCGCTCTCAGCGATATCGGCTCGGCAGGGTAAAAGAAACCTGCCAGGTACTTCTTGATAGCAGGGTTGGTAATCGTTTTGTCCAGTGCTTCCGTTATGCTGTGGTCGTGAAACAAACTTTCGTTCTCCGGATTATTCTTAATCACATAGAGCTGGTAGTCTAATTCGTCAAAGCCAATCCTTATCTCAAAGGTCGCGATAGCCAGCAAAAGAAAAACACTGGTAACAATCCAGACCAGCCCAGGCCGATAACGTGTGTAATGGCCTATCCCCAGGACTATCGCCGCTATTGCTAAACCGGTAAGCCACGCACAAACCCACGGTGCGAAAGAGAATCCCCACTTAAGAGGTTCTACGCCCCTGGCACCGCCAAAGTATCCCCAGTATAGAAGCTGCGGCGCCATACATAGCGCTATTGCAATGAAGCGCGAACGAAAACGCAGCGGACGACACGCCGCTCCAAAGCAGCTTACCAAAAGGCAAAGTGCAAGGCCCGGCAGGTTTGCCAACAAAGCCACCCCCATTACAAAAGGCAGGCTGTAGCTAAAGCTCATAAGCTGTGACATCAAAACCGGCACAACCGCCAGAACACCCATAAGCAGCCCCAGGACAACAATCTGCCAGGGATATTCAAATATGCTTACCCCCGTCAAAATAGACTGGTCCAGCCGCCAGAATTCAGGAGAAGTTATGGCCTCAATGTCGAATGGCCAGAACGTCCCGCTTACTATCTTCGACCAGGAAAAACAGCATATACTAAAGGCCACAACAGCAAGAACCCAGCACCTCACGACATTTCTGTGGCTGTAGTGTAGCGTAGGACCAACGGCCAAAAAAGACTTCGGAGGCGCTACGGACGTCTTTTCAGTCTGTTTATCATTTGCAGTCATAAAGTGGTTCGTAGCTGTGAGTTCGTAGTTCATAGACAATAACCAACAAACTACTAACTACGAACAATGAACTATGAACAAATTATGTCCCTTCGCCGCTGCTGGCAAGATAAGCAATCTGCTCGGCTGTTGGCTTGTCTATTTCGAGCGACATCGATTTTAGCTTGAGTTTGCTTACCTGCTGCTCTATTTCCATCGGGACATCGTGGACTGCGACGGCGAGCTTGCCCCGGTTCTTTACCACGTATTGGGCCTCTAATGCCTGTGTCGCAAAGCTCATATCCATCACACATGCAGGATGTCCCTGGGCAGCCACAAGGTTAATCAATCGCCCTTCGGCAAGAAGATATATTCGCCTGCCCTTCTCAACGGCAGTGACGAAGGGCCTGTTTCCCTTGAGAATATACTCATCAACGTGCTTGCGCACATTGCGGTTTACTTTTTTGCTCATCCTTTTTAGAGCTGGTATATCTATCTCAACGTTGAAATGCCCGCTGTTGGCAACAACTGCTCTATCCTTCATAAGGCGGAAGTGCTCGGCACGAATAACGTTCTTATTGCCTGTAAGTGTTACGAATAGTTCGCCGACCTTCGCTGCCTGCGCCATCGGCATAACCTCAAAACCATCCATAGCTGCTTCAAGCGCCTTGATTGGATCAATCTCCGTAACGATAACAATTGCCCCCATTCCTCTGGCCCGCATAGCAAAACCACGACCGCACCAGCCGTAACCTGCCACAACAATTTTTTTGCCGGCCAAAAGATATTCGGTCGCCCGGATAACACCGTCAACCGTTGACTGTCCTGTGCCGTAGCGGTTATCGAAGAGGTGCTTGGTCGCAGCATCATTTACCGCAATAACCGGGAATCTTAGCTTGCCTTCGTTCGCCAGCGCCCGCAGGCGAATAACCCCTGTAGTGGTCTCTTCCATACTTGCGATAATACGGCCTGCATCTTTCTTTCTGCGGGTGTGTAGCTCATTTACCAAATCAGCGCCGTCATCAAACGTAATAACCGGCTTATGGTCAATCGCCGCGTTGATATGTTTGTAATAAGTGGCACGATTTTCACCGCAGACAGCAAAGACCGGTATGCCAAAATCCTTCACCAATGAAGCCGCTACATCGTCCTGTGTGCTCAGCGGATTAGATGCGCAAAGAACGACGTTTGCTCCGCCGGCCTTTAGCGTCCTGGCCAGATTGGCCGTCTCGGAAGTTATATGCAAACAGCCAGAAACATTCATATCCTTTAATGGCTTGCTTTTCGCGAATTTGGCGCGAATCGTCGCCAGAACAGGCATATCATTGTCGGCCCACATAATCCTCTTCTTCCCCTCCGGTGCCACAGATAAATCAGCCACATCATATTTCATTTACGTACCCTTTCAAAAACCAGCTTAAGTAACAGAGTATATCGCAAAAGGGCAAACTTTGCAACTTTTTATTTCCGATAAACTACACTGTGTCCCTCCGCTGATTTTACAAAGGAATATGAGCACACTTCACTTAGCCAGGAAAGGTTGATTCAACTTTGCATCAGTGTATCATAGAGCTTTTGTGTTCTGGCGGCCATATTAAGATGGCAGAAATTCTTTTCCGCCCACCTTTCTGCTTCCCGCCCTATACTCTCCCGAAGCTGGCGGTCATTTATTAGTCGCAGCAATGCCTGCGCCAGGTCAGACGGATGGCCTGAGCTTACCAGCAGCCCGGTCTGCCCACCCGAAAACCGGCGTACCTTTCAACAAATTTCGGCTTCCATTTTGGTCCGAGGTGTGATCGTTAGTCAAAGAGACCGCAATCAAACTCCTGCCTGTGCGAACGATTGGCTGGGACGTAGCCATAACGCCGAACGGCCCTGTTATTTTGGAAGCGAACATCTGGTGGAGTGCGCCCAACGAACATCGACGGATGCATATTATTTTAGAGATGCTGTCCGGCAACTCAAAATAGGTTATACTCTATACGCCTTGTAACATGGATTGCAAAAAAGGCATACATCCTTTAGTTTTTACCCCGCTTGGCAAAACCTGGTAAATACGTTGTGCCACGCCAGGTCAGTGCTCCAGACTATCACCGCATCCTTCCCTCTCCTCTCCTCATCATCTCCATCATCATCTCTTCTTCCATCATACGCCCATCGTAACCTTCATATAGTGGCGATGGAGCAATCCTCCTGAACCCGGCGCCTTGGGTTCCCCATGCTCGCAAAGGCTCTCTCGGCTCTTTTTGCAAATTCTGAATTTCACCATACACAGTCCGCAAGTCTGTGACCCAATACTTCACATCAACGGGCATATGCTCGATGTTGGTCCCATCGAAACTGTAAAGCATATCAAAATAATGCCTGGCGAACATACTTTTCCCACCCCCGCCCGACCAGTCATTCACAGGCACAACATCCACCAAAACTGCTCCTGTGGTGTAATCGATTGTCTGGGGCATTGGTAAAACGGTATCCGGACCCGTGCCGTACAGAGGTTGCCCCACGCTGCCTTCCCGATAGGTCGGGATGCGGGGGTTGGCTTCTGTCCTGCCGCCTCGACTTGCCCCAGTTTCTACCCCGACAGGTCGGGGCATGGGGGCAGGGGCAGGAGGTTTAGACTCGACCGGCTTACCTATTACTTCTCCCTGCCCGACTAAAAAATCCTCGCTATGCCAGTAGCCCATCGCGTACTTGGAGACCTGCACCGTTACCTTCCTGGCTGCCTCCTGTATACCCTTTGCGAAAAAGTACAGAACTCCCGGAATCTCTACGGTGGCGCTTGGACTAGAAAACTCGCTCCATAAAATGGCATTTTTGACGCGAGACTTGTCCGCCAGACTTATGGCGGACTTGTCTTGTTGGGCGACCCCGCTTGCCCCCGCCATAGGATTAAAGACGCCTAAGCGAATTCTGTATCGGTAAGTCTTTTCCGGCTCAGCGGTATCATCATGCGCCCAAAACACCAACGGCTCACGCATCCTGGAAAGGTCTGTTACCGGGGTAATCAGAATCTTACTAAGCTCGTTATAGATATCATTCATCGCTTGTTTTGTTGAAAGCCCTTTGGCCCTTGCCAGACGCTCCTTCTCGATTTGGCGCTCATCTACTCCTCCCTGCTCGCCTCTCGCGGGCCTCCGCCCGCTGTCGGTCGGTCGTCCACTCTCACGCAAGCGCCCGCTATCACGCGAACGGCCGCTATCGGTCAAGCGTCCGCGGTCAGACGAAAGTCCTCTGTCGGTAAGGCGCTCGCTGGTGCTTCTTCTTGTTGTTGTTCGTGTTCGGCTGCCGGTAACGGTCTCCATTGCGGCGAGGTCTTCATAATACGCCCCACCAGGACCTTCTGTACCTAACTTTCCTCCCGGTGTTCCGGTACGCTGCTGTTGCAGTTTTTCCTCGCGGGCCTTTTTTTCCTCTTCCTGGGCCTTACGCTTTTCTTCCATCTGCTGTTGATTTTGCAGTTCCACAAACTTCTTATGCAGCGAGGGAGGATACCACTCTTGTTTTGCAGATGCAATCTGATAAGTCAAAGGCTGCAACAAATCCATCATCACTTCCCGGTTGTCAAACTGAACCATACGCACCTTTATACCCCCTGCCGGCAGCTTGTCGGTATCTTCTATCACTTCGAACAGCTTCCTGAGATGGTCGATCTTTATTCGAGGCACAGTCTGCCAATCACTCCAGCTGCCATCGGGATTTAGCTCCTGTCTTTGCAACTGCACTGCTGCAAAAACAGGCCTCGCGAGGCACGGGTCACGCAATTCCGTGGGAACATCATCGCCGGCAAAACACTCGTGAAATCTCTGATATAACCCGGCAGCGTCAAGCTTCGCCTCTACTGTCACAAGGTCAATGTCATTCGGCTCATGGCCAACTTTGTCATAAATACTTTGCTCGGTAATCTCTTCTATGGGCACATAAGCTACCGCCCTGATACGCTCCACCGCCACATCGCTGACTTCACCAATATCAGGAAGACGATATTCCCCCTTTTTAGCATATCTCTGTCTCGAACTACTATAGGGCTGTGGCAGATACACCCCTGTGTCCACACCACGGACCGCCGAATCAAGAAGGGCAGTAAAACCTTTAAGTGTAATGGTAGGCTTATTTGGCTCCAGCAGCGCAGCCGTGGGCGGCTGGTCCAGCTTCTGCTTCAAAATATCAGCCTGCTTGCTTATGTAATTGTCAATAGCACCGGGGCCGAAATTCTTGTTCCCGTATGGCACTACGTTGGGGCTGAAAAGAACGCGAAAGACCAAAAGCCACAGGCACACAAGGCCGACAGCAGCCAAAATTATCTTCTCAATATGTTCTTCAAAAAAGCTCACTATCTTAATCATATCCGTTCATCCCTTTTTGCCACAAAGGTACAAAGACACCAGTTTTTTTTAATTTATAGTTTCTTTGTGACTTCGTGTCTTCGTGGCTAAATAAGCTTTTATCCCACATTTAGTATTTCACATTCGCCCTTTTGCTTTTCACTGTCCCGTCGTCTTAGTTTGCCCTTTCAGGGCTGTCTTGACCGATTCCGGTTTAATTTCGTCACACCCTTTTTTATTAAGGACATACTCACAAATTAAGTCCAATTCTACCACAGATTCGTCCCCATAACGGTAAAAACTGTGGGTCTGGTCTTCCCGGTCGATAGACCTAATCTTGCTCTCTAAAATCGTTATCTGATTATGCTTAAAGGGCCGTTCTTGCTCATCGCCCGAGAATCCCTTGAACTTATGCTGTTTGCCGCTGCAAAGTTCCTTCATAAATGGCAAAACCGCCCTGGTGCTGACCACGACAACAACATTAAAATGTATAACATCAATATCTTCATTGCAGTACCTTCCTGTGCACGGCTCCGTAAGTCCCTGTCCAATCGAGAGGACGTAGCTGGGCCTGTCCCCCTTGGTCTTTTGTGTGGTCCCTCTCACTGAGCCCAATCTTCCGTAATCTCTGTATGTCCCTTGGCTTGCCGTGAAACCTACACGCAGAAGCCGTTTGACCGGCGACGTCAGAACGCTATTCGACCCCGAATTCATAGCCCCTATTGTATCGACAACATCTTCGATGACCCAGTAAGCCAACTGGTGATACCAGCAATCTTCAATGGTCTCCTTTCTGCCGACATCATATTTATATTCTCCCCAGAAATCGTATCCGCTCAAACCAGCCGGATTTGCATAAACGGAGGCAGATTCTGCTTTCTGTCGGCAAATCTCATCTATTATCGTCGCCTCAACATCGCTGAACATGCCCGATAATCTCCCGTATGAGCTTATCCTCGAAGGCAATGTCGAAGTCCTCGTAAAAGGTCCTCTCCCCGAGCTCGAACGCGGTATTGAGCTCTGCAAACCTCTCTCCAGCTCAGCATCGGTCGGACATTCGCGAGCGTTCACACGGGTAAGACGCTCCTCTATCCCGCTGCGAAAACGCTGGCCAAATTCCTTAAAAATCAACGCAGACAGGTCCTTTGGCTCAGGGAATATCTTATAGCTTAATAACTCTCTTTGAGTGGTTTGCCTGGACAAAAGTGCTACCTGATTGGCATCGTTTCCATAAACCTGATGCAGCTTTGCCACCTTTTTCCATTGTCCGCGGGGGACAGTTCTTTCGCTTCCGGACCGAATCCTTGTCCCCATCGAGATACTTTTTTCTGCTATCTGCCCTCTGAGCTTACCACTTAGCAGTTTAGTGGGTATAAAAATAAGCCCTGCGACCACCCCTATAATAACCGGCAGCAAAAGGGCCGAGTTATCCTTAAAAACATTTAGTTTTCCTATAATGCTCTTAAAATTAAGCATAGCCGTTT
>Ga0315274_10010834_pt1 | contig 13121 bp, 8 predicted proteins | sample YL17G02_20_MG_FD_203700 | JGI IMG/M metagenome (GOLD analysis project Ga0315274, IMG submission 203700) | Sediment microbial communities from Yellowstone Lake, YNP, Wyoming, USA - YL17G02_20 | ecosystem: Environmental > Aquatic > Freshwater > Lake > Sediment | place: USA: Wyoming | collected... | reverse complement strand
CGCGGGCGCGCGCGCTGGTGGGCGACGCGGGTGTCCCGAAAGGAGTTTGCCAGCTGGATGGAGCGCGGGGAGCCGCGGGCGCTCAGGGCCTTCACGTCGATGGCGCTGGACCGGAGCGGGAGGGTCGACGTGGGCGGGATCAAGGACGTGCTGAAGCGGTCCGGGCTGGTAAGAAGGAGAGAGAGAGAGAGAGGAAGAGAGAGAAAGAGAGAGAGAGAGCGTTTTTTCTTTCCGATTTTTCTTCAACCCCCCTCCAAAAAATCTCCACAGGCTGCGACCGACGAGGCCGCCAAGGGAGTCCTTCGCGCCCTCCGCTCCGGGGAAGACGGCGCCGCCTCGTACGCGCAGTTCCGTTCGTTCGTGGCGCTGCTCCCTCCGACGACGACGAAGGCGGCTCCCGGAGCTTCCGCTCGGAGGAGAAACGGCAGCGACGACGACGACGACTTTGCCGGGGCCGGCGGCGGCGGCGGGTTCGACCCGGCGACCGCTTGGTTCGACGCGGCCTCTATCGTGCCCCTCGTCTCGGGTACTCCCGCCCTGGACGAGGCCGCTGCGGCCGCGCTGGGAACGAAGGCGATAGCAGCAGCGGCACCAGCAGGAGCGGCGACGTCGGCAGCATCCTCTGCCGCTTCTGCCGCCTCTTCTCCGCCTCCTCTCCTCCAGGAGGCTCCGACCAAGGCAGAGAGGGCCCGCGCCCACCAGAAGCAGCGCGCTGCCCTGCTCCGGGCCGCGCTCGCCGGGGGCATCGCCTCCGGGGCCACGACGCTGGCCCTCTTCCCCCTGGACACGCTCAAGACGCGCCTCCAGGCCAGCTCCGGGAGGGCTCTTCTGGCGGCAAACGCGGCAGCGACCCCGACGACGACGCTCGCCTCGGTCGTCCGCGAGGGGATGCTGGACAAGAGGGCCCTCTACCGCGGCGTCGTCCCGGCTTCTCTGGGTTCGTTCTTCTCGCACGGGCTCCGCACATTCTCCTACGAGGCTGCGCTGATGGTTTTGACCGCGGCCGGGTTCGGCGCGGGCGCGGGCGCCGCCGTTGCTGCCACCGCAACAGCGACGGCGACAGGCGGAGCGGGAGCAGCCATCGCTCCCGTCGCCGCCGCCGCGGCCGCGGCCTCCTCCCAGCTCCGCCTCCAGGCTCTCGCCTCCGCCGCCGGCACCGCCATCGGCACCTGCGTCCGCATCCCCACGGAAGTGCTGAAGCAGCGCCTCCAGGTCGGCCTCCACGCCAACGCGCTGGACGCCGCGCGCGCGGCCCGCGATGCCGGCGGCCTCCCGTGGTCGCTGTTCGCGGGGACCGGCGCCACGCTCGCCCGGGAGGTGCCCTTCTACGCTGCCGGGATGGCGGCGTACGAGATTTTGAAGAACGTCGCGGACGGGTCCGCGGCGAGCCCGACGAGGACGCCGTCGAGGGAGCTGGCGCGGTGGGAGATGATCGCGCTGGGTGAGTTTCAACCTTTTCCCCCGTCGGTTTTTCTCGGGGTCGAGAGACGGAAATTTCAGAAAAAAGCATCCCCCCTCATTTTCTTTCTTTCTCTTCTCTCTCTCTCTCTCTCTCTTCAACGCAACACCAACCACAGGGGGCTGCGCCGGGGCGATCGCCTCGCTCTTTACGACGCCCGCGGACGTCATCAAGACGAGGGTGATGACCGCGCCTCCCTCGGCGCCCGTCTCGGCCGTGGCCGGTGAGACCTTTTCTTTTTCTCCTCTCTCTTGTTTTTCTTTCGCGCTCTCTCGGCTCTTCCTCGCTTTTTCCTCACCCGCTCCCCCCTCGGAAAAAACAAAAAACTCACCTCGTAGCCCTGACGTCGATCCTGCGCAACGAGGGCGTCTTGGCCCTGTGGCGCGGAGCTGCCCCGCGAGCGCTCTGGGTCGCACCGCTGGGGGCCATGAATTTCGCGGGGTATGAGCTCGCCAAACGCGCGCTGGAGAGAGGAAGCGGAAGCGGTGGAGGAAGTCGGATTGGGAGCGAGATGAACGACGGAGAGAAAGAAAACGCAAACGAAGACGAGAGACTCAAGGAAGAGTAGGAAGAAATCGTTCGTTTGCATTTCTTTGAAGAAGAGAGAACTAGCAGCAGTGGAGAGAAGTTGAAAACTATCCCCACCCGCCGAAATGTGAAACGCTTCTTCTTCTTGATGCTGCGTGCGTGCGGGGCGTTGTAAAAAAGGAGGAAAAAAACGAAAACAGTTTTTTCATTTCACCCTTTCATGTGTGCCGCCGTCGGCCTCGAGGTGCTGCTCGTCAGAGCCCCGGGCCTCCTCAGCGCGTTGCCCAGCTCCACGCCGTAGTCGGCCAGGCTCCCCGGCGAGAGCGGCGCGGCGACGCGGGAGTAGCGCTGCTTGGTGCCGCCGGGGCCGCCGGTGTCTCCTCCCGCCCCCGCCGCCGCCGCCGCCGCCGCGCGGCGCCGCCGCGTGCTCGCCCGGACGGCGGCCCACAAGCACAGCGCCGCGGCGGCCCCGGCGCCGGCCAGCGCCACGGGGGAGGGAGGCGAGCGGCTGCCGCCGCCGCCGCTGATCCCGGCGCGGCTCCCGGCAGACCGCACGAGGTTCTTGGCGTTGAGCGCCGCGGATGAGTAGTAGGAGGCGGCCGGGTAAGCGGCGGCGGCGGCGGCGGCGGAGGAGGACGAGGTCGGAGGGGAGCGCGGGCGCGTTGAGGAACTCGAACTCGAGCTCGAGGAGGAAGAGGGATGGTGCGACTTGCCGTTCCTGCCGCTGCTGTTCGTGTGCAGCGGGGCCGCAGAAGAGCCACCGGCGTCGTCGCTATCAGCTGCCGCGGCAGCCGCGGCCTTGGGAGGGAGCAGGTCCTTGCGGGAAGGTTTTGCCGCGCCGGCCCCCGCCGCTGCTGCGCCGCTTGCCGCCGCCGCCGCTCCTCCAGCCGCCTTCCCCTCCTCCGCCTTCTCCCTCGCGACCGCGGGCCAGTGCGGCGCCGCAAACTGCAGCGCCGAGTTCGGCTCGCACGCCGGGGGCGCGGCGTTCCTGTCTGTCACGGAGGAGAAGGGCAGCGCCTCCTCGGATGGGAGGCCGAGCGGCCTCGACGGCAGCGGGCTGTCGCCGCCGGCGTTGCCGTTGCCTCCCGTCTGCAGCGCGAACGGCGCGGCCAGCGCCCCGGCGTTCTCGTCCTCCTCCCCGGGGGGGCCGAAGAGCGCCGCGTCCCGGGAGCCCGAGACGGCGAAGTCGAGGATCTTGTCCAGGAGCCAGAAGCAGTCCCCTCGCTGGTGGCTCGAGTCGAGGCAGCCGCTGTCGCCGAACGCCGCGACGGCGCCGGCGCCGGCGCGCGCGAGGCCGAGGATGGCGTGCCTCCCCGTGACCCCGCCCTCGCCGTCCGTGGCCTCCCGGGATTCCTTTCCGCCGTCGACGGGAGTGGCGGCAACGCCCTCCGATGCCCTCTGCGTGAGCGTGGCCTCGAAGAGGGTGCCCCCGGCCGGGAAGCGGGCTATGTTCGTGCCGGAGGCATAGTCGAACGACTTGCCTCCGTTTTTGGCCGCGGCGCCTCCTCCGGCGGGCGGCGGGGTCTCGCCGACGAAGACGCCTCCGACGGGGCCCTCGAGGACGGCGTCTCCGAAGGCGACGCCAAAGGGCGCGAGGAGGTCGTTGAGGGCCGGGACGTTGGACTGTTTTTTTTTGTTTTTGGCGGCGTGGAAAAGTCGAGAGAGAGAGAGAGGTGCGCGGTGTGCTGGTGAGTTCCCCTCTCGCGCTCCTGTAGAAAAAGGGAGAAAAACTGCCAACAACACTTCTCCTCCCCCTCCCCCTCCTCGCTCCTCACCCCCCCCGTCGGCGGCGTCCACCAGCTCCTGGTGTTGTCGTCGAAAAACCGCAGCGACGCCATGTGCGCGACGTTGAACCAGTCGGCGAAGACGATCAGGCCCAGGCCCTTTTCCTTGACGTCTCGGGCGATCTTGTCGACCTCGCTCGAGTAGTACTCCTCCTCGGCGTCGACGACCAGGAGGGCGCCTGAGGTTTGCACGGGGTTGGAGAGTACAAGGGAGAGAAGAAAAAGAGGAGAGAGAGAGAGAGAAGAGGGAGAGAAAGAGTAAAGAACGAGAGGTGAGTTTTTTTTGCCTTTTGAATCTCTTTCATCGAGGAAAAAAAAAACCCCGAGAAAAGGGAGGAAGAAATCCGCTTACCGTAGTCCTCGGCGCTGAAGCAGTCGAACGTGGACCCGAGAATGTCGACAAAGTACCCCTTGGAGCGCAGGAACGTGAAGAGCGTGTGGTAGTTTGTGTGGAGGTGGTCGCCTGTTTTTTTTTTTTGAAAAGTTTTTGGGTGCGAAAAAAGGGAGGAAGAAAAAAGTGAGTTTTTTCCCCTGTGTTTCGTCTACGAAACACACAAAAAAAAGAGGAAACATTTCTTCTCTTCCAGCTCACCGTGCCAGTCCAGCACGTCGTGCTTCACCGCCAGCGAGTCCCGCGGCAGGTACGACGGCGGGTACCGCACCGAGTGGCGCTGGTCCCAGAGGAGCCGCTTGCCGCGCGGCGGGGTCGGGACGACGCGCGCGACGAGCGGGATGGTCACCGTCGAGGTGAGCTCGTCCCTCGCCTCGGGAGGCGGAGAAGAGCGCCTCGAGCCCCTCGCGCCCGCGCCCCTCCGGCCGCCGTCCCCGACCGCCGCCCTCGGCGACGCGACCGTCACCTCGATCTCCCCCCGCACGACGCCGTCGAAGCGCCTCGCGGCCGGGGAGTCGGCGACGTGGACGAAGACGGCCAGGTGGCCCGACCAGGGGTAGAGGCGCTCAGAGTGCTCGAAGCGGACCTCGAGCGGCGGCGGCGGCCCCCCGCCGTCGTTGCCGCCGCCGCTGGCGCCGCCCCCGCTCGCCGACATCGTGAACGTCGGCGAGCCCACGACCCTGCCCGTGGGGCCCATCCCGTTCAGGAGCGTCACGTTGAGCATCAGCGGGGCGCCGCGGGCGAACAGCGGCTGGTCGCAGTGCGGCCACATGTAGGGGCAGTCGGTCAGGTTCAAGACCGCAGGGAAGGCCGAGAGCCGCGGCGCGTAGCTCTTCAGGATCGCGGCGGACCTGGCGAGGTTGATCTTGCCGGCGCCCTGCTCCGCGGCCCGGACGTTGGGGAGGCGGTCGGCCCCCTCGATCAGGGCCTGCTTCATCGACTGATTGTTGTTGTTGTTGTTGTTGTTTGGGAGAGGTCGGGGTTGAGAGAGAGAGAGAGAATGAGAATGAGAGCGAGAGCGAGAGAATGAGAATGAGAGAGAGAGAATGAGAATGAGAATGAGAGAGAGAGAAGGTAAAAGAGTGTGAGTTTTGTTTCGAGTGTTTTTTCTCGGCACCTGTCGACGGCGCCCATCCCCGTCCATCCCCACATCCCCAGAGAGGGGAAAAGAAATTAAAAAAAACCAAGAAAGTAAAAAAAAGGCCCCAAACGCACCGCAGGGTTGATGATCCCGATCGAGCCAGAGGGAGCAGACGACTCGACGGCGGGGAAGTCCTCGCCCGAGGCGATCGCCGAGAACGACCTGTTCGCCCCGAGGCCCGCGCCGTCCGCGGCCGTCGCGGGCCTCCACCCGTCGACGTGGAAGCGCGGCGCCCCGGCCGGGAGCGTCGACGCCAGCAGCGCCGCCGCCCCCGCGACCACGGGCGAGGCCACGGACGTGCCCGACAGCTGCCGGCACCCGCCGTCGATGCGCGCCCCCGACACGTCCTTGCCGAAGGCGACGACGTCGGGCTTGACCCTCCCCGCCCCCCGGGGCGCCTCCCACGTCGTCGCGCCGCGGCTCGAGAACGCCGCCACGGCGCCGTCGTACCCTATCCCCCCGACGCCGATGACGTCGGCCTGGTCCGCCGGGTTGTTGCACGTGCCGTAGTTGGGCCCGTCGTTGCCGATCGCAGAGACCATCACGACGCCGCTGGCCGTGACCTCCGCGACCTTGTCGACGAACGGCGCGTCGAGCCAGTCGGGGCCGCCGATCGAGAGGTTCACGATGTGCATCCTGGTCGCCATCGCGTAGTTGAAGGCGTCGAGGAACCACGACGTGAACGAGACCTGGTCGTTGGTGAACACGCGGAAGGTGTGGATGCGGGCCTGGGGCGCGAGGCCGGGGCACTGCGTGGTCGGCTTGTTGAGCGCGTCGCGCCCGCCCGCGGCGACGACGCCGGCGACGAAGCTGCCGTGCCCGAGCCCGTCGTCGAGCGTCGGCTCGTGCGTCCAGTTGCTGCGCTCGTCGACGTGCGCGATGTCCGGGTGGTCCGCCCGCACGCTGGTGTCGAAGACCCCGACGCGGACGCCCGCGCCGAAGTGGCCGAGCTTCCAGAGGCCCGGCGCGCCGGACTCGGCGGCGACCGAGGGCGGGGAGGCCGGGGTCGCGGCGGCCTCGCGGAGGGAGCGGCGGTGGGAGGAGGCTGCTGCTGGGGGTGCCGTCTTCGCGGACCCGTCGTCGCCGAACAGCCCGATCGTGGGCCTGGTGGTGAGGCGGCCCGGGCGCTTGAGGATCTTGCCCCCGGCGTCGAAGAGCGAGGAGAGCGCGGAGAGCGCGGGCTGCTTTTCGTCGTCGTCGCTGTTCTTCGACGACTGCGGCGGCTGCGACGGCGACAGAGACGAAACGTCTCCTCCGTTCCCTTCCTCCTTGTTCGCCGCTTCGACCCACGCCAGCGCCCGGGTGAGCTTCCTCTGCGCGTGGACGTCGCGCACGAACGGCAGGGAGCGCAGGGCCGTGAGGACCTCGGCGGTGGAAGGGGAAGAAGAGGAGGAGGAAGAGGAAGAAGTCGGAGGAGAGGGAGCAGAGGCGGCGGCGCCCGAGGCCGAGGAGGCAGCGGCTGGGGAAGCAGCGGCGGCGGCTGCCGCGTCGCTCTCTCCCAGGCGCAGCACTCCAAAGTCGGTCGGAAAGGCCGTGGCCGCGTTGTCCCGCGGGACCCAGCGCCACGAAGGAGAAGAGGAGGGGCAGGCGCCGCCGCGCCTCAAGAAGAGCGACGCGAAAAAGCCGCCGCCGCCGCCGCGGCCCCACCTCCGACCTCTTCCCCGACCTCTGCTGCTGCGAACAGCTCTCTCTATCGCCCCGGGCATCGACGCCTCCAGGGCCCGCTCGTGCTCCCGCGCCGGGGCGTATTCGCGGAACCTGACGATGTACTCCCCGTGGACGTCTCCCCAGGTGGTGTGCGGCGGCGGCGGCGGGAGGGGCTATTTGCAGAGTGAGTGTGAGAGAGAGGGAGCGAGGGTGAGTTTTTTTCTTTCCTTCTTTTTTTCCCCTCGAAGATCGTTCCTACCGAAACTCCAGAGCAAGCGCAATCGCGTCGCGGCCCCAGGACGCTCTTCCCCGGTTCTCTCTCGACCAAGCGCCGCGACCGAGGGGTAGGAGAAGCCCGAAACTCACCTCCTCGCCGCCTGGAGCGGATGTTAAGTCCCTCTGCGAGCGGAGACCCTGGAATGACGAGAGGAGCTTGGACACCGACGACAGAGGCATCATCGTCGTTGCTCGAATCGTGACCGCCAGCAGCATCACCGCCAGCGCCGCCCAGAGCCCAGTCGCTCTGCTGCTGCTGCTGCGGCGGCTCGCAGGAGACGATGTCAGCCTCGTCTTTGTCATCTCTCGCCTCATGGCGGAGAAGAAGAGAGGAAACGATAGAGCGGTGGGCTCTCCTCTTCTCGATGAGAAGAAATGAAAAAAAAACCAAAGAAGAGAGTGAGACGACAAAGCCGGGGAAAAGAAAGAAAAACTCGAAGCGAGAAGACGCTCAAAAACTTTCACTACTCTTTCGACCTCCGACCTCCCTTCTCCTTTCGAAAGAGCTCTCGACCCCTCCCCCCAAAAGGTAAGCCAGCTGCCGCTGCAGGACGACGACGCCCCCGACGGGACCTCCCTTTGCCTCTCTCTGCCTCTTTCTCTCCCTCTCTCGAGCCCCAGCGAGCAAGAGAAAGAGGGAAAGACAGGCCGGGAAAGGCAGAGGGCTGCTTGCTGCTGCCCCGGCTGAGATTTCCTCGGAGGAATCCAATTGGCCCTTCGGTTTCGTCCTCTTCCGCCTCCCGCCGCCACCACTCTCGGGAAACCCCAAGACCCCTTCTCCCTCATTTGGGGCCGAGGTCAATGACTCAAGACACCATAGCGAGGGAGAAAGGGGGCCTGGAGTCGCTGGCGCGGGATTTGAAGGGAGGCGTTTTTGCAATTGCGGCACTGTCAAACGCCTCCAGATCCCGAGCGCCCAAGAGAAAGACGTTCCTTTTTCTCTTTCCCTCTTGTCCCTCCCCTCCATCTGCCTTCCAGCTCTGTCGCGCTCCCAAAGAGAGACAAAGAGAGAGCTGGCCGAGCGAGAAGCGGGAGAGAACAGGGAAAGAGAGAGAGAGAGGGCTGGAGGCAAGCGGGAAGCGAGAGATTGGGAGAGCCGAGAGACCTAGCCAAAACAATCCCAGCCCCGGGCCCGGCAACCAGCAAGCAAGCGTCGCCGCCCATCGAAGCGCAAAACGCCCATTCTTCAACCCCTTCCTCTCCACCTTTCGTCCCCTCTCGAATCCGTTCGGTGAAGGCGTCACGCGTGCGAGCGAAGCAAAATTTTGCGAGAAGAGATCAAGGGCGGGCGAGAGTCGGAATCGGGGGATTATTCTTTCGCTTGTTCGATGGCCGATTTAGCGGTTTGGACTTTTTTTTTCCCCCTGCAGTTACACGCCAGGGGAAAAAAACTAGGCCCGTTGCCCGTCCCCGCTGGCTTGTCCCCGCTTGTCCTCTTCTCGCTCCTCTTTTTCGCCCCGATTCTCTTCGACTCCTCTCGCTCGCGCAAAGCCAACTGTTGTTTAACGCCTTGTTTCCTTCGTTTCGATTCTCTCCTACCCAACAACAAAAACAGCAGGGAAAAGAAACCAAAACCAAAACCAAAGATGTTCTTCAAGCGTCTCGCCGTCGTCGGCGTCGTCGCCCTCGCCGCCGCCAACGCCGCCTCGGCCCGCGAGCTCACCGGGGACAAACATTCCGGCGAGGCCGCGCTCGCCCTCGACTCCGAGGCCGGCAAGCCCGTCGGAGTGCTCAAGGGCATGCTCAAGGCTGAAGGCACCGTGATGACCGAGGCCAAGGCGAAAGAGGAGAAGCTCAAGCAGAAGAAGTGGAAGGTCAAGAGCATCCCGCCGCTCAAGAAGGTGCGACCACGGGAGAGCGGGAAAGATGGAGAGGAAGAGATCGGATTGGAAGTTTTTGAGGATTGAAGGGAAGGGGAAAGCGCGAGAAGGAGGGACCTGGAAGCGAGAGCGGGGCGTTTTTTCTTTCTTCGAAGGGGTGACCGAAGAGGTAGAAACGAGGTGTTGCGGAAGAGAGAAAGAGATAAGTAGGGGAGCTCCCTCTCTTCATCGGCGCGTTTAGGCGCGTTTGTCGAGGCTGGAATTTTCACGGGATGCGGGCCGCTCGGTCCCGAGCGGAAGAGGAGGATCTCCCTTTCGAAGCGACGGCTGCATTTGATCCGGTGCCGCAAAGGCACCCTTGTCTCCTCTCTCTCTCACGACTCTCTATCCTCTTCTCGCCCCCCCCCCGCAAAAAAAAAAAACCACCGCCACCATCAACAGCTGCCCCCTAAGGCCAAGCCCGCGGCCAAGGCCCCCGGTATCAAAGCCAAGGAGGGAGGCGAGAGCGGCGAGAGTGGAGAGGCCGAGTCCAAGGTTCGTGAGAAGTTTGTATGTTTGAGTTTATTTTTACTTTTTTCCTCTCATCATTTTCGCTTTCTTCGTCCTCTCACACACGACCCCCATCACGGCTCTATTCCCCTCTCACTTTCTCATTTAAAAAACAATAACAGAAATACCTCAAAGCCCTCGCCAAGGACGCCAAGCCCGGTCCCAAGACCAAGTGAGCAAGAGAGATGGAGAAATGGAGAAAAAGAGGGAAAAAAGAGAGGGGTTGTTTATCTTTTGCTTACTGGTGCCACCCCACCACCGCCGTCACCCTCTTTCCAATTCACCCCAAACCAAACAACAGGGCCTCCAAGCCGAAGTACCCCTGCGCCGCCGCGAAGAAGGCCGCGGAGAAGGCCGCCAAGTACGGCGCCGGCGAGAGCGGCGAGAGCGGCGAGAGTGGAGCGGCCGGTGGGGACCTCTGCAAGCCCAAGAAGGTCAAGGTAAGAGGACGAGGTTTTGGACAGAGCCCTTTTTTGCAGTTTTCCGTGTGTGCGAAGAGAGCGAGAGCAGGAGGGATGACTCGCACGGATGGTCTTTTGCCCACGCGCGAGGTGGGGGGGAACGGCTAAAGCGAAAGGGAGCTTGAAGCGAGCGAGCGAGCGACGCGCAGTGGCGTCGAAAAACAACTCACTCTTTCCCCCCCCCTCTTTCTTTCCCTCTCTCTCTATCTCTCTCAACCCCCCGCGACATTATTACAATTCAAACAACAGAAGTCCCACCCGCAGAAGGTGAAGAAGTACGAGGTCGTCAAGTAAGTGCTAAAAAGAGAGAGAGGAAGAGTGAGCTCTAGTTTTCGAGGAGGAGACAGAGCGAGAGAGCTGCATTTGTTTTCTTCTTCCTCTTTTTCCCCTCTCTTTCTCATTCTTTAAACCTCTCTTTTCTCCCCCTCCCAACCCGAAACAGGTACAAGATTACCAAGGACGACAAGAAGGGCAACAAGAAGGGGGGCGCCGGCGAGGCGGGAGAGGCCGCGGGAGAGGCGGGGACTGGCAAGTCCAAGCTGAGCGACAAGGTTTCGGTGCTTTCCAAGTCGGCCAAGACGCCCGCCGTCCCCGGGAAGCCCGCGAAGGCCTACGCCCCGACCAGCTCCGTGACGAAGAAGGACTCGGAGGCTGGCAAGCAGAAGAAGGCGAAGAAGGGTGCAGCGGGAGAAGCCGCGGCCGAGGTACGCGTTTTCTGTTTTTATTGCTTCGTTTTTTTGCATTTTTTTGTGCCGACGTTGCCCGCTGCCACGGAAGGGCTGCGCGCCACGGAAGGCTATTCCCGCTCGTGCTCCCCCTCCAACGATCCCTTCTCGCGTCACCTTGACAATGTCCTCGTTGCACCTGCAGAGAAACAGAAAGAAAGAGATAAGCGAGCGAGGCACAACACGCGCTCACTCGGTTTTACTAACCCCCCCTCCCATCCCTCACAACAACAAAAACCCAATAATTCATCAGGCCGCGCCCTCTGAGATCAAAGTGAAATCGAAGCCGGTCAAGCAGGAGAAGGCCAACAAGAAGGGGGCTGCCGACGAGGCGGGAGAGGCCATTGCCAAAGGAAAGGGCAAGCACTAGACAGAGGGGAGGGAATGACGACGGGTTGTCGAAGCGAGGGAGAGGACGACGAGGAGGAAGGAACGAAAAAAATTGGAGAGAGAGGAGTTTTTTTCCTTAAAAAAACAACAAATCGCCACCGCACTTTTTTCTTTGTTTTTACCACCTACACACCACACAAGCACCCCCTTTAAAAATGCCTTTTACAAACCAAAAAGACAAATTCTTCTTCTTTGTGTGATCATAAAAAAAAATCGAAAACGCGACGAATGAACGAAAGATACTTTTTTTTCCAGTTGAGTTTTTTTGTTTTGGTGTCTGGTTTTTTATCACGCTCTCATCGCGCGCCACAGCGGCGCCCGCTTCTTTGCGTCATTTCTCCCCCCCCCTCACACCCAAAGCAGCTCGGGCCCGCGGAGAAGACAGAGGAGCCAAACAGACTAGAAAAAAAATCAAGAGAGAGAGAGAGAGAGATACACGAGCAGCGAGCTTTTTGTTTCTTCTTCGTTTCTTTCCAGAAAGAAATTATTCTTGCAAAACCTTCTCTCTCTGTCCCCTCTTCTCTCCCCCCTTCACTCCTCGCTCGGCGCCGCGGTGGAGTCCTCCGAAGCCCCGGAAGCATCCTCAGAAGCAGGGGGGGGAGGCACGGTCGTCGACTCCGTCGTCGCCTCGGCCGTCCCCTCCTTCCCGCCCCGCCCTGCGCCGCCAACAGCGCCGCCCGCGCCCTCGCCTCCGGCGGCGCCGCCGAGCCGCGCCCTGCCTGCGTCGTGGAGGTTGAGCGACTCGAGCAGCGCGTCGTGCGCCGCCCTCGCCCTCTTGGCGGCCACGGCTGCGTCGGGCCCGAAGTGCAGCAGCGCCCCGGCGACTCCCGCCACGGCGAGCACAGCGGCGGCGCGCGCGTACAGCGGCGCCGCCGCCCCGTCGGGCGCGCCGCCGCGGCCGCACCAGGCGAGGCGCGGCACGAACGCCTCCTTGAACCCCTTGTCGTCGTCCATCAGGTTCGGGAACAGCCACAGCGCCCTGCCCGTGGCCGCCCAGGTGACGCCGGCGAGCGCGCCGCGGACGAGCAGGAGGCCCAGGAGCACCGCGAGCAGCCCGCCAGACAGGTAGACGACGCCCAGCTTGACCCACCGCGGTGCGAGCGGGAACAGGCACGCGGCGATGACCGCGACGACGATCAGCAGGCTCCCCACGAGCGCCCAGGGCGAGGAGGGGCGGTCGAACGTCCACGCGTAGAACGTGTTGGACGCGTCGGCGCGCTGTCCCTCGGCGTCGGTGGCCGGGGCGTTGTCGGCGACCTGCCTGATCTTTTTGGGAAACTTGGCGACGCGCTTCATGCCTGGCGTTTTTCCGTTTTTTTTTCATTTTGTTTTTAGAGAAAGGGGGCCCAGTTCGAGAGGGGGAGATGAGCGAAAGAGGGAGAACGAGTGAGACAAGAAGAAGAAGTGCCCGAGTCTGACCGCGAGACCATGGTCTCTGCGACCATCCACCTCGCAAACCCGAAATCTCGAAACAGGCAAGGAACGAAAAGGGAAAAAAAAAACTTCAGCTCCTCACCGGGGCGCGGCTTCCAGAAGATGCGCTCGGCGCGCACCGCGGCCCTGCGGCGAACCAGCAGCTCCAGCACGGCCCCCGCCGCGGCCCTGGCCTGCGGCGAGCCCGCGGCCGGGAGCGGCTTCGCGCCCGCGAGGCCCAGGAGGTCCGGCCTGGCCGCGAGGAACTCGACGGCGTCCTTGTGGCGGAAGAACTCGACGCGGCTCTCGCCCATGACGGCGTTGCCCCAGGGGACGCGGCCCTGCTTCTTCGGGGCGCGCATGGCGAGGGCGACGGCGAGCAGGGGGTCGGAGGCCGCGGCCTCGGCGGGGGTCTGGGCCTATCGAGAGAGAGAGAGAGAGAGAGAGAGAGAGAGAGAGAGAGAGAGAGAGAGAGAGAGAGAGAGAGAGAGAGAGAGAGAGAGAGAGAGAGAGAGAGAGAGAGAGAGAGAGAGTTAT
>Ga0315274_10010832_pt1 | contig 13122 bp, 27 predicted proteins | sample YL17G02_20_MG_FD_203700 | JGI IMG/M metagenome (GOLD analysis project Ga0315274, IMG submission 203700) | Sediment microbial communities from Yellowstone Lake, YNP, Wyoming, USA - YL17G02_20 | ecosystem: Environmental > Aquatic > Freshwater > Lake > Sediment | place: USA: Wyoming | collected... | reverse complement strand
CACTTCATCGGGGAATTCGGTGTGCATCTTCTGGTACATCTTGTCGAAAATCTTCTTGCCAAACTTGAACAGCTTGACCTTGCCATCATTCTCTGGGTTCGCTGGATCGGAGACCACCAGAATGTTGGCCGTATAGGCCAATTTGCGCTTACGGCTACTGGCAATCTTCTTGTCAGAATCCAGACCAGAATTCCAGAGCGCATTGTTGGACTCACAGACCGGGCACTTTTGATCCAACGTGGTCGGGCAGAGTTCGATCACCCAACCACCAGTACCTTGGAAGGAGTGGGAGAATGTACGCACCCACGGTAGCGCATCTTCACCATCTTGGCTGGGCTTATCGAGGAACCGAATCACGGCGTGGCCGTTGCCGGCCTTATCGACCGTCAGATTCCAATATCGATCATCTTCGCGTTTGGTGTTTGAGGCCGCCGCAATCGCCTGGGCGAATTGCTCGACGGAACCGCGTGAGCGTTTGAGGGCAGAGAAACTGAGGGGAGTTGGAACGGTAGACATAAAAACCTCCTGGGATAATGTTAAGAACACATATAAGAGACAGTATACGCTTATTTAGTTACGTTGTCAAGCGAGTTTTGAGCCATGCTCGAAAATTCTTCATGTCAGGTAAACCTAAAAATGGCGCATACCGAAGACACTTATGGGCAAACACTGGGTAGAGAATTGTATCACCAATTTTGGTATCCCACATGGGGAAAAACCCTATGGCTTGATTCAGGGCAATCAAGGTCTCTCGGTGAATTTCGTCTTGAAACGCCATGACCAACAACCTGGGAAATTGGGCATCATGTACCGCGAGCAAATCTTTGAAATTACCACACCGATGCAGGATATAATTTAGATCCTGGTCTATCAGGTATTCCAGCGATTCTTTCGCCTTCAGGCGCTCCAGGTAGACGCCGTTGGACTCCTCCGTGAGAAGATCCCTGACCCAGAGCACCTGTCGGCTAAAGAAATTGGAGGCCAGGAAGAACTCTAAAGTCTCCTTGTCGGGATACTTCTTGGCGAGTTTATGAAAGAACCATTTATCTTTACGGTGCTCATAGGTCTCAAATTTCAATGCGACCTTTCCATTGTACCTGTGGTAGTCATAGGTACCTGGTGCAAAATGTACCTTCATCGACAAGTACATCATGCAAGCATCGTAACCATCCATCATGCACCTTAGAGTGGTAGACGCCCCGAACGCTTGCCGCGCTCTTTGAGCAAGTTCAGATCCTGGGCTTCCACGGTCATGTCAGCCAAGACAGACTTGGTGAGCAACGAGGCAGCAACCTCAGACTCCATACTCGTGGTGTCACAGTACGTCACCAAGGCTTCCCATAGACCCATGCGCTTGTGCGCGGCATATTCTCTGAGCATCAGAGAAAAGTTTTGGATCTCTTCTTTCGTAGGCATTACTTGATGATGGCCTTATACAAGTCCTCAAATTCATCCTCGATAGCCACCACTTCTTCAAAGTTCTGTTTGTGGTAGGTCTTGGCCAACTTGCCGACCAACTTCTTGGACAGTTTCACATCATCAGCAATGGCCTTGGTGGCCTCTCGCTGATACTCGACCTCTCCGGTGGCGCGAGCCATCGAATTGGACAATTCCTTGACCGCTTTGAACAAACGATCCTTTTCTTCTTGTGATAAACTTCTCACCACTGCCGTGATTGCCATGATATACCTCCGTTATTGTGAAGAACACACATACTGTATCAACCGATACACACCCCACCACGAGACCCCACACACCGTCACGATTATCAAAACGGAAACCCAACCCCAAGCTGCCTGATGGATTCTATTCACTTGTTTCGTTCCTCTTCATTAGAGAGTTTCTGGAGCACATAGGTTTCCAGGTTCTGGAGCATGACCCCCAGGGCATACAACTCATCGTGGACCTGCGCTCCATGGGTCTTGTGCAGATTAACAATCCTCTTCCAGAATGGTCGGGATTCTTTTCCAGAATATTTGTAATCAATCTTATTCATAATGCTCCTATTATACACGATCACTGGCCCACTGTCAACACATTAAAGAGGTTCTCGATAAAAAATATGATCCTCAATCTGCATGACCTTCTCTTTTGTTTTGGACCAACTAGGATGCACCGAGGTGGTGTGGAAATAGAGAATACCCGAGGCCATATCAAGTTCCCTATGTACATACCCCGACATGACTCGTTGGGCCACCGTGCGCGATTCCTTCCACATTTCTTTCATGGGGGCCCGGCGCTCCTCGCACCGATAGGAGAACTGGCACACCACATGAGAGTCCTCGGTACCCTGGACAGGATACGACTCTTGTACCACGGCGCATACGGACCGCCGGGCCCTTGAGGTACCCACACGGTTCACGACCACTAGAGCCACGGCTTCTTTACCTAAGACCGATTGATTGCCCGATTCATAATACACGGCTTCGGTCAGGCAATGTTCTTCATTGGCCCGATTCGGTGGTGTGAGTTTGACTTGACTTTCCGCATACTGAGTATAATTGAGGTTGACCAAGGGGCTGTCTGCTTCGTGGGCCAGATTGGGAATGATGATCCAATAGACCACCAAGGCCATGACCATGAGTAATTGTCGCATGAGTCCTCCTGTTCATTGTGGTTCCTGTTCCCGATAAAACTGGGCGATACAGTTATGCAAAATGGGGAGGTACTCTGCTTTATCCTTCACGTAAATCGTGGGGTGCAAAGAGTCCTCAACTGCCATGGCGATCACTAACTTCTGCACCGGAATTCCGGTGCGTTCCTCATACATCTCCGCGTAGGCCGTGGCCTGGACAAAATAATTGGTAATCCAGGCTTCTGGTTTTGCATACCCAGAAGTCTTGTGGTCTAGAACAGCCAGAGTGCCATCCCAGGACACGATACCGTCGGTGCGCCCGGCAATACGCAACCGATCAGAATACAGGGCCTGCTCGATACAATGAATGCCGGTAATATGTGCATCATATTTCTTTTTGAGTTGTAGGAATAATTCCAACATCGTGGGCATCGCCACCATGCGAGTCTCAAGGGTCAAGGTACCCAGAAGGTACTGCTCACAGAGCGTATGCACATACGTTCCACGATCCCCACCACGCTTGGTCTTTCGGTCGGCTTCGACGGCGCCTACTCGTTTGCGCCAGGCCTCAATCGCATCCCTGGAGAGCATTTTGGTAATCGAGGACGCCGAGGGGTAATGCTTTCCCTCAGGTGTTTGGTACCAACGACCATCGGACGTGGTGGTCGCGGGAAGATGGAAGTCTAATCCAGGGACCTTGATATACTCAAAGGCCATAATGGTCACTGGGGTATAAGTGTGAATTACTGGTCCCGGCCGGTCGCGCGGCAAGCTCCTGCCTCAGTTGCTCGCACATGGCGACGGTCTCCTCTCGTCGCTGCTTCAACTCGGCAAGTAGGGTGATCCCATGCTCCAATGAGGTCGCCGTAGGACACACCTCTTTGATCGCCTTGGTAGCGGCAATAAACCTCTGGGTATCCAGTGACTCCTGGTCGGCCAATTCATTGTGCTTTGTGATAAGGTCCCGGACATACAGGGCCAGAGGACGACTCTCTATACCTGTGAGTCCTAACACCACACCTACACGCTCCAACTGTTCCTGACATGCCACCAACTCTGCTATGAGGTCCACAAACACCAGATACCGTTTGCGGTTCATCTCGTCAGGTGAATCTTTCATGGACTCAATAATCGCTGGTACCATATCAGACCTGCTGCTTGAGTGAAGAGAATTTGGACTCACGGCGTTTCTTGAAGTAGTTTCGTTCTATAGGGGCTAAGACGCCGTGCTCAAAATCACTGGGGATCTTCGTGACTCCCAATAGGACTGGATCGCCCACATTCATCTTCAAGAACACCACCTCAAGTTCTGGGTGGGTTGCCAGGAAAGGATCCAGTTCCTTGTAGGACATGGTGTGTTCGGTAATCTCACCTGTCTCTTTATTCTTCATGTCATATTTCATGTTAATTGACCTTGACCATGGCAGGTGAGGTGAGTTTGATTTCCCAGTCAGTATGCTCGGCTAGGTACGCCTGCAACGCGGCCCAGGTCATCACTTCTTGGAAATGGATCACGATTTCGGGATGCAGCTTGTTTTGGATTGAGTAGAGTGGCATGATACTCCTTATAGGTCAAATACGGTAATTGGGTTAGAAGGTTGATAATTTCTGTCACATACTGAAACATTATAAAACACCGTTTTCGGACTCATGGGGTGTATATAACTCCCAAACCCTTCATGGATATGCCCAAAGACATGAGCCTTTGGTTTCACTTCCATGACCCGGCGGAGCAAATGAATATCCCCGACATTCGGATCTTCGCCGATATGGGGTTCTTTCACAAGGTCCAGAATGCCTTTAGGAGGCCCGTGGGTAATCAAAAGGTCTGTCTTCTTGGGAATATCATCCCATAATTCTTTGGCTTGTGTACTCTTGCGCTGATAATCAAAAAACCATGGGGAGGGATTATAGATGGCTGGGGTATAGGGTGACCCAAATATCTTGAGACCTTCGATCACCACTTCCTCATGATCCAGATAGTATGCCGGGGCAAAAACTTTCTTCACATCAAAAGGTCCTTGCTCGCAGGCCATATCATGGTTGCCGGCCACGATGATTTTATGACGATGGGGTAATGATGTAAACCATCGGGCAAACTCACTGACCTGGGGGCTTGTGGCCCGCATGGAGAAGTCACCACAATGGATCAACAGGTCCCCATCGGGGATCGTGAGGCGCTTATGGTAGCCGTGTGTATCTGACAGGCAAATTACTCTCATGGCTGTGTCACATATCCTTTGGCAAGTTTCTCATGCAATAACTTTTGATAGATTTGCTCGGCCTCATAGATGTCCACCGGATAGGGTGTTTTTGTTCCCTGTTGGTACGTTCCACCACGGCGACCGTATTGGAACTTCACAAAATAGTCTGAGGTTTGTAGTCCCTGTACAATTTGGATCTGATAGATTTTATCAGAAGTACCTTCACAAAAATACAACATGACAGAACGATTCCAGACCGGTTTGCAGTCCTTGTCAAGTGCCTGGACCTGGGTTACCACTGGTGCCTTAGGTTTGACAGGTGTGGGATTCTGCAACTCCCTCAAGTGTCGCTCTAGAGACTCACTTAATAAACTCATAATTCCTCAAGATGGACGGTACCCTGGGTCCCAGTGACCGAGTAACGGATAGGTCTTGGAGGCCACACCGGAGGCTTTCCAGGCCCAGAGTACTCCATAGGTAGACGGTCAATGGTATCGACGACCACAGCCAAGGGCCTCCCTGGGGGTCCCACTACGCATGGGGGCCACTACCAAGTACACCAATTCATGTTCGTGAGTCGCGTACCACAGACTCTACCTCAATTAGCCCGCTGCAACCATCAGGTCTTCAGGGGTCAGAACCAATGCAGGAGGAGCAATGAGACCACGCGCACCCGCATAGGTCGCCATCACTTCATGATTCAACAATTGGAGCGACACCACTTTGCGACCCACCTTGTTGCGGCGAATATCCGCACCGGCGGTCTTGAGATTCCAGAGGTAGGTCGAGAGCCGATAGAACTCAAACTGGGTGCCCAGCATGGACTCAATGGCAATCATCGTAACTTCCTGACCGTCCAAGAGGACCATCAGCAACTTCTCTGCTTGTTTGGGTGACTTATTCATTCCTCGGGCCATGATATTAAACTCCTTCATAATAAAAAGACTGTCATTTATAGTATAGCACACACCGACCGACTTGTCAAGCACTTTTTCGTCGCTGCTTCTTGACAGGCTTACCCACACGCCGCTTGGGGGGCTTGGGTATCGACCGTTTAGGACGCACCGGCTTATGCGGATAGTCGATCTGGGATCGGAAATTCAAGGCCACCCCAGGATCGCACATAGTAATCTTTCCGCCATTGGCCAAAAACTCGTTGACCAGGTCTCCGACTTCTATGGATGTTAGTTCCTTAGGAGCCAGAAGTTCTTTCAATACACTCATCAAACTCACCTCTTTCATCGGCCGATTGTGCGGCCTTCACATCATGATAGGTTCGATTCCCGACACAATACGAGCAACGCCCATGATTGCGGCAGGAACTATCAAAGGACTTCGACTTCCTATACGGTTGTCGCTGTTCCTTCTTGTGGGAGATTGCTTTGTCCAGGGACACGGACTTCCTTCTTTCCTCTTGTACCATACTCCTTCTGGATCGCCAATTTCTCGGCGGTCGGGAGATGGGAGTATTTGGTGTAGGTCATATGCTTGACAGCCGACAACCACGAATTCAAAACCGCTCTAGTACCTTGCTGATTACTCATTGAGAACCTCCTTGTTATTTATTCAAACTGGCACACATTACTACTCTACCACACATCTTTTCGCTTGTCTTCATTCAAGGCCATGCCTCCGATTTCCCAGGCGGGGGTATCGGCGCTATGACTCATCATACCACGAATGGCATCCTTGAGTAAGGTAATTCGTTCTTGCTGTTGATTCGTTTCATCAAGGAGCACCTTAGTCATGGCGCCTTGAAACTTGACTTGAAACTTGAACGCATCCAGGAGTTCTTTGTGACTCGCGGTTTCCCAGGACGGATGCACATGGAAGATATCATAATTTGCGCTCGTCACCATCAATCGTGCCATCATCTTCTCCATGATAAATTAACGAGCATCGGAATATCCGATTCGGCCGCATAATCTTTCACCTTTTTCGCAAATGCTGTGTGCATTTTCTTCTCCCTGGGTTGTGTCGGCAGACTCTTCCTATTGGTATTGGCATCCGCGACCAAAACACGCCGCTTCATCTGCATCAACTCAAATTTGACTTGGTCGAGTTCCCTTTTGGTATCATGGTCTAATACACCCCAGGCGCGCCTCCATTGATCGCGTGATTGTGACGCCATCTCAAGGCTGGCTCTAAGTGCCACGACCTCTGCATCCAATGCCGCCACAGCACCGGTCTGTTCAATACAGAGCCGGGCTTTCTCGGTATTCCGTAGCATAGACTTGAGTTTAGCAATCTCTTCCAACAGGATATTTTCGCCTTGCATGTTAGTACTCCTCCTCTCTTGATAGGCTTTCTCGGTATTCCGTATCATAGACTTGAGTTTAGCAATCTCTTCCAACAGGATATTTTCGCCTTGCATGTTAGTACTCCTCCATGCCCACGGCCCCATTCAAGATATCATTGATATGGACATATTCCTGCTCATTAAACAAGTTATAGATCCCTTCCAATTCCGCTTCGGTGGCATCCACATACTCCTTGGCGGTTTGTGGGAGCCTCTTGACTCCCTTCTTTTTTATGATCTTATTTTTAGTCATGTTCAAATTCCTTCACCTCATAGGCATGTTCAACAAAGCACCGTGCCACATCATGATTATGTTCACCATTCTCCACGGCCCACTTGGCCTGTTCTGGTGATTCAGCATTCACATTATACACGATCCTGCTGTATACCTCAAACTTTTTCATGATTCTCCTTCCAGATTTCATACGCTTCGGCCCACAACTCAGGGTCCCCTTTGCACAAGAACGACAACAGGTCCCGCAGTTCACTTAAAAATACCTTGGCAAATTTAGGATCGTGTTCGATGATACTCTTGGCATTATCGATCAAATCTGCTAACTTGATTGTCTGGGCTTCAGCAGGGGCAAGATAGAGCCTCCGGCATTCAGAGACCTTGCGGGTCTGACGGTTGCCTGGCACTTCCACCGCGGTCAACCATACCACCAAACTAGTGACTTCGTTGCCGAATTCCGTTCTCAGGGTCGCCTCTGTAACTTTGGTATCCTCCAGCACATCATGCAATAACGCCGCACATACCGCAGCATCAGGCCGATTGACTAGTGCCACTCTAGTGGCCACACTGAGCGGATGCACAATGTAGGGGTCATTCGTATATTTACGAAGTTGCCCCACAGCCGCATGGGCCGCCGTCGCAAACACCCTGGCTTTTTCGATCTGTCTTTCGTTGCTCATAGTGTTATAGTAACACAACATGACCTGGGTGTCAAGAAGTATTTTGCTATCTAAGTGCTTGATTTTGTTAAGTTTAGCGAGTTAGTTCAACGAGATACACCTGGAAGCCAGCATCTTCTGACCTGGATAGGAGTTTTAGATCGGCCAAAAAGCAGAATTGAGGAAAGTCTACGGAGAATGAGGGATCATCAGCCCAGATCACCAGGGTATCTCCCTTGTGCATAGAGTTCAGTTTCAATCTGGTTTGTATAATTGGCATGGGGCACTTGAGCCCCCGACAATCGACAGTAAGATGTTGCGTCATCATAATAGGCTAGGACCGCCGGTGTGTAGTCCCGACGGCCCCGTATGCTCATTTCCTACACATGGTAGGCGAGCGTGTTACCCGTTAATTTGCTTCCTGGGGTCACTCTGTTGATACTGAGACTCCTGGTGTCCAGAATTCCGAATCAATCGCTCCAGGCGTAATTCGGCCTGAAACAAATTATCCTTGGCCACATTCATGGCTCGTTGCAAAATACGCAATTCCGATCTCGCAATGGTAATCTGTTGCTCAATAGTTTCCATTTGAATCCTCCCACGAATCGGTACCACGGCGTGGCCCTCGTACCTTGTTTGGCTTCTTCTTCAATGCTCCTGGTGCTTCATCTTGTTTACGGAACTTGGTCTTCACAACGGTCTTAACGATCTGCCTACTGGACTGCATGGCACACTCCTTAGAGAATAGTGGTAAATATTTTATCGGCTAACTTAATTTTGATGGCTTCTTCGGCCGTTAGCCAGGTATCCGAAGGTTGGAGCAAACGCTCCTGGGCACACTTTTCACTCACACCGCTATAGTTGACCAACAGGTCACTGACACGGTCACGACAATACTCTAACTCTTTCATGGCCGCATGGAGTTCATGCTCCTTGCCCTCCATATCAGAATAAAACTGGTGCATCATGATCCCGCAATGTTTCGCTACATATCGATGCCCTTTGGCTCCACAGGCCAGAATCAAGGCCCCTGCTGACATCACATTACCGAGCCCTATTGTATAGACAGGAATCTTTGAGATCATCATGGTATCGATCAAGGCAAAGGCATTATACAGGTCCCCTCCTCCAGAATTTACATAGAGACAGAGGTGTGAAGGCTTATCTGTCTGTGTATGCTCATAGACAATCCACTGAACGGCCCGAGCGATATTCTCATAGTTAATCTCACCGACCAGAAAATGTTTATGATGATTCAGGAGCCCCACGTTCACCATATCGGCGTCAGGGAGGTCAGGCATCATGATAATGGTATCTGACTCGTGGTGTGGTATTTGAAGATTGTTGTCGGACTTTTCTGGTTTAGTTGGTCTCGGGTGTGCCAAGGGTATTCTCCTCCATAGATTTCGGAAGACTGCTTGTTCCCATTGACAAACATTTCAGCAAAGGCCCTACTCGTTGCACCACCTAAACGGTAATTGAGCGTATGCTTGGTAGTACACCCAAACTTTGGATACGCGGCCTTCAATGCTGCAAAGAATTGACGATCTGCGCCCCATTGACCATACCAATTGTGCCCGACCTTGACGGCCAGTTCTCGCGGTACCGCGAAGCACCCGGTATCAATATGGAAGCGGTTAGGATCTCCCGTGACAGGCCACAATCCCAAACTTTCACAGTTATCGTCACAGATATAGTCGCCCGCCTGATTCACAATTTTGCGGAGCGTATAGGCCCACTGATACTGAGGGTCACTGAGCGTATCTTTGAAGGCTTGGATATAATTCGGTTCAACCCAGTTATCCTCGTCCAAATAACACAAGACATCCTCATTGACGAGGAATGAGGCCGCCGCGAAGGCCCTGTGGCCATACCAACCTTTTCCGACATTCTGCTGCAATGAGATAATCTGCTCCTGGTGTGTCACTCCAGTTTCGAGCATCACCTTATTGATCGTTCCAAAATGCTCTTGCCCGTCCATGATGATATAATGTGTACAGTCTTGCCCACGCACAGATTCAATACAACGCCTCAGATCCTTGGAACCAATCGTCGGGGTGATTACGGCAAAGGTCATGATTATTCCTTGGGCACCAACAAGTCCACTTGTTCAGAAGTCAATTTTATCAAGGTCGAATGATCCTCAGATTGCACATACGCCCCTTCCATATTCCACAACACAGGGGTCTCAGGATAGAGGAAACAGGTACGACCATCATTCATCTTGACCAACTTCACTTCAATAGTATCCATTATTCCACCGGGTTCTTTTCAGCGGACACTCTCGTTCGGCTCTTGGTGCCCACATTAGATCGGAGAACAGGGGCCTTCTCCATTTCGGGAACCACGACAGGTGCCACAGGAGTTTCCACGGGTACCTCGACGGTAAAAGGTAGATCAGGGAATGCTTCCTTGACCAAACTGGCGGTCAGGTATCGGACTTCCAGGTTCTTCTTGAGTAACTTCACCAAGAGGTCCGCTTCCCCTTTGTGTAAGGAACTGAGCAGGAGACCTAGGACTCGTTCTTCTCGCTTGGCGTCCATCTTACCTGCCCGTTTAGGATGCCCCATGATGAAAATGTACAGCCGGCGCATTTCATTGTTCAGAGTGGCGTAGGACAATCCCGCAGGATCCGTCGAAGGCTTGTAGGTAGGGATCTTATGGATATCAAAATGAATCTTAGGGTTAAAGGCATAGTTCAAAAATTCTTTGAACCATCGGTTGGTCGACCCGTACTCCTTGAGTATACCAAGTCTCTGTTCACGGTTCTTACACTTGTCAAATTCTTCAACGATCTCACTGTACAGCATGTTGGCGTAACGCATGATAATCTCCTTGTTAAAAATCACCCACGGCGCCAGTCAGTTCCTTGAGTCCTGACTTGGCCAAATAATCCATAAACTGAGAACGGTTCGCATGAACGGTGGTATCAAATGCCTGGGCAATCAACTGCCGCAATGGTATAGGAATATTCTGTAGGTCGATCAACATTTCATTGCGCTTGAAGTTCCTGAACATATCCCCACTTGTACAGAAATCCTCTGGCTTTTTATTTAGCCAGTCAATCAGTTTCTTTTCCATGATGGGCTTCTGACGACCGCCTGTCACAAATACATCATCGGGTGAAAGAATATTGGGTACCCCATCACCTGAGTCACCCCGAATAATATGCTGCTTCAGGGCCAACACAGGGAACTCATCCCTGACTTCTTTTTTGAGCATGGGCGACCACTGAGTCACATTCTTGTTGGTTTGGAGTTGCACAAAATCTCCATCACCCGACAGAATCATAATTTTCTGTGATGGTGCATACACCTGTGTCAGGTGCCCAATGATATCGTCTGCCTCAGCCCCAGGTACCTGAAGGACCTTGTAGGGAGCATAGGTTTTCAATTCAGTTTTGAGGGTATCCATGCAAGTGAAAATTTCAGGCCAATTGAAGGACGAGGCATCTCGCGTTTTCTTACGATTGGCTTTGTAGTGCGGGAAATACTCACGGCGCCAATAATGCTTGTCATCCAGAACAATGACCACTTCACCGTGATCTTTTTTGAATTTCTTCACATTGAACCTCATGGAATTGAGGGCCATGTGGCGAATAAGATCCACGGAGAGGACGGCCTTCTTGTCGGTCGCCAGGTGTTGCAGTACTGCGGCATACATGATCTGCGAGAAGTCAATGAGAATCATAATATTAGATAATCACACGGAGCAGGAGCACTTCACTACCCATGCGCCCGTTGAGTTTTCCCTCTTTGGTGGTCAGGTTATCCTTCAGGTTCTTGAGGGTTACTTTCCCTCCTGTCACAATCTTTTCAATCATCTCCTCGGGCTTGCGTAACTTTTTGGTCCATGATTGGGCTTTTGAAAAGTTCAAGATCGCACTACCCTTGATACCCAGACCATTGACATCATCGGCTGCATAATAGGAGACCATACGATTCTTCCTGTTATACAACCAGACACCTTCAGACCCGATCATTTTCAGAGGGGAGACACTGGTGATTTTCAGTTCGGTATCCTGGGCACAAAACTTCAGGTTCTTGACCTGTTGTTCTGGGGACTTGGCTTTCTTGGCGCGCGGTGTCTTGGCGGCTTGAGATTCACCCATGATCGTCAACGTATCATCGACAATCTGGGCATACAAGGTTTCTAATTTCTTGAGTTGTGGCCAGGTGAAGTTATCGTATCCCTTGGCCAACTCAGCATCGGCACCCTCAAGCACCACGCGGAGTTCATCGCGGTTCTTCTTGAAGGTATTGACGATACTCGGTCCATGAGGACCTTTCATTTCATGCTCACGAAGTACTTCTAGGGTATTGGGAAGTTTCTTGAAGTCAGAGAGGATATATTCATCGACCGCTCCCTCAAGATCCCCCATGCACTTGTTGGCTTGGGCCTTGAGACGGTCTTGAATATTCACGACAGGCTTTGGAATAGCCGGTGCAACAAACACAGGCTCCATGGTCTCTTTGACGGAGGCTGCAAAAGAATCCATGGTATTCAGTCTGGTATGCAACCACTTGAGCGATTGCGTATCAAGATGGGCACCACGAGTCAGGAGTCGGCACACAAAGCCCAGGGTTGATACCTGATAGGCAATCAACTCCTGGGTCACTTTGATGTTATTGGCTTTACAATAGGCCGCCAGATACTTGTGGGAATCTTCTTTGGACTTATTTTGTGAATACCAATTCAGAGCATTGGTGATCTCAATTTTTTCCAGGGGCATCATGCTCACAGGAAATTCAGGTTCGTCCCTGGAGACTAATTTCTGTACCTGGTCGGCCGTGGTCACTCGTTTGACTTTCATGATATAATCTGCCTTATGTTATGCGACCGTGAAGTTGAGTGGTGCTTCAGGGATCTGACGATCCACCGAGAAAGTCACCTTGTTGGACGCCGGGGATTGATTCCCCTTGACATCCGTTTCTGTGGCCCAAAATGTTCCCCCGGTCACTTCACCCAATGGAGCAGGGAATACAAAGGTCACTGTTTTATGACCACCGCCACCAAAGACGGTCGCTGGTTGGTCAGGACTCTTGACAGGGGCGCCGGCACCAATCTGGTACCAGACACTTGTGAACAACAAATCAGTCAGAGGGCTTCCATTGAGGTGCTTGGTACCTTCATCATACTGGGCTATCAATTGG
>Ga0315274_10010825_pt1 | contig 13129 bp, 16 predicted proteins | sample YL17G02_20_MG_FD_203700 | JGI IMG/M metagenome (GOLD analysis project Ga0315274, IMG submission 203700) | Sediment microbial communities from Yellowstone Lake, YNP, Wyoming, USA - YL17G02_20 | ecosystem: Environmental > Aquatic > Freshwater > Lake > Sediment | place: USA: Wyoming | collected... | reverse complement strand
CCCTGAAGGAGAAGAGCCGGATATATCGAATGTCGGTCAGATTGCGGCCCAGGCGGCTTGGGATTTGGAAAAGGGCGCGGAGCTGTCCGACGTGGTTCTCCGTTGTTATCGGGATATGTGCAATATTCTCCGCCGAAAGGTCAGCCTGCGTCAGGATATGACCGCCCGCGAATTTGCGCAATACTTGCAGGAAGCCGGGGTGCGCGAGGTGGAGGTGGCCAGACTCACGTTTCTCTTTGAACAGGTCCGTTACGGCCGCTATGTAGCCGGCCCAGAAGAACGAGCCGAGGCAATTGCCTTGCTGAAAGCGATCGAAAACCAGTACGGAAAGGTTGCGGATGAGACCTGATCGTCGATGGGGGATTCCTCTTTTTGTGACCTTGGGAGCCTTGTTTATTTACTTCACCTTTCCTCTATTGGTCCAGGGGATGAACTCCCTTATCAAGTTTATTATAGGAGGAATATTTATCCTGTTAGCCCTGCCCCAGATGTTGTGGTGGGGAGTAGGGGTGACGATTCTGATCTTTTGGGGACTGCAAGTCTTGATAAATTTGCAGAAAAGCAGATTGCCGAAGTCCCGCAAACGGGAGGGGCAGCCTTATGATCATCTTTACCATGGGCGTCTCAGGGTCATCCGGCAAAGGCTTTTGCAGGCAAGCTCCAGGAGATATTCCCAGGATGAGGTGAGAAACATTTTGCGCTCCCTGGCCATCGAGTTGATCGCCCTGAAGCTGGATATATCCGAGGAAGAGGCAAGACAGAGGTTCCGTCAGGGAGATTGGACCGAGGACCGTGCGCTTAAGGCCTATTTTTTTGCAGAGCCGGACCGGGGAAAAGAGAAACAGGGCTTATGGCGACGGTTTAAAAGAACAAAAAGCCCGGCCTTCCTGGAGGAAACCCAAGAAGCCCTGGACCGGTTGAAGTCCTACAGCGATTTTTCCGATGGGGGAAAAAGATTTGACCTCGCCAACCATAACAATTGATCAGGTATCCCGAAAAGGCCGGGAAATTCTGGCCGAGATGGAAAAGGCCATCGTAGGCAAGCGTTCCTTCCTGGAGAAGGTCTTCTGCGCTGTTCTAGCCGACGGCCACGTGCTCATCGAAGACCTTCCGGGATTGGCCAAAACCCTTACTGCCCGGAGTTTCTCTGCGGTCCTGGGTTTGACTTTCAAACGAATCCAGTTCACTCCGGATCTTTTGCCGGCGGATATTACGGGGGGATATGTGTTCAACCGCCAGCGGGGGACCTTTGAACTGGTCCAGGGCCCGATCTTCGCCAACCTGGTTCTGGGAGATGAGATCAACCGGGCCCCGGCCAAAACCCAGGCGGCCATGCTGGAAGCCATGGAAGAGCACCAGGTAACCCTTGAGGGGGAGACCTTCCGTTTGCCTCAACCCTTTATTGTGTTGGCCACGCAAAATCCCATCGAGTACGAGGGAACCTTTCCTCTTCCCGAAGCCCAGCTGGACCGGTTTATGGTCCGCCTGTCCGTGGGGTATCCCAGCGCCGAGGAAGAACTGGAGGTTCTCAAACGCCGCTGGGAACGCCGGGAGGATGAAATCAAGTTGCAGCGGATCACAGATACAGACGAGCTGAAGGCCATGCGGAAAGTCGTTGAATCGGTCTACATCGATCCCGACGTCGGTCGATACATGGTCGCTCTGGCGCACACTTCTCGGACAGACTCCCATGTCGCCGTAGGGGCCAGCCCCCGGGCCTCGCTGGCCTTGCTCAAGCTTTCTCGGGCCAGGGCGGCTATGGAGGGACGGGATTACGTAATCCCCGATGATGTCAAATTCATCGCAAGGGAAGTCTTGATTCATCGCCTATTGCTCAAACCGGACCAGTGGGCCATCGGAATGACCGTCAGGAACGTAGTGGAGAGCATTGTGGGGAAGGTTCCGGTTCCCAAGGTGGAGGGATCATGACCGGGGCGTGGTCTTTGGTTGCCTCATTAAGTCTCGTTCTTCTGCTTTCGGGGTTGGTCCTGAAAAATGCGGCCCTCCTGGCCATGGCGTTGCCTTATCTTGTTTTTGCACTGACGCCCTTTTGGCGAAACTGGCCCAAAACGGATTGGAGGGTACAACGAGAACTGGATCCTGACCACCTTGAAGGAGGGCAGCCTTCTCAAATTACGGTTTCCGTTGTGAATACGGGAGAAAGCTTGGAAGAGGTTTGTATAACCGATGCCATTCCGTGTGGTGTCGAAGTGGAGGGGAGTCATGAATATTTCGGGGAATTCAGAGGCGGCCAAGTAGAGACGCTTCAATATACCGTGCGAGGGGTCCGGGGGAAGTATGAATTTCCGGGCGTGTCCGCATCGGTGGGGGATCTATTAGGGTTGAGCCGCAAAGAGGAGTTCTTCCCCTGTTCCAAAACCTTGGCTGTCCTCCCTGCGGTGGCAAGGCTGGAGAAAATAAAAATATCTCCCCGGCGTACAAGGGTATTCGCAGGGGTGATCCGGTCACGAGAAAGCGGCGCCGGCGTGGAATTTTTCGGCACCCGGGCTTATGTCCCCGGAGATCCTCTGCGTCATCTCAATTGGAAGGCCGGGGCCCGGTGGGACCTCCTGATCACCAATCTCTTCGAGCAGGAGCGCATAGCGGACGTAGGGATCATCGTGGATGCGCGGAGCATAATGGAGTTGAGATACGGTAAGGATTCGCTCTTTGAACATTCGGTTCGGGCGGCTGCATCCTTGGCCCAGTACTTCCTCGGAGAAGGGAACCGGGTGGGGCTGCTCGTCTATGGTAACTATATCGAATGGACTTTCCCGGGCTATGGAAAAAAGCAGCGCGCCAGGATCATGGCCGCGCTGGCCGGGGCGAAGTTGGGCGAGCATGCGGTTTTCAAAGAGCTTGAGCACTTACCCATCCGGCTGTTCCCGCCCGAATCGCAAGTCGTTGTGATCAGCCCCCTTCGCGGGGAAGATGTGCGCCCATTGCGGTATCTGCGGGCCCTCGGTTACCGCGTGCTCATCATCAGCCCCGACCCGATTGCTCTTGAGAAACGCCTGTTTCCGCAGGATCGATTTCAGGAATTGGCCGAACGCATCGCCCGCATGGAACGAGACTTGACGCTAGCCAAATTACGCCGCAGCGGTGTCGAAGTAGTGGAATGGGATGTAGCCGAGGCGTTGTTGCTCGCTCTCAAACGGGCAGCATGGGAGAAGAGAAGAAGATGATTCTTTGGGGACGGCGGGCGGCGGCGGTTTTGACCGGGGTCATCCTGGGAATCCTGCTTTTCCCCAGCGGAAGCCATTGGGGGGGAACGGCCGGCGGAGTCTTAAATCTGGCCTTGGCCATGGCCGAAAAATTCCCTTCCGCCCTTCGCCGTTTTCTTCCGCCATCGGCGCTGGTGATCAACACGTTACTTTCCGCCTATGGAGTCCTGGTCGGTGGATCGGCGGCTTGGGCTGTGCTGGTTGCCGGTCTGTCTTTCTTCTCCTGGAACGCCGGGCTGTTTGGACAACGCTGGGGCGACGCTCCCCGCCCCATGCAATTGCGTTACCTGAAGCGCATCGGGAGCCTGGCGGCGCTCGGGCTGGGGACCGGGCTGTCGGCGGCGGCTTGGCAAGGGAATTTCTCGTTGCCGTTTTCTCTGGCCTTTTTATCGATGTTGGCCGGGGGTGTACTTTTGCTGCGGCTGATGTCCCAGACGTCACCGAAGGGATGATTGGGAATTTAAACAAGGATGGCAAGGGTATGCTGAACTTATATCAAAAAATATCTTTGGGAATAACCTTGGGAATTCTGGAGGATGAGCTTCGGCGTCTCCAAAGCCTGATTCACATTGGCGAGCAGCGGAACTTATTTTCACAGATCACCGATGATCTTAAGGCGGAAGAAAGGACTCTGCTTCAGGGAAAGATCGAGCGCCTGATTAATAATCTCCTTTCTTTGAAAGAATGTTTTGACTTGCGTCACAGCCAGAAAGATCTGTCTTTGCGCGCGATGGTGAAAGCCATGGCGGTTTACCTCCAGGTCGAGTTAGAAAATAAGATGTCGAAGAGGCTGAAAGGGTATGGGGAAGTCAACCCGGGATTGCAAGAAACCCTGGACCCAAAATTGAGTGAGATGATCACAATTCTTGGCCAAATGGAATCAATTAAATGAAGGTTCCAAAGGGGCTGGATGGAATCTGGGTCCTTTATCTGAGCTTATGAGGGGTTGACGATGGTCCATACTCTGATTGAAGCATTCAGGTATCGGGGTTGCCCGATCTGCCAAATTTTGGATCAAGATGAATATGATTTTATGTGCCAATGGCAGCACCGGACCTTCATGGAGGAAAAGACCCGTGAGGACCTGGTCTCCGCAAAGGGATACTGCAATTTCCATTTTTACGAGATGGCTCGATTGACGAGTCCGCTGGTAAACGCCGTGGTGGTCAAGGAATTAGAAACCCACATCGAGAAAGGTCTGGGCCAGGGGGAAGCCGGGGCGCGGCTCGAAAAATACGGGCCGAATGAACTGAAGGAGCGGCCTCGACCCGGCTTTTTGAGGATACTCCTGGATCAATTCAAATGATCGCCCTGATTCAACGGAGATAGCGAAGGGGATGTTCTTCGTAGGTCGCGAAAAAGAAATAAGGCTAATTATAAAGGCATTAAAGCGGGGAAATAATGTAATCCTGACAGGGAAATATGGAATCGGTCGCACAAGTCTTATCAGGTACATTGCCGATACAACCCGAAACCGATGGCGATTTATCTTTGTAGATTTTTCCCAGACACCGGGAAGAGTATGCAGGCTTTTGATTGACGAATTGCTGCCAAAGAGTAAAGGCAAGACAAGAGGCGAAATCTTAGGGTATAAGTCCAATCGATTCCGGATTAGCAATCTGGATTTTGCAGACAGGAAGCAACATGTTCTCGTCTTGGACAATATTGCGAAACTTTCTGCCCAGAAACTGGACTTAATCCGATATCTCGCAATGGCCAAACGCTTCCGATTCGTAGCCATTGTGGAGAATTTTATGCGAGGGGATGATCTCTTCGTTCTTCGTGCCCGGTTAAGCAATGCAATGCTAATCAACATTCCCCATCTCAGCATAGAGGCAGCCAGGGAATATTTCCGTCATTCTTCGGGGCAGCATCATTTTCATTGGACGGAGAGCCAAATCAACCATTTAGCGGAGATGACGGGAGGTTATCCGGTGGGCATGAAAGAAGTCGTGACCAGGAAACTCGCTCGATCCCAGAGCACAAAGACTGACGTGATCCTCGCTAAGTCGAAGGGTCCCAGAGCTGGAGGCAGCCTCCGCAGGCCAGACACCCCCTAACTCGGAGCGGCAAAGAGGGTTGGGGCGGCTCCATACGGGTCACGATCCGAGGGAAAGGAATATGGGAAGGAAAAAGAAAGGGGCGAAAATCTTTCCTCCGGATATAACCGAGTCTCAATTGTCCGGCGGCGAAGTCCATTATCTCTGGTGGTTCATCCAGGGGAGTATCATGACTCCATCGATCCGTTATCGGCTTCGGAGAGCCTGGGGGTTCTGTGGGCGGCATGCCTGGTGCGCCATCCTCGTTGAAGCGTCTTTTCGCCATGGTTACATGCACGGTCCGGCCATACTCTATGAAGACCTTCTGCACCCCGCCATCCCTGCCTTAGGGATCGATGGGCCGCTTAAGAACTTGCGCCTTTTAAAAAATCTTCGGGAGAAGGGGCCCTGTATCATGTGTGAAATGGATTTGGGGCCAGAGACGAAAGGCGCAGCCAGCGCGGACCGCGTGGAAAGAGGTAGGGACCCGAGAGAGCTTCGAGTTTTCGCCCAGAGTACCCAAACCTACTGGGAGAAGACCATCTGCGGCCGATGTCTGGGAAATGGGTCCTGGCCACGTTGCCGCCGCCATCTCATGGAAGATGCGTCTAAAGGAGCGATAGGTAGCCTCCTGCCGCATCAAGACCTCTTGAATCATATCTTTCAGCAGATTACCCTTTACGCCCGCTCTTTTCGTTGGGAATGTCGGGGAACTGACACGGAAGAAAATAAGGCTGCCCTGATCAGCGCCGTCGGGTGGTGCAGCGGCTGGCAGCCCTTGCTCTCCATTTTGGGTATGAAATGAAGAAAAGAAATCCCCAGGAAAAATCCAAATTCCTTTCCTATTTTGATCTCTGGGATGCTTTCCGGGAGCCGGGCTGTCCGATCTGCACCCGGCTTGAACGGTGCAGCTTCAATTATCTGGACAGTCTGCTCTATGAGCGAGTGAATGACGTAGGAACGCGGATAAAATTGCGGCAATCTCTGGGATTCTGCAACTGGCACGCCTGGAAATGTTTGGAGGTCAGCAATTGTTCTTTGGGGCTGGGAATTATCTATGATGATATCCTGCGAAGGATTGAAGAACGTTTAAGAAAGGTCAAGAATTTCTTTCCGTTCCGCATCCCCTTCCTCAGGAAGCTTTTGGGACGAGAAAAGACGGCCCATCAGCCCCCCTATGTAGGCCCCGACCAACGGTGCCCGGTCTGCGCGCACGTCCAGTTTTTCGAAAATATTTATCTAAGTATCCTGTTGGATTTTATAGCCGAAGAGGATTTGGCCAAACAATACCGCCATTCCGCAGGGATCTGCTTTCCCCACCTGGTCAGGGCCATAGAAAGGTATCCCTCACATGTGAATCTTCACCTGCTTATCGAGAAACAGATCGAAAAGTATGAATTTTTACGGATTGAAATTGCGGAATTCATTCGCAAACAGGACTACCAGTATACAGATGAACCAAGCGGGCCGGAGGTCAATTCCTGGAGAAGAGCTCTGGAAATGGCGGTAGGAAAGAGGGAGGTCTTCTCCAGTCACATGGGAGGGATGGTGGGTTTCGATCCCTCCGTTCCTCCTTCTTCTCCGATTGAAGGTGACACTTATGGATCGAATTCGGAAGAAAGAGGCATCCAGCAGGACATGGTTGAGCAACTGAAGTTCGAGAATGAAAAGTTGGAACGTAAGTACGAAGAAATTAAGGCGGAATGCGCCAAAGAAAGCACCCGGGCATCATCTCTCCATCATATCGCCTGGAAAATGTCCGAGGACAATAAGGTTTTGAAGATGAGCCTGGAGAAAGCCAATGCCCAGGCCCAAGAATACGCGGAACACATTGAACGCTTGAATAAAGAGATCGAAAGTCTGAAAGAGCTTTTGAAAACAATGGGCCAATATGATAACGTCCGTGATGAAGGTGCAGCCGATAAAATTATGAAAACTGGAAAGGGAGATTCCAGAGGGTAGGCATGCGTAATGCATTCTTGAGGTGGACATGACGAAAGACGGCCATGGAAAGTGTGTTTTTTGCGACATCGTGGAAGGAAAGGCGGAGGCTTATAGGATCCATGAAGATGAGCACTCCCTGGGGATTTTGGACATCAATCCCTTCGCCCAAGGGCACTGCCTGGTTATTTCGAAGCGGCATGTTCCCTGGTGGCACGACCTGACCGAGCAAGAGACGGAGAGTCTTTTCAGCGTGGCCCGGGTGATCTCACAGAAAATTATGAAAGCTTTCCACCCGGACTTCGTATGCATGTATGCGCGGGGAAGAAGAATTCCCCATACCCACATCTTTCTGGTACCGACATTTGGCGGGGATCTGCTGGATCGGTTCTTCAATGCCCTGGAGAGATTTCAGGAATCCCCAGCAGAGTTAGCCCGCCTGAAAGAGCGACAATCAATGGAGGAAGCCGCTGATCGTCTCAAAACGGCTTGAAGGAAAAAATAAAGGAGCCCGTTCTTTCGCTGAAGTTGGCGGACGGAATAATTGCAAAAACTCTAATTACAATTTCTCAAACATTCCCTGAAGCTCTTTAATCAGGCCGATCTCCATTGCGGTGTAGCGGTCATCGGTGAGGATAAATTCGATCTCGTAGTAGATATGATACTCCACAGCGCTGGTGGGATGCTCGACCACTTGAGTGATGGCGATATCCTTCTTGATCCTTTATAAACCCTTTCCTTTATCTGTAAATCAAATTCGGTGGACAATGCTATTCACGCGTGATTTGATTATGACCCTTTTTCCCCATCTATCTCCCTTTTTAATGTCCACACCCTCCCCGATGAGCTTGGCAGGAATGATCCATGGAAATTTCGTGAAGTTTATTATGGAGTGGAAAAGGGGATACTGAAGGTTTAGAGACCTCCTGAAAAAACCCCTTCTCTTGTCATTTTTTCCTTTCTTTCTCCCCAATGATATCGAATAGCAGCCTTACCGTCTGGCCACATAGAAGGGCGCATTCTCGCTTACCGCCCCGATCGACCCACGCTTTTCTCTCTTCCGGAACGTCCAGGTCAGCGCGGATAATTTCCGGGCAAAAGCGGCTACCAAAGGCCTTCTCAAATTCTCCGTAGAATTGCTTTACCGGCTGAAACGACTCCACCAGAGCTTCCTGACTGGACAAATCTTTACCCTCGGCCCCGTAAAGCATTCCCAGGGTCAAGACTCCCGCCTGCAGAGCCCCGCAGAGGGAGCGGACCCGGCTGCCTCCGGCCATCGGACCTACCGCCTTGATCATTAAGTCATCTACCATTCCCAGTCGTTCCTGCATGACCTGCAGAACCGTCTGCGATCAGGCTCGCCGCTTGTCACTGTTCAATAGATCGAAGGCTTCTTCCGCCGCTTCATTGACCATCTTCTCCGATTCTTCCGCTCGATTCACTTTTGAACGCGCAGATTTCATTTTTCCCCTCCGTCGAATTGCACCGCTATTGTCAAAAGTTATCTCCCCTCTCCTCTTGGGGGAAAGGGTCAGGGTGAGGGGTGCTCTTGCTACGTCCCTCAGTTCTTTCACCCCCACCCTTTCCCTCCCCCCTCAAGGGGGAGGGATTTGCTTGTCTTCCTTTGTCTTCCCAAATGGTTATTCATGACTTTTTCTTGACAATACCAGTGCACCCTAAAATTATCATATTATACCCAGTTTTTACCTCGGTTGGAATATTTGAAAGGGATCCCGGTTCCCAGCCCCTTGGGTGAATTCTTGACATCGATCGGGCCAACTGGTACCCTCGATTTCAGTGGTGGAAATATGACCCCTTCGATCCTCAAATCAGGGGGCAAAAAGAGAAGGCTGCGAAAAATAACTGGCCGAGCCTAAAAATTTACGTTAGGAGGGTGATTTATGCCTACGAAGTCTAAAAAGAGGAATGTGGAGGAAGTTTCGAAGAAAGCCTTTGACTTGGGCTTTCAATACGAGAAGGTGTACATGGGCTGTTCGCAGTGCGTTGTGGCGGCCATCCAGGACCTTTTCGAGAAAAAGAATGATGAAGTTTTTCGGGCTGCCAGTGGACTCGCTGGCGGGGTGGGGTTATGCGGCGATGGGTGCTGCGGCGCTTACACGGGCGGGGTAATGGCGCTGAGCCAACTCTATGGTCGAACTCGCGAGAACTTCTTAGACCCCGACCGGACCCGGAAAAAAGGCTTCGATCTGGCCAAAAAGCTTCATGACAAATTCATCGCTGAATACGGATCGGTCATCTGCCGGGATATCCAGCAGAGGATCTTTGGGCGGCCTTTCTACATTCGGGATGCCGATGAGTATGCCAAGTTTGAGAAAGCAGGAGCCCACGAAGAAAAATGTCCCTCGGTTGTGGGAAATGGAGCCCGCTGGGTTGCGGAGATTTTGCTGGAAGAGGCCGACTCGTGAAAAAAATTACCCAATCTTTTGCTTACAGTTTCTCAAACAGGCCCTGAAGTTCTTTAATCAGGGCGATCTCCATCTCGGTGTAGCGGTCATCGGTGAGGATAAATTCAATCTCGTAGTAGATATGATACTCCACGGCGCTGGTAGGATGCTCGACCACCTGGGTGATGGAGATGTCCTTCAGGCCTTCGTAGTCCTTGGATTTGGACATTTCCGTCTTCCGGAGGATGAGGCCGATGGCTTTTTTAGCATCCTCGACGGTCTTAATAATAATGTCAATCCCTTCCAGTTTCTTAATCGCCTTGATGATCTTTTCGTCCCGCACCCGAATGCGCATAATTCCTCCCCCATTGTGGGCAATTACTCACCGCATAGAACGCGGAGAACGTGGATCTCTGCGCCCTCTGCGGTGAATTGAGCTAATTTAGAAGTATCATGGCATAGACTTTTTTTGTTGGCAAGGGGAAAAACGGGCCCCAACAAAGGTGAAACAAAGGACCAGGCGGCAAGGGGAAACCGAATAAAAATTCCCCTTTAAGAAATATCGGATTATAGGAGGGAAAAAGCTTGACAAGATTTTGCATATATGTTTATATTTTTTTGTTAAAAAAGGGTTTTTCCACGTGAATGATCGAGCCCGGGGCCGGGAAAAAGCCGGCGTAAGGGCTAATGGGTTGCCACTCCCCTATAAATACAAAGGTTGTGACGTGCCGATCGAGCTAAATTCGATCCTGGCCTGAGGGGTAAAGGAATTTTTCTGCCCGGCATCGGGATTGAAGAAGGAATGTTGATCATTCGTTCGCGGGGGTAGATGTGTGTGCCGGGGGTTCCTTGAGCCATGAAAGGGAGAGTGAGCGTGAAGGGATTTTCGAGGAGGGAGGTGGTTACGAAGATCGATCGACGATCTTCACCCCAGGGTGCCCTGGAAACTGAATGCGGGGTCGTTTCTTTCCAATACCACTGAAAGAAGTTAGGAAGAAAATTCATAAATCAAGAAGGAGGGTTCCGGTATGCCATACGATGCCGTAAAGATGGCCGACTGGCAGATCTCTGAGGCGGCCGAAGAGCACATGAAGTCCATTTGGGACTGGCAGAAAGATCTGGGCTTGGAAAAGGATGAAGTCATCCCTTACGGGAGGCTGGGAAAACTTGACTAGGAGTTATCCCGGTCATCCCAATGTGCCGGGATGAGGTATTCAAAAATAAAGGAGGAAGAGTCTATGGTAAAATATGATCCCACCAAACAGGAAGATTGGCAGATCGCGGAGATCGCGGAAGAAGACCTTAATTTCAACGCGCAGTGCGATAAGATCGGTATATTGCCTGAAGAGCGCATCCCCTACGGCAGGAAACTCGGCAAGGTGGATTACATGGCCATCCTGAACCGCCTGAAGGACAAGAAAGATGGCTATTACATTGATGTGACCGCCATCACCCCCACCCCTCTAGGCGAAGGTAAGACCGTGACCACCATGGGACTGATTGAAGGCCTGGGCAAGCGGGGCCTGAACGTCGGCGGCGCCATCCGCCAGCCCTCCGGCGGCCCCACCATGAACATCAAGGGCTCCGCCGCGGGCGGCGGCATCGCCCAGCTCATCCCCCTTACCGACTTCTCCCTGGGCCTCACTGGGGACATCAATGCGATCATGATCGCCAATAACCTGGCCATGGTGGCGTTGACCGCCCGGCTGCAACATGAAGCTAATTACGACGACGAGCAACTGGCCAAGATCCCCCTGAAACGGTTGAACATCGACCCAAGAAGAGTAGAGATGAAATGGTGCTTTGACCTGTGCGCCCAGGCGTTGCGCAACATCACCATCGGCCGGGGCACCAGGATGGACGGTTTTATGATGGACTCCAGCTTCATCATCGCTGTGGCCTCGGAAGTGATGGCCATTCTCTCCATGTTCAGCGACCTGGCGGATTTGCGCAAACGCCTGGGCGAGATCACCGTGGCCTATGACAAGAAAGGCAACCCCATCACCACCGAGGACCTGGAGTGCGCCGGGGCCATGACCGCCTGGATGGTCAGGACCATCAACCCCAACCTGCTTGCCACCGTGGAAATGCAGCCCGTTCTGGTGCACGCCGGGCCTTTTGGCAACATTGCGGTAGCCCAGTCTTCCATCGTCGCCTGCAAGCTCGGCTTGAAGCTCTTTGATTACCACGTCACCGAGTCCGGCTTCGGCTGCGACCTGGGCTTTGAGAAGTTTTGGAATATCAAGTGCCGCGCCAGCGGTCTCAAACCCAACGTGGCGGTGCTCACCACTTCGGTACGGGCCTTGAAGATGCACGGTGGAGGACCAAGGGTAGTTGCCGGGTTACCCCTGGATCCATCCTATACAAAAGAGAATTTGCCTCTTTTAGAAAAAGGGCTTGTTAACCTTATCCACAACATCAATATCGTCAAGAAGTCCGGGATCAAGCCGGTGGTTTCCATCAATGCCTTCCATACGGACACCAAGGAAGAAATCAAGATGATCAAACGGGCCGCAGAAGCCGAAGGGGTCCGGGCCGCGGAGGGCCACTACTGGCAGTATGGCGGCGAGGGCGCCCTGGAACTGGCCGACGCGGTCCTGGACGCCTGCAAAGAGAAAGTGGACTTCAAGTTCCTTTATCCCATGGAAATGCCGCTGCGCAAGCGGATAGAAACCATCGCGCGGGAAGTGTATGGCGCCGACGGGGTGACCTACACGCCCGAGGCTGAGGCCAAGGCGAAGGCTTTCGAAGCCGACCCCAAGTACAATGATTATCACACCATGATGGTGAAGACCCACCTTTCCTTGACCCATGATCCCGCCAGGAAAGGCGTGCCCAAGGGCTGGTTGTTGGCGGTCAGGGACTTTCTGCTTTACAGCGGCGCCAAGTACATCTGTCCGCAGACCGGCACCATCTCACTTATGCCCGGCACCAGCTCTAACCCGGCCTTCCGGAGGGTAGACGTGAATGTCAAGACCGGCAAGCCCACTGGCTTGTTCTAAAAATTATTTCACCACAGAGAGCACAGAGAACACGGAGAATATGGGTATAAAATCCAAATACCAAAATTCAATCCCGCGAGACAGGGGATCAAACCAATGGCAAATTCCAATTTCGAAATTCCATCCCGAAGATTCGGGGGTTTTGCTTTTGGTTGCAGGAGGGTTTTTGAATCTGTGATCTCTGTGTACTCTGTGGTTAAGAATTAGGAGGAAGATATGGCCGCAAAGATTATCAGCGGAACTGAGGTGGCCAAGCAGATCCGGGAGGAGCTGGCCAAAGACGTTTCAACCCTAAAAGAAAAGCACAATGTCATCCCCGGATTGGTAACCATCCTGGTAGGGGAAAACCCGGCATCGGTGAGCTATGTCACCGGGAAGCAGAAAACTGCCAAGGAACTGGGGTTCTATTCACTTCAGGATAGTCAACCGGCAGACATTTCGGAAGCGAAGCTTCTGGAGTTGATCGACAAGTACAACAAGGACCCCAAGATCCATGGCATCCTGGTGCAGCTCCCCCT
>Ga0315274_10010824_pt1 | contig 13129 bp, 15 predicted proteins | sample YL17G02_20_MG_FD_203700 | JGI IMG/M metagenome (GOLD analysis project Ga0315274, IMG submission 203700) | Sediment microbial communities from Yellowstone Lake, YNP, Wyoming, USA - YL17G02_20 | ecosystem: Environmental > Aquatic > Freshwater > Lake > Sediment | place: USA: Wyoming | collected... | reverse complement strand
CCAATTCTTTTGGAGTGAGGCCATCATTGGTATGGACATGGCAGGTCTTCCCACTACTTCGTCTTTTTAATTCGTTCCATCTCCGATTTTATAAAGTCTTTCATGCTGTCTATCTTCATCAAATTTTTGAGCTCTTCCTGGAGATTCGATGATTTAATTTTAAATATCCATCCCTTCTCATAGGGGCTATCATTCATCAATTCAGGAGAATCTTCAAGATCCTGATTGGAGGATTCCACTTTTCCAGAGACAGGGGCATAGATCCTTCCTACCCATTTTCCAGACTCCATGGAACCACATGCTTTTCCTTGCTCAACAGCCCTGCCCGTGGAGGGCAATTCGACATAAACGATCTGACCCGCCAATTTTTGAGCAAAATCAGTTGCGCCCACTGTAACAATATCTCCTTCAAGCCTGGCCCAGAAATGCTCTTTGTGGTAATACAAATCATCTGGAAAAAGATACCCTTCGAATTCCATTTTTAAAATCCTCCCTTCTTTTTTTGAAGGCTTTATACTATAAAAATGTCACAATGACAAGAATTTTTTCCGTTGACTTTCATGAGTTTTTATCCGAATCCAAATCCTGATCCCCTTCGCAGAAAAAGCAAACCTTGACCAAACTGGTCACATATTTTATATAAATTATTGATCTTTTAAAGATGATAGGACTAAATCTTCAGACATGGATGGACTGAAATTTTCGGCAAGGGCAAGATGAAAATATAGAGATGAACCGTGGAGATTTAACACGGGTCTCTCATCCCTGTCCTCAATCGGAGGAATCACAACAGATCGAAAATTCTCTTCGGAGGCGGTCAGGTGTCTTGGGTGTTGCAGCTTAGCCCCAGCCATGGTCATCGATGAAGAGACGCATGCCTTGGTGGACCCCTCTGAGTCTATCCGAATCATCCGATCTTATGAATAACTCAATGCATATATTTACCGTAGAGGATTTAGAAAAAATCAAGGAAAGGGTTACCCTCGATCTTTCTCTTCGGAAAGAAGGATACAGGGCTAAGATCAACTTCCATATGGGGACCTGTGGCATCGCCGCAGGAGCCGGAAAACTTCATACCTTAATTGCTCGGGAGATGGAGGAGAAAGGAATTGAGGACATCAAGATCATCCGCTCGGGATGTGCAGGACTTTGTAGTCGCGAACCCATGGTGACCATTGAATCCAAAGGACTTCCCTCTGTGAAATATTGTGATCTAAACGAGGAAAAGATCCAAGAAATTTTTGACCGCCACATCTTGAACGGAGAAATTGTTGAATCTTATGCGCTGGCCATCGATGACGAGGGGGAAATACCATTGCGTTCCTCCTTTGAGACGATTCCGAGGTTGCAAGACATCCCCTTCTTCAACCACCAAACCCTCTGGGCCCTGAGAAACAAAGGTCTCATCGATGCAGAGAATATCGACGAAGCTATTGCAAGAGGGGCCTATTTTGGCTTAGACAAGGCTTTGACGTCCATGACCCCTGAGGCAGTGATTGAAGAGGTGAAAATCTCTGGACTAAGGGGACGGGGTGGAGCAGGATTTCCAACTGGTTCGAAGTGGATAGAAAGGAGGCAGTTTTTTTGAGGGTCGCTTTGGGCGACCAGATGGAAGGGGGAAGCGTAGGAAAAAGAAAGGGTTCGATCTTTTAAAACGAAGTTCGAGCCGAGATTTTTCAAAAACGCTTTCTGGGCGGGCGGATTTTCTTGCCAGGCGGTAAAATGGGCATCATTACAAGTAGTTAAAAACGTTTTCGCCGGTTCGAGCCACCCGCCGCCCCCTTTCTCGATCTCGCTGAGTCTTTCCTTAAGTACCAGTTTGTCATTGAGTAGCCTGGCCTTCTTACGTTGATATTCCTCCGGCCCAATCTCCCGAGCAATATAAAGATCAAGCAAACACTCCATCTTCTCATCACATGATCTTAATCCTTGATCGATCTGGCCAAATAGAGAAATGGAAATGAACGATAGATTTCTGTCGAAGCCAATTTAATTGTTTACAACTCGCGTTGAAAATCCTTCTTGAAAAGGGAAAAAATGAATTAATGGCGGCGCAGTTCAGATGTTCTTTGACGCCTCAAAAAGATTAAAATATTTTTAAGACTATTGAACTCCTGTTCAGTTGAAATTCAATATGTGGATAAAGCAAGTTGTAGATTCCGTCAGCAATCGCATAGCCAAAAAAGCCGGGGACTCCAAAGAATATTTTCAACACAGTGAAGATTCTTTCTACCCACCCTCACGCCCTCAAGCTGGTAACACTGCTTGATGTAACAATACGACTCGTCACATTTCCAACGGGCCAGATAATACCGCACAATCCTCCACATACTCTCCCCAAAAATCCCATCTTCTTGGCGTACTTTTTTCTAATGTCCCCAGGATCAATCGCAATCACCATATCACCGGGCACCTTGGATGCTCCAAGCCTACGAATCTCTCTGTTGATGGGATCGGTAAAATCCTCATCATCTAAATTTCTGGATAATCGGTCTTCGGTCTTAATCAGGGACTGGTCTTCTTTAAGCCTTCTCGAAATATTGCTTAACCTTTCCTTGGTGGACAAGTTTCTTAACCTCATGGAGGACATTTTGTTCATGAATCTTCACTCTTGGCCAGAAATACTCCTTTCAACATCCAAATTTCCGATTAACCGAATGGTTTCAACAGATTATAACGATTAAAAGCTCAGGAAACTCCACACAATATTTACTTGACAAAAGTGAAAGGTTATATTAAGAACTGGATGGAAAATTAAATTTTTCACAAAGTTTATTATATGGCTGAAGCAACAAGTACTACTGAATGCCCTGTCAGGGAATGGACAAGCTGTTACAACCCCAGAGGTAGCATTCGGATAGCACTCCAAAAAAAGGACCTTGAACGATTAGATCCTTGAGGAAAATGAAATGAAGAAAAGTAACATGTCTGGTTCAAAAGAAAAGAAACAAACCAGGTTAAAGTTAAACAGAAGGACATTTCTTAAGCTATCAGGATTCGCTGGTGCTGCAATTGGGGCTAGCCAGATCATAAGAGAATTGGATAGCGCTGCCGCTTCGCCTTCGCAGAAAAAGAGTCAGAATGCTCCTGAAGAAAAATGGATGGCTACTTCTTGTTTGAACTGTCCCGCTCGCTGTGCCATCCGGGTGAGAGTTGTAAATGGTAAGGCGGTCAAGGTAACCGGAAATCCCTATTCTCAAGTTTCTGAAGGCAAGGCCTGCCCCCGGGCACATATAGGTCTACAAGTATTATACGATCCCGGCCGGCTAAGTACTCCCCTAAAAAGAAAAAGTAATGAGAAAGGGAGAGGAATTGATCCTAAATGGGTTTCCATTTCTTGGGTTGAAGCACTGGATGAAGTCGTAAACCGGTTAAAAAAAGTTAGAGAGAGTGGCGGGCCCAATCAACTTCTGCTTTTTTATGGATTGAACACAATCAGCACAGAAGATATGATTCACCGATTCGCAGAAGCCTTTGGAACGCCAAATCTTATCTCAGGAGATGGACTTGATACTGAAACCGAAAAGTCAGGTAACTGGATGGCTGATGGACACTATACCCATACAGCTTATGATCTTGATCACACCAATTACGTCCTTGCCTTTGGCGCTGACATGATCGAATCATCTAAGCCTTTGTCCCGATTTTTGAGAAAGTGGGGGAAATTCCGGCGAGAAAAAGCCAATCGCACAAAAGTTGTGGTGATTAATCCAAGGTACTCCGTTACGGCAGCCAAAGCGGATGAGTGGATACCTATCAACCCTGGTACAGACGGGGCTCTGGCCATGGCCATTGCCCATGTCATCATCAGCGAAGGGCTCTATAATAAAACCTTTGTCAAAGACTGGACAATGGGATTCGATTCCTATAAAAATTTGGTGCTGAGTCAATACAGCCCAAAGGATGTATCAAAAATAACGGGCATTGAACCCGAAGTCATCCAACGAATTGCAAGAGAATTTGCCCAAACCCAGCCAGCCCTTGCCCTAAGAGGCAAGGAATCGATCAACTGGCCTGAAGGATCATTCACGAGCTATGCCATCATCTGCCTTAATGCCTTAGTGGGTAGCATCGATGTCCCAGGAGGGGTCATTTATCAAGAGGGGATTCAATACAATGAAATGCCTAGATTGATAGAGGATGAGATTGCAAGAAATGGTAAGGCAAAACAAAACCTCGATTTTCGGAGGACAGATAAATTCCCCGCTGCCAAAGTCGTAACAAACCAAATCCCTGAATCGATATTAGAAAATGCTCCTTACCCGATGGAGATGGCTATCGGCTTTAATAGCAACTTTATTATGCTCGCCCCCGGAACAGATCGGTGGGATAAGGCACTCAAAAAACTCCCTTACTATGTCCATATCTCTCCTTTCATCAGTGAGATGGCGCTCTATGCTGACCTGGTTTTGCCATCTACCACTTTCCTGGAGGAATGGGGTTATGATCATTCTCCTCCAGGATCAGGTGTTGCAGAGGTAAAAATAAAACAGCCAGCGGTCTCTCCTCATGGGAGTTCCCGATCTATCATCGATGTCCTTTTTGAATTAGCAAGAAAGCTCCACGGAGGAGTAGCCCAATCCTTTGCTAATATGGGTGATCATGCCGAAGGATTTGTTAAATTCCGAACTGAAACGCTTATCCCTTGGAAGGATTTTCTCAAAAAAGGAGTTTGGGTAGGAAAAGACTATGAATATAAAAAGTATAATCGTATTTTCCATACCCCTTCTAAGAAATTTGAATTTTCCTCAGGAAACCTAAAATCCATAATGATCAAATTGAAAAAGGTGAAAGAAGAAGGGCAAGACTATCTACCCCACTATAAAGAGGCAAAATTTTTAGGGGACAAAGAAAAATATCCTTTTATATTAATTCCTTATCAACCTTTAATGACGATAGAAAACGGAAGCCAGAACTATCCTTGGGCCCAAGAAATATTTCTGCCCATGGATGGTGTTGGCTGGGAAACACTGGCAGAGATCAATAGCGAAACCGCAAAAGCTTTGAAACTCAGGGATGGCCAAGTGGTATGGGTTGAATCTCCATTCCAAAAAATAAAGGTAAAGGTTAAGTTTTCTGAAGGAGTTCATCCAAGCGTTGTGACTATTCCTGTTGGACAAGGCCATTATTCCTATGGAAAATGGCAAAAAGGGATAGGTGTGAATCCAAATGAGATGATTGGTATAGATTACGATACCATCAGTGGGCAAGCCGCTTTTTTTAACACGAGGGTTAGAGTCTATAAATCATAAAAGGGAGTAAACTGGGATTTAGACATTAGACTATAGACCTCAGACATTAGACTGAGGAGCGGTTCATTTCCTAAGTAAAAAGTCTGGTGTCTAAAGTCTGAAGTCCAGTGTCTGAATTGCAGGAGAATAAAATGCCACGATGGGGAATGGTTATTGATTTGGATAAATGTGTGGGCTGCCAAGCATGCTCCACAGCTTGTAAGGCGGAGAACAACGTTCCACATGGTTCGCCGGATGAGCAAAGATCGAGAAGAGATATTTTCTGGAATAAGGTCATCGCTGTGACCAACGGGAAATATCCCAAGGTGAATACAGAACTCATCCCAATGCCATGTATGCATTGTGATCATGCTCCATGCGTGACCGTATGTCCAGCCAAAGCAACATATCGCCGTGAAGACGGGATTATTGTGCAGGATTTCCGAAGATGTCTCGGGTGCAAATATTGTATTGTCGCCTGTCCCTACGGGGCAAGAAGTTTCAATAGCAAAGAACAAGAAGAAAAAGAATATCACCGTCATGATTTGCCTCCGGATCGAAACGTTTGGGGACAATGGCCATTCCCGACCAGGACCCACGGTGTCGTTGAGAAATGCACCTTCTGTTTTCATCGAATCGATCAAGGAATAAAGGAAGGCAAAAAAATAGGAACAGAAGTGGTGCCTGCCTGTGTCGAAGATTGCCCTACAGAGGCCAGAAAATTTGGAGACTTGGATGATACCGGCAGCGAGGTATCCCGACTTCTTGCCTCAAGAGGATGGATCCGACTTCGGGAGGAGTTGGATACAAAATGTAAAGTCTATTATCTCCTAAAATGAGGGGAGCTCAAATGGGATTAACTTTTTCAAAAATAGAGGGTAAATCGAGAGAGTTTTATTTGCTCCTCATTCTCCTTTCAGCCTTTACGCTCATTGGATTTATCTGTTTTATGGTGAGTTATATTTCAGGCCACCATGTCCTTGGATCGAGCAGCATCACCCCTTGGGGAATGCCTATTACCATTACTATTTACTTGATAGGATTGAGTGCCGGTTCTCTTATTCTTTCTTCTTTGACCTATGTGTTTGGGAAAGAAGAGTATCGGCCCATTGCAAGGCTCGCTGTCTACCTCGCCATTATTCTTATTTTTGGTGCAATGATAGGAATTGCACTGGACCTGGGAAGACCCGAGAAAACCTGGCGGCTTTTTATGTTTTTTGTCTTGAATAATATGCGCTCGATGTTTGCGGTTAATGGAATTTTATATGGAGGGTATTTCCTCATCGGTGTGATTTACCTTGGAGCCATCTTTGCTGAGAAAGTTAAATTTATTAAAATGATGGGGAAAATCGCTGTCGGTTGGGCCGCTCTGGTCCATATGGGCACAGGAGCCATATTTGGATTCATCGCAACCCGACCTATCTTCTTTTCGCCTATAAAGCCATTCGAGTTTTTATCAGCGGCCATGGTCTCGGGGTTGGCCTTGTTGATCATTGCCGTGGTAGCCACTTTTAAATTTACAAAAAGAAATTTAAATCAAGAACTCATTTTTTCCTTGAGTAGATTACTTCGGATATTAATCATTGTCTTAACCGTGATGGTCTTAATAGATAAGTTGACCCATCTTTATTCACCCCATCGAGATCCCACTATTTGGCTATTAACTGGACCTTATTCTTGGATCTTCTGGGGATTACAGGTTGGTTTTGCCTATATTTTGCCTATGATCATCCTATTCCATCCTCAATATGGGAAGAACCTTAAAGGGGTGATGGTTGCTTCATTTTTAGTTGTTATTGGCATCTTTGGAGAAAGATTCTCATTGGTGATCCCTGGGACAGCCTATCCTTTGCCTTTCTATCCAGGAAAAATTGAAGGGATCTGGGGAATGGCAGGTTCCTTCCCTGTTACCCCTGTTGAGTCCTTTATGTCACTTGGGATGTTTACCTTAATGGGACTTTTATTTCTGGTAGGTTTGAAAAATTTAGAGTTATTACCCGTTGATCAGGGTGGGCAGCAAACGCCCGAACCGGTAAAGACATGACATTACAAACTTCAGGGCTAAAAGACAGGATGAGCCGGCGAGACTTTTTGAAGATCATCCGGCCCAAGAAACATGGGATGCCCCTCATTGATAAAGAAAGATGTACGGGTTGTGGCCTTTGTGCAATTGATTGTCCAACAAAGGCTTTAACCCTTTTCCAAAACAATGAAAGGGATTCTTATCAACTTCTTTTTCGACAAAAGGCTTGTAATGCTTGTGGTGTCTGTCAAAAAGCATGCCCGGAGCATTGCCTTCAATTAGTAGAAAAAGAACCTGAAAAGGAAAAAATAGGAAAGGAAGCGGAAGTTATTTTTGAGGATAAAATTTCCAGGTGTATGGAGTGTGGTATTCCCCTATTCCCTCAGTCCATGGTAAAAAAGTTAAGAACTAAAATCTTTATGACGAAAGAACCCACCTGGTCGTTTAACCTCTGCCCTTCCTGCAGAATGAAGACCCAGTTTACCCCCCACCCATCCCTCCCCCTCAAGGGGGGAGGGCGAGGGTGGGGGTGAAAAAATGAGGGCATAAAAACAATTCGATTTTGAGGAACAGGTTATGGAAAGTTCATTGAGACCAGCGGCAATTGTTGTGGAAGTCATCGTTTTAATGGGAGTCATCTACTCCCTATTTCTTGGGGTGAAGCTATCAGCATTTGACTTTGGATTAGAAGAGAAATACCAAAGATTCATTAATTGGGTATTGATGATCATGGGTTGTTTAGTACTCGTTTTCTTCGTCGCCCATTTGTTTACATTCTATCCTCGTATATCACTTTAATATCCCCTCACCCCCTCCCTCTCCCCATAGGAGAGAGGACTTTGTCGTGAGACTTCGGCGTGAGCTCAGTCGAACGCTCAACCGAACGGGAAGGATGAGGGGGGATTTAGGAAGGTAAAATGGATTCTTTAACTCGTTTCTGGACAGCTCAAGAAGTTTATATCATGAAGGTTTTTTTGCCGATCATCCTCGGATTTCTCGTTCTTTTTATTGGCCTTCTGGCAATTTCTGCCCTAAGCTTTTGGTGGCGACACTATCGGCTTTGGTTTCTCGGAAAAGAGGAGAACCGTTCCGATCAAAGAGCCACCAGGCTTAAAACTCTATTAGCGGTTACGTTTGGCCACTTCCGATTCTGGAAGGAACTCTATCCTGGCACCATGCATTTTCTAATATTTTGGGGTGCTATTTTAATTTTTCTTGGTAAGATTGTTAGACTCTTCTTGTATCCTGTAGGGCTTACGAATCCTCCTCAAAACATTTTTAAGTATGCCTCTTTCGTTTCGGAAGTCGGCGGCCTTCTTGTTATTATTGGCGGATGTATGGCCGTCTATCGAAGATATATCGTCAAGCCTTCCCGTTTGGAAACAAAGCCTACCAATACATTAATCTATTCTTGGGGGGCTGTGCTTTTAATGACTGGCTATTTCGTTAAAGGCTATCGGATAGCCATCATCGGATCGGGTGTCGTTCCGGATTGGCTTTCTTGGGCACCCGTCAGTTATTTCATTTCTCGTTTCTTTCTAATCCTGCCGACCGAACCTTTGAATGAACTTCTGGTCTGGCATCGAGTTTTAATCCATGCTCTGCCTGCCTTTCTATTCTTTGCTTATGTCTTTATCACGCGTACTCCTTTACAACACTTTTTCTTATCACCCATCAATGTCTATTTCCATAACCTCAAATCAAAGGGTGTTCTTCTGCCCATACCCAATTTTGAAGAAGCAGAAACCTTTGGGGTAAAGGAAATTTCTGAATTAACCTGGAAGCAGTTGTTAGATCTCGAGGCTTGCACCAATTGCGGTCGATGCCAAGATGTCTGCCCAGCACACTTGTCACAAAAACCGCTTTCACCAAGACGGATGACCCAGAACCTGAAGGACCACCTGAGACGAGAGGGACCGAAACTCCTTGCTACACCTCAAGATCAGCGTCAGCCAGAAGCCATCATGGAAACCAGCGTGGGCGAGGACGAACTCTGGGCCTGCACCGCCTGTATGGCCTGCGAAGAGGCATGCCCTGTCTACGTCGAACAGATCATCCGGAACATTGATCTCCGCCGTTATCTGGTTCTGGTAGAAACAAAGTACTCCTCCGAAATACGATTGACGTTAAAAAATCTGGAGAAGAGCAATAATCCCTGGGGGGCGAGTCGGGGGACGCGGGCAGAATGGGCCAAAGACTTAGGAGTGAAGAGCTTTGCTGAAGTTGAAAACCCTGAGTTTCTCTTCTGGGTAGGATGTGTGGGAAGTTTCGATGCCCGGAATCAAAAAGTGGCCACGTCGATGGTGAAGATCCTCCAGGCGAACGATATCCGGTTTGGAATCCTGGGCAATGAGGAAGGATGCTGCGGAGATCCTGCCCGGAGAATCGGCAATGAATACCTTTTCCAGACAACAGCGGAGGCGAATATTGGGATCCTGAAAGGGTACGGTGTTAAGAAAATCCTCACCCTATGCCCCCACTGTTTCCATACCCTAAAAAATGAGTACGGCCAATTCGGCGGCGAGTTCCAAGTCATTCACCACGTTCAATTCTTAACGGAACTGATCTCAAGCGGAAAGTTAAAGCTCACCAAACCCATCGATAAAGTGATCACCTACCACGATTCCTGTTACCTTGGAAGGGCGAATCGGATTTTCGAAGCTCCCCGCAAGATTTTAAACTCCATCCCCGGCCTGAAGTTGGTAGAGATGGAGCGACATCATCAACGGAGCTTCTGCTGTGGGGCAGGAGGGGGAAGAATGTGGATGGAGGAGCATATCGGGACGCGGATTAATCAGATGCGAACCGATCAGGCCATCGCAACAAGAGCCGAGCTCATAGGAACCGCCTGCCCTTATTGTCTGACGATGTTATTTGATGGAATCAAAGAAAAGGGGAAGGAAGAAACGATGGCCGCCTATGATCTGAGTGAACTGGTCGACCAATCCATGTGATATTCCTTCCGAAGAGAAAACCCACCTATGTGGGTGAATAATAATACTTTAAAAGGAGGATACTGTGAAAATAGCTGTATGTATCAAACAGGTTCCCGACACAGAAGCTGAAATCAAATGGGATATCCCGAAAGGTACTCTCAAGAGGGACGGCATGAACCCCGTAACAAACGCCTTTGACGAGTTTGCCCTGGAAGAGGCTTTACTCACAAGGGAAAAATACGATGGAGACATCGTGGCAATCACGATGGGTCCCGAAAAGGCCAACGACGTCCTGAGGAGCGCCCTGGCACTCACGGTCAATGAGGTGCATCGCTGCACCGATGAGGCCTTCGCAGGGTCCGACACCTATGCAACCGCTTCTGTCCTTGCCGCTGCCCTTAAGAAAATTGGCGATGTGGACGTTGTTTTTTGCGGAAAACAGTCTACCGACGGCAATACCGGTGTCGTGGGTGCAGAAGTGGCTGCCATCCTCGGTTGGAGCCCTCTCACGTACGTTTCAAAAGTACGCCAGATCGATGCGGCGAACAAGAAGATAGTCGTTGAAAGGGGCATCGAAGGAGGCATCGAAGTCACAGAAGCAAAGTTGCCTGCCGTCGTCTCCGTTATCAAAGGCATTAACGAGCCGCGACTTCCGAACCTCATGGGTATCAAAAAGGCTGCTAAGGTGGCGATACCTCAGTGGAATGCAGATGACTTAGGGGTTGATAAGGGCAAGGTCGGTGCAGCCGGCGCCTCTACAAAGGTTGTTGAGATTGCCGTAGCCCCTCCTCGTGGGGCAGGAGAGATCCTGAAAGGCGAGCTTGAAGATATTGCCAATATAGTCACCGACAGACTTATCGACATGAAAGTCATAAAATAACCGGGAGGAGAGAGAACAATGGCTAACGATGTATGGGTATATATAGAACACAAAGATGGTGAAACAACACCAATGTCTTTCGAATTATTAGGCATCGGAAAGACCCTGGCAAACGAACTCGGCTCCGGCCTATGTGCCTTTGTAATCGGTGAAAATGTCGAGAATACTGCGGAAGAGGCCTTTCAGTGCGGCGCCTCCAAAGTCTATGCCGTAGAAGGGGCTATTTTCAAGGCTTTCAATGCGGAAGCTTACTCAAAGGCGGCAAGCTTCCTCCTCGAGAAGTATAAACCGGAAGTTGCCCTCTTCAGGGCCACGAGTCAGGGCACGGACGTGGCAGCGGCAAGCGCTGCAAATCTCGGTTTTGGGCTCTGCACGGACAGTATCGGCATCAGGGTAGATGGCGGACAAATCAAGCTCACAAGGGCTGCCTTTGGCGGCAACTATACGGTGACCGTAGTCAATGAGAAGGCGAAACCGCAGATCGCAACGGTAAGACCAAAGTCATTTGCCATGTCCGAAAAGGATACATCAAAATCGGGCGAGGTGGTAAAAGAAACCTTTACCGTCGCCGAGGCAGACCTGAATACGAAGTTCCTTGAGTTCATCAAATCAAAGGTCATGGTAAGCCTTGTTGAGGCCGATATCATCGTATCGGGTGGCAGGGGCACCGGCGGCGAAGAAGGCTTCAACGTCTTAAAAGACCTGGCGGACACCCTGGGAGGCGCAGTGGGCGCATCCCGCGCAGCCGTTGACTCCGGATGGATACCGTACGAACACCAGGTAGGACAGACGGGCAAAACGGTTAAGCCGAAGATCTACATCGCCTGCGGCATTTCCGGCGCCATCCAGCACATGGCGGGTATGAGGACATCGGACTGCATCGTGGCAATCAACAAAGACCCTGATGCGCCGATATTCAAGAACGCAACAATCGGCATCGTGGGCGACTATAAGGTGGTAGTGCCGAAGATGCTGGAAAAGTTTAAAAGCAAGCTGAATAAGTAGAACTGGTGAACTAAACAAAAAAAGGAGCCCGCCGGCTCCCTTTTTTGTTTAGTTATTTCTGATCGGTTATCGGCTAAAAGAGTAAAGAATGGATAACGTTCAAAAGGTGAGGCACGAATTAAAAAACCGGTTCAAGTAATCTGAAACCCACAGTATGTCTCCCTCCCCCTTTGATGGGGGAGGGAGAGGGTGGGGGTGGAAAAGTTATGAATTTCAAAGTACTTAAATCATTTCCCCCTCCCCTTCACCCTGTTAGATAAGGTTGTCTATTCAGCCCTGTTATTCAAGAGATCTCCTATCTAACAGGGTGAATCCCCTCCCACCGGTGGAGGGGAGATTTGCTGGATGTTTTTACCTTAACGTTGCATAAACTTTTAACGATACGGACATGGGCAAGCCGTTCGGAAAGGCTTCGAGGCGAACCTTTGGGAGAATCGGCACTCTCATCCCCTTCCCCTGCTGGAATTCACTTGAGGTGATGTCCTCCGATACCCCTAAATTTTCAAAACAACCGCCTTCCGAAGCCTTGAAGGGCGGTTTGCCCGTGTCCGTTTTGCAACTGTCAGGCTTACTCATCTTGAAGGATGTATTGGAAAACATTTATGCCTCACCTTTTGAACGTTACTAAAGAATGAAGCAATTCCCACCTTTCCGGATAAACGTCACGGAGGGGGTCAGGCAATCGTAATAAAGTATTTAAGAAAGAAGAATAGGTCAATTCCTCACCGCTGATAAGCCGTATAAGAATATGCTGAACGTGGGTGACAGATCGGTGAGCCAGTAGCGAAGGAGATTGAGGGATCGGCTGAGCGATGATCGAAAAGCTCAGGATTTATTCAAAGGCCTTCTTGGAAAATGTAACGATTGAAGAATTACCCCCCCGGCCTTTCCGCTGAAAGAAATACCCAAACCGATGATCTTGAGGACTCCTTCCTGAAGTCCGCAACCGGGCATTTTAGCCAAGGATGCTTGATTTGAATCGGTAATCATCGATGGTATTTTTGTTCTTGACATTCGACTTCCGTTTTAATACATTGAATTCATCCAAAAGCAA
>Ga0315274_10010823_pt1 | contig 13130 bp, 13 predicted proteins | sample YL17G02_20_MG_FD_203700 | JGI IMG/M metagenome (GOLD analysis project Ga0315274, IMG submission 203700) | Sediment microbial communities from Yellowstone Lake, YNP, Wyoming, USA - YL17G02_20 | ecosystem: Environmental > Aquatic > Freshwater > Lake > Sediment | place: USA: Wyoming | collected... | reverse complement strand
GCTGCCGCCGGATTTCCAATCCGGCGAGCCAGGGCGGTCCCGCACGACTCAGCCCGGCGTGGCAAGGCGGGATTACAAATCCCGCCTCAGCCAGAGGGTCCCGCCCCACCACAGGAGGTTCTGGGCCGAGCAGGTTCTCCCACTGCCGGACTCTCTCGCTGCCGCCGGATTTCCAATCCGGCGGGCCAGGGCGGTCCCGCACGACTCAGCCCGGCGTGGCAAGGCGGGATTACAAATCCCGCCTCAGCAACAGGGTCCCCCCCCAGCACAGGACGTTCTGGGTCCAGCGGGTTCTCCCACTGCCGGACTCTCTCGCTGCCGCCGGATTTCCAATCCGGCGAGCCAGGGCGGTCCCGCACGACTCAGCCCGGCGTGGCAAGGCGGGATTACAAATCCCGCCTCAGCAAGAGGGTCCCGCCCCAGCACAGGAGGTTCTGGGCCGAGCAGGTTCTCCCGCCGCCGGATCTCCAATCCGGCGAGCCAGGGCGGCCACGCAGGACTTGCACCCCGGCGTAGCAAAGGAAAAGGGGCTACCCTGTGCTTTTGGAACCGCACGGCATGCCGTGCGGCTACGATCAATCACTGGGCATAGGATGACAGCACGCGATAGCGGAGACAGTCTACCCCATCAAAAAAGCCGCGAGATCCTCTCCCGAGAATCTGGCGGCCAACGCCGCTTCCAGAGTAGTCACGCTACTCAGTCTCGATGTGAGGCCGCAACTTGTTCAGCAACTGCTCCTTGGGCATCCACCCCCCCAGCGTTTCCACCGGCTGGCCGTTCTTGAAGACGATCAAGGTGGGTATCCGTCGAATCCCATACCGCGTGGGGGTCAAGGGGTTGGTGTCCACGTCCAGCTTGGTGACCTTGAGCTGCCCGTCGTGCTCCGCTGCGATCTCCTCAATGATGGGAGCGATGGCGTGACACGGGGCGCACCAGTCGGCCCAGAAATCGGTAATCACGGGCAACGAGGCCTGGAGTACCTCCTCGTCGAAGGTGTCATCGGTCACCGAGATCGGCTCTGCCATGGGGCGCCTCCTGAGTCTCTGAGATATCTCTATCCTATTGGATTCCGGTCAAACCTGCAAACGTTTGAGCCAGTCTTCCACGGGTCCTTCGAACTCCCGCTTTGGTTCGCGGAGCATCATGTCTCTGATGGCCTGCCGGACGTCCTTGCCCGCGAAGAGCACCTGATACACCTGCTCGGTGATGGGCATCTCCACGCCGTACCGTTCAGCCAGCTTTATGGCGGCTTTGGTGGTGTTCACGCCTTCAGCGACACTGTTCAGGGTGCGCTCGACGTCCTCCAGGGTCCGCCCTCTGGCCAACTCCTCCCCCAGGTAGTGATTCCTACTGTGCCTGCTGGCACAGGTGCATACCAGGTCACCCATCCCCGCCAGTCCCGAGAAGGTCAGTGGGTTGGCCCCGGCCGCCACCCCCAGTCTGGCGATCTCCGCCAGCCCACGGGTCATGAAGATTGCCTTGGCGTTCTCGCCGAAGCCTAGCTGGTCGGCGGCCCCTGCCCCCAGGGCAATGATGTTCTTAAGCGCGCCGCCTAGCTCCACTCCGATGACGTCGTCGTGCGTGTAGACTCTGAACTGCGGGGTCATAATCGTGTCCCGGGCGAAGTCTGTGACCTCGTCGCTCCGCGAGGCGATCACCGTGCCGGTGGGCAAGCCGGCCACTATCTCCCGCGAGAGGTTGGGGCCTGAGAGCACGCAGATTCGCTCACCGGATGCTGGGGGCAAGCCCTCAGCGATGACCTCGGACATGCGGAGGGCCGTCTCTTTCTCCAGTCCCTTGGCCGCGCTGAGGACGATGGTCTCCCTCTGAAGAAAAGGCCGCACCCACCCCACGTTCTCCCGCATTCTCTGCGCAGGCACCACCAGCAGCAAGATGTCGCAGGGCTTCAGCGCTTCCTCCAAGGAAGAGGTGATGCTAAGCGCATCGGGAAGAATTACGCCGGGCAAGAAGCGCCTGTTCTCGCGAGAGGAGCGAAGCGTCTCGGCCTCTTCCGGCGTCCGCGCCCACAGCGAGGTGTGGTGCCCCGCGCGGGCCATCAACACCGCCAGCGTCGTGCCCCAGCTGCCCGTGCCTACGACGGCGATGCGCCTGCTCTCGCCCACTAGGCCTTCTCTTCCCCTATCTTCTTGGCCGGCTCCCCGATACGCCGCTCCGTGCCCTGGAGGAGACGTTTGACGTTAGGCCGGTGACACCAGAGCACGACGAGTCCCACGGCCACGGCGAAGGCCAGGTGCTCCACGGGTTGGTGGAAGTAGAGCACCCCGAGGAGCAGCGCTGGGGACATGAGGAAAATGATGAGCAATGAGGTCACCGAGGCGTACCGCAGCAGGACAAAACCTATGAAGACGCTGGAGAGCCCTACGACCAGAGAGGGCCAGGGGGCCATGAAGAAGTAGGCGCCCATGGAGGTGCCCGTCCCCGCCCCGCCTCGGAAGCCGATAAAGATGGACCAGTTGTGGCCCGCTACGGCTGCGAAGCCAGCGAGAGCGGCCGCCAGCTCCGTGCCCAGCAGCCACCTGCCCAGCACCACGGCCACCGCACCTTTGAGGACGTCGAGGCCGATGCTCACTACGGCAGCCTTCTTTCCTGCCGTGCGCAGGACGTTGGTCCCGCCCGTGCGGCCGCTGCCGTACTGCGTCACGTCCACGCCTCTGGCCCGGCAGACGATGTAGCCGAAGGGGATCGATCCCAGGAGGTAGCCCAAAAGGGCCACCGCCGCGTACTGGAAAACAATCATCGTCGCTAATCTCCCTGTCTATGGAACCCCAGAGCCGGGGAGAAGTTACCGTCCACAACGCCAGCGGCGGCGCGAAGCTCTTCCGCACACATGCGCCGCCCACGCGGTTGACACGAAAGGATTATAGGGCCAAAGGACTCGGCCTGCAAGCTCTCAGCCATGCCACGAGCCTAAGCGACCCCGTGCCTGACAACACGTCTGTGAGAAGATCGTCCGACAAAAGTGTCCCAGCATTCGCTGCCTGATGCGATCCTCGCCTGGGGCAACCAAGGCGCGCAGCTGCAACTAGCTTTGGCGTTGATATTGACATACAATACCCATGCCACTGTGTGCGCACTCAGCGCAAACGCTGGGCCTCTGAAAGACCCCCTAACGCGGTAGTCCCCCCGCTGCCGACAATGGAGGAGGCAGGCAATGAACTTGAGGGATCTATGGGACACCGTGGTGTTGCGGGACATCCTGGGCTATATTTTCCCTGGGTGCGTCACGCTCTTTGCCCTCATAGTGCTCACCACGCGCGTAGATCTGCCATTCGTCCAAAACCTAGGCAACGCAGTGGCGACCCAGCTCGACTTGTCTCCTCCAGGAGAGAGCGACTGGCTAACCTGGCAGCCGTGGCTGGCCGCTGCACTTGTGGCCGCCAGCTATGTCGTGGGCCATCTCCAAGCGGGTCTGCTGGAACTCCTAGAGAAGGTCATCCCTTCGTGGAATCTGGGAGAGCTCGCGTTGGCCTACCTTGAGAGAGACGACCCGGGAGACTGGTGTGCTCGGGCGGCACTAGCCAAGTTCCAAAGCAAACCAGATCCAGCCTGCCTGCATCCCCTGGTGGTCTACCTGCGGCGAAGGAGGCAAGATCGCGAGGAGGAGTGCCGCGAGAAACTCGATAGGCTATGCAAGACCCAGCGAGCGGGACAGGAAAGAAGGGAACGCGCGAAGGAAGCCGAAGAGCTCTGGAGACTGTGCGACCGGTATGTCTTTCACAAGGACCGAGACATCCACAGCATGTTCATGGGGAGATACTATGTGCTGGCTGTGCTCTTCAGCAACCTCGGCATGTCAGCCATACTGCTCGGGATAGTCGTTCTCGTCGCACACTTCCGTAAGGACGGCGTCGCCGTGCTGACCACCGCAGTCCTTGTGGGAGGAATCGTAGCGGTGTGGCTTGTGGAGCGCCTATCTCCACGCTGCGGCAGGTCGATCCGGCACTGGTCGGTGATCGCGAGCAACGCCAGCGTCGCGGGTCTAGCCGCGATCTGCTGCCTCTTGTCCCTGCTCCTCTCGCCAATCCGCGGCGTTACGCTGATTCCAGTGGCCGCCGGCGTCCTGATGATGCTCGCATCCGCGCGCTTCAGGGCACGATTCATCGAGTGCACATTCCCCATTTTCTACGCCATCGCGAGGGGTGACGAGTCCAAAGACAACGTCGCTTGAGCGCCGGCGGCAGCGGTCACCACGAGTCCACGTCGTACTCGACCCCGGACTCGAAGAAGGCCAGTTGATGTGGAGATTCGGGATGATCGGGGTCGAACTTGCGGGGTATCAGGCCTTCTGTGGTGAGCCCTCCCAGCTGGTTCATGGTCCTCATCACCGCGGGTATGCAGTACTCGGCAGCCTGCTCGCGGATCTGCTTCCCGTTGAAGCGAAGAAGGGACCATCCAGCCCCAGTCAAGTCGTTGTCACGCCGGTTGTCCAGCGGGATGCGCTCCAGTTCGGCGTGCCACATATCGCCGTCCGTCTCCACGTTCAACTCACCCTTCTCGCAGAAGATAGCGAAGTCCAGCGCATAGAGGCTCACCTTGACGTTCACGAAGTACTGTCGCTCGGCGGCAATCTCGTGCCTCTTGAACTCAGCCCAAAGACGGTCCTCGAGGGGGCTCTCATCGTATAGATCGTTGATCTCCACGGCGCTGCTGAACTTGTCCCAGGTCGTTGGAATGAACACGATCAGTCGCCACCTCGCGCTGAGAATGGGCTGAGGCAAGCGCTGCAAAACTCCAATCTCGATCTTGTGGTATAGTTCGTCCGCGCGTGGATGGCTCGGGTCGTCAGGCAACAGCTCTCTTCTTGGCACGACCCGAATCCGCCGCACAGGTGCGTAGTGGTGCACTGCCCACCGCTCAGGACCGAACACTTTGGTCTGGTAGAAAGCCAGCCATCGGGGAGGCCAGCGTTCTTTGAGCCTGTGTTTGACGCTGTGCACCGGGATTCGGTACCAGTGCTGGTCCTGTGCGATGTTGAAGTCCAGCAGGTTGTTCATGATGGCGACCAGCACCTCGCCTTCAGAAGGACTCGGGTCGTCGCTGTTCACGCACGGCTCCTGTCAAGCGGTGTCCGGTGGCGCACCGGTCACGCGGCAGACCGGCCGCATGCAACACATCTTAGCACGGTAGCTTGAGTGTGTCAAACGTGGTCGCGCTGCTCGTTGCCAGCTGAGATGTCGCCGCGGACCATGGTTCGACGGGCCCTTCAGCCTGATCCGCATGTAGTCGCAGTCTGGAGCGAATCTCAGAAGGCACCCAAAGTAGCCGTGCAGTGTGGTGTTGGAGAGTCTCACGTCCAGTCAAATGAAAACGCTACCAGAGGAGGCTACTGGTTCAGCAGATACCTCCTGCGTGGGATCGTGGTGGTCTTTTCGTCGTTGGGTACAGTCCCCTCGGTAACATTATCATTTGAGTGAGCTACACCGCTTCGGTAGCATTTCGCGTGACTGGAGACGCGCCTTGGCGTCAATTCGGCCGCTGCGATAGAATCTGGACGCCTGCCAACAGATACCCGTGGCGGAGAAGGTCACCGTGGTCGCACAAAGCCAGCAAAGGAGAAAACGGAGATGCACTCCACCAAACTCCAAAGGCTGTCCTTGATCGTGGTTGTCGGCCTCATGTTGAGCGGCGTCCTGGCCTGCGACTTCGGCGGAGGCGCAGGCGCAGCGAAGCCACGAGTCACCTGTTCCTCGCCAGTCAGCGGCATCGAGTTGGAGGTCGGCCAACAGGTCGAGATTGTGTGCATCGCCGAGGACCCCCAGGGAATTGTCACCGTGGAACTGGCGGTCGATGGCGTCATCTATGCCACCCAGGAAAGTCCCAACCCCGAAGGACAGCCCCAGTGGAAATTCGTGGAGACCTGGGCGGCAAAGGTTGATCCAGGCATGCACACGCTGACCATCACCGCCTACAATGTGGACGAGGTGGCCAGCGACCCCGTATCCATCTCCGTGACAGTTGTGGCAGGGGCCGCTCCTGAAGCCACGGGCGAAGTGACTCTTACAGCGAGCACACCGTCGCCAGGGACAACCCCAACCGTACCACCTCCAGGAGCGACGGAGACGGCGCCTGCTCCAGCGCCCACGCGGACGACGGCAGCGCCACCGCCGACAAACACCCCCGTCCCACCACGGCCACCAACAAACACGCCTGTGCCGGCGCGACCGCCCACAAACACCCCCGTGCCGCCGCCAACGAGCACACCGGTACCGGGCCTGCCAGACCTTGTAGTCTACGCGATATACCTGGACCGAGACACGGTCCCATACGGCGAGACTGTACATGCGACAGTCATGGTCGTGAACCAGGGAAATGCCCCCGCCGCGGCCTTCAGGGTGAGTTGGGACTTCGGAAGCGGTAGCGGCGGGCAGAATGTGCCGTGCTGCCTGGGCCCAAACCAATCCTATGGCCTGGAGTGGGATTCCCTGCCGCTCTACGCATCCTACAACACCTGGGCCATGGCCGACGAGAGCCGGATGGTGCAAGAGAGCAACGAGGGCAATAATACCCTGTTGCGCCGGGTTAACGTCGCTGCGGCGGCTGCTCTGCCGGATCTGACCGTCGAAGACTTGCACGTGCACCCGCCGGACCCTGCGCATGGCGAATCGGGGCAAGTGAATTTTGTGATGCGCAATCTCGGAAGCGCCTCCGCGGGAGCTTTCGACTGGATCTACTGTTGGAACGCGTGGTCGCCCCAAGAGGATTGCTGCACCCAGGGCAGCTATCCTGGTCTCGCCGCCGGTGACGCTGCAGGCATCGGGGCCGACGTAGGCCCCTTCTACGCATCCTACAACACTTATCTCGTCGTTGATAGTGGGGGGGTAGTGGTGGAGAGCAACGAGGACAACAACAGGGGCGAGTTCATGGTCGACGTGCACTAACGCGATGCCCCTGTTGGGCGGAGCGGCATATCGGGCCCTTGTGGTCAGTCACTTGGTGTGTTAGGCTCCGGACAGCCGCAAGCCATACACCTGGCAGGGAAAGTCAACACAGTCTCGAACAACCGGCGAGGGAGGAAACGAGAGATGGGCTCGACCCCAGTACGAAGGCTGTACTTGATCGTGGTTGTGGGCGTGATGGTTGGCGGCATCCTGGCCTGCGACTTCGGAGGAGGTGCAGGCGCAGCGAAGCCACGAGTGACCCTCGAGTCGCCACCTAGCGCCATCGAGTTAGAGGTCGGCCAACAGGTCCAGATAGTCTGCATCGTCGAGGACCCCAAGGGGGTAGTCAGCGTCGAACTGGCGGTCGATGGCGTCATCTATGCCACCCAGGAAAGTCCCAACCCCGAAGGACAGCCCCAGTGGAAATTCGTGGAGACCTGGGCGGCAAAGGTTGATCCAGGCACGCACACGCTGACCATCACCGCCCACAATGTGGACCAGGTAGCCAGCGACCCCGTGACCATCTCCGTGACAGTTGTGGAAGGGGCCGCTCCCGAAGCCACGGGTGCGGTGACTCTGCCAACCAGCACACCGTCTCCAGGGACAACCCCAGCCGTACCACCTCCAGACACGACAGAGACGGTATCCGCTCCAGCGCCCACCCCGACGACGGGAGCCTCGGTGCCCACCCGGACGACGGCAGCCGCACCACCGCCGACAAACACCCCAGCCCCGCCGCGGCCCACGAATACGCCGGTGCCACCGCAACCGCCCACCAACACCCCCGTGCCGCCGCCAACGAGCACAGCGGTACCGGGCCTGCCAGACCTTGTCATCTACGCGATATACCTGGACCGAGACACGGTTCCATATGGCGAGAGTGTCCATGCGACAGTCGCGGTCGTGAACCAGGGGAATGCCCCCGCCGGCCTCTTCAGGGTGAGTTGGGACTTCGGAAGCGGTAGCGGCGGGCAGAATGTGCCGTGCTGCCTGGGCCCGAACCAGTCTTATACCCTGGAATGGGATTCCCTGCCGCTCTACGCATCCTACAACACCTGGGCCATGGCCGACGAGAACCAGACCGTGCAAGAGAGCAACGAGGCCAACAACAGGCGGTGGCAGTGGCTCAACGTCGAGCTGCCCACGATAGACCTTGACTTGGTTGCGATCGGGGGCATCTCGGATCGCGCTCGGTGGGGCCAACAAGCATATGCGGATATCGTGGTGAAGAATAACGGAAACGGGCCTTCCGGGCCGTTTTTCGCCCGGTGCGTATTTTTCCCCGACGTATGTGAGTGGAATGTTGACAGCCTTGGCCCGAGCGAGGAAAGGGAGCTCAGTGTCTGCAGTATTGTTCTCTACCCTCCCTGCGACTGGCAATGCTACGTCGACTGGACTAACAGCGTACAGGAGTCGAACGAGGGCAACAATTCGATGGGGTACCATATTGATCTCATTCCATAGGCCGACGGGAGCATACGCGCGACGTGGAGCTTTCAGGGGTGAAGGCCACAATCCGGGCCTCCTCCGGCTGTCAAGCGCCGCCCTAGACGCAGTGCCGTGATTCGGCTTGTGCGCTACAATCTCGACAAATGCCGGCCGATATCCATGCAGCGGGGATAGGTTATCGGATACGTAGCAGCAAAGGAGCAAGTGGATGGAACCCAACAAAGTGCAAAGGCTGGCCCTGCTGACGGTCGTGGCGCTGTTGCTTGGTGGCATCCTGGCCTGCGACTTCGGCGGGGGCGCAGCCACACCGAAGCCACTAGTGACCCCCGAGTCGCCAGGCACAGCGAAGCCACGAGTGACCCTCGAGTCGCCAACCAGCGGCATCGAGTTGGAGGTCGGCCAACAGGTCGAGATAGTCGGCATGGTCGAGGACCCCAAGGGGGTGGTCAGCGTCGATTTGGCCGTGGATGGCGTGCTTTACGCCACCGAGTATAGTCCCAGCGCCGGGGAACAGCCCCAGTGGGAATTTGTGGAGACCTGGGCGGCAAACGTTGATCCGGGCATACACACGCTAACCATTACCGCCTGGAATGTGGACAAGGTAGCCAGCGACCCCGTGTCCATCTCCGCAACCGTCGTGGAAGGGCCCGCCCCCGAAGCCCCGACAGCGACGACGGCCACTGCGCTCCCCACAAACACGCCGGTGGTGCCTCAGCAGGCCATGCCGGACCTTGTCGTAACTGATTTCAGTGTGGACCCAGCCAGCGTAGCCTATGGAGGGTCGGCAGAAGCGACCTTCACCATCCGCAATGCTGGGAGCGCCCCTGCCGGAGATTGCCACGTAATGTATATCTGGGCCGCAAGCGGAGCTGTCAGGGGATGCGACAGGTACACGGGTCCGCTGGCCGCCGGGTCTGAGACCACCTTGAGCTGCACTGCTGGCCCCCTCTATGCATCCTACGAAACCCACATCCTGGTGGATACGGGCGGCGTGGTAGCGGAGAGCAACGAGGACAACAACTGGGCTGGGTTCATGGTCAACGTCGCTGCTGGTACCCTGCCTGATCTGACTATCGTGGACCTGTCCCTCAACCCGTGGCCACACCGGGGCGATGAGAGCGACGTCACGATTACCGTCGCCAACATTGGCAGCACCGACGCAGCAGCTTTCGTGCTGGGCTACTGGCTCTCGTCCGACAGTTGGGTTCAGGTCATGGCGGGTCCTATCAGCGCCGGTGCGGAGGACACCGTCATTCTCCACGTCGGTCCCTTCTCGGAGTCCTACAACACGTACGCTGAAGCTGATGTCCAAGACGAAGTGGCGGAGGGCAACGAGGACAACAACAGGCGGGAGCTATACGTCGAAGCAGAGTAGCCTGAGTCGAAGGGACGATACCATCCCCGCGTTGCGCCAATTCGCCCGCTAACGTAGAATCCGCAGACCTGCGCACGGATGCGCGTGGCAGAGAAGATCACCGTTGCCACACGCAACCGGCAAAGGAGGTGAAGGATATGCGCTCAACCAGACTTCATAGCCTGTCCTTGATCGTGGTTGTGGGCCTCATACTGAGCGGCATGCTGGCCTGCGACTTTGGCGGAGGAGCCACAAAGCCGACGGTGACCGTCTCCTCGCCAGAAAGCTTCACTGAAGTGTCGGTCGGCGCAGAGGTGGAAGTGGTGTCCACCGTCAGAGACACCAAGGGAGTGACCAAGGTGGAGCTGGCGGTTGACGGGGTCCTCTTCAGCACCGAAACCAGCCCCAACCCTCAAGGAGACACCTCGTGGACCCTGACCCAGACCTGGGTAGCGACTGACGCTGGCGTCCACAACCTGACCGTCACGGCCTACAACGTGGATGGTCTAGCGAGCGATCCCTGGGGCATAGCGGTTAGGGTCGTCGAGGGCGGCGGGCCTGGCGCTACGGGCACGGCGACCGAGGCGACCGCAACCTTGCCGCCACCGGTTCAGCCGGATCTCACCATAACTGAGTTCTACGTGGACCCAGCCAACGTGGCCTATGGCGGGTGGGCGCAGGCAACCTTCACCATCCGCAATGCTGGCACCGCCCCCGCAGGAGATTGCACTGTGCAGTACATCTGTACTGAAAGCGCAACCTGCGGCTGCTCGCTGGCCGTGGGTCCGCTCGCCGTTGGTGCCGAGATCACCTCGGGATGTACCGTAGGCCCCTTCTACGCATCCTACGGCACCTACATCAACGTTGATACGGACAACGTAGTAGCGGAGAGCAACGAGGACAACAACTATGCCCAGTTCATGGTCAACGTCGCTGCGGCTGCTCTGCCCGACCTCACCATTGAAGACTTGGACTTGGAGCCGCCCAACCCTGGCTCGGGTGGTTACGCCACTGCCAGTATTGTAGTCGCCAACGACGGAAGTGGGGACGCGGGGCCCTACCAGCTACAGTATTATTGGGGAGCGAGCAACTCTTGCGACTGGTGGATGGACCCTCTCCCTGCCGGCGCCGAGGCCACCGTCAGTTGCCACGTCGGTCCTTCGGGGGCCCCTATACCACGTACGCCTACGCTGATACCGGCGCCGAAGTGACAGAGAGCAACGAGAACAACAACAGGCGGGAGCTCTACGTCGAAGTGTCGTAGCCTCAGGCAAAGGCGCGACCCGACCGTCTGTGTACGACTACCGGTCGCAAGGCCTTGTCGACCCTGCCAATAGCGTGCAGGAGTCCAACGAGGAGAACAAGGGCTTCGAGTTCCCGACCGAGACCCTCCGAAGCGACGGGAGTGCAGGCGCGACGGGGAGATTCGACGGCTGAAGGCCGCAATCCGGCCCTTCTCCGGCTTTCAACCGTCACCGCCGTGCGGTATCCGGGCTTGCGTGCTACAATCTCGACAAACGCTGGTCGATACCACTGGGGTATGGATAGGATCTCAGAGAAGCAGCAACAAAGGAGAAAAAAGATGAAACGCAACGAAGTGCAAAGGCTCTCCCTGATCGTGGTTGTGGGCCTCTTGTTGAGCGGCATCCTGGCCTGCGACTTCGGAGGAGGGGCCACAAAGCCAACGGTGACCATCTCCTCGCCAGAGAACTTAACTGAAGTGTTGGTCGGTGCAGAGGTGGAGGTGGTGTCCACGGTCAGAGACACCAAGGGAGTGACCAAGGTGGAGCTGGCGGTTGACGGGGTGCTCTTCAGCACCGAGGCCAGCCCCAGCCCTCAGGGCGACACCTCGTGGACCCTGACCCAGACTTGGGTAGCAACTGACCCTGGCGTTCACAACCTCGCCGTCACGGCCTACAACGTGGATGGCGTCGCCAGCGACGCCTCGAATGTACAGGTGAGGGTCGTTGAGGGCGCCGAGCCTGGAGCTACGGGCACCGTGACTCTGGCGACCAGCACGCCGGCAGCCCCCGGGGCAACCGCAACCTTGCCACCTCCAGGGTCAACGGCGACCACGGCTCCTCCAGCCCCGACGCGGACGACAGCAGCCCCGACGCGGACCGCGGCCGCCGCGCCGCCCACGAACACGCCGGTGCCACCGCCGCCGCCCACGAACACCCCCGTGCCGCCGCCACCGGGTCAACCGGATCTGATCATTAGTGAGTTGTACGTGGACCCGGCCAACCCGGCCTATGGCGCCTCGGGCGCGGCGTACTTCACCATCCGCAATCGCGGCAACGCCCAGGCGGGACAGAGCGTACTGTATTATCAGTGGGGGCCAGGGGGGAGCGAAGTAGGCCAGGCGCAGGTGCCCGCTCTCGCTACCGGCGCCGAGCACTCTCTAGGCGCCAATGTAGGGCCGTTCTATAGCTCCTTTAGCGTCTGGGGCGTCATTGATGCTGGTTCTGCTGTAGCAGAGAGCAATGAGGATAACAACAGCCGCGAGTTCATGGTCAACGTGGCCGCGGCTGCGCTGCCTGATCTCGTCATCAAGGAGTTGAACCTGAGCTCCTCCTGCTGGGGATGTTCAGGCCACATGGACATGCGCATCGCCAATTCTGGCAGCGGCGACGCGGGGGCTTGCACATGGTGGTACAAGTGGGGACCCCAAGAAACTGACGCTTGCAAGTTCGGGGTCCCCGGCCTCGCCGCCGCGGAGGACACCTGGGTCGGGTGCGACGTCGGCCCCTTCTGGTACGAGTTTACGACGCAAGCCATCGTGGACTCCGCCAACGAAGTGCAAGAGAGCGACGAGGGCAACAATACTTATGAGCTGTACGTCCAAGCAGGATAGTCTGAAGTCAAGGCGCAATGCGACCCGCCGCTCCGCCTTGCAGGCCATGCGCTCCACTGGCCAAGATGCGCATTGAGAGGCTGATTGGCCTATCGGCGGCTGCTCTCAGCCTTCGGGCTTGGACCCTCAAGGGGGTAGCTGTGGGGCTGCCCCCTTCGCGTGCCAGGCTCGGCAGAGGAAGCGAATGCTGACTGCCGCATGTGCTATCACGCTGTTGCCCGCTGCTGGCTGTAGAATCACGAAGACTACCTGGTCGATCATCTAGCGGAGCGAGAGAGTCGCGGTTATGTCAAGGTCGGTGATGTGTTTGCTGTTGTCCCTGCTGCTGCTGGCCACAGTTCTGGCCTGCAGTCTACCTTCCATCCTGCCACAAGAACCCCCTGCCAGTGCCACCCCCGCCGCTGTGACCGCGGCCGCCATGCTCTCCACGCCCACCAAGACCGCCACCCCCCAGCCCACCGAAACTCGAGAGCCGCCTGGCACAGCCACTGCCACACCGCTTCCTCCTTCGCCCACGCCCACCGAGATCTGGCAAATGGAACTGGCGGACCTGCCACCCATGACCCTCCAGGA
>Ga0315274_10010822_pt1 | contig 13130 bp, 9 predicted proteins | sample YL17G02_20_MG_FD_203700 | JGI IMG/M metagenome (GOLD analysis project Ga0315274, IMG submission 203700) | Sediment microbial communities from Yellowstone Lake, YNP, Wyoming, USA - YL17G02_20 | ecosystem: Environmental > Aquatic > Freshwater > Lake > Sediment | place: USA: Wyoming | collected... | reverse complement strand
TTCCGGCACGTCGCGTGGTTCCACTTCTATGATCTCGGACTCGGACTCTTTGGAGGTCTCATGCCAGGTCCCTGGGATCACGTTCTGCAGGGCGTTCAGGTGCTCCTGGACTACATCGTCGGGACACAGGGACATGAACAGCGAGAGGCCGATCCACAGAACGGCCGCGTCATCCAGCGCGCCGATGATCGGCAGCGCCAGACCAGGCGCCAGGTCCACTGGCGAGACCAGGTAGACCAGCGAGGCGATGGGCAAGAGCTTGAGGAAAAAGTTTACGCGGCGATCAGACATCAGGCGCAGTACGAGCTTGATGCGCATGACGAGATCTTGAAAGAAGCCGCTTTTCTGCGTCGAAAGGATGTTGCGGGTTTTCTTTGCCATTCTTCGCTCCTGGATACCCATTAAACCGAAAGGGACAGCGCGGAGAGGAGATTACCCGTCTCCGCAGATTTTAGCCACAGACAACTGTATATACGTACAAGGTGCTGCGTGGTCTCGACAACGAAACGATCCATCTCAGCTTGAGAGAGGTAAACGTAAGGCCGATTATACAATGCCTGGACTTCCTCGCCTCTGCGTTGGTAGTATTGTTGGATTTGACTTTTCCCATTTTTCATGGGGCATCCCCGAATCCGGGGCGATGTTGCCGACGGCGAAAGATGCAGGTTCGAGGCTTCGCCGCGAGCGCTCAGCCGAGCGGTCCGGGATGAGGCCGAGCAGGTTTTCTGCAAGGCGTAGGTGGACGATCCAGGAGACCATGGATGTATTATACGGCAATCGAGACCTTGTTCAGCCTGGAAGTGCTCCCACGTTGAGCTAACCACAAAGTCACCAAGGCACAAAAGCTTTATCGTTTTCTGGGCGGCTTTGTGTCTTGGTGGTTCTGTGCCCGTACTCGAACTGCGGTACAATTTAGTTCTCAATTGCCAATCGCCAATCGCCAATCGTAAATCGTAAATCGAGAGCTTCCCATGCCCCTTGACCTGACCCGCATCCGCGCCCTGTGCTTCGACGTGGACGGCACGCTCAGCGACACCGACGACCTGTTCGTCGAGAAACTGGCCCGCTTGCTGCAGCCGTTCCACTTTCTATTCCCCAGGAAAAATGTGAAGCGCGTCGCCCGGCGCGTTATGATGGTAACCGAAGCGCCAGCCAACTTCCTGATCGGCCTGCCGGACGTCATCGGGCTGGATGACAAGATGGCCGCGCTGATTGATCTCGTCTATCGAACGCTGGGCCATAAGCCCAAGAAAGATTTCCTGCTCGTGCCCGGCGTGAGGGAGATGCTGAAAGAAGTCGGCAAACGCTACCCGCTGGCCGTGGTCAGCGCACGGGATGGGAGGACGACGAACATCTTTCTCGAACAATTCGACCTGCTGCCGCTCTTCAGGTGCGTCGCCACCGCCCAAACGTGCAAGCACACGAAACCCTTCCCGGCCCCGATCCTGTGGGCCGCGCAGCAGATGGGAGTCCCAGCTGAGGCCTGCCTGATGGTCGGCGACACGACCGCGGACATCCGCGCCGGCAAAGCCGCAGGCGCGCAGACTGTCGGCGTGCTATGCGGCTTCGGCGAAGAAGATGAGCTTCGCCGCCGCGGCGCGGACCTGCTCCTGCCGTCTACTGCGGAGTTAGCCGAGGCGTTATTCAAAGAGTGATCTTCTGCAACCAGTCCTTCGCCGCAGCGTATACTCTATAAATTCATAAACCAACGTGAATCCAAGATTAAGAAAATGTGTCCGCCCTGAGCGGAGCGAAGCGAAGTCGAAGGGCATTTTCAGCCAATATTGCGCTTCGACTGCGGCTCCTCGGCTTCGCTCGGAACCTCCGTTCAGCGCGGAATGACAAAAAAGTATGTCAGTTCAGGAGGTTTCCCATGTCCCGTAAGCTTTTTCCCACCATGCTGATCCTGGCGTTGCTGATCACCGCCTGCGACCTTCACATCAGCCTGCCCATCACACTCACACCCGGCCCAACCGTGACCGATGAGATCAGCGTCCCCCTGCCCGATTCAGCCGAGCCAGTTGACCTGAGACTGGCCTTCGGCGCGGGCAAGCTAAAGCTTTCCCCCGGCGCGATTACCCTGGTCTCCGGCATTGCTACTTACAATATCCCTGATTTCAAGCCAACCGTGACCGTGAACGACAGCAACGTCCGTATTGAACAGGGCAATTACAAGCTCACCGGCATTCCCGACTTTTCGAATATCAAGAACGAGTGGGAGCTTCAACTTGGCGCCGCGCCGATGGATCTGACCATCGAAGCGGGGGCGTATACGGCCGAGTATGAGTTCGGCGGGCTGGCGCTCACCAACCTGACGGTCAAGGACGGCGCGTCGAAGGTCGAGTTGGCCTTCTCCAATCCCAACCAGGCTGAGATGGGCATGTTACGATACGAGACGGGCGCATCCAACGTGACCCTCTCCGGCCTGGCCAACGCGAACTTCGCCATGCTGAATTTTAGCGGCGGGGCTGGGAACTTCACGCTAGATTTCTCGGGCGAATTCACGCGGGATGCCAGCGTGAGCGTCGAGACCGGCGTCAGCAACATGACCCTGGTCATACCGACCGGCATCCCGGCTCAGTTGATCGTCGAGGGCGGCCTCTCGAATGTCAGTGTGCCGCAGGGATGGGCCAAGAACGGGAACGTGTACACCCAGACTGGCTCCGGCCCTGCGCTGACCATCCTGGTTAAGATCGGGGCTGGAAATCTGACGATCAGCCACTGATAAAGAAGGCCCCCGTTTTCTCGAGGAAAACGGGTTCCCGTCAATCCCTTGAAAATGGCGGGATCAGGAGATTCCGCACTCCAACAGGCGAAATCAGAGATTTCGCACTCCCAGATTACTCAGGCAATATACGGTAATGAATCTGCGGGGATCTGCGGTCTACAACCCGCTCGGCAGCCAGCGCCAGGCGCAGGAGCGTCGCTTCCTGCCAGGCGCGCCCAATGGCTTGCATCCCAAGGGGGAGGCTGGCTTCGTTGTAACCCACGGGGAAAGAAATGGCCGGCAATCCGGCCAGGTTGGCTGGCGTGGCGAAACGCATGATCTCGAACAGGGTCGAGAGATCCGATTCGCCATCCGGCAAGGCAGCCTTGGGGATGATAGGCGCGGGCAGGGCAGTGGCCGGGGTAAGGATCGCGTCCACCTGTTCCAGGGCGCGGGCGAAGTTGGCAATCAGGCGGGTGCGTACCCGCTGAGCCTGGACGTAATCCATCGTGGTGAAGGCGCGCGCCAGTGCCAGGTTGATGCGCACGTCCGCACCATACTCACGGTAATGCTCCGCATAAGTCAGATCCAGAGCCTGCGCCATCTCACCGGCAATCGTGATGGTATGCGCCACGCGTCCGGCTTCCAGGTCTGGGATGACGACCTCGCGCATCCTGGCTCCCATACTCTCGAACTGCTTGAGCATTGCTTCGCAGGTCGAGACCATGTCGGCGGTGGCGTGCCGGAACCAGGGCCAGTAGACGCCCAACGTCAGGCCGCTCAAATCCAGTTTATCCCAGCCAGCCAAGGTGGGTGCGGGCTGTCGCAATGAGTTGGGGTCCTTGGGATCGGGACCGGCCATTACGGCGTAGGCGAGAGCGGTGTCCGTCGCGGTCGCAGCCAGCGGGCCGAGATGGGCAACACTCCAGCATAACGGCGCGGCGCCGTGCTCACTGATCCGTCCAAAAGTGGGTTTTATCCCGACGATGCCGCAAAACGAGGCCGGGATGCGGATCGAGCCGCCGCCATCCGCAGCGATGGCAGCCGGGCAAAGTCCCGCGGCGACCGCCGTGCCTGGGCCGCTCGAACTGCCGCCCGTGAAGTGGTCGGGGGCGTATGGGTTGCGCGGAGTGCCGTGATGGGGGTTCAGTCCGGTCACACCGATGCCGATCTCGTGCATGTTGGCTTTGCCGATCAGCAGCGCGCCAGCGGCTCTCATACGGGCGACGACCGTGGAATCTTCCTTGCAAGGCGACTTTCCCAAAAAGGCGGTGCCGACGGTAGTCGGATACGGCACCATATCCACCTCGTCCTTGACCGCCACCGGCACGCCGTCGAATACGCTGAGCGCCTGTCCCTCCTTGATGCGCCTGGTCGCCTCCCTGGCCTGCCTGAGCACATCCTCGCGATCCACGGCGATGATGGCCCGCAAGGGCGGTTCAGTGGCATTGCTGGTCACGATTGCCTCCAGCACCCGGTGGGCTACGTCTTCCGGCGTGATCTTCCCCTCACGGTAGGCTTTGGCATAATCCTGCACGGTACTGAAACGGAAACCGAGTCCGGGCAGGGACGCTGGGCCGGGCCACTCCTGCTCCGGCACGGCCTGCGCCTCGACGGCCAGCGTACCGGTGTAATTGACCGGCTGCGGGGTTGGCGGCTCGTCGAACCGCTGCTCTCTCAGCCAACTGATGCCGCTGCTCTTGAACAGGCTGGGGATCAGCAGGCCGCGCAGAGGGCCTTCTACGAGTTTGACGAACAGGCGCAGCATCCCGCCTGCCAGATAAGGCAGCTTGACCGATTTGAGGTCGTATTCGGGGTTTTGAGTTGTCTTGTTTTTCATTTTCTGCCTCCTGAATGGGTTATGGGGGTGTTTCAACGGCGGGCGTCAGGTGCGGCGCGGATGCGGGTGGCCAAAGTCTCATTGTAGGGCATATTCACTCCTTCAGTTTTTACAACCTGCCCACCAGCTTAGCCTATGAATATCTAGGCATAGAGCCAAAGCCGTATAGAGCAGCTAGCTTGCTAAAACGGACGTTTGGATTAACTTGGCAACTTAAGTCTCAGCAGTATTTAGCCTTTTACTCCTGCTGTTTTCATATCGACTTCGTCAAGATAATTGTTGTTCCGAATAATTTGAACAAGCCAAGTACACGTGCGGAGAACGGGACCGATAATCTCAGACAGGAGTATTCCGATGTACTCCCAAGGTTCTGATGATTGTATTATCGACGTTTCGGTCTCTCGTTCTATGTTTGTATGAAATACATTGCTATTTACCAGAGCATCAAGTAATTGCCGACTTGTGAGCATGTAATCGCCGCCTTCTGTATTCACCCCGAATTTCATGGCAACATAACGACCTTCTAAAATTGGATTTATTTTTAGTTTTATTTCTTTTAGCTCTTTTCGAAGATCGTTGTTTGCATAACGTGATTCGATATTCATAATTTTGATTATATATATAGGTTCGTCTTTTAAAACAGCCACTTGACGAAAGATGGTGAGGAATGATCGAAAATCCTCCCGATCGTAATCTGGCGTTGTCATCAAGAATGTCTCATTATCTATTCGTTCAGCTTTTATGGGGTGATCTTGAGTTTGGGCTTTTTGAATAATCCGACAATTAATCATGCCTTGCACAAGACGCTCAAAGTGTGCAAGTTGAATTTTTTCCCGTTGTGTTGGTAGTACTTTTAAATTGGTCATAAGCTAGTGATACAGAATGGGACGGCAATCCAATTTCCGTCTCAACCATTTTACAACAATCTAATATTTGAGTACTTTCTATCCACAACTTCAGCATACTACATACCAAGCCGCTTCTGGATATACTTAACCACCTCGCTCGCCACGTCGAACTTCGTGGCACGCTCGAAACCTTCGAAGTCTGGCTGGCGGTTGACCTCCAGCACCATCGGCTGGTCACCTTTCATGCGGATGTCCACGCCGGTGAATTCGCGGCGTAGGGCACGCGCGGCTGCTTCGGACAGTTCCTTGAAGCCAGGAAACTCATCCAGCTTACGCCCAACGAAGCGCCCGCCGACTGAGTAGTTTGTCCGGAAGTCCCCTTTTTGCGGCTTACGGCTGACCATGACCGGCAGGGACTGGTAACCGATCACCAGCAGGCGATAATCTTCTTCGGCTGGCAGGTACTCCTGCAGCATCAGTTCCCCGCAGGGATAATGCCACAACCGGCGCTGGAGTTGTTCGGCGTTGTGGATCAGATAAATATGCTCGCCGCGGGCGCCATGCACACCCTTGAGCAGGCAGGGATATGTCAACTGTTCCGCCTGTGCCTCCACCTGGCGCGGGTTGAAGAGCTGCCAAGTCCGCGGGTTGGGAATGCCGTGTTGGGCCATGACCAGATGGTCGTGCATTTTGCTGACGGCATAGCCTTCGTCGGTCAGGCTCTGGTCCATGACCACTTTGCCGGCATCACGGAACAAGCGGGCAATGGTCAGGGCTTCCGAGATGTACGGATAAAATGTGCGCACAACCAAGCCATCATAGGTCTCCAGGAGATTCCTGCCATCACCCATTACAGCAGTCTGTTGCCCTTCGACGATGAAAGAGATATCGTGGATGTTATAGACAGCCAGCCCCAGCCCCTGTTCTTGGGCTGCCTGCTGCACCCGCCGGGTTGTGTAAACTTCTTCCCATCCCAACCACACGACCTTCATGGCGACTCCTTGTGTCGCTTTCCTAACATTTTTTACAGCAGCGGGAACCTGCTGACCACCATCGCAGCAGTCGGCAGGGGGTTCCTGTCGCCGAACTTCATCTCGGCCGGTGGTTTGCTGCCCTCGGTCGGAGCGCCCTGGTAGATGAAGATGGGCGTGCCTTCCTCGGCGTACTTCAATTCCACGTATGCCTGGCCTGTCAGGAAACCGTCCTTATCGACCGCACAGGATGTCACCCAGCCGATCACTTTTCCGCGCTTATCCAGCACCGGGTCACCGTTATGGGCCATGCGCACGCCCTTCTCCGAGAAGCGGAAGCGAACCACTACCCCCTTGCGGCTCTGCTCACGTGCCAGCAGAGTCTCGCGCCCAATGAACCACGGCTTGTAAAACTTGACATAAGTGATAAAACCGCTCTCGCCGATGCCGAGGTCGTGCTCGCCAAGGTTGCCGGACCCTTCGCCCATCTCGTGTCCATAAAGAGGCAGGCCAGCTTCCGTGCGCAGGGAATCGCGCGCTCCCAGCCCGATCGGTTTGACGCCGAACTTTTCGCCTGCTTTGAGCGCCGCCTTCCAGAAGTCCATCGCCTGCTGCGGGTGGACGAACAACTCGAAAGCCATTTTCTCTCCGGTATAGCCGGTGCGCGAGACGATCAGGTCGAACCCGCCGACTTTGGCGTCGCACAGGTGAGTACGCGTGAGGGCAAGGATGCGGCGCCGGTCTTCGGCCTTGGTACCCATTGCCAGCAGGATATCCATGCTCTTCGGGCCTTGCAGGGCGATGTCAACGCGCATGTCGTCACCCGCTTTCGGGTCGCGCAGGTTACGGATGAGGGCGTTGTAGCCGTAGACCTGTGTCCAGGGTCGGGCAGTATCCACCCTCACTTTCCCATCCCGCGCCGCTTCCAGCCAGGCACGGTCCTTGTCGTCGTTGGAGGCGTTGACCACCATCAGGAATATATCCTGGGTGCGCCGGTAGACCAGGGTGTCGTCGATAACATCCGCATCGGGGGTCATGAGATGGGTGTAAACGGAACTACCCGGCTGCAATTTGCCGGTGTCGTTCCCGCAGACACTATCCAGGAAGCCGGCGGCGTCCTCGCCTTCGATCTGGTAGACGCCCATGTGCGAGACGTCGAACAGACCTGCGGCCTGCCGCGTCGCCTGGTGCTCTTCGAGCACCGAACTGTACCAGACCGGCATCTCCCAGCCGGCGAAGGGGATGATCTTGGCGCCCATCTGTTTGTGGATTTCATAGAGCGGTGTATGGCGCAGGTTGCTCTCGTTGGCTTTCCATTCGAAATCGGGTAATGCCTTGCCGCTGCCTCCTTCGATGCCAATATAAAAGGGCTTGTTGTTTGCGACCGGTTTACCCTTGGCCTGCACCGGCTTCGCCTGTGTCTCCCGGACAACCACCAAGCCGGGTATGTGCCGCGGGGAGTAATCCAGCGTCCCGTCCAGGTTCAATGACATGTAGCCGTCCGAGTGATCGCGCAGCCAGGCGGCGGTGAAGCTGGCCTGCTCGGGCGGCACGCTCAAATGGAAACAGGTCGGGTCTATGCTGGTCAGGGTGCCGGTCACTTCACCGCGCGGGGTGAAGAGTTTGGTTGGCTGGCTGTCGCCCGGCTTCAGGGCTGCATTATCACTGGTGAGGACGTAATTGAGGAACTGGCGCACACGGCAGCCATACAGTTCGAGGACACCTGTAACGGAATCGTCAATAAAGAAGAAATGAGGATACCCATGCCGGGTGGGTTCTAAGTCCATGCCGGCTGATTCAGCCAGGGCGCGCACCCGCAGGCGGGCCTCTTCAAGGGCATTGAAATCAATTTTGGCGCGGCGTTTGACCCGGTTGGGATTGGGGGTATCAATGCGGTGCGGGGCGCACGCCAGCAGCACATCAGCGATGATATCAGCCAACTGGAGGCACTTCTCTTCATCGAAGCCGCGCTGGGTGATCCAGGGTGTGCCGATGCGGACACCGGAGGGGTCGTTGGGGATCGTATCGCCGGGGATGGTGTTGCGGTTGGCGACAATCCCCACCAGGTCGAGGATGCGCACCGCCCGGTCGCCGGAGAGGGTCGTGCCATCCGGGGCCTTGATTGTGCGGCAGTCAATGTTGAGCATGTGCGAGTTGGTTCCGCCGTAGGCAATGCGCAGCCCGCGCTCCTTGAGCCGTTCCGAGATGGCCAGGGCGTTCCTGAGCGTCTGCATCTGGAGTTTCTCGAACTGCCTGGTGCGCGCCAGTTTGAAGGTCAGGGCCAGCGCCGCAAAGATCTGGACGTGCGGCCCCCCCTGTTCACCGGGGAAGACGGCCTTATCCACCTGTTTTGCCAGTTCCTTGTCGATAGTCAGGATGATGGCGCCGCGCGGACCGTCGAGGGTCTTGTGCGTGGTCGAGGTGATGACGTGTGCGTAGCCGATCGGGGAGGGGACGACGCCGGCCGCCACCAACCCGCCGATGTGGGCGATGTCGGCCAACAAGTAGGCATCCACCGCATCCGCGATCTGGCGGAATTTCTGCCAGTTGGGGATCCACGGGTAGGAAGAGTAACCGGCGATGATCATCTTCGGTTTATGTTCCTTGGCCAGCGCCAGGATGGCATCGTAATCCAACTGCTCGTGATAGGAATCGACGGTGTAGGAGACAATGTTGTAGTACTTCCCCGAGCGGTTGACCGGTGAACCGTGCGAGAGGTGACCGCCGTGGAACAGGCTCATGCCCATGACCGTATCGCCGGGTTCGAGCAGGGCGTGGTAGACGGCGTTGTTGGCGGGCCCGCCGGAAAGCGCCTGCACGTTGACGTAGATCTGGTTGGGCTTGATGCCGTTGGCGGCAAAGGCCTCGGCGCAGCGGCGGCGCGCCAGCGTCTCGATCAGATCCACGTATTCAACACCCTTGTAGTAACGCGGGTCTGCATAGCGGCGGTAATGGACGAGTTGTTTTTCGTAGTCCAGGGTTTCATCTTCGGTGATGCAGCGCAATGACTCGTACGGATACCCTTCGGCGTAAATATTCTGGAAGGCGGAGGCCATCGCTTCTCGAACAGCGAGTGGGGCCTGGCTTTCGCTGGGGATGAGGATCAACTTGCGGCACTGGCGTTCTGCTTCGAGCTGGGTCAGTTCGTAAACATCGGGGTCGAGGTCGGCGAGGGAGCCGCGGAAGAGGAAGTCGGACATGAAGGTTCTCCTTGTAATTAGGTGGGGCGGACTTTAAAAGTCCACCCCACTTCTAAGTGGGGTGCACCTGCCCTGGTGGGCGCAAAGGGACTCGAACCCCTGACCTCTTCTGTGTAAGAGAAGCGCTCTAACCAACTGAGCTATGCGCCCATGGTTCGACAAAATGAATTTTGCCCAATAGAAATTATACCGTTGAAGGTTGCATGTTGGAAGGTTGCAGGTTAGACTTGCAGATGCAACCCTTCGGGCTGAGCCTCAGGGCGAAGCCTTCAACCTTTAATCTTCAACCGGAGAAACCATGCGCATCATCCGCTACCAAATCAAGAATGAAACCCCGCGTTACGGCTGGATACTCGAAGATAAAGTTGGCGATATCCAGGGAGACTTGTTCGGCCAGTATCGGCGTTCGGAGGCGGAAACCCCCTTGGCCACAGTGCGTCTGCTGGCGCCTGTCCAGCCCAGCAAGGTGCTCTGCATCGGGCGGAATTATGCCGAGCACGCCAAAGAGCACAACGCCGAAGTGCCCAAAGTACCGTTGATCTTCATGAAGCCGCCTTCAGCCATCATCAATCCGGGCGACAGGATACTCCTCCCGCCGCAATCGCAGCAGGTGGAGCACGAGGCGGAACTGGTCGTGGTTATCGGCAAGCGCTGCCGCAACGTCACGGCCGAGGAAGCCCAGAATTATATTTTTGGCTATACCGTTGGCAACGATGTGACCGCTCGCGACCTGCAGAAGACTGACAGCCAGTGGACGCGCTCCAAAGGCTTCGACACCTTCTGCCCCTTCGGGCCGTGGGTGGATACCGAGTTCGATCCCTCCGACGCGCTCGTCACCTGCAAGGTCAACGGCCAGCCGCGTCAGATGGCTTCCACGCGCGATATGGTCTTCAACGTGGGCAAACTGGCCGCCTTCATCTCTTCGGTGATGACGCTCGAACCGGGCGACCTGATCTTCACCGGCACGCCGGCCGGGGTGGGCCCGCTTAAATCGGGGGATATAGTTGAAGTGGAGATCGAGGGATTGGGAAAGTTGAGCAATCCGGTGGCGGCAGCCTAAACCGTCGTGACAATCGTCCGCTTTGCCCCGGCGGATATCAGCGCCTCGGCCAACGCCGGAGCGTTTCTTGCATTGACCAGCGCGATCATATTCCCTCCGCGCCCGCTGCCGGAGAGTTTGGCCCCGAGCGCGCCGGACCTGCGAGCAGCCTCCACCAGCCGATCCAGCTCAGGGCAGGAAACGGTCATTTCCTGGAGCAATTTGTGGTTCTTGTCCATCAGCGGGCCGAGGGCGGGGATGTCACCCGTTTCAATGACGCGGCGCGCTTTTTGGACGATTTCTTCCACCTCGTCGAAAACTTTCTCCCAACGCGGTTGATCCGCTTCCCAAAGTGTGCGCACGTCGCTGACGGATTCTTTTGTCGGCGCGAAGAGGCCGGTATCGCCAATCACAATCGTGAACGGCGCGCCGACGCGGAGGATTTCGACCTCACCGCTTCGACTTTGCTCAGCGCGAGCCCTGGCCCCTCTCCCCGGGGGAGAGGGGGGCTTGACGAAATAGACCGGTTTTGCGTACGTGACGACGGTATTGTCAATGCCGGAGGGCGTGCCGTGATGGAGTTTTTCCACCTCGTAGGCCAGGGTGGAAACGCGTTCATCTGGCAGCGGCTGGCCGAGGAATGCAGAGAGCGCCCGGATGATCGCAACCGACACCGCCGCGCCGGAGCCGAGTCCCGAGGCGACCGGGATGGTGGAGGTGACATGAATGGTTGCCCCCCCCGATCCCCCCCCATTTTCTTTGAAAATGGGGGGGGACACAGAGGGGGGCAAGGCGGAGAAAACGCCCTTTATAACGGCAGCCAACGGATGGTCCGGGGCGAGGCGGGAAAGCTCGGAGGCAAGGCCAATTTCGGGGGCTTCGATCCAGATCCCGGTGCGGGAGGTTGCGCTGACCGTCGCCGTCGCCTGAACCTGCGTCACCGGAACGGCCAACGCCGGCCGGCCGTAGACAACGGAATGTTCACCGAAGAGGATGATCTTGCCGGGAGCAGAGGATGTAGTCATAGGGTGGGGCGGATTGGCAACTTGTGGTGAGCGAAGTCGAACCATCCGCTCTATGATAAATAGAACACGGCCAGCACGGCCAGCCCCCAGAGTAAAATGGAGATCTGGAAGGGCCGGTCGGAGAGCAGAATCTCCTCCGGCTCGCCGCCGGCATCCTTGACTTGGATGAGGTAGAGGTAGCGGAAGATGGCATAAACTACAAAGGGGATGGTCAACATCAGGGCATACCCGCCGGGCGCTTCGGGGCGGAAAAAGGTGTACAGCGAGTAGGCCACGATTGTCATGCCGGAGACAATAGTGATGAACTGGTCGAGTAGCGGCAGGGTGTAGCCGTCGAGGACTTTGCGGTGGTTGGCGGCGTCATCGGCCAGCAGGGCCAATTCGGCGCGACGCTTGCCGAAGCCGAGAAAGAGCGCCAGCAGGGTCATGACCACGTACATCCAGGGCGAGAAGCGTTCCACCGTGATGAGCATCGTCCCGGCGTGGACGCGCAAGACGAAGCCGGTGGCCAGCACCAGCACGTCCAGGACGGGAATGTGCTTGAGCCATTTTGAGTAGGCCAGGATCATGGCAAAATAAACCAGCAGTACCAGGTCGAACTGCCAGGCCAGCCAGTAGCCCAGCGCGAGCGTCATGAAGGTCAGGATCGAGCCGGCGGCAATGGCGACCGGAACGGCCAATTTTCCCGATGCAAGAGGGCGGTCACGCTTCATCGGATGCTGACGGTCGGCTTCCAGATCGAACAGGTCGTTGAAAATGTAGACGGCGCTGGAAATGAGACAGAAAAGGCCAAAACCGGCCAACGTGCGCAGGAAATCGGGCAGGTCGAAGAGTTTGCCGTCGAACACCAGGGCGGCGAAGATGAAGGCGTTCTTTGTCCAATGGCGCGGGCGCATGGTTTTGAGCAGGGCGGTCAGCATGGCTTTATTTTACCCTGTGTGAGCAAAACGTAAAGCGTAAAACGTAATAGAATCAGGGCATGGCGAAAGTTCGTTTGGACACGCTGCTGGTTGAGAAAGGTCTGGCTGAAAGCCGGACGAAGGCTCAGGCTTTGATCATGGCGGGACAGGTGCGCGTGGATGGACAGGTGGTGCTGAAACCCGCCACTCCTATCGCGCCTGCTGCACGCCTGGACCTGGAGCCTGGTCCACCTTTCGTCTCGCGCGGCGGCGAAAAACTGGAGGCTGCGCTGATAGCCTTTAGCGTGGATGTGCGTGGCCGCGTCTGCGCAGACGTGGGCGCTTCGACCGGCGGCTTCACCGATTGCCTGCTCCAGCGCGAGGCGGCGAGAGTCTACGCCATTGACGTGGGCAAAGGCCTCCTGCACTGGAAGCTGCGCAACGACCCGCGCGTGGTGATAATGGAAGAAACCAATGCACGGTTTGTGGAGTCTCTGCCGGAGCCGGTCAGCCTGGTGACGATTGATGCCTCGTTTATTTCGCTCAAGATTTTGCTGCCGGTGGTGAAGGGGTGGCTTGCCCTCCCCACTCCCTCCCCATT
>Ga0315274_10010821_pt1 | contig 13132 bp, 12 predicted proteins | sample YL17G02_20_MG_FD_203700 | JGI IMG/M metagenome (GOLD analysis project Ga0315274, IMG submission 203700) | Sediment microbial communities from Yellowstone Lake, YNP, Wyoming, USA - YL17G02_20 | ecosystem: Environmental > Aquatic > Freshwater > Lake > Sediment | place: USA: Wyoming | collected... | reverse complement strand
CCGTCCCGCGTCATCATCGCAGCATAATAGAGCGAATCCTTGAATATCTCTTTAACCATATCCATATCCAGACCCTTACCTTGCCGGATCCGATAAAAGTCCTGGATATATCTTTCTTTATCTTGGGAATTTATCTTATCTGGAGTAAGAAGCACGACTTCGGCAATGCCTTCTTGCTCAATAATTTTTGCTGCTTCTTTAACGCGGGAATCATTGTACTCAGGAAGGACGACCTTCTTCAGTTCGGATTTGGCTTTCTGGCGTATTCTTTGTATGGTGTCCATATCAAATCCCTTTCACTATCAAGTCTAAATCCACATAGTCTTTAATTAATTTTACCACGGTATTGATTTTGTGAGTATCCCGGGGCCTGATTTTGACGGTCACATCATGTAGAGAAGAGGCCACGGTATAGGTATCGGCTTTCGCTAACAATACCGGCATCTTTGCTTTATGCAACATATCCATGATTTTTGTAGTAGGAATAATCTCTCCGGATAAAACTATACCGGAAATTTTGAGCTTTTCTTTATCGTTGTTCCGGTAGGTTAATAAGGCAGCCATAATCATATCTTTTCTATCCCCGGGAGTAACTAAAAGGCTGTCGTCAACAATGTATTTTAAAGCATCTCGAGGCCGCATTGCGCCTACAATTATACGTGAAATATATCTTTCCAGGTATTCTTTTCCGCAAAGAAGCTCAAAGCCTGTTTCTTCAAAAATTTGCCCCATGGTGGGAGAAGATAACATAGGATCATAGGGAATGACCCCCAAGACATTTATCCCTTTTCTCTTTAATCCTTTTCTGACCAGAGAATTTATTTTATCAAATTTCTCCGGTAAAACCTTATTAATAATTACACCTAAAATCTTGACCCCTTCGCGATCAAAAAGGGCTCTATTCAGGACGATTTCGTCAATGGGCCTGCCGATACCGCCGGAAGAAATAATAATTACTTTGGAGCCCAGGAGCCTGGCCACCTGCGCATTGGAATGGTCAAATACTGAGCCTACGCCAGCATGACCGGTGCCTTCGATAATTACCAAGTCTTGCCCCTTGGAAATATGGCTGAATGCCTCTTTGATTTGCTTGCTAATGAGTGTTTTATTAGGCGCAGTGATATACCTTTCTGTAAATCCCTTTTCTACAGCCACCGGGCTCATATCCTTCAGGCTGGCCTTGACTGAATAGGCAGAAGTCACCTTCTCAATTAAAACTGAATCCTCATCGACTTTGACCCCTTCTTCCTCCAGGTAACGTTGACCAATAGGTTTAATAAAGGCGACTTTCTTGAATTTATCTTTGAGATTAAAGATTAGTCCCAATGAAGCCGTGGTCTTACCGTCATTCTGTTTGGTGGCGGCAATAAATATTTTCTTCATTACCTTAGAGGTTTTCAGAAATTCTTTTTTTTAGCTCTGCCCTACTTAACGCACCGCTGGCCTGGGCAACCACCTGACCTTTTTTGAAGAACATCAGTGTGGGTATGGACATCACTCCGTACTGCGTGGGTATTCTGGGGTTTTCTTCAATATTGATTTTGCCGACTTTTAGCTGACTCTCATATTCTTGAGCTAATTCTTCTAAAAGCGGCGCAATCATCTTACACGGACCACACCACGTCGCCCAATAATCTACCAATACCGGTAAATCCGACTCTAACACTTCCTTTTTAAAATTAGTATCGGTTAAATGTAATAAGGCCATGTGAATAAGGATTAATAAATGGGTGGCGTGAATTTATAAAATATCATAAATGGAGAGGGAATGCAAGAGATTTTGGGAAGGTGTAGTGGGTGGCGAGGACCCGCTTCTTTTGAGGTCACAAATTGTGACCTCAAGTTTGTAAGACAATTTGGAGTGACTATGCTATTTTTAGATAAGAACCTTGCTTGGATATCTTGGGGAAAGAAATCTTTATGCCTCTGCCTAATGACTTAGCTATCTTAAGCAAGGTATCTAAAGTTAGATTGGTGGCTTGGCCTGTCTCGATCTGTGAGATAAACTGCTGAGAAACATGCATTTTTTTTGCCAGACTAGATTGATTTAAACGACTATCCTCTCTCAACTGCGCTATCTTTTGAGCTAATTCTACTTTAGCGCATTCTATCTCATAAAGCTTCCTGAATTCCGGATCTTTCAACTTTGTTCGCAGGTCAATTTCAAGGTTTTCCAATCTCACCTTTTTCATAAATCACCTCACAATTCTAATTTCTCTATATACCTATATCCTGTTTCAATTTGGCTTTTTCTTCTTAAACATAACTTTAAATCATTTTCAGGAATTCTATCGCTTTTCTTCTTGATAGCATGCACCAACACCGCATTACCTTTAAGATAAAAGAAATAAAATATTCTGTTTTTCTGAGGCCGAAGCTCATAAATACCGCCTCTTAAATAATCCACCAGGGGACGCCGTAAATTATTACCCTCTCTTTTCAACTCGCGAATATAGGCATATATTCTTGCCTGTTCTTTCATGGTTAAAGAGTGGATAAACTCCTTGACTGGAATATCGCCATCCTCATCTACAAAATAATATATATTTGAGAGCCTATCTTGTTCCATTTAAATTATACAAGATATAACTTGTATTGTCAAGGTATTTTTTTTCAAAAGATATAATAGAAATACTTAAGTCCTATCCTTTAATTGCCGAGAAAAATAGCCACCCGTAAGCGCATCAAGGTAAGCAGTAAGTTCTTGTATCTTTAGTTCTTTTTCAAATCTTTTCTTTCTATCTTCGATGGAGAGATTATCTATCTCCATCTTCACCCGCAGGCGTTCAAAATATAACTTGGTTACTTCATCTAAGATATCGTCGCGCAGTTGGACCAAAAGCCTTGAACGCACGTCGATATTGGTCTGGTCATCGCTAAAGATTAAATCTCCTAACTCCCAGCTTAAAGAGACACCCCAGTTATTATTGTTATAGCGGGTTTCGTCGTCAGGCCCCACAAAATACCTGCCGGGAGTGATACCATTCCCATAGATGCCCCAGATACTGCTGGCAATGGTTCTATTTCTGTCGCGGTCAACGCTGATAGTAATCTTAGGCAGGATAGCACGTTTGGCTGCCTGCTTCCTCCAGCGTAAAATCTTTTCCGGTTCCACCTCGGCATATTTAATTGCTGCTTGCTGGATTTCGGAAATATTGGGTTCATCTTTATAATATAGCGATATGGGATTATCTTGTCTTTTATTACCAGAATATTCTACCCTTGTTTTAAATAGGCCTTTATCGCAAGCCGCGTATAAATTATTCTGGTTATCTTGCGCCAAAAATCTGATATCGTCTGCAACTAGGCCCAATGATAACTCCTGCCACCTATCATACATATACTCAAATATCCCGGATTTGGTAACAGCGTACAGATGAGATTCAGAAGAAACCAACAAAAATCTTACATCTCGATTAAGCAGACCAAAACTTGAAAGCGATTCCCAATTTTGCCCCTTATCCTGGCTTCTATAAACTCCTCTTGAAGTAGCCAGATAAAGGTAATTTGCATTATTGGGGTCAATACTTATATATCTTATGCAAGAATTTCGCTCTGCTTCATCTTGGTCTTCAGCTATTTCTTCTGTCTCGTTACCATTTTCTGCGGGCGAAGCAACAAAAGTCCTTTCCCAAGACTCGCCGTTATCTTTAGATTTAAATACTCCATCCATACAAGCAACATAAATAAAGTTTGGCTCTTTGATATTATAGGCAATAGCTAATATATGGCTATTGCCTAACTTAGTGGTTTCTTTATGCCAAGAGCGTACTTTGTCTTGGCTCACAAACAACCCTGCCTTTGTACCCACATAAAGGCTTGAGGATAAAATTGCCAATGCCGTGCATTCGTTTTCTAAATAATTTTTACCTCTAAAGATTTTCTTCCAGTGTTCGCCTTGATTAGAGCTATAAAAAAGGCCTCCTCCAGTGGCAGCATAAAGAGAATTTTTATCTTGCGGATCAGATAATAAGAAATTTACCCCTTTATTCTGTCCCCTAACTGATAAAATATTTCTCCAGTTTTCTCCACCATCCTCACTCTTAAGAACCGCATTGCTTGAGCCGATGTAGATAATACGCGGTTCGCTAAAATCAACCGAGACTGTTCTTAAATCAGAATTTTCTCTGCCAATGTTTTCCCAAACTAAGTCCTGTGCTAAAACTGTAAACACAAACCCCAAAGTCAAAAAAACCGCCGCAACCAAGAATACTGTCTTTTTCATTTTAACCACCTCCTACTCTAATAGACGTAAGAGATGGCAAAATCTAACCAAGATTTTTTGGGGAGGCGAGTGTTGAGAGAATAAAGTTCGGCAGGGGTAATAATATATTTTTAAAAGAAAACTTAGATTAAACTCGAGGAAGATCTTTGAGGGCCTTCTCTATCTCTGATAACGGCAGGGCGTAATCTTTGAGTTCTCCGCTAAAGAATTTATCGTAAGCTCCCAAGTCTAATAAGCCATGACCGCTGAAGTTAAAGGCGATACATTTGCTCTGCTTTTCTTTTTTAGCAATGTCTATGACTGCTTTTATGGCATGGCTCGTTTCCGGGGCTGGAACAATACCTTCGGTTTTGGCAAAAAGGACTGCGGCTTCAAAAACCTCTACTTGCTGATAAGCCCAAGCTTCCATAATTTTATTATCCACTAAGGCGCTGATTAAAGGTGCACAGCCGTGATAGCGCAAGCCTCCGGCGTGTATCCCGGGTGGAATAAATTTATGGCCTAAGGTAAACATTTTCACCAGCGGGGTAAGCATGGCAGTATCACCAAAGTCATATTTATAAAGCCCTTTCGTCATACTCGGGCAAGCTGTGGGTTCTACGGCGATGATTTTGAGGTTTTCGTTTTTAAGTTTATCTTTGATAAAAGGCAGGCTAAATCCGCCAAAATTACTTCCTCCTCCGACACAACCAATTAAATAATCCGGCTTTTCTCCTGCCAGTTCAAGCTGTTTCTTTGCCTCCTGGCCAACAACCGTCTGATGCAGAAGCACATGATTTAATACGCTCCCTAAAGAATAGTTCGCCTCCTTATTCTTGGCTGCCTCTTCTACTGCCTCTGAGATGGCAATCCCTAAACTCCCCTGACAGTGCGGGTCTTCTTTTAAAATCTTTCTGCCGCTTTCGGTTAACTCTGAAGGAGAAGGAATAACTTCTGCGCCCCAGATATTCATTAAGGATTTTCTAAGGGGCTTCTGATGGAAACTCACCTTAACCATATAAACCCGACAGCCCAAAGAAAAAATATTACAGGCAAAACTCAAAGCCGAACCCCACTGACCTGCGCCGGTTTCTGTAGTCAGGCGTTTGATCCCTTCCTTTTTATTGTAGTATGCCTGAGCTACGGCAGTGTTACATTTATGGCTTCCAGTAGGAGAAACACTTTCGTCTTTATAGTAAATTCGGCAATTTGTCTTTAAAGATTTCTCTAAATTTCTGGCTCTTCTTAACGGAGTCGGTCTCCAAAGCTTATAAATCTCTCTTATCTCATCAGGAATAGCGATCCATTTTTCCTGACTTATTTCCTGTTCAATCAGGGCTTGAGGAAAAATTGCTCTCAGTGCTTCCGGCGGAAGAGGTTTACCATCAGCAGGATTTAACGGTGGAGGTAATTGAAAGGGTAAATCTGAAACTACATTGTACCAGCTCTGCGGAATATCTTTTTCGGAAAGAATAATTTTAAAATCATCCATTGTCCCTCCTATTATAATTCCCTTACATTATAACGGAAAAAACTTATGCTGCAATAAAAATCTTATTTAAAAAGAGAAAAAGAAATCACAAAAGAGGCAAAAACAATAGAAACCATGGACATCAGCTTGATGAGTATATTTAAACTCGGGCCTGATGTATCTTTAAAAGGATCACCCACAGTATCGCCAACCACGCCGGCTTTATGTGCTAACGAACCCTTACCGCCATGGTGTCCCCCTTCAATATATTTCTTGGCATTATCCCAGGCACCACCAGAGTTTGCCATCATTATGGCTAAAACAAAACCGGTTACCGTAGCGCCGGTTAAAAGTCCTGCCTCTGCTTCCACGCCCACCAGTAAACCTACGCCAACAGGCGCAATGATGGCTAAGAGCGAAGGAAAAATCATTTCTTTCTGTGCCGCTGCGGTAGCAATATTCACACAGCGCGCATAATCGGGTTTAGCTGTACCTTCCATAAGACCGATAATCTCCTTAAACTGCCGGCGCACTTCAATGACAATTTTACCGGCTGTCCGGCCAACTGCGCGCATGGTCAGGGAACAGAAGAAAAACGGTAACATTCCGCCAATAAATAACCCCACTAAAACATTAGGATTCAATAAACTCAAACTCATTTCTTTATGATGAATAGCTACCACTTGGTTTCGGTAAGCAGCAATCAGTGCCAAAGCAGTTAGTGCTGCAGAACCAATAGCAAAACCTTTTCCTGTAGCCGCAGTAGTATTACCCAAGGCATCTAAGGCGTCGGTTCTTTTTCTGACCTCAGGCGGTAAATGCGACATCTCGGCATTACCACCGGCATTATCTGCTACCGGACCATAAGCATCAGTAGCTAAGGTGATACCTAAAGTAGAAAGCATGCCCACTGCGGAAATTCCTACACCGTAAAGTCCGGCATTAAAATTAGTCGCCCCGCCAGATAAAAAATAACTGGTTAATATTGCAATCCCCACCACAATCACCGGTATCGCCGTAGACATCATTCCCACAGACATGCCAGCAATAATGACTGTAGCCGATCCGGTTAAAGAAGCATCGGCAATGGAACGCGTAGGCTTAAAATTACTAGAAGTATAATATTCCGTGGATAAACCAATTAATACCCCAGCAACCAAACCCGAAATCACTGACCAGTAGACTCCTAAATGTTCATTTCCTAAAGTAACCTTAACTAAAAAATAAGAAATGATTGCTACTAAAATTGAGCTGGCGAAGACGCCCTTTCTTAATGCAGCTAATAATACTTTTTGGCTCGCCTCCTCTTTGCTGCGCACAAAAAAAGTGCCGAGAATTGACGCTATCACGCCGACTGCAGCCATAACCATGGGCACGGTTACGCCGGCTACGCCTAAACCCGCAGCCACGCCCAAAGTCGAGGTTGCTACAATTGAACCCACATAAGATTCATAAAGGTCAGCGCCCATTCCCGCCACGTCACCCACGTTATCACCAACATTATCGGCAATTACCGCCGGGTTACGCGGGTCATCCTCGGGTATTCCTGCCTCAACTTTACCTACTAAATCCGCACCCACATCTGCAGCTTTAGTAAAAATTCCGCCGCCCACCCTGGCAAATAATGCCTGCGAACTGGCACCCATACCAAAGCAAAGCATGGTGGAAGTAATGGCAGTAATCTTATCTGTTCCTATAGGTAAAGGATGACTAGAATAAAACCAATTAAGGAAATAATACCAGATACTTAAATCGAGGAGCCCCAGGCCTACCACTACTAAGCCCATAACTGCGCCGCTGGAAAAAGCAATACGTAAACCTGAATTTAAACTTTTTATTGCGGCGTTAGTAGTGCGACTGGAGGATTGCGTAGCAATACTCATTCCGATAAAACCCGATAAACCAGAAAAGAACCCGCCGGTGAGAAACGCGAAAGGAACAAATATAACTAAATATTTTCTAAAGGCTAAGCCTAACAAGATAAAAAAGACGACGATAAAAAATAAAGACACGCCCAAATACTGTCTCTTAAGATAAGCCTTAGCTCCCACTCTGACTGCCTGGGCAATCTCGCGCATGCGTTCGTTACCTTCGCTTTTCTGTAAAATAGAAAAAGCCAAATATGCGGCAAATAAAAGTGCAATAATCGAACCTACCGGTGCCAGCAATAATAAATCAAACCTCATTTTTTAGCCACCCTCCCTCTATTTGTGGAAAGTGATTTATTAAAAAATCCTCTCAAATAATTATGCGTATCATAACATAAACTTCTGGAAAGTCAAATAATTTTAGTAATCTTAGGGAATTAATGGGTAAGAATTTCTTGGGCGTTTAAGAAAAAAATATATGAAAATAGTTATTAACTGGAATACAACTAATTTATTGGTGAGAAGTTAGAACTTATTTTACCTTCCAGGCGTAAATGCCGCGGGAAGCGTCAAAAATCTCGATTGGCGTGCCGGTAGGAACGTCCCTCTGCAGGCGTTCAGCGTAAATTTTTTGAATTTCTTCTAGAGAAGTATTATTTTTCTTGGCCAGAGATTGATAGATGACCACCCGATCATTATTTTCTGCTTTTATCAGTTCTTCAAGAAGCTGCGTATCTACAGCTTTCTTATCCCTGACCTCTAAGAGACCTAGCTTATTCTCTCCGACTATTCCCTTTTCCTGCCAGGAATTAATCTGTGCGTATCTATCTTTACGCCTTAAGGCCGCCTCTTCTACTTCCGGACTTAATCCTTCCTGAGCATAAGCAAAATTGACGCAATGATCTAGGAGGCTTTGCTTTTCCGCAGGTTTACTCTCATTTTGTGCGCCAGAAACAATATCTTCTATGGCATCAATATCCTTCTGTACATGCTGATAAATATCCAAACGCATGGCAATATCCACCTTAATCGGCTCTTTAGGGGCTTCTACTCTTACCCGGGCGCAACCCAAATTAAGTATTACTGCCAAAGTTAAAAGAAAAATCATTCTCATCATTGCCACCCTCCTAATTTAAAATTATGCAGTGTAACCGTTAAATTACGCTTACCTGCCTCTCCCTCTAAGGCAATATCCAGAATCAGGTTGTCATTCTCTAAGAATAGCTTTACCACTCCTGTATTATACTGGTAATTCTTAAAACTTTCCACTAATACTTCCAAAGGCTGACGAGAATTGCGCGCCACTTTTTCCAAGAATTCCGTATCTTTAATGGTCAGAGTTCCGCCGGTTCCCACCGCAGAAAGATCACCGCCGAGACGAGTAACTCTAGAAGCAATTCCTTCTAAGGAAACCGCGCCGGTTAGCCTCCCCTTTAAATTAACCTTTTCTTGCACATTAAAATCCTCAACTAGGCGGCTTAAGTCTATTTCGATTAATTTTAAATTAAGCGCGTATTGAACGGATTCATCTATCTTAAAACTGGCTTCGGCCTGTATTTTTCCGCCTAAGAATCCTGCGGATAAAGAATCCAGGTACAAAAAATTATCTTTTAATCTTACCTGGCTGCTGATTTTTTCTACCTTTAGTTTATTGTATTTAATCTTGTCAATAAAAAGCAAGCCCCCTGTTGCTTGGTCTGCCTGAAAAACAGCATTATCTAATTGCCATCCCCACCCCTCTAAAGAACCGGTTCTGCAATCAAAATTTTCTATTAGCTTATTCCTTAAATTTATTCTGCCGGATATTTTTGTATTAAGATTAAGCTCTTTTGTCTTTAAGTTAAGTTCCAACTCTGCTAATTCTAAAGCGGCTAAAGAAAACCTTCTTTTGGATTTCAGGTTAAAGTATTGAGCTGATTCCAAAATGTTACTCTCAGGCAGATTTAGGATAATTTTTGCATTTTTGAGGCAAATTTTTTGAATTTCTCCCTTGATTATTGCCAAGGGATTATACTGAAACTTTATGGTGTTAATTTGGAAATTGTAAATTTTCCCTTTTTTGATCTCTATATCTGTCAGAGTAAGCTCTTCTAAAGGCCTAAGCGAACAGTTGCCGATAGAAACTGCACTGCCAATAAATACCTTTTTAAACTGTTGTTGAGCCAAAAATATAATTGCTGGCTTTATGGAAAAGGAAACGGCAAGCACAAGAAGGAGGCAAACCGCAAGAATAAAAAACGCGCGTTTCATCTTAGCTTAGCTTAAAAATCTGTTTTAAGTGGTGGAAAGTAATTTTAAAGGTGAAATGCCCTGATTCTTATATAAGACAGAATACTCTGGCTGGAGCTGATCTTATTTACGTCCGATAGGTAACTTTGTATCACCGGCCTGAAACCTAAGTTTGCTTTCAGGGAATGGGAAAATTTATTTTCCTTAAGAGGAATGAAGGTAAAGCATAAAAAGATAATGGTAAAATAAATTAGATGCGAAAAGAAAAATACTCCCAGCGAACCCAAAAAAGTCAAGCCGAAAACTCTAGATAAAAGCCAAATATAAACTGAAACAGCAATCACAATGACGACAAAAGAAAAATGGTCTGTTATCGCTTGGAATAGTTCTGGCTGAAGCTGAATGACCAAAAAATCCAGGGATTCCCAAAGCGCCTTGAGTACCAATAAAATGATAAACCAAGCTAAATTTATCGTTAAAAGAAACCGAGGGAAAGTTTTTAAGAACGGCATTTTGCTTGCAGTAAGAAATAAAATTGCTACCCAAAGACAAAATGACGAAAAAAACAAATCTATAACAAAAATGAGTAAGGTCTTTACAAAATTATCTTCGGTAGCCGAAACTAGTGTTCTCTCCCAATGCAGATAATTAATAATCCTGCCATAAAAATCCGTGGAAACAGGCGGCTCTGGGGAATTCTTCTGACCGATAACAGTAAGAGGCAAACATAAGGTGAGTATAAAAAAGAAAATAAACAAACTAACCCATGCTCCTGCTTTCTTCATCTTTTTTTTAAAAAAATTAAATTGCTTCCATGGTGGAAGGTGGCTTGGAGGCGATATTATAAGTTACGCTGACCACGCCGGGAACTTCTGCAACTATTCTATTTGCCAGATTCTTAAGGGTCTCATAAGGTAACCTGGTGGGCTGGGCAGCCCTGGCATCAATACTATCCCAACAGCGAATTTCCACCTGCAAGCCAAAATCTCTTTTTCCATTGCGTATTCCGGTAACTCTATCCTGGTGTAAAATAGCCAGGTATTGAAAGGCGCCCGTATCGGCTAACTCCTGCTCAGTGATAGAAGTAGCCAGCCGGACGATTTTTATTTTTTCAGGCGTCACCTCACCAATTACCCTAGCGGATAATGCCGGGCCAGGAAAAGGCATCCGGTTATAAATGGATTTGGGTAATCCTAAAACCTCGGCTACTTTTCTTACGCCGTCTTTGCGCAATTGCACCAAAGGCTCAATAATTTTATATCCAAAGGCTGCCTGCGGGTCAATGCCTAATTGCTCAAAAACATTGTGCTGTCTTTTTATTCCGGCAATGGTTTCATCCACATCGGTAAGAATTGTTCCCTGCAAAAGATACCTGGCCTGACTATTTTTGACGAGTTTACCAAACACGTCTTTGTAGAAAGTCTGGGTAATGGCTTCTCTCTTTTCCTCAGGGTCGGTGATACCCTTTAGAGCCTGAAAAAATTTGTCTTGCCCCTCAACTATTTCTACATCCACTCCTAATTTTTTAAATAAGGAGTCAATCTGCTGCGGCTCGCCTTCACGCATCAAGCCATTATTAATAAAATAGGTTTTCAGTTGCTTACCCAGGGCCCGATGCCCTAACATGGTTACAGCAGAAGAATCCACGCCTCCGGATAAGGCATTAATCGCTAAGCCTTCTTTTACGGTTGAGGAAATTTCTTTTACTTTTTCATCAATAAATTCTTTCGGACTTAATTCCTTTAGGGTTATTTCCTTAATCTGCACCTTGTCTCCTCTCCATAAAAATTTTGTACATTATCATACCTGGGTAATTCAATAACTTCAACATCATATTAGCAAAGTAACATTATCAAAATTTTATCTTTTCACCTTTTAAAATGGAAGGCAAGGGTTGACTATCGATACGCAGTCCTCCGTCGTGCTCTATTTTTATAGTGTAAAGCATGCCAGGAATAAATTTTGTTCCGGGCGCTTCAATCTGGGCGTTCTTTATGCCTATTCTTTTTGCTTGTTGTGGATTCAAAGCATATTCCCAGAATTTCTGCCAAATTCTCTTTTCAAAAATATTTTTTGCATTTCCTACTTGGTAACCAGGGGGTATTTCATTTATTTTGTTGATGTTGATAACCTCAGCGCTTGTATCGGTAAGCGTAAATGCCTTCATAAAGATATAGGCGCTTTTACCTTTTAAGGGATGCCCTTGCAAAACATAAAAATCATCAAAACGTATTACCAACGCCTGAAATTGAATAATATTTTGTGAAAAAGTAAAAAAAATTGGCGCCAATGGTCTTAATTTGGTATCATATTCTAAGAATTTTATGGTAGTGTAATTCTTTTTTGTTTCTGGATCAAACTTTACTTGTGTAACTAAAACTTCGGCCACTCGCGAATCAGCACTTAAGCGTTCGATAATCTTTTTCAGGAGCTGATTTTCGCGGTAGGTTTTGGTAAAATAAAAAACTATCGCACAAAGAAATATTGCGAGCAGAAAAACTTTTATGCCGATCCGCTTAAACATCTTCATTTTCTTTCTAAAAGAAACATTATTCTTATTTTAACACAACAAACCTACGATGCGATATCTCTTATTTGTTTGCTTCTTTATTCTTGCGAATTTCTTCTAAGATTTTGGCGGTAATTTCCGCAGGCACAGGCAGGTATTTTTTGAATTCCATGCTTGCGTTTGCTCTTCCGCTACTTAAAGAACGTAAGGCAGTGGCATATCCGAACATCTCAGCCAGAGGCACTTCCGCAGAAATGATTTTCTGATTGGACTTAAAATCGATATTCAGGATTCTTCCTCTTTTGGAGCAGAGATATCCGATAATACTATTGGCGTATTCTTCCGGAGTGGTTACCTCTAAAGCCATATCAGGCTCAAGCAGAATCGGTTCGCCGTCAAGGCAGGCTTTTTTAAAACATTCTATACCGGCAATTTTAAAAGCCAGGTCTGAAGAGTCAACTTCATGAAAAGAACCGTCAATCAGATTAATTTTAAAATCCACTACTGGATATCCGGCATAGGCACCTTTTTGCATCGCTTCCTTTATTCCTTTTTCTACGGCAGGAATAAAGTTCTTAGGTATTGCTCCTCCTTTGATACTGTCTATAAATTCAAACCCCTGGCCCGGTTGGAGGGGTAATATCTCAAAAACGACATGGGCGTATTGGCCTCTTCCGCCGGACTGCTTGACATGTTTGTATTCCTCGGTGACGGACTTGGTAATGGTTTCTCTATAGGCAACCTTGGGTTGGCCAACAGTGGCATTCACTTTGTATTCGTCTTTGAGCCTTTCTACGATAATTTCCAGGTGCAGTTCTCCCATTCCCGTCAAGATAGTTTCTTTAGTCTCC
>Ga0315274_10010820_pt1 | contig 13132 bp, 14 predicted proteins | sample YL17G02_20_MG_FD_203700 | JGI IMG/M metagenome (GOLD analysis project Ga0315274, IMG submission 203700) | Sediment microbial communities from Yellowstone Lake, YNP, Wyoming, USA - YL17G02_20 | ecosystem: Environmental > Aquatic > Freshwater > Lake > Sediment | place: USA: Wyoming | collected... | reverse complement strand
TTGACGAAGCGCGCCAAGCGCATGGATGCCCTACTAAATTCGTGGCCTCCGGCAGGTCACTTGTTCCCGCCTTTGTCGAACGTCTGGCCCGGCGTTACAATCTGCAACCAAGCCGAGGCCGACCGCGACTTGCCTTATCTACTGCGCTGTCCGGCGGCGCACCGCTGGGTGTCGATTGAGCCTTGCCTTTCCGCCATAGACCTGTTACCATATATGGCGAAAGGAGATTCTAATGAACGACAGCGAAAGGGCATTCTTAGTGCAGGTGGCCTTGGGCGTCTTTGTGATCGACACGAAGGGGCGAATATGGAGGCGGGGAATTATGGCGGGCGGGAGTCATTGCCGGACCCCCGGCCATTTCGCCGCGTTACGACAACGGCGCCGAGCGGAGACAAGCCAGAAAACGGGTTATCCGATGGTGATGTTTACAGTGGAGGGGAGGCGCATGGCGGTTGCGGCGCATCGCATTGTGTGGATGATTGCTCATCATCAGGATATTCCGACGGGGATGGAGTTAAATCACGGAGACGGCGATCGTGCCAACCATTGTCCGCAGAATCTAGAATGCGTGACTCGGAGCGAAAACGTGCGGCACGCCTGCCGAGTGCTGGGGCGCAAACCGAAGGATCAGAATGGATCAAAGAATGCGATGGCGAAGCTGACGACATTCGAGGTGCGCGAGATTCGGCGTCTGTGCGCAGAGAGCAATCTGACGCAGGATCAGATAGCATCAATGTTCGGGATCGGACAATCCAACGTATCTCGAATTCACCTGCGGCAAGGTTGGACTCAGGCGATTTCATAGTCCTCGGCGGCGAGACTGGCCCCGGCGCCCGACCGTGCCTCGCCGAGTGGGCGCTATCGATACGGGATCAGTGCCATGCGTCCGGTGTACCGTTCTGGCTGAAACAGATCGACCGGTTCGATGGACGACCGCTGCCTAAGGAAATGCCGCCGGAACTCATGGCGCTGCGAAAGGGCAAGCCATGACTGACCGTGAGCGAATCGAGAGACTCTGGGATATATGCTCGCGACAGATAGGACAGGCCGCTCTTGATGGCGACTGCGAATGCCTGCGCACTCTTTGGATGCACCGCGACCTGACATTGACCGACCGGGAACGTGCGGACCTCGCGGCGCTGGAAGCGAAGTACATGCCACCCGGGAAAGGAACCGGCCGATGAAAAGTAGGCGCAAGACTCTGCCCTGTAAAGGATGGGCGCTTGTCACTAAGCATTATAGGTACATGGGCCGTGTGTCGTATCGTGCGATGTACGGCATGACAATCTTCGACACCAACGATGGCGGCTGCGCTGGTTCTCGACTGGCAGGATGTACATTACGATTCGTGGGGCGATGATATGCCGTGGAACTATCTCGGCGACTGTCCCGATTGCCAAAGGGAAAAGTTGAAGGGTCAGACGTTGCTGCTGTTTCAGGATCGTTTGACATGACGCTCGCTCCGTCACTTCCGCAACTGCTGACGCCGCTTGAGGTCGCGTCCTGCCTGCGGATCGACCGGCGGAAGGTCTACGCCCTGCGAAACCAGCGCCGACTCCATGCTATCCCGCTGTATTCTGACGAGGCGCAGAAACGTCCCCCATTGCGGTTCCTGGCGAGTGCGGTTGCGGACTATCTGGGGAAGTGCGGCGCCGGATGCGAGGCTTTGCCCCCTTCGCAGGCCGAACTTGAACGGGAGGCGGAACTAGAGAAAGCCCGTCTGTCGCTGCTGCGGCGGCGTGCAAAGCCGTCTCAGCAACGCGCACGTAATGGCGAATCATCTGGGAATCAACGTGGCCCATCCATTCTTCGATAATCCGCTGCGGAACCCCCTTATCCGCCGCCCTCTGGCACCACGTATGGCGCAGGCGATAAATCGAAAACCCGCGGCGCTTCAGGATGCTGCTCAAGCCCTGCTGGCTGTACGGCTGGCCCCGATAGGACACGAAGACCCAGCGCGGATGCTGATGGGACAGTTGCCGGATAATCTCGGCAGCCGTCGGCGACAGCGGCACGATGCGCGGCGCGGTCTTGTGCGCCGGGACCAGCATGACGCCGCGCTCCAGGTCGATTCCCCGCCACTGGGTCTGCCGAGCCTCGCCGGGGCGCACTCCGGTTTCCAAAATGAATCGGATCAGGGGCAAGAACCGTTTGCACCGGGGCGAGGCGGCGAGACTGGCCAGGAGCGCGGCCAATTCGGCTTGGGAGTACGCCCGGCCGGCGAACGGCGGGGCGGGCAGAGCCGGCACGTCTGGCCGGATTGGAACCCAACCCCGACCATGCCCCCAACTGAGCACGCTGCTGGCGTACCGGACCTTTTTCCGGATCGTCTCGGCGCCGAGTCGGTGCGCCGACCCATACCGGCAGCGAGAAGGGCGCGTTCGCAACTCGCCGAGATACCCTGTCAGGAAATCCCGGTCGATACTGGCCAGGGCATCACTCCCGTGTGTATCCACGAGTTCAGCCAGCATCTCGTCGGCGTGGGCCGGGAAGCGACCCGCGATCTGCGCCTTCCAGGCGATCCAGTGCCTTACGAGCCCTGTTACCGTTCTGGGGGCATCCGAGGTAGGTTGGTGCTCGGCGCGTTCGGCTGCCGCCACCAGTTCAAGGATTTCGGCCCGTGTGCGCCGGCGGTAACGCTTGGAGCCGAGCTGGACCCGCCAAGTGCCGTCTCGACACTGATAACCCTTGGCTCGCCGGCCCATGCCGCGTCTCCGCCGCTGTATCCCCGGCCAATCAAAATCGGCTTAACTCTTATCGAGCTATGTGCAAGTCTTACACACCTGCAATTTGCGGGCCTGCGTTCCCAATACCGGACCCGCGCCTCTAGTATACCACGAACATTCGGGCTTGCAAACTGCGGTCGAAAAAGGGGTTACGATTCGGGGCGACAGGACTCGAACCTGCGACCTTCTGCACCCCATGCACGAGTCATAAAATCCGCAAGTCCGCTTGCAATCGGGGATAAGGTTCACTACGGTACTGCCGAAAGGTCGCTTATTATGTCCCGTGAGGCCCCGCGAATTCAGCGAATGCGGACCCGAACGGGCAACGTACCTCAACTCCAAGGGGATTCTTGATGTTGGACCTACTTGCCCAGGCACTTTCACAGTCAGCCCCGCCGACGATGGAGTATCTTGCCGGCGCCGGGTTGGGGGTCTACGTGGTCAAAACGATCCTCGATTCGCCGCTCATAAACAAACGCAAGAACGGGGCCGGGTGCCTTGAACACTCGGGGATCGTCGCGACTCTCGCGGCGCTGAAGGACCGCACGGATTCGCTCACAGAATGGATGACGAAGATCAGCGCCCAGTTGGATAAGGCGCTACAGGACAAGAAAAACTAGGAGACCAAGATGATGAGTTTGTTCACGACGCTGTGGGAGTTGCTGTGGAAGTGGATCCTCCTGACCCTGCTGCCGGCGCTGTTGCTGACGGGGTGCGCGACACCGGACGCGCATGTGCAGATGTTCTTCGAGAAGGTCGGCGTGCCGGTCGTCTTGAAGATCGTCGAGGAGAACCCCATTGAGGCTGCGACCGTCGAGGGCGACGTGCAGGGCGTGGAGCCCGGCTACACGGCCGAGTTCGAGGGGTATTGGGTGACGGGCCTCAAGGGCAAGGTCACGCTGTACGCCAAAGGCGTTTCCGGGCGGTTGGGCGGGCATGCGAACTTCGGTAAGGCAGCGGAGACGCCGAAAACAGAATAACACCTGAAGCGGCGCGGGAGTCGGTGGCTAGCAACCCGCGCCGCACTCTTGAACCTTGGTGTCCCCATGAATGACTTTGGCGCGATCCACTCAATCTGCCCGCCAGACGATTGGTGCGGCAGCAACAATCAGGGAACGGTGTGGTTATGACCCGTTGCCAGAAATGCGGCGATCTAAGCGACCAGACGATATGCGCGAAGTGCGGCAGTCTCAGCGCCCCTACAGACGGAGCATTCTCGTCCGTGGTGCCGGTACCTGTCGCCCCGGTGGGATGGATTTGCCCAACATGCGGTGGCGGCATGGCACCGTGGGCGACACGTTGCCCGTGCGTACCTTATGCGCCCTTCTCAAGGACGCCCATCGCGACCTCTGGAACGGCGTTGCCATTGGGTTGTTCTGCGACTTGAACCCTAACGCCCTGCGGGGCAGGAGTTGACCGATGACTTGCATCCTTGAGTTCGGTTTCGTGGCGGCGATTTTCTTGGCCATCGCCAACTGGTTCGTGAGCCTCTTCTAACGTGCCTCCTTCCCTCCCAGCCCCGGCGTCGGAGGCGCATTTCCGCTTGGTGCCTCCGTTCCCTTTCGATGCTGACGGTCCTCCGGCGCCGGGTGCCTTGTGGCAGTGATGACGAATACCTACGCATTCTGCGAAAGCGCAGCGGCGACTTCACGTTGCCCCTGGCACGTCCGCCAGTTGACGACTGTTGGGCGCAAGTTGGGCGGAGGGGCGGATACGCGTGCGTTGTGCGGGCGCGAGGTTGCGTGGGATTTACAAACGGCCGTTGATTACGACAGATCTCGTGGCGCGCACGTGTGTCCAAAATGTGCCGCACTATTTCAGGCAATCCAACCATCGACCGCCGGTGCCACATGACCAGACCTCATGCTGTGCCTCCTGTGCCCCGGCCATGGCGCGCGCCTCCCACAGCGCTCGTCATGGCCGGTTTTCTTGGTTTCATCGGCTTAGCCTGTGCATTGCAAAATCGGAACACGGCGGGCGGCGGCTCTGGCTTGCCTACAAACACGTCTCAGCCCGCCCCCGCCGATCTGATTCAGCAAGCCGGCAACGTCAATGTCGTGGCCAAGACGGAACTTGACGCCGCGCTCGCCCGAATCGACGCGATCGAGGGGCAGGTCGGCGGGTTCAATCTGCGGATCGGCGACGTGACGATTACGAGCAGCGGCTGGGGCCTCGTCGGAAGTGGCGCCACGGCTGGCGGGGCACTCGGCCTGCTGCTCTACTTCCTGGCCCGCTACACGGGCATTCGACCCTCATCGCCCGAGCAACGTGAGGACAAAGCGAACGGGGTCAAGATCGTTAAGGCTGTAAACGGCGGTGGCGTCTTTGCCGCCGTCTGTCCGCTGTGCGACGGGAACGTGCGCCCCAAGGAGCAGAGCGAACGGTGATTGAGCCGACCTGGACCAGCCCCGACGGCCGCGCCGAACTCTATCTCGGCGACTGCCTGGAGATTCTGCCACAACTCCCGGCCGGCAGTATCGACGCGGTCGTGACCGATCCGCCATACGGGATTGGGTTCGTCAAAGGCAGGGGTGGGCGACAAGGTGCTTATCGAGGTCGGCCCGCAGAGGCGGCGCGACATCTTGAGGCCGTAACGGGCGATGATAGGCCGTTCGACCCCGCATCGCTACTAAGTTTCCCAAACCTTTTGATGTGGGGCGCCGATCACTACGCGCGCCGACTCCCTGAAACCGGTCGCTGGCTCGCCTGGAACAAACTGGGGCATATTGAGCCCTTCGATTCGTTTTGTGATGTCGAGTTTGCGTGGCACTCGCTCAAGGGGGCGAGTCGCATTTGCAGCTTCATGTGGAAGGGTGGGCTCGCGTGCGTAAAGATCGGCGAGAATAACGGTCGGCGGGAACATCCGACACAAAAACCGGTAGGGTTGATGCGCTGGTGTATTGAACAGGTCAAGGTTAACGAACGTGCGATGATCTGTGACCCATACATGGGCTCCGGCACAACTGGCGTGGCCGCCGTGCGCCTGGGGCGCCGCTTCATCGGCATCGAAATCGAGCCCAAGTATTTTGAGATTGCCCGCAAGCGCATCGAAGCCGAATGCCGCCAGGGGAAACTGCCGCTGGCCGAACCGGCGTCGCCCTGTGAGCAAGGAGCGCTTGAAGTGACACCCGTAACCCAAGGAGTCTGAGCATGTTCATGCTCAAAGCCAGGAGTGAAAAGTGATCGACTCTCACGAATTCATCCTCGGCGATTTTGTGTACGAGAAACTGACCGGCTTCAAAGGCACAATTATCGGCATGAGCCACTATCTTCACTCTGTGGATCAGGCCGAAGTTCAACCGCACGAAATGTACGACGGCAAGCCGGCCGATCCAGTGTGGTTCCCGGTGGGCAGGCTTCTCAAGATGGAAAACAAAGGGATAATCGGCTTTCAACCTGATGATGCCTCGGTATAAGGAGTCTGAGATGTTCATGTGGTTTTTTCAACTCGTGTCGTTGATCTCGTACCTGATCCCGCTCGGATGTGAGGGTTGATTGTGACGTGAAACGGACCGGCTCTAAGATCGTGCATAGGAAAACCTGGAGGCATGTTGCATGATGATCGAGGAGCAAGAATGCCGGCTAGCGCGGTGGAGTGCCGACGCCTTGTGGATTTTGGCCGCAGCCCTTGCCGCCGCGCTCGTCCTCTGGTCCTGCTGCTGAACGGGCAACTCGAACGGTTCAGAGGCCGCGCTCATAACGCGGATCAGCGCGGTTCGACTCCGCGGCCCGTCAATAAAGGTGCAATGGAACGTCCCGATCCCCTTCCTTGGGAGCCACCGAAAGGTCTTGGATACTGGATGGTTCCCGAGGATTGCCAATCGCCGCCCGCCGATACCGCGCACGTTTCAACGCAAACCGCCGGGATGACCCCAAGGGTGGGAAAGAACAGGCGTGAACGCTCTCGGTGCGATCTAACGGGTGGGCGCCGGTTGCGATTGTAGTCGTTTCCTGACCCAGTCGGGCGCCAGGTTTTGTTCCGCCGGCCGGGTGGGGTTCCTGACCATCTCGCGCATGATGCGCAGGGCGATAGCGCTACGAGAGTCGCTGACGATCTTCGCCATCGTGTCGATCATCGGCTGGGTCGGATTCCCGGCCTCGGCCTCTGCCTTGAGGTCGGGGTGCCTGTCGAAGGCGCGCTGGATCATCTGCTTGGCGAGTTGGCCGGATTCGGCGACATATTTGTCGTACTGTGGGTCCGTAAGGTCAACCCGTTTTCCGCCATGCACGACGTAGGTTCTGGGCCACTCGCGCCAAGTTTGGGGGTCTTCCGGGTGCAGACGGGTCCACGCCGCGATGACCTCGTCGCCGATGAATGGTTTGGTGATCGTCTGGAATCCGGCGCGCGAGAATGTCCGCCAGAGGAAGTCACTCAACGCCCCATCGTGGAACGGCGAAGCCGGGGTTTGTTGCGCCTCGCCCCAGAAGTTCCGGCGCGGATAGTTGCCAAGGGGGTCCAGTTCCATTCGTTGCCAGGCCCGTAAGGCGCCGCGCTTCCCGAGTTCCTCTCCCTCACCCCAGACCTTCCACTCCGGCACCTGACCACGTTGGGCGCGACCATAGGCACGGACATTGGACGACATGGGGACGAACGTGGCCGGAAACTTGGAAATCCAGTTGAGGAACGGTGCCAGAGTGCGCCCCTGGAATGTGCCTTCCTGAGTCGGATTCGTCGCCACGTCGCGCACGAACCGCACGAAATCGACCACGCCCGTCAACATGAACGAGTCGCCGGCTTGTTTCACCAGCGACTTGAATGGCGTCAGAGCGGCCTCTCCGAAGTTCCCGCGCCGCACTTGGGTTGCGGTATCGACCAGAGCGGCGACCAGTCCCGTGAACGGCTGGACGTAGTTGTAGGATAAGCGTTGTCCAAGGAACCGGATTGTATTCGGGTAATCCGGATGAACTGCCCCGGTGATCCAGGGATCGTCCGGGTCGATGAAGGCGGCCAGTGCCGCAACGGCCCCCGTCGCGACGATCTGCTTCATGCCCTGATCGGCTGCACTGGTCCAATCACCCGTACGGCGCGCATACGTGATCTCGCTGTAAAGTTTGGGGAACCCCGTCACAGGTAGGCGGCGCCATAGTTGTTCCGCCAACTTGACCGGGGTATTGGGGAAGATGGCCATCAGTCCAAATACCGGCGTCTTGGCAATGCGCTGGCCAACGGCCACCACTGCCTGCGCGGCGGCGCCGCCCTTCTGTTTGGCCAAGGCCTCCTGAACAGCCTTGATCGCATAGTCGTGTACCGGACTTTGCGGATCGCGGCAAAGTTCCTCCGCGCGCCGTGTCGCGACCTGCCCCGTCAGACCTTCCTCGAATGCCATGCCGACAGCTCGCGACTTCGATGCGACCCGGTAGATCATCTGCGATTGGAAGATGTCGAACGACCAGAATGGGGTCAGTCCCCATGCGCGAATCACCCGACCGAGTTTCCCGCCGATCGCCCCGCCCACATAGTCCGGATTGACTGCCTTTTCGAGTCCCGGAGCATTGCGGTACATCGGGACTTCCCAACGGATCGAATCCATCATCACATGCCAGGCTTCGGCCAGCGCTTCGGTCCATATCTGCAAACTCCGGGCCTCGAACTCCGGCTTGCTGGGAATGTGGACCTTGCCGCTTGGTGCGAAATGTTCCTCCCATGCAGGATTGATCCCCACCAGAAGCCGTTTGATTCCTGCGTTGATCCGTTGGTCGGCCATCTGGAGACCGAAGTTGAGGGTCTGGCCGAACAACTGGGCCTGATAGGCGAGCCAGCCGAGCAAGTTCGAGCGGGCGAACTCCATCGTCTTGTCCCAGGCGACCCGTTTTAGCGGTCGCATCTCGGCCATGATCCGGAATCCGGCCTTGGTGCCCGCGTACTGTTCGATGTTGGCGAAGTCGATGCCCAGTGGTTCCAGACGTTTCCGGGCCCCATCCACCGCCTTGGCCCATTCGTCGTAGACCTTGTTCATGCGACCGTGCAGATCGGCGAGAGAGGCATTTTCTTCTTCGGTCGTCGGGCGATTGTGGGCGCCAGCCTGCACGGCCTTGACGCGCTCGCGCAGGACGTTGATCTTGCTTTCTAGGTGTTCCGGGAGGTCCAGGATCGTCTTGCGGAGGACGACTTTGCCGGTCCAGGGCTCGATGCGTGCCTGTAGGGCCTTGCCGCTTTCAGAACCGGCTGCCTCGTAGAGATCGTTGACTCGCACCGCGCGCGCCAGGTCTTCAACCGGCCCGCCGAGTTTCCCCACCCAAGAATTGCGCATTTCCAGACCGGCCCGCATTTCGACATTGTTCAGGAGATTTTGGCCGGTGGCGGCCTGCGCCATGCGCCTCAAAACCAGGTCAGGGTTCTGTTGCAGCATCGACTTGGCTTTGTATTCCGTGACGGCTTCCGGTTCCGGTGTGCGACCGGCAATTTCGCGGAGTTGCCGCACGGTATTGAGGGCTTCGGCCGATTCCGGAGTTGAGGCGGGCGTCAACCGGTCGGGTCTCTCGGCCAGCGGCGGCGTTCCCCGGCGCGGCAGTTCCCGCAATAGCGGTACGGGATCGGTCGATCCCCCGAGTTCCCAATGGGGATTGCCGGCGCGGACCAGGTCCCACGACTGTCGCAGGTAGGGCGCCATCGTCGCGAGGCGGTCGGTGCCCATGCGGTCGTTCATGCGGCTCAGGAAGTCATCGAACTTCCGCATCCCGCGACTAGCGGCGGCGCCTACTATCTTGGCACCGAGGGCGTACATTTCGGGGTCCAGCGGAGCGTTGGCGCTCGTGCGGGTATTCATGTAGCGCCACAGGTCGCCTACGGCGGCATCTAGTGTGTCTACAGGCGGTTGCCCCGCCGCCTCCGGGCGCGGTCCTTGGCCTTCTTGCTGCGGAGGGGCAGGTGCAGCCCCTTCGATGCCTCGTTCCACTCGTCCACGTTCACCCCCTGAGCTTCCAGCTCCTTCCGGTGGACGTTGAAGTACCGTTCCTGCTTTTTGCTCTTGTACGGCACGGGTTTGCTCCTTGGCGATGATCTGCGCCGCGATCCACTCTTTCGATCGGCCCCCGGTCTTGACCTCCAACGGCACGGCTAACTTGCGCAGGTCGGGCATCGACAAGGCGCTCAGTTCAGCCTCGCGCGTTGGCCCGCCGAGTCCTGCGACCTCAGTCGGGGTCAAGGGTTCTCTCGTCAATACTCCGAGATCGCGTTCGGCGACGGTCCCGCCAGACTCGAAGTAACTTTGGAGTTCCCCGCCGAGTTGCTTCGCCACCTCGCGCATGAAGGTATCGCGCTCGGCGCGCGACGCCTTGGTCTTCAGTTCGCCGGGCCAATCGTTGCGACTGGGGCCATCGGGTTTGGTGATAACCTCCATGAGCCACTGCCGGGCCGCCTCTGGACTATCCTGGACGAATTCGACCGCTTTCTGGGTAGTTTCGGTCGGGACGGCCGGTGCGCGCTCGGCTGCGACTTTCTGCATCTCAGCGACGATGCCCATGCGGTCGTTCGTCGCCGCGTTGCGCAGTTTCGCGGCGTAGTTCTGCCGCACTTCCCGGTATCCGGCGAACGCGGCCGGGATCAGGGCCTGGACGATGATGTCTTCGGGTTTGGCACCCTCAGATGCCGCCATACTGCCGAACAGGACCATCTCAGCGCCGGTGCGCGCGACCTTCTCGCCGACGCCGGCGCCCCGTTCCAAGCCCCGGCCGAATACCTTGAGTCCCGCCCATTGGAGGACTCCAATTCCCGGTGTCGGTGTCTCGCCGCCCGCCCGGCCAAGAATCTGACTTTCCGCCTCGAATGCGACCGGACCAGCAACGGCAGTGCCAACAACGGCGCCGCCGAGGCCGATGAAACTTTCGATCTCCGCGACCGAAGCGGCCAGATTGCCAACGACGCCCCCTGCCCAGTTGATTGCCCGTTCGGGCCTGGTCAGTCGCGCTTCATAAGTTTGCTGGCGTTCGTCATCCACGATGCGGCGCGCCAGGCGCCGGTATGCTTCCTCTTCGTGCGCCGGCAGTTTGTCCAGCGGGCCGCCGGTTGCCGAACCGACTCGTGCCGTCAGGTCGGCCGTGTCGGCATAGAGTAACGGTCGCGCCGCCATCCGAACGAGGGGTAACTGTTGCGCCCACGATTCCGCGATGCCAGTCAGACCCCAACCCTTGTCGCGTTCCTGCCGGACGAAGGTGTCGAGTGTCAGGGCGATGCGGACGCGGCGATCAAGGCGGTTCCAATCATCTGTCGCGTTGGGTTTCTCCGGTGCAAAGACCTCTTCATCCGTCAGACCGCCGGGTGCGTAACCTGTCTGTGCGGGTCGTCCGAAGACTTCCTCGTCAGTGAGACCAGTCGCAAGTTGTGTTGCCAACGCCGTCATCGCACAGTTCCCGGTTGGGTTGTCGCCAGGGATTCGAGCGGATACCACTTGCCGTCAACGGGGTTTCGGTACAGCACGATGCCCTCCTTCGTGCGCGTCAGGACCAGACCTTGCGGGCCGGCGTATTTTTCTCCCACGACCATCTCTTCTACCGAACGCGGCAATGGTCGGGTGCCGGCGGGTGTCGTGGCAGGTTGGGTTGCGCCCTGGGTCGTCGGCGGCGCCGCTGGTGGTCGCAGGGTTTGTTCGTATTGTTTCGAGAACTCTATCGCCGCCTGAACGTTTGCCTCGGCCCGCTTTTGGACATCGTTTGGATCGGGCGGGCCAGTCAAATCAGTAGTCATCGTTTTGGTCAGTCGGTCCACGTGGTCTAGATACAACTTGAGTGCCCGTTCATCCGGCGATTGACGCCATTCCTGATTCGGTTCCAAGGTACCCTTAGTCGTGTACGTGAAACCCGGACTTTGACCCTCGATCAATGGTTTGTCACGGAAATAGTTTGTTCTATCGCTCGGGTTACTCAGATCATACTTGAGACCCGGCTCTTTCGGCGGGTTGATGATGAATGGGGTGTCACGTTTACCGTCAGGCCCGACGTCCGGCACGAACAGTTGCTGGTCGTTCCCCAGTGGTACGATGCGCTGGCTCACCCAAGCCTTCGCGATCTCCGGAGTGCGACTCTGAATCTCTCGGACCCGTTGGTTGACCAGTTCGCCGCGCTGCCGGAAGTATTCCTGATCGACCGCCGCGCGATTCTCTGGTGTGACGGTTTGCAAGGCTTCAACGCGACCACTTTCCAGCGCCTGGTACTTGCCCGGCAAAGTACTGTTCGTCGGCAGGTTCCGATCATAGGGAATACTGTGATACAGTTGGTCTTCGGCTTGTACGCTGGCCTTTGCCTGCGCCGCCGCCAACTGGCCCGGCAGTTGGGCCTCCTGGACTTGCACGGCTTGCGCAGCCCGTCTCTGGCCAACAAACACGTCCGGCGCCAGTCCTGACGCCTCCATCGCCGCCGTGCCACTCTTGGCATCGGGATACCCAACTTGTTGCCAGTAATTATCGCGATCGGCCTGCGTCCTGTATGCCTGTTCCCCTTGTTGGCGACTGAATTCCGCCCCGAGACGTTGGGCCTCCGTGCGGGCCTGGAAGTCCTGTTGGCTAGTCTGTTGTTTGGCCTCGAAGGCACGATTCAATCCGCCAGTCAGTTGTTGGTTGAATGCGTTTATCCCACTCTGGACGCTGGTTTGGAGCGCTTGGTTAGCGGCGAGTTGGGCCTGGAGTGTTTCCTGGTCGCGCTGCGCCCACAGTTGTTGCCAGAACTGGGTCTGACGAGCGATTTGTTCAAGGATCGTGGTAGGAGCAACCTGGATCATGTGTTGATCTCTGTCCTCTACATCCAAGAAAACAGGCGCGCGAGTCCACCGGCAGCCGCGGCGCCTCCAATGGCTCCAACCGGGGCGGCAACCGAACCGCCGAAGATGTTGTTTTGGGCCGCCTCCACTGCGGCCTCATAATCCGTGCGTTGTTTCTCCGAACCCAGATATCCTTGGACATTCCCCATGATCGCCAAGATTGCGTCAAAGGGATTGATGGAGGGCGTCGTCTGCTGTGGCAACCCCATAAGTCTGAGTTGCATGGCCGTACTCATGTAGTTCTGTGCGACGGGCAGGTAAGTCTGCCAACCACTGGTATAGGCATTGTAGATGTTGAGGCCGGCGTTCGCATCGAATGTCGTCTGGTTGGTCAATGCCCCTCCGACGGCATCAAACAAATCTTTGCTCAATGCGCTGCCGTACTGAATACGTTGACCCGCCAGTTGTTCGTCCAGCGTCGTGTGGGCCTGTGTTCGCTCGGCGTTGATTCCACTCTGGGTGTTGGCCACCATGTTGGTGTCGAGGAGACCGCGACTCGCCAAATCGGCCAGACTGTTGCTGATCGCGATGTCGTAGGCGGTGTCGATGTTGGTGTGGCCAGTGCCGCCAAGCTTTTCAAGTTCCGCCATGCCGGCCTCAAATCGACCCTGATAACCCTGGAGCCACAGGTCGCGCGTGCCAGTGTCGGTCGTGG